>Ga0180432_10001059_pt1 | contig 43936 bp, 36 predicted proteins | sample SS_ome_10_FD_132414 | JGI IMG/M metagenome (GOLD analysis project Ga0180432, IMG submission 132414) | Hypersaline lake sediment archaeal communities from the Salton Sea, California, USA - SS_1_MS_2 metaG | ecosystem: Environmental > Aquatic > Non-marine Saline and Alkaline > Hypersaline >... | reverse complement strand
TAGCGGGCGGGCATCGCCCGCCGTTTGTCGTTCGCACGACGAGCGGCGAGCGTTGCTCGCCCGCTAAACGAACCACCCGTGGGACGGCTATATCTGCGAGGCGGCGGTCGGCAGGAGGAACAGGTTCGTGATGCCCGAGACGGTGTCCTTGTAGAACGGGTTTCGGCTCAGTTTCTTCCACTCGGGGCTGGAGACGAACGCCTTCCAGGCCGCCTGGCGGGCCTCGTCGTTCTCGAAGCAGAGCATGTAGGTCAGGTTGGGCACCTTCGTGCCGACCAGCGTCTCCCCGAAGAACACCGGGTCCATGCCCTTCTTGCGGAACAGGGCGGTCTCGCCGCCCTCGTTGAACATGTGGATCTTGCGCTGCCCGCGCTCCTCGGTGTGGCTCTCGTAGATGCGGAGCTGGGCGATACGCGTGGCGGCCTTGGTGGGCACCTCGACCCTGGGCACCGCGTCGAACGAGATCATCAGCGAACTCTCGATCCGCTTGTACACCGGGTCCTTCTTCGGCGCACCGTAGATCGCCTTGGTGGCGCCTGCAACGTACGCCTTGTCGGCCAGGAGACGCCGGCGGGCCGTGGCGAACGACGCGATGGACTTGTTCGGCAGCAGGACGTAGAGGCTCGGGTCGCTTTCCTTCTGCATCTTCCAGACGCCGACGCGGTCGATGCCGATGCGGTTCAGCGCCGGCACGGCGGTGTCCTTGAGAAACGTGACGTACGCGTCGCGCTTCTCGATCGAGGCGAACGTGTAGAGCCGCAGCTCGAGGTACTCCTTCGTTCCGGGCGCGGGGACGTCCTTGCCCTGGGCCGACGTTGTCAGGGCGCCCAGCGGCGCAGCGCACGAGGCGACCAGCAGGTCTCGTCTCTTCATCGCATCATTCTCCTGTGCATGGGTATCGGCAGCGCCGCGACCGGGCCGGCGGGCACTGCGAGAGTTTGCCCGGGCATTATGCCCGCCCACACATGTGCCCGCAAGTGGACGCACGAACTGAGGGGCACGGCTTGCGTTGTCACAGGAGGGCCCCGTCCCGGCGGGACGGGGCGAAATGACGCTGTTGCGCCGAAGCGCACGGGCTGCATCACGGGAATCGTGGTGTAGCCGACAGGCACTCGGGCCGTAGTGCGCTCAGCCCCGAAGCACCCGTTGGACGGCCTGGGCGATGGGGGCGATATCCAGGTCGGTGATGGTGCGGACGTCCATAGCCACGGCCCCGTCGATGGTCCGCGTGAAGATGCACGCCGGGTCTTCCCTCAGCATCCGGGCGAGAGACTCGGCTTCCAGGCGGTCCACCACCAGCTTCACCACGGAGGTGGGCAGGTGTTCGACGGGCGGCCCGTCGGCGGTCAGGAACCCGCACGCGTCGATGACCTGGACCTCCGCCCCGGGGGCGGCGCCGGCCAGCGCCTCGCCCAGCGCCCCGGCGCGCCGGCGCAGCGTTTCGGCCGACGTGCCCAGCATGACGTACAGCGGGTGCTCGCGCCGCAGAAGGTCCACGTCGCGGAACAGGTGCAGCGTGCGTTCGATGGCCATCAGCGACGTCTTGCTCACGCGCAGCGCCCGGGCCAGCGGATGGGTTCGCACGTCCTCGATGATCGTCCGTCGCCCGGCGATGATGCCGCCCTGGGCCGCGCCGAGCAGCTTGTCCGCGCTGAACAGCACGATGTCCGACCCTTCGGCGATCGACTCGCTTACGGTGGGCACGCCGCCCAGCCCGAACGGCTTGAGGTCCACCAGCGCCCCGGCCCCGAGGTCGTCAATCAGCACGGCCCAGTGCGCCCGGGCGAGCTTGACCATGTCCTCGAGCGGCACGTCCTGCACCTGGGCCGAAGGGCGGACGTGCAGCGGGCGGACACGCATGATGGCGCCCGTCTGCTCGGTGACGGCCCGCTCGTAGTCCTCGAGGACGGTGCGGTTGGCCGAGCCCACCTCGACGATCCGGGCCCCGCTGGAGGCGATGGCGTCGGAGATCCTGAACCCCCCGCCGATGTCCATCAGGTCTCCGCGAGAGATGACGACCTGGTTCTTCTCGGCGGTCGCCGCGGCCAGGGCCAGCACGGTGGCTGCGGCGTTGTTGTTGACGACGGTGGCGGCCTCGGCGCCGGTCAACTCGCAGAGGATCTCCTCGACGTGCCTCTCGCGCCGGGCGTGTCGCCCGGTCTCGCGGTCTACGTCCAGCGAGCAGTACCCCTTCAGGTCGTCGGTCATGGAATCGACGACGCGTCCGGCCCAGGGCGTCCGGCCCAGGGCGTCGTGCAGGATGATCCCGGTGGCGTTGATGACCCCGCCGAGACGAACCGCGGCCCGGGTGGCCAGCAGGTCCCAGCTCCTGTCGAGCAGGCGTTCGGGCGAGACGGTTTCCGGCCCGCAGCGTCCGGCCTGATCGGCCAGGACCAGCCGACGCGTCTCGGCCATCGCGTCGCTGATGCATGCGACGATGAGTTCTCTGGGCTGGACGGCCAGCCAGGCCGCCGCCTGGTCGCTGCTGAGCAGCTCGTTGACAGACGGCATAAGTTTCAGCAGGTCCTGCATTTCCGCGACTACCATGGCGATCTCCCTTGCTTCCGGACCGCGAGGCCATCGGGCCCCAGAACAGACCGGGCCCACGGACATGTATTCGGCCAGATGCGGGCGACGATACAGTAGTAATCCGCGCGAGAAGAGCCAGGCGGGACGACACGTCTCTGACACAGAGGCACAGAGAAACGGAGAACACAGAGAAGACAGGAATGAGAGGATCAAAACCTCTTGACGCTGTCCCTCTGTGTCTTTGTGTCAAGTCCGTCACGCGCAAGGTGACCATGGCGCATGAAAAAGCCTCCACCACGTGCCGGTGAGCGCCAGAGAAGAAGAACCCATCGGTCAAGGTGGGCAGCAGCCGGACGCCGGGGCGCCACTGGTCAAAGCTTCCCAGATGATGGGGTATCGGTTCTTTTCACACGGGGCTCCGCCGAACACAGCAGAGGCCTTTTCCATTCGGTAGTATACATCATACTTATCGAACGAGGAAGCGAATTCCTTGAGCGGTTCGGCCGCGAAGCGACAACAAAGGGGTGCACGGATCCCACGATTCGGCCCCCAAGCCCAGGGATCAGAATCCCTGGGATCGCTGTCCTTGCGTTTGTCATCCCTGGGGTCGCTATCCCTGGGATCGTCATGTCCCGCGCCGGACATCCTGTGTTTGAGTACGAAAGAGAACGCCCCCGGGGATTCTGATCCCCGGGCTTGGGGAGACCCTAGCGCAGCTCCGCCGAAACCTTCTCGGACAGGGCCGAGACTACCGCGGCGACCTGGGCGTCGGCGTCCTCGCTTCGCAGGGTGCCGGCCTCCGAACGGTACACCAGGCGAACCGTGACGCTCTTTCGCCCGGCGGGGATCGGCCTGCCGCGAAACGTCGTGACGTAGTGCACGTCGGTCCGCATCGGCTGGTCCACGCCGTCGATGGCGTCCTGAATGTCCCGCCAGGTCGTCGGCTCGTCGACGACGAGCGAGAGGTCGCGGCTGACGGCGGGGAACTTGGCCAGGGGGGTGAACGTCCGCCTGACCTGTGCATGGTCCAGCAGGGCCTGGAAGTCAAGCCTGGCCGCGCACAGCGGATGGTCCAGCCCGTAGTGGTGCTGCACGTTGTCGGCCACCTGCCCCAGGGCCCCCACGCACCTCTCGTCGAGGACCACCTCCGCGGCGGCGCCGACGGCCAGGCCCGCAACGTCGGCCGGGCGAACGGCCAGCGACGCCGACGGCGCCAGGCGGACCAGCAGTGTTTCGATGGCCCCGCGCAGGTCGCGCAGGTCGCCGGTCGTCACCAGCGCCAGATCGACCTTCTCGTCGGGCAGTTGCCCGTCGCCCGCCGGGAAGACGCCCGCCAGTTCGAACAGGCTCACCGCGCCGTTGCCCGCGTCCTGGTTGGTCTTGCACGCCCGCAGCAGGCTCGGCCACAACGTCGGGCGGAGCACGTTGTTCGTCTTGCGAACCGCCGCGTCAACCCGGACGACCCGCTCGAAGCCGAACATCTCGGCCTCGGCGGCGTCGCCGAACGTGTAGGTGATGGCCTCGTCGAACCCGGCGGCGGTCAGCAGCAGCCCGACCTGGCGGCGCGTGCGCTGTGCGGGGCCCTCGTCGGTCACGGCGTGCGTCACGTGCGCGACTATCGGGATGCTGTCGAAGCCCTGAATGCGAGCGACCTCCTCGATGAGATCGGCTTCGCGCTCCAGGTCCGCCCGGTGCGGCGGGATCGTGCAGACGATCGTGCCGCCGTCCGCGCGCGGCGAGAGGCCCAGGCGGCCGAGAATCTCCACCTGGCGTTCGGCCGGCACGTCGATGCCCAGCAGGGCGTTGCACCGCTCGGTGCGCATCGCGACGGTCTTGGCCTCGAAGGGACATGCCCAGACGTCGACGATGCCCCGCGCGAGCGTTCCCCCGGCCAGGTCCAGTATCATCTGGCAGGCCCGCAGCGAGGCCCGCTCGACGCCCACCGGGTCCACCCCCCGCTCGAAGCGGTAGTTGCTCTCGCTCATCAGGGCGAGCTTTCGGCTGGTGCGGCGCGTGACCAGCGGGTCGAACCGGGCCGACTCGATCAGCACGTTTCGCGTCGCGTCGTCCACTTCGGTGGCCAGCCCGCCCATGATCCCCGCGATGGCGACGGCCTCGTCGGCGTCGGCGATCACGAGCATGTTCTCGTCGAGTCGGCAGGTGGTCTGGTCGATGGAGACCATGACCTCACCGGGCCTCCCGCGGCGGACGATGATCTTGTGCCCGGCGAGCTTGTCGTAGTCGAAGCTGTGCAGGGGCTGGGAGTACTCCATCAGGACGTAGTTGGTCACGTCGACGACGTTGTTGATGCTCCGCAGGCCGGCGGCCTCCAGCCGCTCAACCAGCCACGCCGGGCTCGGGCCGATCGTCACGCCCTGGAGCACCCGCGCCGAGTAGCGCGGGCACAGGTCCGGGGCCTCGACGATCACCTCGGCAAGGTCGGCGACGTCCGGCCCGGTCTCGGGCACGTCGGCCAGTGCCGGCGGGGCAAACGTCTTGCCCAGGACGGCCGCCGCCTCCCGCGCCACGCCCAGGTGCCCCAGGCAGTCCGGGCGGTTCGAGGTGATCTCCAGGTCCAGGATGATGTCCGTGGGCGTCTCGATGATCTCCTCGCAGTTCAGCCCGATGTCCGTCAGCATCACCGCCAGGTCCTTCACCGGCACCGCGGCGACGTCGACGTAGTCCGTCAACCAGTTCAGCGATATTCTCATGGTCCTGCCTGTCTCGGCTAATCGTACGTCCTGTACGGAATCCCCGCGGTGTCGCAGACGGCCTTGAGGGCGTCGGCGGCCTTGGCGAACAGGTCCGGCCCGGTGAAGCCTGTGAACTGCCCGGCCTGGGCGAGGTGCGGCTCGAGGGTGGCGTACCCGGACCAGTTGCGCCGGGCCAGGTCGGCGAAGATCTCGGGGAACTGGCCTTGTCCGGTCCCGGCCGGCGTGCAGGCCTCCTCGCCGGGGATCTTGTCCTTGATGTGGAGATAATCGGTAAGCTCGGCCAGGCCCTCCGTCCAGCCGTCATCGTACGGGGCGATGCCTTCCTCGACGTAGTTGGCCGGGTCGAATATGCCCTTGAAGTGCGCACCGGCGATGGTGGCGAACATGTCCTTCACGCCGGCGGGCGTTGCGCCGTAGATGGCCTTTTCATTCTCGTGCATGAAGACGCAGTCGGCGGCCTCGGCGGCGGCAACCATCCCCTGCATGCGTTCCATGACGGCGTCGCGCTCGTCGGCGATCTTCGCCCCCTGGGACGGGTAGAAGCTGAAACCCCTGATCAGCCTCGTGCCGAACGCCCGCGCCACGTCGAAGCAGTGCTTCAGCAGGTCTATGTGCGCGTCGAAGTCCTCGTCCATCCTGATCTTGCCGATCGGCGAGCCGATGCACGGCACGGTGAAGCCCCGGTCGTCCAGGCGGCGTTTGTACTCGGCTACCTGGGCCAGCGTCATCTTCGAGACATTCACGCCGTCGATGCCGCGCACGTCGATGCACTTGACGCCGTGGGCTTCGCAGGTGTTCATCTGAAGGTCCAGGTTCGGGCCGATCTCGTCGGCAAAGGCGCTGATCGTAATCACGGTGGTGCTCCTGTAGTTCGTTTGGGGCAGGTGAGGTATCGTACCGCCGCGCGGCCCAGCGCTCAAGGGGCAGGTGCGTGTCCGGGAGATGGCTCCGCCGGGTGCCACGGCTTGCAAATCAAGATCGCACTCCTATAATCCGATCAACTTCTCTGCACGGGAGCGCGATATGAAGGTCTGGTTGAACGGTTCGCTGGTGGACGACCAGGACGCGAAGATCACCGTCCTGGACCACGGCACCCTCTACGGTGACGGCGTGTTCGAGGGCATCCGCGTGTATGGCGGGAAGGTGTTCCAGATCAACGCCCACATTGACCGCCTGTTCGCCTCGGCCGAGAAAATCCGCCTGACCATCCCCCATACGAAGCAGGAGATCCACGACGCGATCTACCAGACGCTCGAGGCCAACGCCCTCGTCGACGGGTACATCCGCCTGGTCGTCACGCGGGGCTGCGGCACGCTGGGCCTGAACCCGTTCAAGTGCCCCACGCCAAACGTCTACATCATCGTTACCGACCAGATCGTGTTGTACACGCAGGAGATGTACGACAACGGGCTGGCCGTCATCATCGCCAGGACCGTCCGGACGTCGGCCAGCATGCTCGACCCGTCCATCAAGAGCCTCAACTACCTCAACAACATCCTGGCCAAGATCGAGGCCCTCGACGCCGGCGTCGAGGAGGCCGTCATGCTCAACGCCGACGGCAACGTCGCCGAGTGTACCGGGGACAACATCTTCATCGTCACCGGCGGGCAGGTGCGAACGCCGCCGACGTCGGCCGGCGTGCTGGTCGGCGTGACCCGCTCGGTCGTCATGCGTCTGGCCGAGCAGCTCGACATTCCCCTGGTCGAGGTCGGCATCACGCCGGATGAGCTTTACCAGGCCGACGAGTGCTTCCTGACCGGCACCGCCGCCGAGGTCATCGCCGTGACCAAGGTCGACGACCGGACGATCGGCACGGGCCGCGCCGGCCCGGTGACCACACGGCTGCTGGAGGCGTTCCGGGACTACATCGCCGCGGGCGACTTCGAGTAGTCCCTTCCCGCCCGGACAGGCGCACCCCATGACGCCGAGAGAACGGTTTCACGCCGTGACGGGCTTCCAGCCATTCGACAGGCTCCCCCTTGTCGAGTGGGCCGGCTGGTGGGACCAGACCATCGACCGCTGGCACGCCGAGGGACTCCCCGCCGCCCTCACCGACCGCTACGACATCTGCCGACATTTCGCCCTGGACGTATACCTGCAAGACTGGTTCGGCGTCTGCTCACCAGGGTGCCCGCGCCCGGCGTCACACGGGGCGGGGATCGTGGCGTCAATGGACGACTACCTTCGCGTCCGCGAGCACCTGTTTCCCTGGCCGGTCGTCGACCGCAATCGCTGGAGCAACTGGGCCCGCCGACAGCAGGCCGGAGACGTTGTCCTCTGGTTCTCCGTCGACGGGTTCTTCTGGTTCCCGCGCCGGCTGCTCGGCATCGAAAGGCACCTCTACGCCTTCTACGACCAGCCGGAACTCATGCACCGCATGAACGTGGACCTGGCCGGCTGGATCTGCCGCATCATCGACGAACTCGGCACGATCTGCACGCCGGACTTCATGACGTTCGCCGAGGACCTGAGCTACAACCACGGGCCCATGCTGAGCGAAGCGGCTTTCGACGAGTTCCTCCGCCCGTACTACGACATCGTCGTGCCGCCGCTCCGCGAGCGCGGCATCCACGCGATCGTCGACACCGACGGCGACGTGACCGAACCGGCACCGTGGTTCGAATCGGCGGGCCTGTCAGGCATCCTGCCCCTGGAGCGGCAGGCCGGGGTCGATGTGGCCGCCCTTCGGCGAGACCACCCGCGGATGCTCTTCATAGGCTGCTTCGACAAGATGACGATGCACCGCGGCGAGTCGGCCATGCGGGCCGAGTTCGAAAGGCTCCTCCCGACCGCCGCCGGCGGGGGATTGATCGTCAGTTGCGACCACCAGACGCCCCCGGGCGTGTCGTACGCGGACTATCGGCTGTACGTGCGGCTGTTTGCCGAATACGCCGCCCGCGCCGGGGAGATGTCACGGTGTTGACCTCCATTGCGCCATAGGATGACAACTACCTGCGGACGTGGTAGAGTAGTTGTATGAAGACGGTATACGTCGAAACGTCGATCCTGAGCTACTTGACAGCGCGTCGCCCCCGCGACGTTCGGGCCAGGGCTCGCCAGCAGGTGACACGCGAGTGGTGGGATACCCGTCGCGTGCGGTTCGACCTTTTCGTTTCGCCGCTGGTGGACCAGGAGGCCAGGCGGGGCGACCCGGACGCCGCCGGCCGACGTGTCGAGGCGCTCGGCGACCTGCCTGCGCTCGAAATCGTTGACGACGCCCACGATCTGGCTGCCGCGTTGATTGCCGAAGGTGCTCTGCCGCTTTTGGCCAAGGATGACGCTACGCACATAGCGTTAGCGGCCGTTCACGGCATGGACTACCTGTTGACGTGGAACTGCCGGCATATCGACAACGCGGAGACCAAGCCGATTGTACGTTCCGTCTGCGCCACACACGGCTACTCCTGCCCGGAGATCTGCACGCCGGAAGAACTCATGGGAGATCACCATGAAGCCTGACCCCATACTCAAGGAACTGTGGGAGATCAAGGATGGTCTGGCCGCCGAATGCGGCCACGACCTGCGACGCCTTTTTGACAGACTCAAGGCATCGCAGAAGGACCGTGGCGTAGACCTGGTGAATCGGACAAAGCGGCACGTGAGAGTGGCAGAACCGGAGGGTCCAGGTTACGGCTCACAAGCTCGCCGAACCTGACCCTCGCCGTTATCGAGGTTTGCCATGCGTTGTTGGGCGTTCCTGTTGATTGTGGGATACGTGACCGTTTCCTGCGGGCTACAGGCTGTAGCTTGAGTTGTGTGCCAAGTACGCCACCCGCGCCGGGGAGGTGTCCCGCGGGCGCTGACCGTGTCACTCCTCAACGCCCGCGGGTTCCACCCGGGGGGTGTCCCCGAACGAACATCACACCCGTTGAGAGGAGAACGCGCAGTGCTCGCTCCGCTTGTCTGAACGCACCGGCCAGGTGGAACCCGGGGGCGTTGCGAAGGACGTAACGTGGTGCGGGCACGAGGACCGATTGCACTGCGCACGATCACCGATGGGCGATCACTGCCGACGGGGCCGCACGGCGCGCGCCAGCGCCTTGAGGGCCAGGACCGCCAGAAAAACGCCGGCCGACAGGATGATGATCGTCGCGCCGGACGACAGGCCGGGCCCGTAGCTGATGGCCAGTCCCGTGGCCGTCTCGGCGGCGCACAGCACGCCGGCCAGAAGCATCATGCGCCATAGCCGGCGCGTGCACTGCCCGGCCGTCGCCGCGGGCAGCGTCAGCAGTGCGATCACCATCACCACGCCGACGATGGCCGCCAGCAGCACGACCGTCACGGCCGCCAGGCACAGCAGCAGCATGTAGTACGCGTCCGTCCGCAGGCCGCGCGTCCGGGCGAACTCCTCGTCGAAGCACACCCCCAGGAACTGCTTGTACAGGCCCAGGCAGACGCCCACGACCACCACGTCGAGGACGGCGATGACCGCCAGGTGCTCGCCGCCCACCATCAGGATGTCGCCGAACAGGTAGCCCATCAGGTGCTGCTGGTATCCGGGCGTGGCCCAGATGAACAGGACGCCGGCGGACATGCCGACCGCCCACACGGCGCTGATGACGGTGTCCTCGCGCTGCCTGAACCGCATGGAGACCACGCCGATCAGCGCCGCGGCGATCAGGGCCGCGAAAACCGCGCCGGTCATGGGCGTGAGCCACTGCCGGCCCCAGATGGGGTCCACCCACGACCAGCCGAGCGCCCCTCGGCAGTAGATCGCCGCGCCCATCCCGCCCAGGACGCAGTGGGCGATGCCCCCGGCAATGTAGGATATCCGCCTAACCACGACGTACGACCCGATCACCCCGCAGGCCACGCTCAGCAGCAGCCCCGCCGCCAGCGCGCCCAGCAGGACGCCCATCTCGCCGGTGCCGACGAAGACGGCCCACTCGGCCTGGAGGTCGGTCAGGAAGAGGCTCATGCGCCGCCCCCGTGCTTGTGGGCGGTGGAGCAGTCGTGGTCGTGGCGGATGAGCCTGACGTCGTGACCGTACAGGTCGAGCATCAACTCGCCCGTCAGTTCGTCGGTCGGGTGGACGGCGACCTGGCCGTGAACGCAGAGCACCTTGGTGACCAGTTGCGAGACGAAGCCCACGTCGTGCGAGACGATGACCAGCGTCATGCGGTCGCTGAGGCGGCCGAGCAGTTGGTGGAACTCGGCCTCGACGCCGATGTCGAGACTGGCGGTGGGCTCGTCGAGCAGGAGCAGCCTGGGTTCGGCGGCCAGCGCGCGGGCGATCAGCACGCGCTGCCTTTGCCCGCCGGACAGTGCGGCAAAGGGGCCATTGCGCAGGTCGGCCAGGCCCACCTCGGCCAGGGCGCGGTCCGCGGCGCGGCGGTCGTCTCGCCGGTACGGCCCCCAGCGGCCGGCACGCCCGAGGCGGCCCATGAGCACCACGTCGGCGGCGCTGACCGGGAACTGCGGATCGAACGCCGCGTGCTGCGGGGTGTACCCCACGTGCCCACGCTTCTCGCCCGGCGGGCCGCCGAACACGCGCACCTGACCGCGGTCCGGCCTCAGCAGGCCGAGGATCAGCTTCAGCAGCGTCGTCTTGCCGCCCCCGTTCGGCCCGACCATGCACACGTGCTCGCCCTCGGCGACCCGCACGTTGACCCGGCGCAGCACAGGCCCGGCGTCGTAAGAGAACCACACGTCCGACAGTTCGATTGCGGGCGTCTCGGTCATGGGCGTCAGGTCATCCACGGAGGGCGTTTTTCAGCGCCGCGGCGGTCCGGCGGAGGTTGACGATGTAGTCCCGCGCCAGCGGATCCAGCGGCACCACCGCCCCACCGATCTTCTCGGCGACGGTCCGGGCCGAGGCCTGCGGGAACTGGGGCTGAACGAATATCACCTTCACGCCGTCGGCCCTGGCCGCCGCGATCAGCCGCTTCAGGTGCCTCGCCCCGGGCGCCTTGCCCCCGGTCTCGACGGCCTTCTGCTTCAGCCCGTAGTCGCGCGCGAAATACCCGAAGCACGGGTGGAACACGTAGAACGCCCTGCCCTTCAGCGGCGCCAGGGCCGCCGTCAGGTCGGCGTCCACCCCGGCCAGGTCGGCATCGAGGGCGCGCAGGTTCCGCCGGAAGTCCTCGGCGTGGGCCGGATCGAGTTGGCACAGTTCCTCGCAGATCCGCGAGGCCATCTTCCGGGCAAGCCGCGGTGAGGTCCACACGTGTGGGTCGAGTTCGCCTTCGTCGTCGTGGTCCCCGTGGTCGTCGTGGCCGGCATGATCGCCGTGGCCGTGGTCGTGCTCGGCCGGCAGCCGGTCCAGGCCCGCGGCCAGGTCGACGACCTTCGGCCCGCCGGAGAGCTTCTCGGTGATCCTCTGTTCGAGCGGCAGTCCCACGGTCAGCAGCAGTCGTGCCTTGGCCAAGCCGGTCATCTGCCTCAGCGCGGGCCAGTACGTGTGGGGATCCTGGCCCGCCGCGACGAGCACGCCGACGCGCAGGTGCTCGGCGGCGATGCGTTCGGCCAGGTACGCCACCGGACCCACGCCGGCGACCACGTCGGGCACCTCGACGCCGTCGGCCTCACCGCACCCGGCGGCGGCGAGCGCCGCGGCAAGTGCGACCAGTGTTGCAGACAGCTTCTCGGTCATGACAAACTCTCCACCGGGCCGGTCCGCAAAGCCGCCGGCCGCGTTAATGATTATAGGAATGCATTATCATTAAGTCAATACGCCGGCCCCGGCGCCGCGGTTCGCGCACCGCCGGTCCACCGCGGTGCCATGTTCCTGCGCGAAGCGGAGGGACATGCCCTTGTCGCGCCCGGGCATGCCCCCACGCTGCGCGTGGGAGCATGGCACCACAGAGGCAAACATGGCTGAGAGAAACACCCGCCAGAAACGGGCGATCCAGGCGGTGCTGGCCACCGCCGAGGCGCCGCTGAGCGTGCGGGACATCCTCCTCGCCGCCCGCAGGGACGTGCCCTCGCTCAGCCAGGGCACCGTCTACCGCGTGCTGAAGGCCCTGACGGCCAAGGGGCGCGTGGCGATCGTGCAACTGCCCGGCGAGGTCCCCCTGTACGAGGTGGCCGGCAAGAGCCACCACCACTTCTTCCGCTGCCGAAAGTGCGACCACATGTACGAGATCGAGGGCTGCTCGAAGGTCCTGCGTCACCTGGTCCCCGACGAGTTCCAGCTCGAGGACCACGAGATCTTCCTCTTCGGCCTGTGCCCGGTGTGCCGGTAGGGTTCATCGCCGGCCCCGGGGACTCATGTCAAGCGCGCCGAGCATGCTCGCCGGGTGCTGTACGAACAAGACGCAGCGAGCACGCTCGGTGCGCTTGGCTGTGAGAAGAAGGGTAAGTTGAAACTGAGAGTCAGTTCTTCGGGTCTCAGTAAACCGGCGCGATCAGTCCTTCAATTCCATCAACTCGATCTTGCGGAACTCGGTCGGGTGGCTTTCGGCCTGGATGGAGATCGTCCCGCCGGTGAGCATCTTCTTTGCCCCGGCTTTCATCAGGCTCTTGGCGCTCCTGTCGCGCTCGTCGAGCTGCGGGTCGGTGTAGGTCAGCACGACCTTGCCGCCCATGATGTGCTTGATGGTGTTGCCCTTCACTTCGACCTCGGCGGTGACCCACTGGTCGCCGTGGTAGGTCTCGGATTTGGAATTGATCACGTGGCGTTTGATGAGCTTGCCGTCCATCACGACGTTCGTTCCGGGCGTGCAGAGGTTGAGGGTCGACCGCTTGCCGGTGCCCTTGCCGCCCAGGAGCTGCACCTCGATGGAGGTAGGGAACTTCTGGTCCTTGGTCATGGTCTTGGGGTCCTGCCCGTGGATCATGATCCCGTTGTTTCGGAACGCCCAGCCGGGGCCGCCGGGGACCTGCTTGCCCACGAACCGGTACTCCACGCGCAGCCTGTAGTTGGAGAACGGCTTCTTGTAGAACAGGTGCCCGAACGTGTTGCCGAACGTCTTGTACTTGTCGTAGCACACCTTGAGGATGCCGTCCTCGACGCGGAACGTGTCGTTGTAGTTCTCGCCGAGTTCGTGACCGGCGAACTTCGGCGTCCAGCCGGTCATGTCCTTCCCGTTGAACAGTTGGATCCACTTGCCCTTGGCGGGCGTGTCGTCGGCGGGGGTGTCCTTGGCCACGTGGGGTGTCGCAACGAGCAGCAGACACACCAGCGCCACCAGTGCGATTCGTGTTCTTCTCATCGTTCTGCCTTTCCGTTCTGGGTGTGACATTTTATATCATGCTCGGCCGTTCCATACCACCCTGCCGTGGGGGTCATCGCCCGGGCGCATTGCCGCGCCGTACTGGCATCGGCTCCGGGACACGGTACAATGAGCCCATCCAGGTCTCTTACGAAAGGACAAGACCCCATGAACCTGAACGTAACTCGCGTGGACGTGCGGATCGCCAAGCTCAAGGACACCCCGGGCAACCTGGCCAAGAAGCTCTCGGCGCTATCGGCGGCGGGGGCCAACCTGGACTTCGTCTTCGCCCGCCGATCTCCGGAGAAGCCCGGAACGGGGGTGGTGTTCCTCTCGCCGATCAAGGGCGCCAAGCAGGCCGCGGCGGCCAAGAAGGCCGGGCTCAAGAAGACCAAGAGGCTCTTCGCCCTCCAGGTGACCGGACCGAACAAGGCCGGCATGGGCACCCTGATTACCGAGGCCATCGCCGAGGCCGGCATCAGCCTACAGGGATTCCTCGCCCACACCATGGGCCGGAAGTTCGTCCTCCACATCGCGTTCGACACGTCCGCCGACGCCACCAAGGCCGGACGAATCATCCGAAAGCTCTGACACCGCCGGCCGTCAGAAAAAGGGGACTGGCTCGAGCGCAGGCCGAAGGCCAAGCCGTGCCTGTCCCCTTCTTCAGGACGACCCAGAGGAGGTAAGCTGTGAACCGTCGACGATTTCTTCACATGGCGGGTCTCGGCGCGGCGGCCGTTTCGATCTCGCGGCTGCCGGCTGCCGAGGCACGCTCGCGCAGACCGAACGTCATCCTCGTCATGACCGATGACCAGGGCTACGGCGACCTGGGCTGCCACGGCAACCGCATGATCCGCACGCCGATGCTGGACAAGCTGTACGCCTCGAGCGTTCGGCTGACGGACTTTCACGTCTCTCCGCTGTGCACGCCGACGCGGGCGTCGCTGATGACGGGGCGCGACTGCGTGCGCGTGGGCGCGTGGGCCACCACCTGGGGCCGATCGCTGCCGTGGGCCGAGGAGGTCATGATGCCCGCGGTGTTCAAGGCCTCGGGCTACCGCACGGGGATGTTCGGCAAGTGGCACCTGGGCGACAACACCCCGTTCCGCCCGCAGGACCGCGGGTTCGCCCACGTCGTCTGCCACGGCGGCGGCGGGGTCGGCCAGACGCCCGACTACTGGGGAAACGACTACTTCGACGACACGTACTTCCACAACGGCACGCCGACCAAGCACACCGGCTACTGCACCGACGTGTGGTTCGACGAGGCCATCAAGTTCATCGCCGCAAACAAGGACCGCCCGTTCTTCGCGTACATCTCGACCAACGCCCCGCACGGGCCGCTGCACGTGGCGGCCAGGTACAGCGAGCCCTACCGCAAGAAGGGCGTCCCGGCAAACATGGCGAAGTTCTACGGCATGATCGAGAACATCGACGAGAACATGGGGCGGCTGATGGCCCGGCTGGACAAGCTGGGCCTGGCGGAGAACACGATCCTGATCTTCATGACGGACAACGGCACGGCAGGCGGGGTCGGCCGCGCCCCGAGGCGGAAAGGCGCCGGCGGCAAGGGCTGGACGGGGTTCAACGCCTCGATGCGCGGCAGGAAGGGCAGCCTCTACGACGGCGGGCACCGCGTGCCGTGCCTCTGGCGCTGGCCCGGGGGAAAGCTCACCGGCGGGCGGGACGTCACGGGCCTGACCGCGCATATCGACCTGCTGCCGACGCTGATCGACGTGTGTCGGCTGAAGAAGCCCGCGGGCGTCACCTTCGACGGCGTCAGCCTGGCCGGACTCCTGTCCGGGAAGGTCCGCGCACTGCCCGACCGTAACGTGATGGTCCAGTTCCGCCAGAGCAACGCCCCCCCGGCCGAGTGGAGCTGCGCCGTGATGTCAGGCCGCTGGCGGCTGGTCGCGGGAAACCAGTTGTACGACATCCAGGCCGACCCGGGCCAGAAGACCAACATTGCCGCCAGGCACCGGGACGTCGTCAAGCGACTCCGCGCGGCCCACAAGCGCTACTGGGCCGAGGTGTCCAAACGCTTCGGCGAGCACAGCCGCATCGTGATCGGCTCGGAGGCCGAGAACCCCTCCCGGCTGACGGGCTTCGACTGGCACGTCGGCCCGCCGTGGAACCAGTCGCACATCCGCGGCGCCTCGGCGGCCAACAGCCTCTGGGCGGTGCGGATCGCCCGCGACGGGGCCTACGAGATCGCCCTTCGCCGCTGGCCCGAAGAGGCCGATACCCCCATCAACGCCGCCGTCCGCGGCGGCAAGGCCATCCGCGTCAGCAAGGCCAGGCTGCAGATCGGCACGATCGACATCACCCGGCCCGTCGCCGCCACCGACAAGGCCGCGGTCTTCCGCGTGACCTTGAAGGCCGGCCCCGCAAACTTGCGGGCGTCGTTCATCGACCCGGCCGGCAAGACCCGCTGCGGCGCCTACTACGTCCACGTCAAACGCCTGGCGGCCGGGTCATGCTAGACTATGCCAACGGTGAAGGAGTCAGGAATGCTGCGACGTGTTCTTGTGATGGTAACGGCGGCTTGCGTGCTGGCGGCGTGTCCGCCGGTTCATGCTGAGACGACCTCCAAACAGCCGTACTGGCCCGAATTCCGCGGGCCGCGACGCGACAGTATCTCGACGGAAACGGGTCTCCTGAAGCAGTGGCCCGCCGACGGCCCGCCGCTGATCTGGACGTACTCCGACTGCGGCAAGGGCTTCTCGGGCGTGTCCATCGCCGAAGGGAAGATCTTCTCCGCGGGCGACTTCGGCGAGAAGGAAGTGCTCTTCGCACTGGACCTGAACGGCAAGCCGCTCTGGACGTCGCCCAACGGCAAGAGCTGGCGGGGGTCCTGCCCCGGCTCGCGCACCACGCCGACCTACGTCGATGGCGTGCTGTACCACATGAACCCGACCGGGCGGGTCGCCGCCTGCCGCGCAAAGGACGGCAAGGAAATCTGGGCGGTCGACCTGAAGAGGCGCTTCGGTGCCCGCTTCGGCGTCTGGGCCCTGGCCGAAAACCTCGTCGTCGAGGGCGACAAGGTCCTCTGCCTGCCCGGCGGCAGCAAGGCCCTCGCCGCGGCGCTCGACAAGAACACCGGCAAGACGGTATGGACCACGACGGGACCGGCCGACCGGGCCGCATACTGCACGCCCGTGGTGGTGACCCACAAGGGCGTCCGGCAGATGATCACGATGACCGCACGGTCGGTGATCAGCGTCGACGTCAAGACGGGCAGGCTCCTGTGGAGCCACCCCTACCAGATGGGCTTCCCCCAGCACGCCACGCCGCCGGTCTACTACCAGGGACACGTCTTCGTCGCCTGCGGCCATGCCACCGGCGGCACGCTGCTGAAGATCAATCCGGACTCCTCGGGCGTGACCAAGGTGTGGCACATACGCCGGTTCGACAACTGCCACGGCGGCGTGATCCGCATCGGCGGCCGCATCTACGGCTCAGGCTGCCGGGTCGCAGGCAAGGGCTTCCATTGCGTCGAGTTCCTGTCCGGCAAGACCATCGGCGTCAACGAGACGGTGGGCAAGCTGTCGATCCTGTACGCCGACGGCATGCTGTACGGCCTGAACCACAAGGGGCGGATGTACCTGATGGACATCGTCGACAGCGGCGTCAAGGTCGTCAGCCACTTCGACATGCCCGGCAAGCGAAGGACGAACATCTACCTGGCCCACCCGGTCATCTGCGGCGGCCGCCTGTATCTCCGCGAGGGCAAGAACCTCTACGCCCACGACATCCGGGCAAAGTAAGAAGTAAAGAGGTTTAGCGGGCGAGCAACGCTCGCCGTTTGTCGTTCGAACGACGAGCGGCGAGCGCTGCTCGGTGCGCCAAACAACTGTTTCTCGCGGGATGACGGCCGTCGTGCGGCAGCGGGCTATTGGGCCGGACTCCATGTGCCGCTACACTGGGCGAACAAAGGAGACATGCGATGACCCACGCGATCATGTCCTTCACGTCGGTGGGGACTGTCCTGGCGTTATGTGCTGCGGTAGCGGGGGCAGGGCCCGGCCCGGCCGGGGCTGGCAAGCAGCTTGTCCGCAACGGGGACTTCTCGGCGGCCGGCACGGGCGGGGTGCCGGCCCACTGGGAGGCGTGGGAGCCAGCCTGGCGGAAGGCGAGCTGCCGGGTCCGCAAGACCGCAGGCGGGCTGCTGGTGGACGCCCCCGGGCGCGACTACGCCGTCGGCGGCGCCGCCCAGAAGCTCACCGACGTCACGCCCGGCCAGGCCTACGCCATTGACGTGCTGTGCGAGCTGCGGAAGCTCACCACCCCGCGGCGCAGCGCGATGGTCAGAGTCACCTGGACGAAGAAAGGTCGGCGGTGCCACCAGGCCGGCATGCTCGTGCGGGGGCCGGTTGCCGCGGGCAAGCAGGCGACGTTCCGCGACGTGCTGGTCGCCCCGCCGGGGGCCGACGGGGGCGCGATCTCGCTGGAGGTCAAGTGGCCGCGAGGCGGGGCCGTCCTGTGGCGGCGGGTCAGCGTCACGCCCACCGCGCCGCCCAAGCCCCGCAAGGTCCGCATCGGCACGGTGTACCTTCGCCCCAGCCGAAGCACGCCGGAGAAGAACATGGCGCTGTGGTGCGAGCAGATCGACGCGGCGGGCAAGCTCAAGCTCGACGTCGTCTGCCTGTGCGAGGCGATACTGCGGATCGGCACCCGCGCGACGAAGGGGCAGGTCGCCAAGGCCATTCCCGGCCCGGACACCGAGGCCCTCGGCGCCGCGGCCAGGAGGAACAAGATCTGGGTGGTCGCCGGTCTGGCCGAGCGCGAGGGCGATACGCTGTACAACACCGCCGTGCTGCTGGACCGCCGGGGCAGGCTCGCCGGCAAGTACCGCAAGGTCCACCTGCCGCGGGAGGAGTGGAAAAAGGGCGTCACGCCGGGCAGCGAGTACCCGGTGTTCAAGACGGACTTCGGCACGGTGGCGATCATGATCTGCTACGACTGGTTCTTCCCCGAGGCGGCCCAGATCTTCGCGCTGAATGGCGCCGAGGTGCTGTTCGCCCCGACCTGGGGCAACACAAAGCCTGACCACGAAGGCCGCGTCGACGGCGAGAACGTCTTTCGCGTCCGCGCACGCGACAACGGGCTGGTTCTCGTGCCGAGCGTCTACGACGGCTCCAGCATGGTGATCGACCCGATGGGGCGAATCCTCGCCTCGAACAAGGGCAAGACCGGCGTGTTCTGGGCCGAGGTGGACCTGGCCGCCCGCGAGCGCCTCTGGTGGGTCGGGCACTGGCGCTCCATAGGCCCGCGCCACCGCATGCCGCGAACCTACAAGCCCCTGACCGCCGAGAGGTGAGCCCTGTAGCGACAGGAGACGACGGATGAGTGATGCCAACGGGTTGTCCCGGCGGGGGTTCCTGGGGCGCGTGTCCGCGGCCGTGCCGTGGGTTGCCGCGGCCGCGGCGCCGGGGCGGGCCGAGCGGCGGCGCGAGCGGCCGAATGTACTCCTGATCGTCAGCGACGACCAGGGGTACCGCGACCTGGGCTGCTTCGGCAGCACGGAGGCCAAGACGCCGAATCTCGACCGCCTGGCCGCCGGCGGCGTGAAACTCACGAACTTCTACGTGTCCTGGCCGGCGTGCACGCCCAGCCGCGCCAGCCTGCTCACCGGACGATACCCCCAGCGAAACGGCGTCTACGACATGATCCGCAACGAGGCGCCCGACTACGGCAAGAAGTACACCCCAGCCGAGTACGCCGCCACGTTCGAGCGGATCGGCGGCATGGACACGCGCGAGGTCCTGCTGCCGAGAATGCTCAAGCCGGGCGGATACGCCAGCGGGATCTTCGGCAAGTGGGACCTCGGCGTCCACAAGCGGTACCTGCCCCTGGCACGGGGCTTCGACGAGTTCTACGGATTCGTCAACACGGGGATCGACTACTACACGCACGAGCGGTACGGCGTGCCGTCCATGTATCGCAACAACACCCCCACGACCGCCGACAAGGGCACCTACTGCACGGACCTGTTCGCCCGCGAGGCCGTCAGGTTCCTCAAGGCCAACCGCAACCGCCCCTTCTTCCTCTACGTGCCCTTCAACGCCCCGCACAGCGCGAGCAACCTGGACCCGAAGATTCGCGGCGCGGCCCAGGCGCCGGACAAATACATGCGGATGTATCCGCACCTCAAGGAGGCTTATGTCCGTCGCGAGAAGCACCGCTACGCGCCCGGGGCGATGGCGCCCACGCGCGAGACGCGGAGGCTCAAGTACCTCGCGGCGATCACCTGCATGGACGAGGCCGTCGGGCGACTGCTGGACCTGCTCGACGAGTTCGGCATCGCCGAGCGGACGCTGGTGATCTTCCTGTCGGACAACGGGGGCGGGGGCGGCAGCGACAACAGCCCGCTGCGGGCGGGAAAGGGCTCGATGTTCGAGGGCGGCATCCGCGTGCCGTGCATCGTCCGCTGGCCCGAAAAGATCCGCCCCGGGACCACCAGCGACGCGATGCTCACGACGATGGAGGTCGTTCCGACGGTTCTCCAGGCCGCCGGCGTCGACCCGCCCAAAGGCGTCGTGCTGGACGGGTTCGACATGCTGGGGGTCCTGTCGCAAGGGGCAGCGTCGAATCGCAGCGAGATGTTCTGGCAGCGCAAGGACGACAAGGCCGCCCGGGTGGGCACGTGGAAATGGGTCTCGTCGTCTCGCGGAAGCGGGCTGTTCGACCTGTCGGCCGACCCGGGCGAGAAGCGCGACCTCTCAGCCAAGCGGCCGCAGATGCTGGCCAGGCTGAAGGCCCGATTCGCCCACTGGCGCAAGCGTATGGACCAGGCCGAGCCGCGGGGACCCTTTCGCGATTACTGAGGACAATCCCCGCTGATGGCGAACCAAACGTCCCGGAGCGGGAACGGGCTGCACGACAGCCCGGACGTGGAAGAGCTGCAATTTCTGATATTTTTCGCTTGCACCCGATCGAAACTGTGGTATAATACTCCTGGTTGTTGCCGGAGGACACCCGGCAAGAAGAAGGCACGCTCCGGTCCGAAACGGGTCGCCGAGCGACATATCGGTCAACGCAAGGAGCAGTACGATGACAGCGAGGCGGGTAATCTCGGCAGTTCTGGCGGTTGGGCTCTGTGTGTTCTGCGCCGGCGAGGCGCAGGGGACGATTGTTGTGAACGGGTGGACACTCATCGATGATTCGTTCGGGAATGATGCCAATGGCACGTTTGCCCTGACGACAGTGGACACGACCTGGGGCGCCACCGGCACCGAACCCAACGACTGGGCCAACAACTTCCGCTGGAACGCCAAGGGCGCGGGGAACGACAAGGCCACCTGGACCTTCCTCAACCTGCCGAACGGCACGTACCAGGTAGCCGTCAGCTACGGCACGCCGCATGCTGGCAACAATCGCGCGACGGACTCGCCGTACTCCATCAACGGCGGCCCGGCCGTTCTCGTCAACCAGGAGACGGTCGCCGCCGGCATCCCAACCCTCTTTGACGGGTCCAACAACATCCCGTTCGACACGATCTCGACGAACACGATGGTTACCGGAGGCACCCTGTCCGTGGTGCTGACAGATGCCGCGAACGAGTACGTCATCGCCGACGCTGTGGCGATCCGGATGCCGACGCCTCTCCCACCCGGGACAGTCATCATCGATCAGAACGAGCCCGGGTTCACGGTCTCCGGCGGTACCTTCGTCGAACAGGGCGCCGTGGGCGACGCGTACGACGGCGATCACGCGTGGAACCAGAGCCAGAGCCCGGCGGATGTCGGCACGTATCTCTTCACGGGTCTGGCCGGCGGGCAATACGACGTCTACGCGACGTGGCGCCAGAACGGTCAGGGCAACGTGGGCCTGGCCGACTACCTGGTCAGCGACGGCGGTGGACTGGCGACGGTGAACCAGTTCAACGGGCCCGCGAACGACCTTGTTCTGAACACCTACAACTTCGAGAAGCTTGCGACCGCGACCGTGGCCGACGGGAACCTCCAGGTGGACTTGAACGCCGCCGGGAACAACTTCATCCTCGCAGACGCCGTGGCCATCGTGCCCGTCACCGTGATCCCCGAGCCGATGACGATGCTGGCGGTGGGCACGGCCCTGACGGGTCTGGGCGGGTACATCCGCCGGCGCCGAAGGGCCTGATCCCGAGAGGTCTGCAGACACCGGGCGCGTTTACCGATCCCGGCAGAACTGATCTGAGTGTGTTTAGCGGGCGAGCAACGCTCGCCGTGGGTCGTTCGAACGGAACACGGCGAGCGTTGCTCGCCCGATAAACATGACGGTAATGATGCGCTGACGCCGGGGAAGGAGGGAACAGGCACGTCCGCTTCCCGCTCCGCCCCTGCGGGCTGCTCAGTGCGCCGGCTACGCGCCCTTGAGCGTCTCGACCAGTTCCCGGATGTCGTCCGGTGTCGTGTCGAACGAGGCCACGAACCTCTCCTCGCCCGCCTGGGGCACCGGCGTGTTGAGGATACCGGCCTTCGGTGAGGCGCCTGACGTGGGGGGTGCCGTTCTCGCCCAGACCATGTTGGTCTGGACCGGCCGAGTGACTTCGATCCCCGGCAGATCCTCGAGACACCCGGCAAGCTCCCGGGCCATGGCGTTGGCATGCAGGGCGTTGTACAGCCAGATATCGTCCGTCAGGTAGGCGTCGAACTGCGCGGCGATGAACCGCATTTTCGACGCGAGCTGCCCGAGCTTCTTCCTGAAGAACGGCGGCGTCCGGGAATGCTCGGCGTTGAAGAACAGGACGGCCTCGCCATACATCAGGCCGTTCTTCGTCCCGCCGAACGACAGCACGTCGACGCCGAGGTCGCGAGAGGCCTCCCGCAGGTCGACGTTCATCGCCGCCGCGGCGTTGGCCAGGCGCGCGCCGTCCATGTGGACGAGCAGCCCGTTGCCGTGGGCGAACTCGCACAGCGCCCGCACGTCATCCGGCGAGTAGATCATCCCGAACTCGTTGGCCTGTGTGATGGATATGACCTTCGGCTGGACGGCGTGCACGTCGCCGAGCTTGTCGAGGTGCGGACGGACGGCCTCTGCGGTCAGCTTGGCGTTGTCGACCTCGACCGTAATGAGCTTGCATCCGGTGAAGGTTTCCGCGGCGCCGCATTCATCGACGTGAAGGTGCGAGAACGCCGGGCAGATCACCGCCTGGTAGGACTCCAGCAGCGGCGCGACGGCCAGCACGTTCGCCGCCGTGCCCCCGAAGACGAACAGCGCGGTCACATCCGGTCCGAAGATGTCCCGGAACTTGCCCAGGGCGCCCTCGGTCCAGCGGTCTGCGCCGTAGGCGGGCGCATGGTCGGCGTTGGCCGCCAGCAGCGCATCCATCACGGCCGGATGCACTCCCGATGCATTATCGCTGCTGAAGCTTCTCATCGTGACGGCCACCTGTGAACCGTCGTGCGGTTCTCCGACGATTGTATTGCCGCCCGGGTGAATCACAAGCTCCTTGGCGCGGCCTTGTCCGGGAGGGCGCAAGGCCGTTGGCGCGCGTGCCGGGCGACGCTACGATGTGCCAACCGACGCACCGCGACCTGCCTGAAGGAGTTGCCCCATGGCCCGCACCCGCAAGAAACGTCCCCCGCGTTCTCCCCGGCCCGCCGCGCCGGCCAGGCTCACCGCCGCCGCCCTGGCCGCCATGCAGGAGGACTTCGAGGCCAACGACACCTACGAGGTCATCCAGAACGCCGTCACCACCGTCAGCGTCGCCGACCTGGCCAAGCGCCGCAAGGTCGTCACGGAAGCGGACCACTCGTTTTCGATCCGGCTGGACGACTGGCGGGTGACGAATCAGAAGGGGTCCGGGCGCTGCTGGATGTTCGCCGGGCTGAACCTCTTCCGCGCCGGCGCGATCAAGAAGATGGACGTCAAGAACTTCGAGTTCAGCCAGAACTACGTCATGTTCTGGGACAAGGTCGAGAAGGCCAACTACTTCCTCGAGGCGATCATCGACACGCGGGACCTGCATCACGACGACCGGACGGTCGCCTTCCTGCTGAGCGACCCCACCAGCGACGGCGGGCAGTGGAACATGTTCGCCAACCTCGTCCGCAAGCACGGCCTGGTCCCCAAGGCCGCCATGCCGGAGACCGAAAGCTCCTCCAGCACGCGTGCCATGAACGGGCGGCTGGTGGCCAAGCTGCGCCAGTCGGCCAAGCTGCTGCGGGACATGCACGCCGGCGGCGCGTCGCTGGGTGACCTTCGGCAGACGAAGCACGACGTGCTGAAGGTGGTCTACCGCATCCTGAGCATCCACCTGGGCACGCCCCCGACGCGGTTCGACTGGCAGTGGTACGACAAGAAGAAGAAGTTCCACCGCGACGCCAACATGACGCCTGGCCGTTTCGCGGCCAAGTACGTCACCGTGCCGATCGACGAGTACGTCTGCCTCGTCCACGACCCGCGGAAGACCAGCCCCACCGGACGCGTCTTCACCGTCGAGTATCTCGGGAACGTCGTCGGCAGCGAGATCGTCCGGTACCTGAACGTCGACGTGGCGCTGATGAAGCGGATCGCCATGCGCGCGCTGCGGGACGGCGAGCCGGTGTGGTTCGGCTGCGACGTGGGCAAGCAGATGGACCGGCAGATGGGCCTGTGGGACGCGGACCTTCTGGACTACGACAGGCTGTACGACACGTCGTTCGCGCTGGACAAGGCCTCGCGCCTGGAATACGGGGCCGCCCGCATGACCCACGCGATGCTGTTCACGGGCGTGGACGTCAAGGCCGGCAAGCCTCGGCGCTGGCGGGTCGAGAACAGTTGGGGCGACGAGAACGGGCTCAAGGGCTTCTACGTGATGAACGATTCGTGGTTCGACGAGCACATGTTCGAGATCGCCGCCCGCCGAAAGTACCTGCCCGCCAAGCTCCGCCCCGCCCTGGACCGCAAGCCCATCGTCCTGCCCCCCTGGGACCCGATGGGGTCCTTGGCCTTGTAAATTGAAAAATGCAGATTGAAAATTCTCATTCCGCAATTTTCAATATCCCCCGTTCACACGCCGGGCATCACCCGGCGGCGCGCACGGCGTAACAGTAGAGATAATCCCCGTGGCGGAGGTACAGCCGCCCGGCGCAGACCACCGGGTGGGCCCACGTCGGGCCGCGGCCGCCCTTGGGAATCTCGAACCGGCTGACGATCTCGAAGGCCCGGGGGCTGGGGCGGACCAGGGCGACGGTGCGGCGGTGGTTCAGCAGGTACAGCATGCCGTCGGCGTACGTCACGGACGCCCTGCCGAGCGCGTTGCTGCTGTGGGCCAGCTTTCCGGTCCTGAACTCCAGGCACGCCCAGGGTCCGGACCGGCTGGTCAGGCACGCCCCGTAGAGGTGCCCGTTCAGGAGCAGCACGCCCCCGTGCTGGTTGTCCATCGCCCGCGTGTGCCAGACCTGTTTGACGGAAGCCTTGTCGCCCTCGACGGTCACCTTCAGCAGCCTCGATCCGGTCGTCCGCGTCGAGACGAACACGTGCCCGTCGTGGAAGACGGGTGAGGTGATGTTCTCGTCGAACGGACTGGTGTGCCGGACCTGCCAGAGCAGCTTGCCCGTGCCGGCGTGGACGCCGACGATGGCGGTGGCCATCACCGTGACGATCTGGCGGAGACCCTTATACGTAAAGGCGATCGGCGAGCAGTAGCCCGGCTTGGCGCCGGCGCCCTTGCAGACCCAGACCGTTCGCCCGGTGCGCTTGTCGAGAGCGGCCAGGCTGGTCTCCTGGCCGCCGGGCGTGCAGATCACGTGATCGGCGTCGACCAGGAGCGACTCGGACAGGCCCCAGCGGATGTTCCGCCCGTCGAACTTGCTCAGGATGTTGACCGACCAGACGGGCTTGGCGCCGGCGGCGTCGAGACAGACCAGGTCCCCGTCGGCGTTCATGTGATAGAGCCTGCCGCCGTCGATGGTCGGCGTGCTCCGCGTGCCGGGCTTGTCGCGGCGGTAGGCCGGGCCGTTCCTGGCGCGCCACGTGACCTTCCCATCGAGGTCCAGAGCGGTGATGACCGTATCGCGCCCGACGTTGCCGGTGATGTAGATGAGCCCGCCGGCGACGGCGACGGTGGAGTATCCCTCCCCGATGCCCCTGGCGGTCCAGAGCAGCTTCGGCCCGCCGGCCGGCCACTGCTTCAGCAGGCCCGTCTCGGTCGACGTGTTGTCCCGATGCGGTCCGTTGTACTGCGGCCACTCCGGCTGGGTGCGTTCAGCCGCCCCGGCCGCCCCGGCCGCCGCAAGAACTACCGACAGGACCGCCCAGAGCCGATTCTCCGTATAGCCCATAGCCCTTCTCTCCGTCGCCGCGCACGGCATTGCGGCTGTGCGAAGCCCCGATACACGTCGGGACAGCGCACGACTCGTTGGGGACCAACGGTCCCTTCGAGATTGCGGATCACCGATGACAGATTCTCTCGTCCCACCGAGGAATCTGCAATCGGCAATCCGCAATCCTCCTTCGCCGCCGGTATCGCCAGGTGGCGAATCGCTGCGATCACGGGACCTCCAGGACCAGTCCGTCGGCAGCCAGGACGACGTCGCCGTCAAAATGACGACGGCATTCGTCACTGCGCTGCCGATCGGGGCCTTCGATGGGATAGAGATGGGACAGCACGATTCGCCGGAGACCGGCCTGTGCGGCGAGGCGGCCGCACTCGGCCGCCGACAGGTGCCCCGGCATCTTGCCCGCCTGGAGGGTCGAGCAGTCCAGCACGGCCAGGTCCGCCCCGGCGGCCAGGTCCACAAGCCCTTCGTCCCAATCGCAGTCCCCGGAGATCAGCAGCGCACCGTCAGGCTGCTCGAAGCGATAGGCCAATGAGTTGACCCTGTCGGAGTGGACGGTGGCCGCCGTGCGGACGGCACAGGCCCCCCGGTCAATCCCGGCCCCGGGCGCCACCGCGTCGATCCGGAGGTCGAACGCACCGGGTCGCCCGGTGACCGGCTCGATGATCCGGGCGAAGAATCGGTCAAACCCGGCGGGGCCGTATACCTGGAGCGGCTTGCTGCGCTCGATCACGGGAAAGGTCAGCGCATGGATCAGGGGGATCAGATCGGCGATATGATCGGGATGGGTGTGGGTGACGTACAGCACGTCGAGCGCATCGTAGGGGATGCCCAGGCGCAGCAGTTGCGGCAGGACCGCGCCGCCGCAGTCGATCAGACAGGACTCGCCCCCGACGGCCAGATGATACCCCGGCGCACCGCGTTCCAGCGAGGGGATCCCCGTCCCGCTGCCCAGTACGGTCAATCGCATTACTGGCTCCTTCCCGCCGGTCGCGCCTTGGAGCGTTCAGTCGTCTGGTTCAAGACGTTTGCCGAAACTGACCACGTGATCTTCCTTGAACCCGATCCGCCTGTAGAACGCCATGGCGGCGGCGTTGGCGCGGCGCACCTGGAGGTTGATCTTCGGGCAGCCTGCCGCCCGGAGACGGCTCTCGGCTTCGGACACCATTCGCCTGCCGAGCCCCCGACGCCGGTGCTCCGGATGGACCGCCAGGTAGTTGATCCACCCGCGGTGACCGTCGTATCCGGCCATGACGGTGGCAACGATACGCCCGGCCGAACACGCCACGAGGAACATCTCCGCCTGGACCCGGCTCTTGCGCTGGATGTCCCGGTGGGAGCTGTTCCACGGAACGACCAGCCCGCAGTCCTGCCACAACTGCACTACGGCGTCTTCGTCACGCGCCTCGAACTGCCTGATCTGAACGGTCATCTTCGCGGAGTATTATACGCGGCCCCGTTATCGGAACCATTTCTTCGGAAAGACGTTGCGGCCGCGAATCGAGACACCGGCCACCAGATCGATGGCGAAGACGCAGAGGGAGCGGAGAACGACAATAAAGGTTTTATTGACAGTTCTTTAGACGTGCTCTCTGCTTCCTCTGCTCCCTCTGCGTCTTCACCTCGGCACCGCAAGTACATCTGTGGGCGCCGGCGGCGAACTAGTGTTCTATCCTGGCTCTGCGCAGGGTTTTGCGCAGCTTCCGGACGCCGGTGGGGGTCACCTTGCTGTGCTTCAGAAGCAGCCGCTCCAGGGCGGTGAGCTTCGTCAGCGACGCCAGGCCGGCGTCCGTCACGCCCGTGTGCGACAGCTCGAGCGTCTGGAGCTTGACCAGGCCGGACAAGTGCGCCAGCCCGGCGTCGGTGATCCGCGTGTGATAGAGGTAGAGATGCTGGAGGTCCTTCAGGACCGGCAGGAGCGCCAGGCCCTTGTCGCTGACGCGCGTGTCGTAGAAGCTCAGCGAGGTCAGGCGCTTGTGCTTGACGACGTGGACAACGCCCGCGTCGGTGACGGGCGTGTGGGCGAGGTTCAGGTACGTCAGGTCGGCGACCTTGGCGAGGTTCTCCAGCCCGGCGTCGGTGATTCGCGTGCCGGCCAGGTCCAGGCCCCGCAGCCGAGGGAGCCTCTTGAGCACCAGCAGGCCCTTGTCGCTGATGGTCGCACGATACAGGAACAGCCACTCGATCCCCTCGATCGCCGCGGCGTGGGCCAGGCCCTTGTCGCTGATGCGGGTATCGTACAAGCTCAGCCAGCTCAGCCTCTTCAGCCCGGCCAGGTGCGCCAGCCCGTCGTCGGTGATTCGCGTTCTGGCGAGGTTGAGCCCCTCAAGGGCGGCGTGCTTCCTGATGTGGACCAGGGCGGCGTCGGTTATCCGAGTGCCGTTGAGCCTGAGGTTGCGCAGGTTCTTCAGGTTGCCCAGTCGCCTGACGTCCTCGTCGGTGGTCTTCGTGCCGCCCAGGTGCACCGACGTGAGTTGGATCGGGTCGGGGAAAATCCGGGTCTCAGGCAGCGACACCCGAAGCGCCGCGACGCCCTTGGCGGTGACGGCCGTGCCCAGGAAATGAAGCTCCTGGAGCTTCTTGAGCCCCTTCAGGTGCACCAGCCCGTCATCGCCGACGCCGGTGAACGCCAGGCGGAGTTCCTCGAGGTTCTCCAGTTGGGCCACGTGCGCCAAGCCCTTGCCGGTGACCTTCGTGCTGTTCAGGGACAGCTTCTGGAGGCTCGTCAGGCCCGCGATGTGCTTCAGCCCCTCGTCCGAGATGTCCGAATAGGCCAGGCCGAGGACCTTGAGCTTCCGCATGTTCGCCAGGTGCGGCATGGCCGCGTCGGTTATCTTCGGGTACAGGGCCGTCAGGCCGGTCAGGGCCTTGAGGTGCCCCAGCCCGGTGTCGTTCAGTTCCAACCCGCCCAGGCCGAGCGACGTCAAGGCCGTCAAGCCCGACAGGTGCGCCAGGCCGTCATTCGTAATCCGCGTTCGGCTCAGGTTCAACACCTTCAGTGACGTGAGGTCCTTGAGGTGGGCCAGTCCGGCGTCGGTGACTCTCGTCCGGCCCAGTTGCAGCCAGCGGAGCGCCGCCAGCGGCTTCAGGGCGGCCAGGTCCTCGTCGGTGGCCTTCGAGCCGTCCAGGTCCAGCGCGACGATCTTGCCCGCCTCGTTCCGCTCGATGCCGGCGTCGAGTTCCTTGAGCCGGGCCGAAAGGTCCTTCGCGCCGGCCGGGCGGGTGGCCGGGGCGTCCTTCGGGGCGTCCGCGGCGAACGAGCAGACCGCGCTCAGCAGCAGAACGAATAGAGCGGTGCGGTTGACGTGGGACGGCCGGCCGACGTCCGGCATGCCGCGATCTGTCGTCACGTTGCTCACGCAGGTATTCTACCGGCCGCCGCCGGCCGCCGCCAGAGCCACGCTTGACCGTTCAATGCGTCGGCAGGATAATCCGCTGGGCGGGAAGGAAAGCAGGAGTGACGCCATGCGAACCATGCCACTGGGCAACACCACCGCTGACGTCAGTTGTCTGTGCTTCGGCGCGATGCGCCTGGGAACGAACAACGACTACCCCCAGTCGTGCGAACTGCTGGACATGTTTGTCGAGGCCGGCGGGGACTTCATCGACACGGCCAACGTCTACTCGAAATGGTACACCGGCGGCAAGGGCGGCGAGAGCGAGGCCGTGCTCGGACGTTGGATGGCCGAGCGCGGCAACCGGGAGGAGTTGTTCATCGCCACGAAGGTCGGCGTCGACTACCAGGACACGCCGATGAGTCTCGGCGCCGACGCGATCGCCCGGGAGTGCGACCGCAGCCTGGAACGCCTCGGCACCGACCGGATCGACCTGTACTACGCGCACCTGGACGTTCGCACCACGCCGCTGGCCGAGACGCTCGAGGCGTTCGACAAGCTCATCCGGGCCGGAAAGGTCCGGTTCATCGGGGCCAGCAACTACCGGGCGTGGCGGTTGGCCGACGCCGACGCCATCTGCCTTGGATCAGGCTGGGAGAGCTTCTGCTGCGTCCAGCAGCGCTACACGTACCTGCGACCGAACCCGGGCGCGGACTTCGGCCTCCAGGTCTCGGCCAATGAAGACCTCCTGGACTACTGCCGGGACCGCGGCATGACCCTGCTGCCGTACTCGCCCCTGCTGGGCGGGTCCTACGCTCGCCAGGACAAGCCGACGCCCGCCCAGTACGCCGGGCCTGACGCCGACGCCCGCCTGGCCGCCCTGCGGACCGTGGCCGACGAGGCCGGCGCCACGATCCACCAGGTCGTCCTGGCCTGGATGCTCCATCACGACCAGTCCGTGCTGCCGGTATTCTCCGCCAGCAACCCCGACCAGATGCGCGAGAACCTCGGCGCCGTGGACGTGGCGCTGACGCCGGAGCAGGTGTCCCGCCTGAACGAGGCCGCCGCACACGTCAACCCGTGAGCCGAAAGGAACAGAGCCATGGAACCGGACAAGGGCATGAATCGCCGGAATCTCGTGGCGGCGGCGGCTTCGGCGCCGTTCGCGCTCAGCGTGGTACCCAGCGGCGTGCTGGGCGGGCCGGCGCGGAAGGCCCCCAGCGAGAAGCTGAACCTCGCGTGCATCGGGATGGGCTACCAGGGCCTGCGGATGCTGGGCGGGCTGCTGAAGCGCCAGGACGTGCGCGTGGTCGCCGTCTGCGACCCGAACACCGAAAGCCGCGACTACATCGGCTGGGGCCGCAGGCGAGGCGGGACGGGCTTTCCCGGGGGGCGGGAGGTCGGCCGCCGGGCCGTCGACGCGGCGTACGGCCGCACGCAGCAGCGCGCGGGGTGCGGCGCCTATGCGGACTTCCGCGAGCTGCTGGCCAAGGAGAAGGACCTCGACGCGGTCCATATCGTCACGCCGGACCATCTCCACGCGACGATCGCCATCGCCGCCATGAAACAAGGCAAGCACGCCGCCACACACAAGCCGATCTCGAACGTGATGTATGAGACGCGGCTGGCCATCGAGACGGCCCGCACGACCGCTCGGGCAACGCACCTGCACGCCTGGTTCGACATCAAGCGGATGTACACGGTTCGCCACTGGATCAGGCAGGGAGCGATCGGGCCGGTTCGCCAGGTGCACCGCTGGCTGGCCAAGCCGATCTGGCCGCAGGGCTCGCCCGCCCTGCCGGCCGGGGCTCCCGTTCCCAAGGGCTTCGACTGGGACCTGTGGCTGGGCCCGGTGCCGCACCGGCCGTACTCGCCCAGGTACACCCACGCGGTCTACCGGGGCTGGTACGAGTTCGGGGGCGGGTGCCTGGCGGACATGGGCAACTACGGCCTGTGGCAGGACTGGCGGGTGCTGGACCTGGGCGCGCCGAGGGCCGCCGAGGGCTGCGCCAGCTTCACCTGCGAGGTCAGGGACTTTCGCAGCGGCGTGGTCAGGAACGACGTCTCGTTCCCCCATGCCAGCACCATCCGGTTCAGCTTCCCCGCCCGCGGCACGATGCCGGCGTGCGAGGTGTTCTGGTACGACGGCGGCATGAGGCCGCCCACGCCCGAGGCGCTGATCGCTGAGGGCAAGCAGATGCCCGCCCGGGGCACGATGTTCGTCGGGGACGAAGGCGTCATCCTCGGCGGGTACTTCTACGAGGACGCCCGTATTCTCCCGGCCAGGCGGATGCGCCAGGTGGCCCAGGCGCTCAAGGCCCCCGACGTGCGGACCGCCGGCAGCAGCGACGAGTGGATCGGCGCGTTTCGCGGGGGCAAGCCCTCACGGGGCGATTTCCAGCACGCCCAACACGTCGCCGAGGCAATCTGCCTGGGTAACGTGGCGCTGCGTCTGAACACCCGGCTGGAATGGGACGCCGAGAAGATGAGAATCACCAACAATCCCTCGGCCAACACGTACCTTCGCCGCGCGGAGTACCGCAAGGGCTGGGAGCTGTAGCCCCGCGCCCCCACCGCGGCCGGGTGAGGTCTGCCCCATGACGACGCCGCTGCCGGAGACTATCGACGACGAGGCACAGCTCGAGGACCTTCTCAGCGAGCCGAGCGAGGCGGCCGTCCGCGCGCTGGCGGCGGCCGAGGGCGACCTGATGCTGCTGGGCGTGGGGGGCAAGATGGGCCCGACGCTGGCCCGCATGGCCCGGCGCGCCGCCGAGGCGGCGGGCGTCAGCCGCCGCGTGATCGGCGTCAGCCGGTTCTCCGCACCAGGATGCCGCCAGGCGCTGGAAGCCCGCGGGATCGAGACCCTCAAGGGCGACCTGCTCGACGAGGCGTTCCTGGCCGAACTGCCGGACGTTCCCAACATCGTGTACATGGCAGGCATGAAGTTCGGCTCGACGGAAGACCCGGCGATGACCTGGGCGATGAACGCCTACCTGCCCGCCCTGATCTGCCGGAGGTTCCCAGGCAGCCGAATCGTCGCCTTCTCCACCGGCAACGTCTATCCCCTGGTGACGGTGGAATCCGGCGGGGCGAAGGAGACCGACCCGACCGACCCTCTGGGCGAGTACGCTGTGACGACCCTCGGCCGCGAGAGGATGTTCGAGTACTTCAGCCGTACGCTAGGCATTCCCGTGGCGATCATCCGCCTGAACTACGCCGTGGAAATGCGATACGGCGTGCTGGTGGACATCGCGCAGAAGGTCCTGGCCGGGCGACCGGTCGACCTGGCGACCGGGTACGTCAACGTGATCTGGCAGGGCGACGCGAACGCCATGGTGCTTGCGGCACTGGCTGATACGGCCTGCCCGCCGTTTGTGGTGAACGTGGCCGGGCCGGAAATACTCAGCGTGCGGCGAACGGCCGAGACGTTCGGACGGCTGTTCGGCAAGCCGCCGAAGTTCTCGGGCGCCGAGGCGGCCACGGCGCTGTTGAACGACGGCACGCAGGGCCACGAGCGTTACGGCCGCCCGCGGGTGGACGACGACCGCATGATCCGCTGGATCGCCCACTGGCTCCGCTCGGGCGGGGCGACGCTGGCCAAACCGACACACTACGACGTCCGCGACGGAAAGTTCTGATGCCATGATCGACCCGGCCGTCCAGGCGGTGCTACAGCGTGGGACGGTGATACCGGCCCATCCGCTGGCCCTGTGTGCCGACCGTACGTTGGACGAGCGGCGCCAGCGGGCGCTGAGCCGATACTACATCGCCGCCGGCGCCGGAGGGCTCGCCGTCGGCGTCCACACCACGCAGTTCGCCATCCACGATCCCGCCGTCGGGTTGTACGAGCCGGTGCTGGCCCTCGCCGCCGAAGAGATGGCCCGCGCCGATGCCGACCGGCCCGAGCCGCTGGTCCGCGTGGCGGGGATCATCGGGCCGACGGCCCAGGCCACCGGCGAGGCGGCCGCAGCGGCGAGCCTCGGGTACCACGCCGGTTTGCTGGGCCTGGGCGCAATGGCCGACGCCGACGAGTCCGCCCTGGTCGACCACTGCCGAGCCGTGGCGGACGTCCTGCCGGTGTTCGGGTTCTACCTCCAGCCGGCCGTCGGCGGACGCGTGCTGCCCTACACGTTCTGGCGGCGATTCGCCGGGATCGACAACGTCGTGGCCATCAAGGTCGCGGCGTTTGACCGTTATCAGACGCTGGACGTGGTGCGGGCGATTGCCGAGTCCGGCCGCGAGGACATCGCCCTGTACACCGGCAACGACGACAACATCGTGCTCGATCTGCTCACGCCGTACCGGTTCGCGCCACCCGGCGGGCCGGTCGAGCGGCGGTTCGCGGGCGGCCTGTTGGGGCAATGGGCGGTATGGACGCACCAGGCCGTCCGGCTCCACCGGCGCTGCCGCTGCATCGTCGAGTCAGGCGATGCCATTCCGGCGGACCTTCTGGCCGAGGCCGCCGCGGTCACCGATGCCAACGCGGCCATCTTCGACGCGGCGAACAACTTCGCAGGCTGCATCCCCGGCATCCACGAGGTCCTGCGGCGCGGCCGGCTGCTGGAAGGCACGTGGTGCCTGGACCCGAAGGAAACGCTCAGCCCGGGCCAAGCCCGCGAGATCGACCGCGTCTGGCGGGCCTATCCGCACCTGACCGACGACCGGTTCGTGGCCGAGCACCGCGACGAATGGTCTTGGCCGGCCTGACGGACCTACGGGCGCTGGATCCGCGGCGCGGTGCGCACGCGCGGGCGGATAGGCAGCTTCTCGATGCCGGGGAAGTCCGGATCGTCGAGGGCGCGGATTTCCGGCTCGCCCCGGAACGGACAGCAGGCGTCGACCCAGGCGATCAGCCGCCGCAGGCTCAGCCGGTCCACCTTCACCTTGTTGTGCTTCCCGCTGGAGACATACCGCGATTCTACCGCACGAAGAAACCCACCCACAAGCGCAGCTACCCCACGGGACGGAGCCCGTGGGCTTTCGCGCGCACCGCGACCGGCGGCGATCCTGTGAGAACGACAAATCCAGGATCTACAATGGCTAGTCTACTATGCGGGGGGCAGCCTTGTCGTCGAGGATGGGGATCAGGACGATGTTCCGCCACTCGACCGGGCCTCCCTCGGACTGGAGGCAGATCTTGCCCGGGGTCTCCCAGCACTCGGTGGCCTCGTTCTGAACGAGCCCGTTGACCACCATCCTCAGGTCGCCCTTGTTCATGTAGACCTCGTACTGGTTCCACTGCCCGACGGGGTTCTCGTTGGAGGGATGGGCCTTCTTCGTGTGGCGCCCGCGGGTGCGGTCGGCGGCGGTCTTCATCGGGAACTTGTCGATGTTCCAGATGTCGCCCAGGTTGTCCTTGGCGCCCTGGCATTCGATGGACCGCGGCCAGACCTTGTCCTTGCCCACCATCCGCAGCAGAAGACCGTTGTTGCACTTGCGGATGTGGCGCACCTGGGCGCGGATGACGTAGTTGGTGTAGTCCTTCTCGGTGCGGATGTAGCCCGACGGGCGGCCCGTGATGGCCAGCACGCCGTCCTTCGCGCTGAAGGTCTGTTTGTTCCTGTCGGACGGGATGGTCCACCCGGTCAGGTCCTTGCCGTTGAACAGCCGAAACGCCTCCCCGTAGGTCTCCGTCAGGTGCTTGACGCGGATGTCCTTGAACTCGACCCACATCGGCGCCCCGCCGTGAATCTGAAGCGCCAGGATGCCCTCGAGCGTCCGCGTCTCCTTGTCGTTGTCGATCAGCTCCATCGTCTGGAAGCCGTTCAGCGCCATCATGATGTGGTTGCCCCGGCAGGTGATGGTGTACTCGTTCCACTGGTCGGTCTTGTTGGACTTGTAGTACCCGGCCTTGATCAGGGCCTTCTTGTCGGCGATCTTCCCGACGACCTCCTTCTTGACCTTCCCGTCGGCGACGTTGATCTCCATGATATCGCCGACGTTGACCAGCCAGCCGCGGCGCTTCTCGTCGTAGAGGAAGCCGACCTTGCCGGGCGCTTCCTGGACCTCGGCCTGGTAGCCCTTGACGACCCAGCGGTTGGCCGCCTTGGGCTTTGCCGGCAGGTGGATGCTCCTGAACTGGACGCCGGAGTTGTTTGAATTGCCGATGCGGAACTTGAGCTTGAGGACGAAGTCCTTGAGCTTTCCGCCCTTCCAGATGAGGAACGTGTTTCCCGGGGCCCGTTTCTGCGGGGTGGTCTCGCCGCGGATCACGCCGTTCTTGACGCTCCACAGGTCCGAGTGCCCGTCCCACCCGGTCAGGTCCTTGCCGTTGAAGAGGCTGACGAACCCGTCCTTGCCGGCGGGCGCCTTCGCCTTCGCCGCGCAGAATCCACAGGCCGCCCAGACCGGACCGGCCGCCACCGCCAGGACCATCCCAACCGCCAACGCGATGCTGATCTTCTTCATCGTTGTTCCTTCTTCATGCCAACAGGGTCTGTTGAATCCGCCCGGGCACCCGGCCCGGGCAAGGTACTGGTCGCATTATATGGAAACCGGTTCCAGGGGCAATCGGACCGGGTCGAGCGGATCCGAGGGTTTCGACGTCACCGGGTGGCTTCTGGTGGTGTTTAGCGGGGGAGCAACGCTCGCCGTTTGTCGTTCGAACGACGAGCGGTCCCGATGTACATCGGGATTGCTCGGTGCGCTGAACTTGACACCGCCCAACTTCGGGGGACAATCATCGCCGAGGCCCGCGACAGCCGTGGGCCAACACGACATCCCGGTCCGCAGCGAGGGCCGTGCCCGTGAGCACACGTCGAGACCTTCTCGCCGGTTCGCTGTCGGCGGCGGTTGGCCTGCGTCTGCACGCCGGGACCGCTGCCGGAAAGGAGACCCCCCGCATGTCACCCGCCGAGTTGCGCAAGAGGCTCAAGCAGTGCCTGGGCGGGCCCTGGCCCAACCCGTGCCCGCTGAAGCCCGCAATCGACAAGACGATCCGCAAGGACGGCTATCGCATCGAGTCGCTGACCTACCAGGTCGAGCCGGGCGACCGCGCGGCCGCCTGCCTGCTCGTGCCCGACGGCGTCGACGCGGAGGACCCCGCACCGGCGGTGGCCGTCTGGCACCAGCACAACGGGCAGTGGCACCTCGGCAAGAGCGAGCCGGCCGGGCTGGCCGGGGACCCGATGCACCACACGGGCGCCGCCCTGGCAGCCGAGGGCTACGTCGTGCTCTGCCCGGACGCGCTGTGCTTCGAGGGCCGCCGGCACAAGACGCTCAAGGGCGCCGCCTACGAGCGGTTCGAGTTCCTGCGGTACGTCGTCGCGGGCAAGTGCATGGCGTGGAAGAACATCCTCGACATGCGGCGCGCGGTGGATTACCTCTGCTCGCGCCCGGAGGTCCGGGCCGACCGCATCGGGTGCTACGGGCACTCGATGGGCTCGACGCACACCTGGCTGGTCGGGCCGTGGGAGCCGAGGCTCACCTGCCTCGTGGGCAACTGCTGCCTGCCGACCTACGCGGCCATCGAACGCACGGGACTGCTGCACTGCTTTGCGAACTTCATTCCGGGCTGGGGCCGATACGGCGACACGCCGGACATCGCGGGCCTCTCTGCCCCGAGGGCGCTGCACCTGAACTTCGGCGAGAAGGACGGCGGCAGCCCGATCCGCGAGGTGCGCGCGGGCATCAAGACGATTGCGTCGGCCTACGAGGCCGCCGGGGCAAAGGGGAACTTCACGCACTACACCGAACGGGGCGCCGGGCACGTGCTGTCGGCCAAGATGTGGGCGCGGACCAAGGCGTTCTTCCGAAAGCACCTGGGCGGGTAGCGCGTGGCACAGCAATCCGGACGGGCGAAACGGATCCCTGTCGCGACACCGCAGCGGGCATCCCCTGCGGATGCTTCTACGGCGTGTTCGCCGTCCGCTTGATCTTCCTGCCGGTCCAGTCTCGCTGCCACACGTCGGCGCGGGCAAACTCCGCCGAGCCGCCCGTGGCGAATATCTCGATCTTCCGCGCCTGGCCGGGAGTGATGAACTTCTCGTAATGGAGCCGGCTGTTCACGATCACGCGGACGCGGTCCGGCATTACGATGATCCGCATTTCGAGCCACTTCTCCGGCTCATCGGCCTGGTCGGCGAAGCGCATGACGCGATTGAAGTACGTCTTGAGCCCCATCAGGTCCAGGCGATTCCGATCCACATACGCGAACTCGATGGGCTCGCCGTTGGCGGGTACAAGGCGCAGGCCGTACCGCTTGGCGGGCGTTCGGCCCGTACCGGCGGCTCCGATTCTCAGATCATAGGTCGCGCCATCGACCGGCTTGAGCGTCTTCGTGCCGTCCGTCAGTACGACGTCCTTCACTCCGTTGTGCTGCAGGGGATATCCCTTGTCCGCCTGCGGCCAGTCGTGCAGCAGGGCGCACGCCCGGCGGCTGTGTCTCCAGTGACCGTCCCAGCCTCGGCGGCCCCCCTTGTAGATGCACCGATCCACGAACTCAAAGTCGCCCTTCTTGTCGATGTACAGCAGCGTGTAGAGGCTCATCTTCGTCCAGAGCGGCGTGGGGCGGCCGGGGCCGGCCGGGGCGGCACAAATGTTGCGGTGCGAATGGCCCGCCAGAAGGAGCTTCACGCCGTACTTCTGGCACAGGGCGTCCGTGTTCCCGGACCACATGTGCACGAAGAGGTACGTCGGCGTGCCCTTCGGCAGCGACTTGAGGTCCTTCTCCATCCAGGCCGCGGCCGAGTCGGCCGTGCCGCACTCGAACCCGCGCCCGCCCTCGTGTGCCCAGTCCATCCCGATGAAGTGGATCCCCTGCCGTGTGAACGACCACCGCACGGGATTCAGGTACTTCGTGAAGGCGCCGTTGCCTGCGTTCTCGTGCGGCACCTTCCACCATGTGCTGTGGATGCCCACGACGTCGTGGTTGCCCACAATGTGGAACAGCGTGTGCGGAAAGTGACCGGTGAATTGAGCGATGGATGTGTAACCCGTATCGGCATTGGCGAAACCGAAGTACCCCAGGTCCCCGCCCATGACGCTGAACTGAACGTGCTGCCCGGCTGCCGCAACCTCGTCGCGATAGACGGCGTTCTGGGGCCGACGCAGGTAGTCGTGAGGATCCGTGGCGAACGAGAGGCACATGGGCCACTGGGTCTTCCCGACCGGCACGAACCGGAAGTCGACCTTCCGAGGGTCCTTGATGTCCTTCAGGCGAACGTGCCAGCCCCACGTACCCGTCCACCCGGCCCGCACGGGCCAGACCCCGTCCGGCCAACTGACCGAGACAGTCCGGCTGGGCGTGTAGGGGATCACCGGGTCCGGCTTGATCGTGATGGAGTACGCGCCGGTCGAATCGACCGGCACGAAGTCAACGCCGTCCGTCACCCGGGCGCCGATGAGCCCTTCGCCGCTGTCAAACTTCTTGTTCCCGTTCCGGTCGACCCATACGCGGCCGCTGACGGTCTTGGGCATCTTCGCGATCAGCTTGGCTGATTCGGTCGTGTCCGGCAGGCCCTTGGGCGGTTTGTCGGCCGCCACGGACGCACCACCCGCCGCCGCAAGGACGACAACGGCAAACGCAACCGGTCGTTTCATGTTCCGTTCCTCATCCGGCCATCGTCCCGGCCCCGGCTCACTCGAACAGGACGATCGCGCCGCCGGCGGGTTCCAGCGTGAAGCGGACCGTGCCGCCGGACGCCGGCAGATCCTCGTACGTGCGCGTCTTGCGGTTGAAGATCCGCGCCTTGACCGGCCGGGTCAGTTTCAGCTTCACGTCCTGCCCGCCGTAGGCGTCGTGGTTCGCGATGAACGCGACGTCCTTGTCCGTCCCGTCGTATGTCGAGACGCCCATCACGAACTCGCCTGCGACGGGCTGAATCCAGAAGGTCTTCGGGAAGCGGTTGTTCTCCAAGCCGGGCGGCATGACGGTCTGGCCGGGCTTGGGCGGCACCGGGCGGTGGTTCCAGTCGGTGGTCCACGGCGTGGAGTAGACGGCCCCCGGCAGGCCGATCTTCGCAATCTCCCGCCGCATCGGCTCGATCCACGCGTTCACGCCGGCCAGGTCCTTGCCGTACTGGTTGAACCGGAACGACTTCATGTCCATGATGCGCGACCCGATGTGCCACATCGCCGCCCGCAGCCCGAAGGCGATGGACGTGGTCTGGATGTACAGCAGGCGGTTGGGGTTGCCCTTGCCGGGCAGCCCCGCGTCGGTGGTGCAGTAGCGGCCGATCCTGTTGTCGTGGACCCGGGCCGTCTTCCAGGCCGACAGCAGGTGCGGAAAGTTCTTGTGCGGGCCTCGCTTCCACGAGAAGTCGTAGTAGCTGATGACGTCTGACCGCACCAGGTAGTTCAGCCCGTAGTTCTTGTACGTGCCGATATACGTCGCGTGCGTGGGGTCCCACGCGTGGACGTTGTTGATGTCCCTCGCCCGCCCGGCGCCGGTCTTGCCGAACCGATCGGCCCAGAGGTGATACGCCGCGATGGTCGCCTTGCCCCGCAACGTCTTGAGCAGCGCCTCGCACTCCTTCGGGTTCCTATAGACGTGCAGCCCGTCGGCCAGAAGGTCCACCACCATCCGCACGTTGTGCTTCCGGCACAGCGCCTCGCGCTGCGGCGTGTACTTGCAGAGCACCGCGTTGAAATGCCCCCGGGTGGTGACGGCCTCCAGGAGCTTGTCGAACTGGGCCGCGTCCTTCGGCATCGGGTCCCCGCTGTAACCGTTCATGAAGATCGCGAGGTAGGTTTTCGGCCTCCGCTTGGCCTGCATCGTCTTGTCGACCGGCGGCGCATCGGCCGCAAGGGCCACGCCGGCCAGTACGGCCAGGGCGATCACACCACCTGCAATCGTGCCAAACGCTCGCGGTCTTCTCATCGGTCAGTTCCTCGTCTTCTTCTTGCGTTTGCGGTTCGGTTTCTGTTTTCGCACCGCCGTGATGAGGCCGTACTTCTTTCGGACGGCGGCGTATTCGGGGTTTACGCACCTGTCGCCCCACCGGTATAGCACCTGAAGCAGACCCTCAGCGGATTCGGGGTACTGGCCCTTGTCGTCGGTCTCCTTCATCCACTTGGCCAGCAGCGCGCGGTGCCGCTCGAGTTCGGCCTTGTGCTTGGGGTCCCTGGCCAGGTTGCGGACCTCGTGCGGGTCGGCCTGCAGGTCGTACAGTTCCTCGGCGGGCTTCTCGTCGCCGACGAACACGGCCGCGGCGGGCGTAAGCTTGCCCTCCTTGCGGAGCTGCTTCCACGTGATCATCTCGCGCCGACCGTCGCGGTACTGCGGCTGCAGATACGGGCGGTCGGTCAGGAAGTTGCGAAGGTACTTGTACCGCTTGGTGATGACGGCGCGGATTCGTTCGATGGTGTAGTCGCACCGGTCGCGGGCGCCGATGACATATTCGCGCGGGGTGAAGTCCCTGGCGAACAGGTCGCGCCCCTCCATGTGCCCGGGGACGGGGATTCCGGCCATCGCCAACGTGCTGACCGCCACGTCGATCAGGCTGACCAGGTCCTGGCGTACCCGGCCGCGGGGCGCGTTCTTGGCCGAGTCCGGCCAGCGGACCAGCAGCGGCACGCGCAGCCCTCCCTCGTAGCAGAACTGCTTGTGCCGCAATCCGCCCGGCATGCCGTGGTCGGAGAAGAAGATCACGATCGTGTTGTCGAGCTGCCCGTCGGCCCGGAGGTCCGCGAGGACCTTCTTCACGTCCAGATCGGTCTTGTGCACGTTGTTGTAGTGCTTGGCGATCGTGGCGCGGAACACGTCGCAGTCGGGGTAGTACGGCGGGACGGGGACCTTGTCGGGCGTGGCGATTCTCATCGTGGCGTTGCTCTTGCCGCCTTTGAGCTGGATCTGCCCGAACCAGGGCTTGCCGCCGGCGTCCTTCCAACTCGTGCCGCTGTACAGGTCGCTGTTCTTGTAGACGAAATTGTAGTCGGTCTTCCCGCGGTTGAACGTGTGATACCCCGCCGCGCGGAACAGTTCGGGGATGGTCTTGACGCCCTTGGGCAGATGAATCATGCCCAGGTCCTTGTGCTCCGGTTTCGTCGCGTTCGACCGTGAACTGCGGTGATTGTGGATGCCGAGCGTGGTCTGCATCGTGCCGGTGATGATGGCCGACCGGCAGGCCGAGCAAACCGGCGCCGGTACGTAGGCCCGCGCGAACCGCACGCCGCGGCTTGCCAGGGCGTCGAACGTCGGCGTGGGCACCAGCGTGTGCCCGTAACAGCCCATCAGGTCGTTCATGTCTTCGGCAACGATCCACAGGATGTTCGGCCGCGAAGGGCCCTTGCCTGCCGCGCCGAGCATGTTGGCCATCCCCAGTCCTGCCGCTGTCGCCGAGATAGTCCGGAGAAAGCTGCGCCGGTTCATTGTACCCGTCATGGTGATCCTCGCGCTGTCGTAACCATTTTTGCCGTCCCGGCCACAAGGCCGCGCCATCATTGAGAGTACCCCCCACCGCCCGATGAATCAACGGCGCAGCCACCCTGCGCCGGACCGTGACTCCGCATCTGCCAGGGAGTACACTGTGGGAACGTGCCGGTTGTCGCGCGGGCGGTCGAGCGGTTCTCGGCGCCGCGGCGAGCGGAGCGGCCTTGCGGAGCAGCGTTCATGAGACATCCCGACGACGGGTTGTGGTCTGTTGCCTGGGTCTGGGTGGTGATCGTGCCGGTACTGTGCGGCCTCGGCGCCGCCCGCCGGGCCGGGGCGAAGCAACCGACTGCACCCGCCGCGGACTTCTACGTCTCGACCCGGGGCAGCGACGGCTGGTCGGGCCGGCTTGCCGAGCCGGACGCCGCCGGAAAAGACGGCCCGTTCGCCACGCTGGCCCGGGCGCGGGACGCGGTGCGCCGGCTCCGTGCCGGCGGGCGCCGCGACGCAACGGTCCTGATCCGCGGCGGCACGTATCGGCTCGAGCGAACGGTCGTCTTCTCCCTGGCCGACTCGGCCGGCAAGGACGGGACGATTACCTACGCCGCTTATCCGGGCGAGAAGCCGGTCTTCAGCTCGGGCCGGCCCGTCGGCCCGTGGCGCAAGGTCCCAGACGCCCCGGCCGGACTGCCGGACGCCGCAACGGGCAAGGTCTGGTCGGCGGACGTCTCGGCGTTCGGCACGTTCCGGACGCTCTTCGACGGGGACCGTGAGATGCGCCGCGCCCGCGGGAAGGGTTTCCGGCAGACGAACCGCACGCCCCGCGGCACAAAGGACGACGCGCGGACCGTGCAGTTCCCCAAGGGAGCCATCCGGAGCTATGCACGCCTGGACGACGCCGAACTGCGCATCATCCCCTGCTTCTTCTGGATCATGAACCTCCTGCCGATCGAGTCCGTCGACCAGGCCAGGCTCACCCTCAGGACGGCCGCGCCCGGCACGTATCCCCTCGGGCGAAACGGCATGACCGATCGGCCGACCGCCTGGATCGAGAACGTCGTCGAGGAGCTTGACGAGCCCGGCGAATGGGTGCTGGATACGGCCGCGGGTCGGCTGCTGCTGTGGCCCGAGAGCGACAGGCCCACCCGGACCATCGTCGCGCCGAAGCTGACCGAACTGATCCGCGTCGAGGGCACGATCGACACCGACGGTCCGGCCGACACGCCGGTTCAGGGCCTGGTCTTCCGCGGCCTGACGTTCATGCACGGCGACAGGCTCCCCTGGCACGGCCGCACCGGGTGGGGCCTCCAGCACGACTGGGAGATGTTCGACAAGCCGACCGCACTGCTCCGCTTTCGCGGGGCCGAGCGGTGCGCCGTGGAGGACTGCGAGTTCAAGGCCTCGGGGCACACGGCCATCCGGCTGGACCTGCACGCACAGCGCAATCGCATCGTGGGCAATCACATTCACCACGTGGGCGGGGCGGGCGTTCTGCTGGCCGGGTACGGCCCCGGCACGAAGGACGTCAACAGGCAAAACGACGTCGCCAACAATGCCATCCATCACATCGGGCGGCAGTACTGGGCCTCGGGGGCGATCTTCGCCTGGCAGAGCGGCCATAACCGCATCGCGCACAACGCCATCCACCACGTGCCCTACACGGCCATCCTCGCCACCGGGCGCATCAGCCGAGGCAAGCCCGGACCCGGCGAATGTTCCCGCACCGTGCGCTGGGCCGAGGTGCCCCAGGCGTACCGCACCTGGTCGTGGAAGAAGCGAGAGCCGTTCCTGCACGCCCGGAAGAACCTCATCGCCTGCAACGACATCCACCACGCCATGGAGGTGCTCGGAGACGGCAACTGCATCTACGTCTCCGGCGCCGGGGCAGGCAACGTCGTCCGAGGCAACTGCTGCCATGATTGTCCCGGCCGCTACATGAACGCCGTCATCCGCTGCGACGACGACCAGCACGGCACGCTGATCGAGGGCAACATCTGCGTCCGCACCGGCGGGCACGGGGAGGGGTTCATCAGCAAGGGCGACAACGACATCCTGAACAACGTGGTGGCCGACCTGCGGCCGGCCCACAGGCACCGAGGCTACATCGTCTTTCCCTATGGGTCGGTCGTCGGCTCGAGGATCGAGGGCAACATCCTGTACTCGCGCCGCAAGGGGCAGATCCTCTACCACCACAGTCGGCGGTCGCGGCACGGCGACCCGCCCAGGCTGCGGGACACGCAGACCGACCGCAACCTCTACTTCTGCACCGCCGAGGCGAACTGGGCCAAACGCCACTTCGACGCGCAGCGCCCGCTGGGCATCGACCGCCACAGCGTGTGCGCCGACCCGATGTTCGTCGACCTCGACGGGGGGGACCTGCGGTTTCGCCCGGGCTCGCCCGCCCTGAAGCTGGGCATCCGCCCGCTGGACGCCGCCAAGGCCGGCCTCCAGGAACCCTACCGCCGGCGCCTCGGTCGGAAAGAACGCCCGGACGCCCGAAAACCTCCCGGAAACTGATCGCTGAATATGTGGTGTTTAGCCATTATTGGCTGCAATTAAGGTGACAAAGAACATGCCGACAACCCGATGTGATTGTTGTCAAGACAAAGCATCGGGAGGTCGGCATGGATGTCGCTTCTATTGTGTCGGC
>Ga0180432_10001056_pt1 | contig 43983 bp, 38 predicted proteins | sample SS_ome_10_FD_132414 | JGI IMG/M metagenome (GOLD analysis project Ga0180432, IMG submission 132414) | Hypersaline lake sediment archaeal communities from the Salton Sea, California, USA - SS_1_MS_2 metaG | ecosystem: Environmental > Aquatic > Non-marine Saline and Alkaline > Hypersaline >... | reverse complement strand
TGCCCCTTGATCGTTTCCCCTATCAGCTCAGTGGCGGCCAGAAGCAGATGGTCGCCTTGCTGCGGGGCCTCTACGCTCGTCCACGTCTGCTGCTATGTGACGAGGGGTTCAAGTCGCTCGATCACTATGCAGAGGAGGCGGCCATACGCGCGGTCCTCGATGTGTCCGGGTCGAGTCCATTGACGGCTCTCATAGTGGTCCACGACCCGAGAATAGCAGCCAGGATAGCCGACGAAGTCGTCATACTGCGACACGGGCGGGTCAAGCGCACTTTCGCCATCCCGGAGGGCGTGCGTCGCCTGTCGGCCCCCTTGGATCACAGGGAGTTCATTGATGTCGAGAAGGCTATCGCGCGGGAGTTGGCGGAGGCAGGCCCATGAAGGCGCGCGCATGTCTTCGTTATCTGGGCCCTGTTGTGGGGCTGGCGCTGCTGCTCGCGGCATGGTGGTTTGCAGGCCTTTGGCATTCCGGAAGCATCCTGATGCCGTCACCCGTGGAGGTCGGACGATCGCTGGTTCGCTTGCTTGCGGATTCGGGATTTCTGTCGCAAGTATGGCAGACTGCCAGTAAGACGTGTCTCGCCCTTGCCATCGGAGGCATAGTGGGTGTTTCGGCAGGTTTGGTCATCGGTATCGTTCCTTTCTTGCGCTGGTCCTTGTCCTTGCCAGTCCACTTGATACGCTCCGTGCCGGTGACCGCTCTCATCCCCTTGTTCATTGTGCTGGTGGGCAGCCCTCGTACGGCTGGCTTCGGTCTTGCGTGTTTTGGAACGGTGTTCGTCGTTCTTGCCTACACGTTGATCGGCCTGGCGAACGTCAGCCAGGCAAGACTGCTTTACGCCCGCACGGCCGGTGCGAGAAAGGGGGCGTTACTTACGAAGGTTATACTCTACGAAGCGCTGCCCAGCATCGCGACAGGTCTGAGGGTTAGCGTTTCACTGGCGCTGGTCCTGGTGGTTGTTGCCGAGATCGTTATGGGTGGCGCGGGGTTGGGCAAGGCAATCCACGACTTCCGCTACCAGGCGAACTATGCCGAGATGTACGCGACGATTGCATTGACCGGAGCCCTGGGCTACGTTCTCAACGCCATCGCGGAGGTCGCTGATCGCACGGTGGTCCACTGGCGCGGCAGGTAGCTGTGCGAGGCGTGTCCTGTAGCGCGGGCACGCTCGACAGCAAGCTGGGATAAGTGCCTCTGAACCTGCCGTGAAGGCCGCCCGGCTTGCGCTTTCCGCCCTGCCGTCTCCGCGGCCTTTGCGCTCTCCGCGTTACAATCCGTTCCGCGCGCTCAGAGCTGGCCGGCTTCGATCATGAGTCCGAGCGGGAAGCGGTCCTGTTCGAGCGGCATGTCGAGCCGGCGGTGCAGCCGCGCGGACTCGTAAACGGCCATGACGACCTCATGGTCCTTCAGCGCGGAATCGCCGTTGAGCGGGTGCTCTGCGCCGTCCCGGATCATCTCGGCGAACAACCGGTACACGCGCGAGCCGGAGTGCCTGCGCTCGCCCCCGTCGCCCAGCGGAGCCGGGCGCCAGCCGTCGGCCTGACCGTCACGCAGCAGGACGGCCGGGTCGCCGCGGTCGCCGCGCCGCCAGAGAGCGCCCTCGGTCCCGAACACCTCGTAGTCCTGGTAGGCGCGGCCGGGGAAGGCCAGCTTCCCGGTGAGCATCTCCGCGCGGAGCCCGGTGGCGAACTCGATCACGCCGAAGCCGCCCGTCTCGATCGGATGGCCGAACCGGAACCCGCCGGACGCGTGATAGCCGCCGCCCTGCGCCTCGGAGCCTTCCGGCAGGTCGCGGTAGACCTGCCCGAAGACCCACTTCACGTCCTCGTCCCCCGCCAGGTGCCGGATGGAATCCACGGCGTGGGTGCCGTCGCTGAGAATGTCGCCGCCATTCGCGGTGCGTATCAGGTAGGGCTCCCCTATCGCCCCCTCCTCCATCAGCCGCCGCATGGCGACCAGGTCCGTGCCCATGCGACGCTGGTGGTGGACGATCAGGGGGATATTGTGCTCCCGGCAGGCGGCGACCATGGCGCGCGCATCGCCCATGCACGTCGCCATCGGCTTCTCACAGCAGATGCCGCGCACGCCGGCCTCGGCCGCCATGATCGTCAGGCGCGCGTGCGAGTCGTTCGGCGTCGCGACGGCGACGACGTCCGGCCGCTCCGCGTCGAGCGCCCGCTCGAAATCGGCGTACACCGCGACACCGTCGAGCTTCTCCGCCGCCTCCCGTGCCCGCGCCTCGTCGAGGTCGCAGAGCGCGACGAGATCGAAATCATCGAGTCCCGCCATCGAGCGCGCGTGGTGCTTGCCCACGCCGCAGCCGACGACAACAGCCTTCAGAACGTCCGACCGTTCGCCCATGAGACCTGCTCCTGCACCATTGGGACCACGTACGAACGCGGCATTATAAGCCCCGCCGGGAACGTTACAACCGTATCCGCAGAATCCCGGCCGGCCGCTTGACACTCGCGGCCAAACGTGCAGAATACGCCCGCCGGCTCTCGTCCAGGAGAATGCCGTGACCGAAGAGATCGTGATGCACGACGACGGCAGGAAGCGCCGACGGGCGCTGATCGTGAACGGCGAGAAGGTCAGCGGGCTCGCCGTGATCGGCCTCTCCATACGCCTGCTGGGAGCCCGTATCAGCATGGGCGGCGTCGCCAACGTGGAAACCGAAGAGCCACACCGAATGAAGGGGCACTGCCGCCGGCTGCTGGCGGACACCTTGACCTACATGACGAGCGAGGGATACGACGTCTCCATGCTCTTCGGCATCACGGATTTCTACGACAGGTTCGGCTACCTGCCCGTGATGGCGGAACATCACACGGTGGTCGCCACGCGCGACGCGGAACGGGCCGCCGCCGGCTGCGGGGACTACCGGATCCGGCCGGTCCGCGAGGGCGACTGGCCGTTCATCGCGCGCCTCCATAACGAGGCGAACCGGTCGCGATCCTGCGCGGTCATTCGTGAGCAGTCCCAGTTCAAGGGCTTCAGGCGCGGCTCGCACTGGAGGCAGAGGGCGTGCGGCCTGGTAGTGGAGGACCTCGCCGGGCAGCAGGTGGGCTACGCCGCCTTCGACGACAGCGACGCCCGTGTGACGGTGACGGAAGTCAACGCAACCGACAGAAGGGCCTTCTGGAACCTCCTGCGCGAGTTCGCAGGGATGGCCCTCAAGCGGCACTGCGGCGGGATGGAAGTCCACCTGCCCGGGGACCATCCGTTCATAGCCTTTGTGCGGCGCTACGGCTGCGAGACGCACGTGCTCTGCGACCGCATGGCCGGCGGCATGATGCGGATACTGAACCAGGACTCCCTGTTCGCAAAGCTGGAAGGCGCGCTGGCCGGGCGGCTCGCCAACAGCCCCCTGGCGGGCCGGGCCGTCGCGCTGCGCCTGGAGACCGACCTGGGGCCGACGGACCTGCGCCTGGGCGGCGCCGGAGGCGGCCCCCCCGTCGAGGTATCCGTCAGGCTGCCGCAGGACAGGTTGATGCAGCTTGTGGCCGGGTACCGGCAGGCGGGCGACCTGCTGGCCGACGACGACGTCGCGGCGGACGGGCCGGCGGAGGACCTGCTGCGCGTCCTGTTCGGCGGCCGGGTGCCGTACGTCTGCCACGCCGACCGGTTCTGAGTCGCGCCGTCAGGTCCTGCGCTCGCCGGCGGCGATCTCGTCTATCTCCTGCCGGCTGTAAAGCCTGCCGTGCCCGACGCCGGGGCAGCGTCCCTTCAGGGCCTCCCACTCCCGCCGGCTCTCCAGCACGTCCGGCCAGAACGGGAAGCTGGAGCACTGCGCCGGCCGGACCGGATAGACGGTGCACCCGTCCGGGCCGAGGAGGATGCAGTCGCCGTTGTCACGCTCCTTCAGGCTGACGCGCCACCAGACGCGGCGGCAGTGCGTCTGCATGAACTCCTTCACGGGCAGCATGAGGCAGTCGGCGATGCGCTCTATCTCGTCGGGCCGGACCCAGATGTATCCGGGCGCCCCGCCGCAGCAGGCCCCGCAGCGGGTGCAGCGGAACCGCAGGCCGTCGGCGTACCAGACGGGAGAGTTGCCTGAGGCAGCAGAGGCCATGGAACGGCAGTTTAACAGTTGAGAGTTGGTAGTTGACAGGGAACGGCGGACTTACGCCTCAAGCGGGGCTGCCCAGGGGCCGCGGGTAACCGTCGGTCGCCGTCCCCTGGTCGGGCTCGCTCGGGGCCTTCTCGGCGACGTTCTGGTCGCGGGACTCCTCCCTGGCCTTTCGGCTGGCGACCAGGTCCGCCACGGTCGCCCCGCCGAGTATCTCATTGACGTCGTCGCCGCTGAGCGTCTCCAGTTCGAGCAGGGCCTGGGCGACCCTTTGGAGGGCGTCCGAGTTCTCAGAGCACAGGCGGCGCGCCGCCTCGTAGCATTCCGTCAGCAGCGATTGGACCTCCCCGTCGATCTTCTCGGTCATGCTCTCGCTGTGGCGCTTGCCCCTGGTTATCTCGTTGCCCAGGAAGACGTGCTCCTCCTCGTCGGAGTAGCTGATCGGGCCCAGCGCCTCGCTCATGCCCCATCGGGTGACCATCTTGCGCGCCAGTTGCGTGGCGGCGTTGATGTCGCTCTCTGCACCGGACGACACGTCGTCACAGAACATCTCCTCGGACACTCGGCCGGCAAGGCCCATCGTGAGCGTGCCCAGGCATTCCTTGCGGCGCATCCCGTACTTGTCCCGCTCCGGCAGGATCATCGTCATGCCCATCGCCACGCCGCGCGGGATGATGGTCACTTTGTGGAGCGGCTCGACGTGCTGATGGAGTTGGGCGACCAGTGCGTGACCGGCCTCGTGGTAAGCGGTCAGCTTCCTGTCCTCTTCGCTCATCACGCGGCTGCGTTTCTTCTGCGGACCGAAGCGCACCTTGTCGCGGGCCTCCTCCAGGTCCTCGATGAGGACCTGGCGCTGCCCCTTCATGGCGGCCCGTATGGCGGCCTCGTTGATGATGGCCTCCAGGTCGGCGCCCGTGAATCCCGGCGTCCCGCGCGCTATCTGGCCCAGCGCGATGCCGTCCCGCATCCGCACGTTGCGGGCGTGGACCTTCAGTATCTCCTCGCGGCCCCTCACGTCCGGCATGTCCACAACGATCTCGCGGTCGAACCGACCGGGCCGCAGCAACGCCGGGTCGAGGACGTCCGGCCGGTTCGTGGCGGCCATGACGATTATCCCTTCGTCCCGGCTGAAGCCGTCCATCTCGCTCAGTATGGCGTTCAGGGTCTGCTCGCGCTCGTCGTGGCCGCCGCCCAGGCCGGTGCCGCGCTTACGGCCGACGGCGTCGATCTCGTCAAGGAAGATGATCGAAGGCTGGTTCTGCCGGGCCTTGCGGAACAGGTCGCGCACACGCGAGGCGCCGACCCCGACGAAAAGCTCTACGAAATCCGACCCGCAGAGGCTGAAGAACGGCACGTCCGCCTCGCCGGCTATGGCCTTGGCCAGCAGCGTCTTGCCCGTCCCGGGCGCGCCGACCAGCAGGACGCCGCGCGGGATCCGCCCGCCGATGTGCTGGAACTTCTCCGGGTTCTTCAGGAACTGGACGATCTCCTCGACCTCTTCCTTCGCCTCCTCGACTCCGGCCACGTCGTCGAACGTGACCTTGGGCTTGTCCTTGCGGGCGTTCTCAGTGCTGCTGCCCAGGAACGGCATCAGGCCGTCGCGGGAACTGACCGCGCGCATCTGCCGGTTGAAGAAATACAGCATCAGCAGCAGTAGCAGCAGGAAGGGCGCGATGTTCAGCAGGGCGATCGACCAGAGGCCGGCGCCGCCCTTGTACTCCGTCGGCGCCAGGGCGGACCACTCCTTCAGATTGTCGTCAATGACGCCCTGTGGCAGCGTGAGGCGCACCCATTGGCCGGGGTCGTTCGTCCCCTTGAGCCTGGCGCGGACCTCGTTGCCCTCGATCTGTATCTCGTCGAGCTGCTTGGCGTCGGCATACTGGAAGAACTGCGTCGGACCGACCTTCTCCCCCGCCGGGCCGCTGAGCCGCTTGTAGAACGTGATGGCCACCAGGACGGCGCCTATCAGGATCGCCCACAGCAGCACGTGCCGGCCGATGCCGGTTCCGCCCGGCGTCTGCTCGCCTTCCGGCCCCTCGGGCAATCGGGGCTCACGGTCTCTGTCTCTGTCTTTGTTATCCATTGGCAGACAACAGCTTAGGGAAAGTGTCCCGCACCCTCAATTCTACCAGCCCCGCTGCATCTTTTCCACTATGCGCTGGGCCACCTCGCGCAGGACCGGTTCGAAGGCCGCCTCCTGGCGGACAAGGTCCGCCGCAATCGCCGGGCCGCCGATGCCGACGCCCGCCTCGGTGAGTTGGGTCGGCAGTCGAGTTGACTCGGACACCGTCTGCTCCGGCACGATGTCTTCCCCCGTGAGCCTGTCGCGCCACCGGAAACGCACCCTCACGGACATGTTCTCCAGCAGAATCCGGTCCCGCTCGCTCTTGATGCTGGCCTCCTGGGACGCCGCCACGAGCTCCCCGCTCAGGACGCTGTCGGCCTCCTCCCTGGGCGCGAACAGCAGGGGCGTCCGCAGCTTTATCTCGTCCACGACGGCGCGGGTCAGGCCCACTTCCAGCCCTCGACGGAACGTCTTGTTGTCGAAGCCCGCCACGTAAACGGTCCGGATGTCGTCGCGGAACAGGCCTCCCGCCTGATAGCCGCAACCGGCCAGCGCGACAAGCGCCGCTGCACAGAGCAGCTTTCTCATGGGATGTCTCCTGAGCCGAACCGTTCCCGGTGAACCCTATTCCTCAGGGGCAGCCTTCTCGACGCCGGGCAGGGGCAACTGCCAGGAGTCGCCTCTCAGGGGGCTGTCCAGGTCGCGCGTGATCCGCTCAAGCTCCTGCGCCGCCCATTCGCTCTCCGGGCTCTCGGGCAGGTCCTTCTCGAGGTGTTTCAAGTAGTTGACGGCCGCCCATGGCCGCTCTTCCGCCTCGACGTAGAACTGCACCACCTCGGCGTTCAGCCTGGCAAGCCGCCCCCTCACCTCTTCCAGCCTCTCGCCGGCTTCGGCGGCCCTGCCGTCCTCCTGGTACACGTCGAGGAAGTCCGAGAACGCCCGCTCGGCCGCAGTCACGTCCTCCAGGCCCAACGCGAGCCACTTGGCCATCTCCCAATGGCTCTCGGCGATCCTGAACCAGCAATAGGGGGCCAGTTCGCTGCGGGGGTACAGGTCCAGCACGGCGAGGTATCTGTCCTGGGCCGACAGGTACCGGCGCGCGCTGAACGCCGCGTCGGCCTTCCTGGTCAGGACGGTCGCGCTCTCCGCGTCGTCCACCGCCGTCTCGATCAGGCGGTCGTACATCTTGCTCCCCCTGGCCAGGTTCTTCTCCGCCATGCGGCCGGCGGCCATGTGCTGGAGCTCCCTCGCGCTGTTCGCAAGGTCCGTGTCAGGATGATCGGACCAGACCTCGTCCAGCAGGTCGAACGCCTTCTGGAACTTGCCGGCCGACAGCAGCGCGCGGCCGATCATCAGCCTCGCCTCGCCGACCCACCCGGCCGACGGGTTCTCGTCGATAAGCTTGCGCAGCTCCTTCATGCCGCTCTTCCACTCGCCCGCGCCGACCAGCGCGTAGGCGTGGTGGAGCCTGGCCTCCGGGTTGTCTCCCGGCGCTTCTTCCAGGTTGACCTCACCGGTCTGCGGCATCCAGACGTCCATGGCCACGGCGGCGCCGGTGAACGTCACGAGCGCACCCGCCGCGACCAGCCAGCCCGTCAAGCGCAGAGCAAATCCCGTCGCACGCACGACGTTACCTCCCTTGGCTCCCTCGACAAGCCCTGATTCTATCAGAAACGGTTGACGATTTCACATATCTCCTGCGGCGGTCGGGCCGGAATCATCGGGACGCCGCCCGGCGAAGGGCGTCGACCAGTCGGCGGCCCGCCTGACCTTCGAGCGCCGCCGCCGCGCGCCCGACCTCGAAGTCGCGCTCCAGCCGCTCGTCCGCCGTCGCGGCCGTGAACCGTCCGGCCGCTCCCTCGGGCGGCACCTCGACCAGCGCCGCCACGGGCTGGTCGGCAAAGTTCGCCAGCGCGGGGAAAAGCGTGCCTGCGCCGTCCCCGGTCACCTCCAAGCGCGCCTCCCCGAGTCCGGGCCAGGGCAGGTTGGCAACGAAGTCGGCTGCGGCCAGCCTGCCCGTCATGGCGCCGGGCAGGGCGAACGCCACCCCGTCCGTCGCAGCGCAGAGTTCCCGCCAGCGCGGCCCGGGGGCGTCCACGCCGCACTGAAGCACCAGGACGTGCAGGCCGTCACGCAGTTCCCCCGCCCCGCGCACAGCCGGTTCGGCCGGCTCATCCCCGCCCGTGACAAGGATCAGCACCCTGTCCGCCTCGCCGCCCGAGGCCAGGGCCAGCACGCTGCTCAGGAAGTCGCCGGCAGGCTCCTCCTCCGCCTCCTCCAGTTGCCAGAGCGCCGCCAGCATGTTCTCGACCCTGGCCGGGAAGTGCCGCTCGAACGGATCGGGCGCGACCCTGAGCTGGCCGTCGTACGCCGCCAGCGCCGTCCGAGAGCCGACGGGCAGCGCGCCGAGCGTCGCCTCGAGGGCCTCCTGGGCATAGTACCTGCCGCCCGGCCCGAAGTCGGCGCTCGCGTCGAACGCGATGACCACCTCGCTCGCCCGGTCGAACCAGTCCTTCTTCCGGGCGTCGGGCAGCCACGCGACGGCCGCCCACGCATCCTCGCCGTCGGCCAGCAGCAGCGAGTCCACCGTGTCGTGCCCCCTCAGGGAGAACTCGAAGACCACCGGACGCGAGGACGGGACGTCCCGTCCCTCCCACGACCACCGCACTTCGTTCTCCCTGCGCGCGCGCAGGCCGTGGGTCGGGCAGTTCAGTTGCTTGAAACCACCCGTCGCGGCGGCGTCCAGGTTCATCTCCATGCGCTCGATGGCGCCGGCGGACCACACCTGCGGGTTCAGCCCCAGCGAGAACCATCCATGCCTCAAGCGCAACAGGCAGACGGCCACCGAAACGCACTCCCTCGCCTCCCCCGCCGGCACCTCGACGGCGGCGGACGCCTCGGCCAGCGGCGGGGGCAGGATCACGTCGCTCGCCGCCAGTTCGCCGCTCCACGGCTCGGGGCCCTCGTTGCGCAGCCGGGCGGCTACCTGCACCGTTGCCAGCGGCCCGCGCACGCGCAGGTCCAGCGCCAGCGTCTCCAGGCGCACGCCTTCCGGCAGCACCGGCTCATCCCGGTCCACGGGAACCGAAGCAAGCTGTCGAGCGGACAGGCCCCCTTCGCCGGCCGAGCCGAAGCCCTTCAGCCAGTGCGTCAGGTCGCCTCGCCGCGCCCGGCGGACCGCCCCGCACACGCCGTCGCCCGTGAGCATCGCGCAAGAGCCCTCGGACAGCGTAACCTCGACCTCCCCCACTCCCAGGACGGTCGTGCCCTCGACGCACGCGACGCGCAGGCGCTGCGCCGATAGCAGGGCCGTGAAGGCACCTTGCTCGCAGTCCATCGAGCCCCTGGTACTCAGAACCCGGGCGGGCGCGCCGGGGGTTCCGTCGGCCCGCACGAGGACGCGCCCCTGCATGAGTTCGGCCATCCCGGCTTCGCCGACGCCGAAGGCCGAGAACCGGTCGAGCCACCATTGCACGCCTTCCGAGGCGACGTGCGCCCGGCCGTCGGCCTCGGCGCGCAGCACCGCGCCGGGCATGAGCCCCTCGTCGGGATCGGCCGCCCGCCAGCCCGACGCCCCGGCGGGCCGGACCTGGACGCTGCCCTCGCTGTGCCGCAGCCGCGCGGCGAACGGAACCGGCTCCCGTTCGCCGCCGAACAGGGCAAGGGTGGCCAGCGTCACCGCGATGAGCAGGACGAGGGCGCCGACGACGAGCACGGCCTTACGCACGCCCGAACTCTCGGGCTCCGGCCGGGCGGGGGCCGGGGAACCGTCCGGGCCCTTCGCGGCCGCCTCAGTCAGCCGCTCGCGCAGCGCCTCGACCAGCGGCTCCGGGAAAGGCGCGCCCTCCATGCCGCGCACTTCATCCCGAATCCTCCGCCAGGTCAGGCACCGGCCGGCGCAGCGCGGGCACGAGCGCAGGTGGACCTCCAGTTCGCCGGAGGGCCCCCCCGGGCCGAACATGCCCCTGACGATCTCGCGCCGTGCTTGCCTACAGTTCATCCGCCTCACCCCGCCCCGTGAACAGGCCGGTCCGCTCCAGGAACCGGAAGGCCCTTTCGACGCACGCCACGGTGCGCTCCTCGGTGAAGTTGCACGCCCTGGCCGCTTCTTCGACGCTCAGCCCCGCCAGGGCGACCAGCAGGAAGGGCTGCCGCGCCGAGCGCGCCAGGTCCGCCACCTGGTAGAACACCCGGCCGGACCTGGATTCTGGCTCCCCGCGCCGCATGTCCTCGATCAGGTCGCTCAGGCCGAGCGATTCGGGATGGGCCGCGGGGACGGCGTTCTGCGTCGCCACCGCGTAGAGCCAGCCACGGAACGAGCCGAAGGCTTCGAAGCCGCGCCGGTAGCGCGCCAGGGTCTCCCACACGTTCATCGAGTGCTGCGCGGCGGCCCGCTGCTGGCCCGTGCTCAGGAGGAGGTACCAGAACAGCTCGTCGCGGTAGCGGTCCGTCAGCGCGTCCAGCGCGGCGTCGTCTCCGCCGACGTAGGAGCCCCACAGTTCCTCGTCGCCCGGATGGGCTTCGTTCTCCAATGCTCTACTCCTCGGTCAAGGCCCCGGCCTTTTCCCCGGGTAGCCCCCGGCGTCCCGCCGGGGGGCACTCCGGCGCCTCGGATCGGGTTCCACAGGCGAGGGCGCCTGTGCTACACCGCCCCGCCGTCGCCGGTGACACGCGCGCCCCCACATGCTACAATGCCTGTCCAACGGACGTCGAGAGACAGGGAGCGCATCCATGCGCGTCGGCATAGGCTACGACATCCACAGGTTCGGCGCGGACAGGCCGCTCGTCCTGGGCGGCGTCGAGTTCCCGGGCGAGCCCGGCCTCGTCGGCCACAGCGACGCCGACGCCGTCCTGCACGCCGTCGCCGACGCCGTCCTGGGCGCGGCCGCCCTCGGCGACATCGGCGAGCACTTCCCGGACACCGACCCGCAGTGGAAGGACGCCGACAGCTCCCTGATCCTGGCGCAGTCCCTCCGTCTGGCCGAAGAGCGGCGCCGGCTCGTGCCCGTCAACGTGGACGTCAACGTCATCGCGCAGCGGCCCCGCCTGGCCGAGAGGAAGCGGGAGATGTGCGCGCGCCTCGCCGAGGTCCTGTCCCTGCCCGTCGAGCGCGTCAGCGTCAAGGGCCGCACGGGCGAGGGGCTCGGCCCGGTCGGCCGGGGCGAAGCCGTCGAGGTCCACGCCGTCGTCCTGATGGAGCAGCCCGCGCACCCGTGATGGCATGGCGCAGCTACTGCCCGCCGGCCAGGCGGCGGGACTTGTCCGTCGCAGCGGCCACGGCCTCGACGTACGCCTGCCGCAGCCCGGCGTCCTCCAGCACGCGGAGCCCCTCGACGGTCGTGCCGCCCGGCGTCGTGACCTCGTCCCTCAGCTCGCCGGGATGCCTGCCGGTCTCCAGGACCATCCTGGCGGCGCCGAGCACGGTCTGCGCCGCCAGGCGGGCCGCCACTTCCCCGCTCAGGCCCACCTCGACGCCGCCCTCGCTGAGCGCCTCGATCACCATGTAAACATAGGCCGGCCCGCTGCCGCTCAGGCCGGTCACGGCGTCCATGTCCCTCTCCTCCACCCTCACGCAGACGCCGACGGCGCCGAGCATCTCCTCGGCAAGCGCGGCGTCATCCTCCGTGGCGCCGGGTCCCGTGCAGTAAGCCGCCGCCCCGGCGCGGACCAGGGCCGGCGTGTTCGGCATCACGCGGATCAGCCGGTCGGTCCCGAGCAGTTCGGACAGCTTCCCCAGCGTCACGCCGGCCGCGATGGAGACGACGAGCTTGTCAGGCGTGAGCCGGTCCGCCACCTGCCCCGCCACAACCGGGACGACGTTCGGCTTCACGGACAGGACGACCACGTCGCACCGCTCGACCAGCTCCGCGTTGTCGGCGAGGACGTTCCCGCCGATGCGTCCCTGGAAGGCCCGGCGGCGCTCCGCGGAGGGGTCGCTCGCGTAGAGCATCCCCGCCTCGGCGACGCCGGCGTCGAGCATCCCGCCGAGCAGGGCCTGCGCCATCGTTCCGGCCCCGATGAATCCTGTCTTGCGCTGGATCACGGCTTCTCCCCGTTTGTGTCGCGAGAGTCACGCTATTATTGGCAAAGACGGCGCATTTTGCAATAATCGGCAGGGGCCGCGCGGCAGCGGGGCGAGACGCCCCGCCTACCCCTGCCGGTAGCCCCCGGCGTCTCGCCGGGGGTGGTGAGAGGGATCCCCCGGGGCTTTGACAGCCGCCCCGGAAGCGTTAAGATATGCCTAAACAGAGGAATAGAATAAAGCGAACCGTGCCCGACAAGACCCTCACATTTGCCCTCCTTTCGACCACCGGTCCGAGCCCGGCCGAGGACCGGGTGGTGGAAGCGGCGGCCCTGAGAATCGACGCGGACGGGCAGCGCGCCGAGTTCAGCCAGTTGACGAAGGCAGGGGCCGACGCGAAGGCCTTCCAGGAGATCAGCGGCCTGAAGCCGGCGGACTTCGCCCGCAGCCGGCAGCCGAAAACCGTCCTGCGCAAGCTGGCCGAGTTCTGCGGGGACGGGCCGGTCGTCACGCACGACGCGGAGTCGTTCCAGGGCTTCTTCGGCGCCGCACGCCTGCGGCCCCCCGCCTGCCTGGACGCGCTGGACCTGGCCCGGATCGCGGTCCCGACGGCGACCGACTACGGCCTGGCCGGACTGGCCGCGGAACTCGGAATCGACGTGGAGGGCGGCGCGCGGGCGCCGGCGCGGGTCGCCCTGCTGGCGGCCGTCTGGTCGGCGCTGATGGAGAGGCTGACTGCCCTGCCGCCGGCGGTGCTGGACCAGGTACACCGCCTGGCGACGGCCGCACTGCACCCGCTGGCGAGCGTCCTCTCGGAGATGTCCGGCCCGGCCGCTTTCGAGCTCTCCGCCGATGCGCTTGGCGCCCTGCGCGGACTCTTCGCCGACCACGGCGAGCTGTTCCGCCGCGTGCAGAAGCACGAGGCCGACGCGCCGACGGACGAGCCGCTGCCGACCGAGAAGATCTGCCGGATGTTCAGTCCCGGGGGCGCCGTCGGCAGGCACCTGCCCGGCTACGAGGAGCGCGTCGAGCAGGGCCAGATGGTCGAGGCCGTCTGCGAGGCGCTGAACGCGCCGCACCACCTCATGGTCGAGGCCGGGACCGGCACCGGCAAGTCGATGGGCTACCTCCTGCCGGCGATAGCGTGGAGCTGCACCAACAAGGACAAGGTGGTGGTCTCGACCAACACGCGGAACCTCCAGGAGCAGCTCTACCGCAAGGACCTGCCCTTCCTGAACCGGCTCCTGCCCGGGCGGTTCGAGGCGGCGCTGCTGAAGGGCCGGCGCAACTACCTGTGCGTTCGGCGGTTCCTGCACATGATGCGGCACTTCGGGCGGGAGCTGTCCGACCCGGACCAGATACTGGCCCTGGCGCCCCTGGCAAGCTGGGCCGTGCGGACCGAGTCGGGCGACCTGACCGAGTGCAACGGTTTTTTTGTGATGCCCGGCGCCCCGGCCGTCATGCAGGCGGTGACCAGCACGTCCGACCAGTGCGCCGGCCGGGCCTGCCCCGTGCGCGGCCGCTGCTTCGTGCGGCGGGCGCGGGCGCTCGCCCAACTGGCCGACGTCATCGTGGTCAACCACGCCCTCCTCTTCGCCGAGGTCGGCACGCCGGTGCTCCCCCCCTACCGGTGCGTCGTGTTCGACGAGGCGCACAACCTGGAAGACGTCGCCACGGACGCCTTCGCGGCCGACGTGAACAGGCTCAGCTTCTACCGGGTCACGAACCTTCTGCACCGGCAGCGGCACGACGGCACCGGGGGCGGCCTGCTGGCCACGGTGATGTACGAGGTCGGCCGGAGCAAGCTGAGCGAGAAGGAACGTTCGGCCCTGACCGCGGCGGCCGGCAACGCGATGGGGGCCGTGGAGGAGGTTGTGAAGGCGGCCCGGCAGCTTTTCGAGCTGCTCGCGCCGCCCTTCGCCGAGATGCCGCCCTACGTCGAGCGGCTCCTGCTGGCCGAGTGCGAGCCCTATGTCGGCCGGGGCAGCGAGGCGTGGGGCGCGGCCGCCCGCGCACGCGAGACGGTCCACTCCCTGGGCGAGTCCGTCGAGGGGATCGCCGCGAAGCTGGACGACCTGGGCGAGCGGATGGAAAGCGCCGAGGAGCTGGCGCACGACCTGCGCGCCAACGTGGAGCGCCTGCGGGAAGCCGCCGAGGCTGCCAGGTTCGTCCTGGCCGAGGAGGACGAGGGATTCGTTTACTGGCTGGAGCGGACGGGCGGCGGGCGCGCGACGTTCTACAGCCTGCACGCGGCGCCGCTCCACGTCGGCCAGCACGTGCGGGACGCCTTCTTCGCCCCGAAGCGGACGGTCATCCTCACCTCGGCCACGCTACAGGTGGACGGCGAGTTCGACTACGTGCTGGAGCGGCTCGGGGCCGACCTGCTGCCGCCGGGGCAGATCCGATGCCTCGCCGTCGGCTCGCCGTTCGACTACGACCGCCAGGCACTGGTCGGCGTGACGACGTTCCTGCCCGACCCGGGCGGCCAGCGGGACAGGTCCTTCGACGAGCGCCTCGGCGCGTTCCTCCAGGACCTCATGCGCGTCACGCGGGGCCGGGCGCTGGTGCTGTTCACCTCCTATTCGCTGCTGGAGGCCGTTTACGAGGCGGTCAAGCAGCCGCTCGAGCGGGCCGGCATCACCGTCCTGGCCCAGGGCCACACGGGCAGCCGGGAGGCCATCACGGCATTCTTCCGGAACGTCACCTCCTCCGTGCTGCTCGGCACGCGGAGTTTCTGGGAGGGGGTGGACATCGCGGGCGACGCGCTCAGTTGCCTGGTCCTGACCAAGCTGCCGTTCCACGTGCACACCGACCCGCTCGTGCGGGGCCGCACGGCCCACCTGGAGGCGCTCGGGCGGGACCCGTTCAGCCACTACACGCTGCCGGAGGCCGTGATAGGCTTCCGCCAGGGGTTCGGCCGATTGATCCGGCGCGGGACCGACCGGGGCGTGATCGTCGTCACCGACCGGCGCATCGTGACCAAGGCATACGGGCAGACCTTCCTGCGCAGCCTGCCGACCAGGCATCACGTCTTCGCGCAGGCGCAGCAGGCCCTGGCGGCGGTGGACGAGTTCTTCGGCACCCTCGCTGGCGAGGCCGACGCGCCCCCCGTAGAATAGGCACGGTTGACCTTACGCTGTCCCGGAGCCCTCCAATGAACCCGAGAGACCGAGTCGTCGCCCAACTGGAACACTGCGAGACGGACTTCATCCCTTACGTCGTGCCCGTCGAACCGGAGGTCGCCGAAAGGCTGGACCGGCACTACGGCAGCCCCCGTTGGCGCGACGTGAAGTGCGACCACATCGTGCGCGTCCGCGTGGCAAACCTGCTGAGCCGCCAGTCGATAGACGACGGGCGCGCACGCGACTGCTGCGGCAGCATCTGGCGAATGGACAGGCTGCCCTATCACCTGGAGCAGCCGGCGCTGCCGGAGCCTGACCTGAGCGGCTACGAGTTCCCGTCGCCCGACGGCGTCTTCCCCGAAGACTGGCTCCAGGAGAGCGTGCGCGAGTGCGAGGAGCACCATCGCGCCGGGAAATTCGTCATGGCCGTGGTCTCCTACGGCCTGTTCGAGCGGAGCTGGATAATGCGGGGCTTCGAGAACGTGCTGATGGACATGGCGCTCCAGCCGGCGTTCGTCGAAGAACTGCTGGACGGCATCACGGAGTTCTTGCTGGGGGCGATAGAGCGCTTCGTGCAACTGCCCCTGGACGGCATCCAGACGGGCGACGACTGGGGGCATCAGCGGGGCCTGATCATGGGCAAGGAGCGGTGGGTGGAGCTGTTCCTGCCGCGATATCGGCGGCTTTGGGGCAGGATCAAGGAAGCGGGCATGTTCACCATCCACCACTCCTGCGGCAACATCTCCGAGGTAGTCGGCGAGGCGGCGGATGCCGGGCTGGACTGCCTGGAGTCCGTGCAGCCGGAGGCCATGGACGTTTACCGGCTCAAGGAGGAGTTCGGCGACCGCATGGCCTTCTGGGGCGCGGTCGGCACCCAGCAACTCCTGCCCCGGGGGACGCCCGAGACCATTCGAGAGGAAGTGCAGCGGCTCTGCCGGCACATGGGGCGCGGCGGCGGCTACGTGCTCGCCCCCGCGAAGCCGGTCATGACGGAGGTGCCGACGGGGAACGCCGCCGCCTTCCTGGAGGCCGTCCTCGGCCAGGCCGGCCAGTCGCTCTAAGGCGCACCGAGCAGGCGGCGATACACCTCCGCCACGCGCCGCGCCTGCACGGGCAGGGAGAACTCCCCGCACATTCGCCGGCGCGCGGCCTCGCCCATGCGGCGGCGGGCCTCCGCGTCGGCCGCCATGCCCAGGATCGCCTCCGCCAGGTTCTCCGGCGTGTCCCGGACGACGACGCCGGTCCGGCCGTCCTCGACGACGTCCGGGAGGGCGCCGCGCCGGGCCACGACGAGCGGCTTGCCCATCGCAGCCATCTGGAGTGCGGCCCGGCAGGAGCCGTCGCTGCCCGGCACGAGCATGGCGCCCGCGTCGAACGCGGTCAGCACGTCCCGGTAGTCCCCCCGCCGGTACCCGAGGGGAATCACCGTATCCTCCAGCCCCATCCGCGCAACCGGGTCGTAAAGGAGCTCCCTGCGGTGCGTGCCACGCCCGCAGACGGCGATCTTCACGCGCCCGTCCCGCCGCTGGATGATGCGCGCGGCCTTCAGCAACACGTCGAAGCGCCGGTGCCGCTGTATGCGGGAGACGACTCCGAACACCACGTCACCCGCCGCCAGGCCCAGTTCCTCCCGCAAGCCGGCCGGCGCGTCCGTCGGCCGGAACTCGTCGCAGTCCACCGCCCCCCGGACGGTCGTGACCGAGCCCGGCGCCAGGCGCAGCCGCTCCACCGCATCGGCGGCGCAGGCGTCGGTCAGCACGATCAGGTGGTCCGTCATCCGCGGCCCCAACAGGAGCCGGCTCAGCGGGCCGCGCCCGTACCGCCGGGCGCGATGGTCCGAGCGCACGAGAGGAATGCGTTCGCGGTGAGGGGCGGCGGCGACGGCCGCCAGGACGTGATCCCACGTGCCGTGGCAGTGGACGATTCGGTAATCCCCCTGAGAGATGAGTTCTCGCAAGCGCCGGACGTCCCGGCAGTTGCGCCAGATGTTGCGCGAGCTGTCGAACCGGAACTCGTCGAAGACGCGCAGCCCCATGTCGCGCGCGCGGGCGCCAAGCGGGCCCTCGGCGGGCCGGGGCGGTCTCGTGCACGCCAGGTCCGACCGCCACCCGAGCCGCGTCAACTCGCGGCAGAGCTGCGCGACGGGCTCCGACGGGCCCGTCCACTTGTAGTCCGCATAGCAGTGCAGCACCGGTGCGCACACGAGAACCCACCTCCGGCAGAACGGGACGGCGCCATCTTACCCCGGCGGCGTCGCGCGAAGCAAACCGACGGACCGGGCGGCCGGCGCGGATTCCGCTTGAACTGCGGGAACGCTTTGGGTACGATTACAGGACTAAGGGCGCGAAGGTGGCGGAAGTGGCAGACGCGCTAGATTTAGGATCTAGTTCGCCTCAGGCGAATTGGGGGTTCGAATCCCCCCCTTCGCACCAGTCTGCGCGCATCGCCGCCCGACGGAGAGCGGGTGTAGCTCAGTGGAAGAGCACTAGCTTGCCATGCTAGGTGTCGGGGGTTCGAATCCCCTCACCCGCTCCATTCCCGCGTTCCCGCCCCCCACGTCTTGACCTGCGGCCTGCCGGAGTGCTATACTGCCACGCGTCAGTCTGGCGGACGGCGTGCGTCACCACTCTATCGTGGTATCACAGCCGGGGGATCGCCGGGGTTGACAGGCATCCTCGCCGCGCAGTGGCGAGAAGCCTCTATTGTGTTCACTGACCCTATTGAGAGTGCGCAGAAGGTTCGCGCGCGTCGGTTAAGAGCCATGGCACCGCGGGGCAGCCTTCCGAGCGACGAGTTCTTCCCGGTCCATCTCGCCATCATGCAGCCCGGCACGATGGCGCCGGTGGACCTCTACATCAAGGCTGGCGCCGGGTCGAGCGCGACGCTCTACAAAGGCGCCCATGCCCTCCTGACCGAGGAAACACGCCAGCGGCTCCTCGACCGCGGCGTGGGGGAACTCTACCTGCGGAAGCAAGACTCGGACGCTTACGACGAGTACGTCGAAGAGAACCTGAGCAGCATAGTCCGTGACGACCTCCTGCCGCGCGGGCAAGCGTGCCAGCTCGTTTACGAGGCCTCATCGCGCGTGGTGCAGCAGTTCTTCGCCGACCCTCGCTCCGGCAGGAACTCGCGCCGGGCGCAGAGGATGGTCCGAACCGTGGTGGCCTCGATCCTGAGGGACCCGAACGCCATGTGGGAGATGACCGCCCTCGCATCGCACGACTACGAGACCTATACGCACTCGGTCAACGTGACGGTCCTGCTGGTCGGGGCCAGCAGGGAACTGCTGCGCATCACGGACGAGGCCGCCCTGCAGAGGATCGGATACGGTGGCATTGCACACGACATCGGCAAGAGCCAGATACCGGCGATGATACTGCGCAAGCCCGGCAAGCTGACCCAGGCCGAGTTCCAACAGATCAAGACACACCCCCTGGTGGGCCTGGAGATTGTGGGGGGGCACGGCGCGGTTTCGCCGGAGGCCGCTTCCGTCATTCGTTCCCACCACGAGCAGGTTGACGGCAACGGCTATCCGGACGGCATTGCGACAGCGCGCCTGGAAGCGCCGGTGCGACTGGCGAAAATCGTCGATGCTTACGATGCCCTCACCAGCCAGCGGGCATACGCCCCGGCACACAGGCCCTACGACGCGCTGCGCCTGATGAAGAGCATGGAGGGGCACTTCGACGCCGCCCTGCTGGAATCGTTCATCAGGTTCCTCGGCCCGGGCGACGTTCGCTCACGGGCAACCGGCCCCGTGCGATAAGTTGCCCCCGTCCCAATCGCTTCGCCGCAGGCGCGACGTTCAGAGCACCGGGGGCTCGGACGAGATGCGCCGCTCCCGGCGCGTCCGCTCGAACACGTCCGCCAGCAGCGCTATGTCCTCCTCGGTCTGCTCGACGCCGCGACGGGCGAACATCCGCCCCTGGGTGACGATGGCCTGGTCGAGCGAGCACTCGGTGATCTGGCCGAAGGACCGGGCGTAGTTGCAGAAGCTCGGCACGTTCTGCCCCACGTATCCGTAGAGCATGCTGCCGACGCCGATGATCTTGCCCGTGAAGATGCTGGTGTTGATCGCCGTCTTGGAGTAGTCGCCCATGATGCAGCCCAGGAACTGCATGCCCGTGTCCACCTTCCTGTCGCCCAGCTCGACGCGCACCTTGCCGTAGGTGTTCTTCAGGTCGCTGTTGCTGGTGCCGGCCCCCATGTTGACCCACGAGCCGATGTAGGCGTGGCCCAGGAAACCGTGGTGCTGCTTGTTCGTGTAGGGCTCGATGATGCTCGCCTCGACCTCGCCGCCGATCTTGCAGGTGTGGCCGATGGAGGTGAACTCCTTGACCGACGAGCGCTCGATGATCCGCGAGTTCGGCCCGACGTAGAGCGGCCCGTAGAGGTACGTGAAGTCCAGGACGCGCACGTTCTCGCCCAGGACGATGGGGCCGTCCTCGGCGTGGAAGACCGCCGTCTCGGCGATCCGCACCCCCTCGCCGGCGAAGACCCCCTCGCGCACCTCGTCGTAGCGGCCTTCGGCCAGCCTTCGCTCGATGTTCGCCGGGAAGAGCCGCGCCAGCGCGTCCACGACGTGGAACGGGTAGTCGAACGTCTCGAACGGCTCCTCATCGTGCAGGGGCAGGTCCAGGTCCAGCAGGAAAGGCGTGACGCGCTCCGGGGAGAGGTCGGCCGGGACCTCCTGGTCCGGCGGCAGCAGCGCCGCCGTCACGCGCTGACCCGAGGTGCACGCGAAGGGCGCGCCGTCGGCCAGCAACTCCGCCAGACGGTCCGCATACCGCGTGTCCGGCGCCACGGAGGCGTTCACGAACAGGACCGGGCCGGCACCGGCCGGCGACTTCGGAAACCTGCGCGCAGCGGTCGGATCGAGGTGCTTCCTGACAACGTGGCTCACCCGGGGCGCGGCCAGCGCCGCCACCTCGTGCAGGTTCCAGGCGGCGCACGTCACGGCGAAGGCCGGACGGGTCAGCGTGATCGGACTCATGTCGTCAACGTACCGGTCCTCGAACAGGATGATGTTTCCCTCGGTGCTCATGCTCACTCCACAGTAAAGCTCTTGGCCAGCTTTCGCGGGCGGTCCACGTCGCAGCCCCGCATCACCGCGATGTGGTAGGCCAGCAACTGCAACGGTATCACGGCGACGATGGGCACAAGGGGATCGAGCGTGCCCGGCACGGCTATCGTGTGCTCGGCCAGGCCGGGCAAGTCGTTGTCGCCCTCACGCGCCGACACCGTTGCCAAGGACGTATGAGATAGGATCAGGAGGGGCATTGCAGCGTTGGCGACGGGCGTCTGGCGCCCTCAGGTTTGCCCCGCACTTGCCGGGTCTGCTACGTGCGCCTGCGGCAGCCCCGCCTGCTGCTGTCCTTGCCATTGCGTGAGCCGATGCAGGTCCTCCCGTTTGATCTTGCACTTCCAATTCCTCTGCCCAGGCAGCCCGTTGAAAAATGTAGCTCAGCCGCCCCCGGCTGAGAACGCCACAGACGAGGGCGCCTGTGCTACACCGACACGGCCCCTCGCGCAGGCACCTCGCTGCGAACCGCCGTTCTTCAACGGGCTGCAGGTCCACTGCTTCGCCCTCGCTCAGCACGGCAAGCGATATATCCCACACAGCGATCAAACCGAACGCCACGGCCTCTCCCACCATCGTAGCAGGCGACGGCCTGGCGGCCGCGGAGATCGCTGCCACCAACAAGACGCCCCCGATCACGATCCCCAGCCAGGCAATGTCCAGGCCTCCTTCCACCAGTTGATAGCCCTGCCAGAGGGCCAGCAGGCCGAAGAATGCAAGCGTCCCACACCACGCCCGGACCTTCTTGATGTCACGCCGATACTCCAGCGCCGTTTCCATCCGCTTCAGCACTTCACTCTCTTCCATAGCCCGGTCCGCCGGGGTAAAGGTCAACGCCGCAGCACCCGCCCCCCCTCGATGCGTCCCGCAACCCGAGGCGTCCCCTCACGAGCTCAGCCCTCGAACGGAGCCCCTTCCCGTCGAGCGTGACGATAGTCTCCGCCATGAACGGATGCGTGTCAAGGCCAGGTCCCGAGCCTCTGCGCTCATGCTCACTCCACAGTAACGCTCTTGGCCAGATTTCGCGGGCGGTCCACGTCGCAGCCGCGCATCACCGCGATGTGGTAGGCCAGCAACTGCAACGGTATCACGGCGACGATAGGCACAAGGGGCATCCCGCGCATGTGGCCCATGTGTATCGCCAGCAGCGTCAGGACGACCAGTTGCCCGGTGAACGCCTTCGTGGAGGCCACGCCGACCTCCGGGCCGGCGTGGATGTACACGCCCTGACCGCACTCCCGCGCGATGGTCGAGCCGACGACGTTGCAGATGCCGATGGCGTCCAGGCCGTGCAGCCTGGCCTCGCGGACGCCGGCCAGCGTGTCGGCCGTCTCCCCGTCGTCCAGGTACACCGCCTGCCGCGTCCGCGCCACCAGGGCGGCCGGGTCGCTGGCCAGGAGCATCTCGTCGTTGCCCAGGCCCAGCACCATGGGGCTGCCGCAGAGCGGACACGCAGACCGCCACCGCTTCGCAGCCCGGCGCCCTTGAGAAAGCTTCGACGGACAGCCTCCCACGACGCCACATCGCAGCTGTATTCTGCCCTCAGGGCTATTTGTAGGCGATCTCGTAGTAGGGCGTCTTGTAGAGCGAGCCGTCTATCGTGAAGGCGCCGTTGTGCACCGGGACAGTCCTGTCCGTGCGGTGGCCGTCGTGGTCGAGGACGTGCACGACGGGCGTCCCCCGGCCGGCGAGGGTGATGTCCGCCACGACGGGCTCCATGAGGATGGGCTCCGTGCCCGCGGAGATCACGCGGCGGTCGCCGACCCACTTCATGCCCGTGTTGCGGGCGCGGGCGATGGCGACGACCAGGAGGCTCTTCGAGCCGGCCAGGTCCTTGTCAGGCTCCTTGGCGGTGACGTAGATGGCGGCGAAGTGCGTCCTGGGCGTGATGGTCACGTCGCCGAGCCGGCAAGTCTCGCCCTCGGCGAAGCCGACGACGGCCTTGGTCCCGGCCGTGTCCATGGTGAAGTGGCCGTCCACGGCGCTCTCGCCGGGCGTCCAGCGGAGCTGCCCGGTGGTCGAGACGTAGGCGCCGCCCTGGCGCGCCTTCTCGGGGTCGAAGGCCGGCGTGTCGCGGTACTCGTCGGTGAACTCGATCACCGTGCGGGCGACGGGCATCGTGTGCGCGGGCACCTTGTCGGAATCGAAGGACTTGATGTCGTACTCCTGGGTCACGCTGTCACGGAAGCCGAGCTTCTCCTCGCGCAGCGAGGGGATGTTGACGTAGCGCGGGGCGAGCACGTCCGAGGCCCGCACGTCCTGGCGGCGCACCTGCCGGGCGACGGCCGGGAAGAGCCCCATGATTTGCGGGACGGTTACGTTGCCGCCGAGCCGGCTGTTGAACACGCCATCGTCGCCGTTCTGGAACATGTAGGAGGCGTCCCAATCCTGAAGCCCCAGGCCGTACGCGCCGATGATGGCCGGGCCTTCCGCGGCCCACTCGTTCGGGTAGACGTGGATCCACTCGGAGAGCATGAAGGGGCGGTCGGCCACCTGCTGCATCCCGGTGCTGAACATGGCCGAGCCCGGCACGCTGAGCATGCTGTTGTACCCGCCGAAGTAGTTGTGGCGGTCAATGAGGCCGATCAGGTAGTCGGAGTGCAGGTTGTAGTAGTGGCTGGAGTTCTGCCCGGCCTGCCAGTTCGAGCCGAGGATCTCGCCCTCGTAGCCGGCCGCGCGCGCCGCCGCCACCCACCGGGCGTACGCTTCGTTCTGGAGGATATAGAGGAACTCCAGCGAATCCAGCAGACGCTGCCTGACCACGCTCTGCGACCCGGCGAGCTGCTCCGGATCCCAGAACCAGGGGTTGCCGAGGGGAAGGATGTTGTCCTTGTCCAGGCTCTCGCCGACCGGCGGGAATCCCATGCCGGTGAAGTAATCGAATGCGTCCTTGCCCCATGCTTCGACCAGTTTCTCCTGGGTACCGTAGCGGGTGCGCAGCCAGTCACAGAAGCGCTTGCCCGTGGCCCTGCGCAGCGTCTCGCTCGCCTTCAGGGGCTCCATCGAGGTGTAGAAGAGGATGCTCTGCTCGTTGAGGATCTCGAAGGCGATGATGCACGGGTCCTCGGCGTAGGTCAGGCCGGTGTACGGGTTGCGGTGCTTGAGCAGGTTCACCGTCTGGCGCATGTGCAGGTCCTGGATCTCGGGCGAATAGTAGGAGCTGCTGTGCGGCATGGGGATGCGGTTGTTGCGGCTGAATGTGCCGAACTCCGCCACGTACGGGATGTCCCGGACGTCCGCCGGCCCCGGGTTGACGGGGCCGAACTGCGTGGACAGCAAGGTGAAGATGCCGGCATCCTTGAGCTTGGCGACGTAGTAGTCCATGCGGTCGAGCGCCGCCGGGTCATACTCGGCCGCGCTGTCCTTGGACTGGATGCCGGCCCAGCCGGGGCCGTCCGCGTACTTGTGCAGACGCACGGTGTTGATGCCGTACTTGCGGTACATCTTGGCGCGTCTGTCGGCCAGGTCCTTCTCGGGGCAGCAGCTCCCGAAACAGTTGTTAAGCCCCCAGAACTTGGTCAGTTTGCCGCCGTACAGCAGGTCGCCGCCTTTGCGCACGATTCGGCCCTTCGCGCCGGCCGGCGCATCGGCCCAGTCGTCCATGCCGATCTCGCTGGGCACGTCGTAGTCGTGCTGCGGCTGCCAGGCGAACCACTTCTCGAAGCCGGGCGCGTCCGGAGCATCCTGCGCGGACGCGTAGTAGGTGAGGTCCCCGGGCAGGTCTATCCTCACGGTAAGGTGCCGGGGCTCGGCCGCCCTGAAATCACCCGAGGCGATGGCTACCCGAAGTTCTTTGTCGGAGTCAACGTCGGCCGCCGGATCGAGCGAGATGACGGTCTGCAGGCCATCGGCGTCCGTAAAGGTGATCTGCTGCACGGCCTCCCCCAGGCCCTGGTGGTCCAGGGGCAGCACTTGCTCGTCGGTGCTGCCGTCGGCGCGCTTTGCGCGGACTGTAGTGCCCTCGAACGCCTTTTCGGCAGCGACGCTGACCACGGCGTAGACGAGCTTGATGTCCTGGCTGGTGCTCAGGTCATAGACGCAGGTCAACTGCCTCGGACCCGTGCGCCGGACGACGAGGTCCAGCCTGAGCTCGGGGCCGGGCTGCTTGCCGTCCGCGGCCTTCAGGTGGTGCACCGTGGCGTCGTTCTCCTTGACCGTGGTGCCGCCGATCCCCATCCATGACCAACCGGCCCCCCAGGCGGCGCAGTTGACCTCCAGGTAAGGCACGCCGTCCCTGGTGATGTGAACGGCCCCCCTGTCCGGCAGGCCCAGGAACGCCGGCTCCGCGCCGAAAGCAACCCCCGACACCACGCACATCGCGGCTATCGCGACTGCCAGTCTCGCCATTTCCTCTTCCCTCCTTTCCACTGCACTGCGCGCGCCCGGGCCTTCTGCCCCGGGGCGGCCTTGCTCCCCACTTCGCAGAACGGGTGCCCCCCTCACTGCACGGGCAAGAGCCTGGCGGGGTTCGCCACCATCATCTGCTCGATGGCGGCCTCCTCGAGGCCCAGTTTGCGGAACCGGGGCAGCGTGTAAACGAACATGTATCTGAACGGGGGCGGCGGCATGTAGCTGTAGGGCACGAACGGTCCCTGCTCCGTGTCGAAAGACCAGTCCACCACCTTGGTCAAGTGGACCCCCTGTGGGCGATGCCCGCGATGCGGAAGACGTTGGGAGGGCGTTTCTCCACCGTGGCGACGAAGTCGCCAAAAGTGTCCGAGCAGACCAGTTCCTCTACTTGACGCGGTCTCTCTTCTTCGCTCATGCGGCGCCTCTCTGGCAAGCCCCGTGCGGCTCGATGCCTCGGTGGCAGCATAGTCCCGAACGGGCCATTGCGTCAAGCACGCGTAGCAACCCGCCCCAGGGGTGTAGATGGTGCGGCGGTTCCTCCAGTGACGATCCCGTCCGCCGGTGCAACGCCGAATGCAGGTCGCGATTACTCACGATCCAGCCCTGAGGCCCCAGTACCTGCACTTCGGCGCTCAGGAACTGATGCTTTTGAGTCTCATCCTGGGCCAGCCCGCGCCTGACTGGCAGTAGCGTAACCAGTTGGGAGGTAGGGGCTTATGACACTCTAGCAGCCTGTTGAAAAGCTGGATCGGGTCGCGTTGGGAGCGCCGCGGGGTCGGATGCAAGGCGCGGCGACGCAGGCGATGCTCGACGCATCGTCGAGGAGACGCAACGCAGCAGACGGCCCCCTGGCACAAGGCGTGCGATACAGGAGTGGCGATGCTTTCGAGGAGCCGGAAGGGGGACAGGGACGATGACGCAGCTCGTGGTGCATGCCTACGACGAGACGGCAGGACGGCTCAGGCCGGCATACGCGGTCTGCAGGACGGGCCCCGGGCTGATCTTCACCGAGGCCTTCAACTCCCGCTGGCAGGAGACGGCGAGCAGGATCGAGGTCGCCCTGAACGCCGAGTCTGCAGGCCGGCTCGGGCCGGGCGCGGCAGGTGAGGCGGAGTGCGCGAAACCAGGGCACGATGACACTCTCTACTGAGGAGGACATGACGATGGACGCAGTGATCAACGCACCCCGGACCGGATGGCGCTCGTGAAAGGACTGGACAAAGCGCGCCCCGGAATGTATGCTACTGTCCTGTATTGATCTAAAGAGAGTGCCTTCCCCCGAGCAGGTCGGGGGGGAAGCAAGTACGAGTACTGTGGCCATGCAGACACCCGACCAGAATCGGTCCCTTCTTCTCGTCCAGCCGCCGGACTCGCTGGCGGGCCTGGCGCCTGCCCTCGTGGAGGCGGGTTGGGAAGTCGAGACCTGCCCCGACGTGGCCGACGCCTGCAAGCGTGTCGCCGGTTCCTCTTCCTATGCGGTCCTCTTGCTTCACGAGGACGCCCTGCCGGACGACCCGGGCGAATTGGGGCACCTGAAGGAGGACCACCCCGACCTGACCGTCGTCGTCGCCACGAGCACCTCGACGCGCCTGGCAGGAGTCGAGGACCTGGCCGTCGTGCCCTATGACCCCGAACGCACCGTTCGCTTCATAGAGAAGACCTACGAACGCCAGCGAAGCACTCACCTGGTTGAAGGGCTCAAAGAGGAGAACCTGCACCTTCGCCACGAGGCGGAACAGGAGCGCAGGCAGATCGTCACTCTCGAACAGGCGTGGCTGCGCCTTAGCCGGACAGTCTCCAACCTGGAAGGCTTGTGCAAGGCCGTGCTGGACCTCTTCGCCGAAGTCGCCGGCGCCAGACGCCTCTCCCTGATGCTGATCGAGCACGACGGCCACGAGGAACTGCGCATCGCCAACGCCCAGGGGCTGCCTGACGACGTCATTGCCCAGACGCGCGTGGAACTGGGCCAGGCGATTGCCGGGTGGGTTGCGCAGCACTCCCTGCCAATGCACGGGGGCAGGGAGAAGACAGAGGCTAACGGGGACCGGACAGAGCGGACCTACACCGGCGATTTCTTCCTTTCGGCGCCGCTGAACGCGGGCGATAAGGTGTTGGGCGTTGTGAACCTGACCGACCGCGTCCCTGACGAGCCCTTCAACGAGGCGGAGATCCAGCGGCTCGGGTTCCTGGCCGAGCAAGCCGCCGTGTGGATAGACTGCGCACGCCAGTTCGAGCAGGCGCGCAAACTGAGCCTTACGGACGAGCTGACCTCCCTCTACAACCGCCGTTACCTGGCCGACTCCCTGGCACGGGAGCTGGCGCGCGCACGTCGGTCCGGGCAGCGGTGCAGCCTCGCAATGCTCGACATCGACCACTTCAAGGCCTACAACGACGCCCACGGGCACCAGGCCGGCGACGAAGTGCTCAAGGACGTGGCGCTCCTGCTCCAGACATACGTCCGATCGACTGACGTGGTGTGCAGGTATGGAGGAGAGGAGTTCGCCATCATCCTGCCGCCTACGAGCAAGTTCGACGACGATCCCGGCGCAGACGCCGTTCAACTGGTCGAAAGGCTGAGGGTTATCGTGGCGAAGCTCCCTGTCGAGGGAGTCGAGGCCTTCCCTTCCGGTCAACTGACCATCAGTGCCGGCGTCGCCACCTTCCCCGACGATGCCGACAACTGGACGGAACTGATCGCTGTCGCGGACAAGATGCTGTACGAGGCTAAAGGGAGCGGTCGGAACTGCGTCCGTTCCCCACACTCCAGCGCGGAGACCAAGGGCTGAGCGCGCCGGTCGGTCCCGCGGGTCACTCGTACCGCAACCCTGATGCCCTCCCGAATCACGCCGGCCCGACCCGGCGACACGGAACACGATGACACTGAGCTTGCACGCTGCAGCTATCCTCTTCGCGGTGGCCCTGGCCAGCGCCGTGACCCAGGGCTTCACCGGCTTCGGGTTTGGGCTGATGGGCATGGCGTTCTGCACCTGGTTGCTCGGCCCCCAGGACGCGAACGTCTTGTGGACCGTGCTGGCCGTGCTGCTGACGACCCTGATGTGGTTCCGCCTCCGCCGTCACGCCAGGACCCGTCTGGCCGTGTACCTGACAGCAGGATCCATCCTTGGACTGCCGGTCGGACTCTGGATACTGGCCAACGCCGGCGAGCAGTTGCTCAGTCGGCTGGTGGGCGCCGTGGTCCTGGCCTTTGCCAGCTACTCACTGGTGAACCCCCGTTTCAAGCGACGGTCGATCTGCGCCGCCTGGGCGCTGCCGGCCGGCGCGGCGGGAGGCATGGTGAGCGGGGCGACCTCGATGGGCGGGCCGGCCGCGGTCATCTTCCTGCTGATTCTCGGGCTGGACAAGGACGAGACACGCGGGACGCTCTCGTGCTACTTCACGCTGATGATAGTGTGCAAACTGGCGATGATGGCCGGCTGGCACGGGCTGCTGAGGACAGACCATCTGCTCTGGGCGGCCCTGCTGGCGCCGTCCGCCCTGGCCGGCCTGGCGGTGGGCATGTACGCGGCGCGGTTCTTCTCTTCGGAAACGATGCGGAAGATAATCTGCGCCTTCCTGCTCCTGCCGGGCGCACTCCTGCTGCTCCGGTAACCCGGCCCCCGGCGAGACGCCGGGGGCTACCCGAAAGGGGCAGGCGCCGCACGGCGATTCGCCTGAACCCGGCCCCCCGGTCAGCCGCGAGGGGGGAACAGCTCGTCCGCCGTCCCGGAGAGTATCCGCTCCCGGTCTGCCTCGCTCAGTTCGAGTTCGTCGAAGATGCGCAGGTAGCTCTCCAGGTTCCGCTTCTGATGGGACAGGTCACCCGGCACCGACCCGTCCGTGCCGAGCAGCATCCGCTCCGCGCCGTGGGTCTGGAGTGCGTTGGAGAAGGCCTGTTTGCGGATGTAGAGCGGCGGGCCGGGCGTGATGTCGATGTAGCTCTGCCACTCGTCCACGTTGTAGCCCCGCGCCGCCCGCATCCGGCCCATCACGGCCAGGCACTCGTCGCACCACGGCCACGAGATGTGCGCCATGGAGAAGCGGATCCTCGGGTAGAACAGCAGCTTCTCCAGGTAGAGCGGCTTGCAGAAGCGCGAGCCGTCTTCGAACCCGTACAGGATGCCCGTGTGGAAGAGGATACTGGCGCCCAGCTCGTTCATGGCCTCCCAGAACGGCTCCACCCGCTCCTCATAGGGGTACCAGTGGTCCGGGATGATCTTGATGCCGACGAAGCCCATCTCGACCAGCGCCCGCCGGGCCAGGTCCACCATGCCGGGGATGGTCGGATCGACGCGCGCCAGGCCGCTGAGCCGGTCCGGCGCGTAGTCGAAGAGCCGCTTCGTCGCCGCCAGGTTCTCCCGGGTCCGCTGGAGCGAGTTCCGCTCGGCCTGCGATATGACGATCGTGCGGTCGACGCCGTTGTCGTCCATCGCCCTGAGCAGCCCGTCGGGATCCTGCACCTCACTCCCCATGTGTACGTGACAGTCAACGATCCTCATCTGCACCCTCCAGCCAGCCAACGAAGAGAACCGCCGTGGCACGCACGTGGCGCGCCCTTACGGCAGTCGCGGTCGCAGGACGTTCTTGATGCCGCGGCGGGCGTATTCGTCGTACACGAGCGCGAGCTTGGCCTTGGCCTCGTCCTTGTCCCCGTCGTCGTAGAGGTGGCGCGCCGCGTAGAGCGCCTCCTGAAGCTGGACGTGATTGAGCTTGTCCAGCGCGACGTCGGGTACCTCCTCCGGCACGGGCTCCGGCGGCTCGGTTGACGCCTCGACTGGCCCGACGGCCTTCTTGAGTTCCTCCAGCGCGGCCCGGGCCGCCTTGATCTCGGCCTCGACCCACTCGCGGTTGAACGGACAGGTCTTGCGCGGCGGCGGGGGCCACCGGCCGTCGGAGTTCTCGGCGCAGGTCAGGTGGAACCAGAACTTCTCGACCAGCTCCTTGTGCGCGGGGTCGGACTCCGCCTTCTCCTGCAAGGCGTCCTTGTACTCCTGCCGGATGAGCGCGATCTGCGGGTCGTAGCGGAGCGCCTCCGGCGTGCGCCCCCAGGCGGTGACGTAGACGCGGTGCCAGGCCATCTGGTCCTCGACGAAGTAGGGCTGGCCGGCCGGCTCCATCTCGCACGCTTCCTTGAAGGTGATCATCTGGCCGAGTCCCATGACGCCGTTGACCAGCGCCTCCAGCTTATCCGCGGCATCGTCATCGCGGCTGAACGTGCGCGTGTAATCGCCTTCGTGCTTGATGTAGAAGTAGCCGGTCGTGCCGGTGTACTCGGCGTCGTCGGCCAGGATCAGCAGCGCCCCCTCGCCCTTCGTGCCGCTCCAGTGCCGGACGTTGTCGAGGTACTCCTCCAGGTCCATCAGCCCCCGGAAGTAACCGACGGACTTGCCGGCCAGGCGGTCCGAGCGCGTCATCCCGCTCAGACCGGGAACGATGTCCCGGAACGGCTTGTGGAGGCAGGGGTCGTCCGGGTCCACGTCGTAATACGGCAGGTGGCCCCCCCACTGCATCGTCTTGGAGCGGTTGCGCTCCGCCCAGCCGTACTCCTTGTCCGTGGATATCTTGAACGACTCGTAATCGAGCGTCAGGTACTTGAAGCCGACGTCTCGGAAGGTGCGCGGCACGTATTGCATCCAGGTGCACTCGGGGTTCCAGGCGGACTCCGGCCGGAAGCCAAGATACTTCTCGTAAGTGCGCATGGCGAACTCGTTGGCCCAGCGCCCGTCCTCCTCGGGGAACAGCGCCAGGCACGGGTGCGCGTACGGGCTGCCCATGAACTCGCACTGCCCGCGCTCGATCGCGTCCTTCAGCTTCTCCAGCACGTCGGGCGTGAGCTTCGCGATCTGCTCCACCGTGTAGCCGGACGCCTCGAAGGTGTACCTCGCCTCAGGGCATCGCTCGCGGAACGTGTCGATGATGGTCTCGTACGAAGCGCGGATGCAGTCCTCGTAGAACGGCGGCTCCAGGAAGGCGTAGTTCAGGTTAGCATGGAAGACGGTCAGGTACTTCACGCGCTCAATCCTCCGCGGCAAGAGGTCACGGCCCATCCTGCTCTGTCGAAACGACGCGCTCACACCCCTTCTCCCGGGTAGCGCCGGGCGTCTCGCCCGGCGTTCGCGCGCCAGTGGCGCCCCCGGCGAGACGCCGGGGGCTACCCCTACAAAGCAAGCGCATCCCCAAACGGCAGGCCCGCGATGGTACGGGCGGCGGGCGCTCCTGTCAACCGCCGTCGGCGGCCGGCTTCCTATTGGCGTTCTGGAGGCTTCCCAGGCGGGCCATGAAGATGCCAAAGAGCACCAGCACGCCGCCGGCCACCTGTAGCAAGCCCAGCTTCTCGTGCAGGAGCACCCACGCGAACGCGGTGGCCGATACCGGCTGGATCAGCAGCGTCACCGATGAGAAGTTCGCCGGCAGGTGCGCCAGCGAGTACGCGATCAGCCCCTGTCCGGCGACGTGGCAGACCAGGGCCAAGCCCAGCACGTTCAGCCACCCGCTCAGGCTGGCGCCCCAGCACCGCTCGCCGTTGACCAGGGCGATGCCCAGCAGACAGACGGCTGCGAAGGCCGTGCTCCAGAACATGATGGCCGACACGGAGTACCGGTCCCGCAGGCGCTTGACGCCCAGCAGATAACCCGCGTAGAAGACCGCCGCGCCGAAAGCCAGGGCATCCCCCAGCAGCCTGCCTTCCCCCTCTCCCCGGCTCAGCAGGAGCAGTACCGCGGCCCCCGCCAGGGCGAGCGCCATGCCGACCACGAACTTCCACCCGAAACGCTCTCCCAGCCAGAACCACGCCACCAGCGTGACGAAGATGGGGGCGAAGTTCACGAACAGCGTCGCGTTCGCCACCCGGGTGAGCACGACGGACCAGTTCCACATCGCGATGTCGCTGGCGAAGAAGAGCCCCGGAATGCTCAGCAGCAGCACGGCCCGAAGCTTCAGCCGCGGCCGCGTGCGTTCGACAGACGTACGTCCGTGCAGGAACATCCACGTGCCCAGCACGGGCGCGGCGAGCGCCATCCGCCAGAAACCCGTCGCAATCGGGCCCAGATGGCTGCCCCGGATGAACACCGGCGCCAGCCCCAACAGCGCGGCCCCGGCCACAACCGCCCCGAGCGCCACGCGCGCCCTGGGCCTACTACGGTCATGTTCCGCCGAGCTGTCCTGTGCCATGCCGCGTTCGTCTGTCTTAGTCAGGGTTGCGGAGGCCCCGCTGCGGCGTCCTCGCGGGGCTCGTATTCCCACCGGACGCCCGACTTCCGCAACCGGTCGCGCAGGGACGACACGTCCAGCGCGTCGGGCGTGGTGTCGTTGCCTGCCGCCAGCGCCGCCGCCGTGCCGGCCACCTCGCCGGTCTGGGCGATGCCCTGGATGACGCGGGTCACCTCCCACCCTTCGCCGGCGCAGGAGGCGCAGCGCCCGGCCGCCAGCAGGCCGCGCACCTTCCGCGGCAGCAGCACGCCGTACGGTATCTGCCAGACCTCGCCCGGCCGCCACCAGTTGGCCACCAGCCCCACCGAATCATCGAAGTCCCGCCCGGCCATGCCGTCCCCGAGCGTCGCCTGCCCATCGATCCGGCGGGTTGTGCGGAACTGCGCCACGGAGGGCAGCGTGATTGGGAACAGGTCGGCCCGGCCGCGTTCGCCCAGTTCGGCCTGCTTCGCCGCGTAGTGCTCCCGCAGCAGGCGTCTGCCCTCCAGCACGAACTCGCTCACGTCGCGCCCGTCCGTGCCGCGGAACTTCCTCATGCCCTCGGGCTGGCCATCGCCCGTGTTGCTCGCCCCCAATGTAACGCATCGGTTCAGGGCCGCCCCGGAGCCCGCCTCGACGGCCTCGCGCGCGGCCTCCAGCGACGCCTCCATCACCCAGAGCGAGAGCCAGTTGTCCTGCTCGATGCACGGCGCGCCGGCGCGATAGGCCACGTCCGCGTCGCCCGTCGCGTCCACGAGGCACCGGGTCGTCAGCATGCCCCGGCCGCTCTTGTTCTCCACCTCGACGCCCGTCACGCGGTCCCCCCGGAGGACGGGCTGGCAGACCAGCGTGTCGAACCAGACGTCCACGCCGGCGCCGGTGAGCAGCTCGTCCATCGCGAGGACGAAGGCGGCGGCGCAGAACCGGGCGCTGTATCGCTTCCTGCCCCACTTCTCGGACGCGTCCCGCCAGCCCTCGGGTATCTGTCCCGGCCCGTACTTCAGGCTGGCCAGGAGCAGTTCCTCGGCCAGGCCGAAGGTGACCTGGTTGCCCAGCCCGTCGCAGAGCGGCGCGTAGTGGATGATGAGGCCGCCCGTTGCCAGCCCGCCCGGCAGGATGGTCTTCTCGACCAGGGCCGTCCTGCACCCGGCGCGCGCAGCCGCCAGCGCCGCCGCCACGCCGGCCACCCCCCCGCCGGCCACCAGCACGTCGAAGTCCTTCTCGAACTTGCCCATGCAATGAACTCCAGGTTGAAGCCGGGCGCCTCTCACGCGGGCGCGGGGCGCGGGCGCAGCGTGCCGTCCTTCTCCATGCCCGCCGAGATGAACCGGTCGATAAGCCCCTCCTTCACGCCGGCGTGGTCCGGTTCGTCCCACAGGTTGCGGTACTGTTCGGGGTCTTCGTGCAAATCATACAGCTCGCCGTACGGGCGGTCGTGGTAGAGGACGAGTTTGTATCGCTCCTCGACGTAGGTCACCTGCACGAACGGCCCCTCGGCGGGGCGGAACTCGACCATCGCCCAGTCCCGCGCGCGGGCGCCGGCGTCGAGCCACGCCTCGCCCTGGTCCACTCCCTGGATGCCCGGCGGGACCGCGACGCCCGCCATGCCCATGAAGGTGGGAAGGATGTCTATCACGCTCTGAAGGGCCATGCTGCGCGCGCCGGGCGTCCGGCACTCCGGGTGATACACGAGGAAGGGCACGCGCTGCGCGTCCTCGTACGCCGGCAGGCCCTTCCCCCAGAGGCCGTGGTTGCCCAGGTAGTCGCCGTGGTCCGACGTGAAGACGACGACCGTGCTCTCCAGCAGCCCGCGCTCCTCAAGGGCCTTGACGATCCGCCCCACGTGATGGTCCATCAGGCTGAGCATCCCGTAGTAGGCGGCGACCAGCTCCCGCCGCTGCCGCTCGTCCAGCTCGGGCCTGTGGCGCACGTCGTTCCATGCGCGATGCTGGAGGTCGGGGTCGTCCCCGCAGCCCTGCCCGTCGCGCAGGACCGCCGCGTAGAAGGGCGGCCTGTCCTCCATCTCCCCCTCCCGGAGGGAATAGAGCGGCACGCTGTCGGGATCATACATGCCGGCCCAGGGCTCGGGCACGACGTACGGGTTGTGCGGGTCCTGGAAGCTGGCCCAGAGGAAAAACGGCTTCCCCGCCTGCCCCGCCATGTCCAGCGCCTCGATGGTCCGGTCGGCTACCCACTTCGAGCCGTGATACTCCTCGGGCAGGTCCCACCTGCCGAAGGCCGTGTACTCGTGTCCGCCGAAGTGCTCCGACGTGTCAACGCCGTTCTCCTCGAGCCAGACGCCGTAGTGCATCCCGGCCGCGTGCCTCTCAGACGTGTGCCCGATGACGAGCTGCGCGTGCTGAAAGCCGTAGAACGGCCCGCTCCAGGCGCGGAAGAACTCGCGGTCGAAGATGTGCGGCGCGGCCTCGAAGCTCTCCGGGTCGAGACACGCCTGGAAGTGCGCCTTGCCCAGCAGCCCGGTGAAATAGCCCGCGTCCGCAATCCCCTGCGCCAGCGTGGGGTAGTCCTCCGGCAGGCTGACGCCGACGTGGTATGCGCCGTGCCTGGACGGGTAGTGGCCGGTCAGGATGGAAGCGCGGCTCGGCGTGCAGACGGGGTTGACGGTGTAGCCGCGCCGGAAGGCGATGCCCCGCGCCGCGAGCAGGTCCAGGTTGGGCGTCTTGATGGCAGGATTGTCGTAGCCGACGGCGTCCGGCCGCTGCTGGTCGGTCGTGATAAGAATGAAGTTCGGCGCATCCATCCGGCGGCTCCTCGGGCGCGCGAGCGCGGGACAGGTAGGTTAACCGCCTTTGCGCCGCCGTCAAGCGCCGGGGCCAGTAAGACGCCGAAATAACGTATCCAGCGCCGAGGACGCAGAGAGCGCAGAGCCGGAACGGGCTCTCGTGTGGACCTGTTCTGTGGTGTTCTCGGCGGTCTCCGCGGTCTCTGCGCTTCCTGCCGTCCGACGTTTTCAGTAGGCGTAGAGGGTGCCGTAGGGACGCGCGGTGCGGGGGTAGACCTTGACGAAGTCCCCCGGCCCGAAGCCGGGGGCCTCGATCCGGAGTTCCCGGTAGTATTCCTCCAGGACGCCGCCGAGCAGCGCCCAGTCGGACTCGTCCAGTTCGGCGACGCCCACCTCCGCCCCCAGCTGGTAGGGCTCCGGGCGGCAGCGCAGGTACATCACGCCGCCGTGCATCCCCGTGCCGAGCCATTCCCCGACGGCCGGGCCGGCCTGTCCGTCCATGCCGAGGACCACGAGCACGCCCCCGGCCATGTATTCCCCCAGGTAATCTCCCGCGCCACCGCCGATGACGACCCGGGGGACCCGGTCCCCGTAGGCCTTCATGTGTATGCCGGCCCGGTAGCTGGCGCTCCCACCCACAAAGAGCGTGCCGCCGCGCATCGAGTAGCCGAGGATGTCCCCCACGTCTCCTCGGATGACGATCTTGCCCGAGTTCATGGTGTTCCCGACGCCGTCCTGGCCGTTGCCGTTGACGGTGATCCGCGCGCCGTTCATGAAGGCGCCCATGTCGTTGCCGGGCACGCCGTTGATGAAGATGCTGACGCCCTCGTCCAGCCCCGCGCCGATGTAGCGCTGCCCGCACACGTTGTCGAGCGTGATCTGCGCGGCGCCGTCCCCGACGGCCGCGTGGATGCGCTCGTTCAACTCGCGGTAGTGCATGTTTTCGGCGCTGATTCTCATACGACGATGCCCTTCCCGGACACGACGTGTTTCCTGTATTCCCGGGGCAGGGAGATAAGCCCGAAGTCGTCGGTCAGGAGCACGTCCCTGAACTCCGACACGTCGACGCGCTCCCGGATCAGCCCGGTGATGATGCCGGCGCGGTCAACGTCGCCGACGAAGATGGCGCCGACGACCCGGCCGCCCTTGAGGACGACCTTCTTATAGACCGGCCCCTCCTCGTCCAGGTCGCTGAGCACCTCGCAGCCCTCGCCGTCCGGGTCGGTGACGCCGACCGAGATGGTGGGCAGTCCGAGCACCTCGACGGAGTTCATCGCGAGCCCGCCGGCGTAGGTGCGCCGCCCGCCGGCCATGTTGCAGCCGGCGATGAGGCCCTGCCGGTAGGCGTTGGGGAAGATCGGTATGGTCCGCTTCTCGCCGGTGAACAGGTCCGCCGCCTCGGCAACGTCGCCGGCGGCGTAGATACCCTCGACGGAGGTGCGCATCGTGTCGTCCACGACGATCCCGCGGCCGGTGCGGATGCCGCTGTCGCGGACGAGCCCCGTGTCCGGCACGACGCCGATGGCCAGGATCACCAGTTCGCAGGGGACGCGGCCACCGTCCCGCAGCGTCACGCCGGTCACCTTGCCCCTGGAGGCCCTGATATGAGTGACGGTCGTCTCACAGCGCACGGAGACGCCGGCGCCCTCGAGCCGCCGCCGCGCAAGCTCGGATGCCTTCCGGTCGAATGTGGCGCCCAGGATGCGGTCGGCCAGCTCGACCACGGTGGTCTCGATTCCGAGCCGGACGAGCGCCTCCATTGACTTCAGCCCGATCAGGCCGCCGCCCACGACGACGGCCCGCTTCACGCCTTCCTGCTCGACGTAGGCGGCGATGCTGCGCGCGTCGTCCCAGCAGGTGAACGTAAAGACGCCCTCCGCGTCCGTGCCGGGCACGTCGCCGGGCACGATGGGCCGCCCGCCGGTGGCGATCAGCAGTCTCTCGAAGCCCAGCGTGCGCCCGTCCGAGGTCTCGACTGTCCGCTCGTCGGGGTGGACTCGGACGACCTCGACGCCGAGGAGGGCGACGACGCCGTTCTTCTCGTAGAAGTCCGGCGCGCGGTAGAGCATGGCGGCCTCGTCCACCGCGCCGCCGAGCAGGTAGGAAATCAACGGACGGGAGTAGGTGTGGTGCGGCTCCCTGGCGATGACGGTCACGGGGCGCTCGCGGTCCGTGCCCCTGATGCCCGTCACGGCTGCGACGGCGGCCACCGAGTTCCCGATTATCATGTAGGGGGCTCTATCCATCGTCTTCCTCGAGCACGATTGCCTCGTTGGGACAATTGGCGACGCAGGCGGGGTAGTCCTCCCCCAGGCAGAGGTCGCACTTGGAGGCCACGTGGCGCTCGGGGCCCCTGCGGATCGCGCCGACCGGGCAGACCATGATGCACATCCAGCAGCCGACGCAGCGCTCCTGGTCGCACAGGACAGCGCCGGTCTGCGAGTCGCGGTGCATCGCGCCCGTCATGCACGCCTCGATGCAGGGCGCCTCGTCGCAGTGCCGGCACTGGAGGGCGAAGGAGACGGCGCCCGACTCTTCGACCTGCACGCCGGGCACGATGGCGTCGCGCTCGTCCCGGAACGCCTTGATGATCTTCTTCGACCTGGAGTGCTGCACCAGGCAGTGTATCTCGCAGAGCCGGCATCCGATGCAGTATTGCTCGTGGGCGACGATCCTTCGCATGGCTCTCACCTCCCGGCGGGTTCCACCTCGAGGATCTCCAGTTCCCTGTCGGTCAGGCCGACGCCGCGAAGGTGGTCGCGGTTGCCGCGCAGGCTCTCGACGGCGTTGATGCCCATGCCGCCCATCATCTCCTTCATCTCCAGCGCCCAGCCGCGCAGCAGGTTGACCAGGCGGCGCGTGGCGATGTTGGGATTCAGGCGCCGGGTCAGGTACGGGTCCTGGGTGGCGATGCCCCAGTTGCACTTGCCCGTGTAGCACTTCTGGCACAGGTGGCAGCCCATCGCAACCAGCGCCGCCGTGGCGATATAGACCGCGTCCGCGCCGAGCGCGATGGCCTTGACCACGTCCGCGCTGTTGCGGAAGCCGCCCGCGACGACGATGGACGCCTGGTTGCGGATGCCCTCCTCGCGCAGGCGCGAGTCCACCGCCGCCAGCGCGAACTCGATCGGTATGCCGACGTTGTTGCGTATCATCGTCGGCGCGGCGCCCGTCCCCCCGCGGTAGCCGTCGAGGGCGACGATGTCCGCCCCGGCGCGCACGCAGCCGCTGGCGATGGCGGCCACGTTGTGCACGGCGGCTATCTTGACCGCCACCGGCTTGCGGTAGCGCGTCGCCTCCTTTATCGCGTAGATGAGCTGCCGCAGGTCCTCGATGGAGTAGATGTCGTGGTGCGGCGCGGGCGAGAGCGCGTCCGTGCCCTCCGGGATCATGCGGGTGGCGCTGACGGCGCCGTCCACCTTCTCCCCGGGCAGGTGCCCGCCGATGCCCGGCTTGGCCCCCTGCCCTATCTTTATCTCGACGGCCGCCGCCAGGTTCAGGTACTCCGTGTCCACGCCGAAGCGGCCGGAGGCCACCTGGACGATCATGTTCTCGCCGTGGGGCCGGATGTCCCTGTGCAGGCCGCCCTCGCCGCTGTTGGCGAACGTGCCCGCCTCCTTCGCCGCCCGCGCCAGCGCCATCGAGGCGTTGTAGCTGATCGAGCCGTAGGACATGGCGGAGAACATGACCGGCACGCGGAGCATGAGCTGCGGGGCCAGCTCGGTCGCCGTGCTCACCGGGCCGCCGTTGCCGGCCACGCGGACGCTGTCCGGCTTGCGGCCCAGGTGGGTCAGCAGCTCCATGGGCTCGCGCAGCGGGTCAATGGACGGGTTGGTGACCTGGCTGGCGTTCAGCAGCAGGCGGTCCCAATAGACCGGCAGCGGCCCGTCGTTGCCCATGCCGGACAGCAGCACGCCGCCGGTCTCGGCCTGCTTGTAGATGTCGCGCAGGGCCTGGGCCGTCCAGTTCCCGTGCGGGCGGAACTCCAGCTCCGAGCGGCGGATCGAGATCGCGCCCGTCGGGCAGAGCGTCGCGCAGCGGTGGCAGCCCACGCACGTGCTGCTGTCGCTGGAGACCAGCCCCGTCTCGGGGTCGTACTCGTGGACGTCGTTGGCGCACTGGCGCACGCAGACCTGGCACTGAACGCACCGGTCGGGGTCGCGCTCGACGATGAAGTCAGGCTCTATGAGCCATTTGCGCGGCTCGATGCGCTGGTTCGGTTCTTCTGTGCTGGTTGACATGGCTCACCCCCATTTCACGAAGCCGCCGTCATCCGCGCGAGCGCCGGCCTGGGTCCGAGCCCCCGGACCTTGCCGAACTCCCCGATGATCGGCACGCCGCCCCTGGCGTGCCAGAGCACGTCGGGCGCCGGGCAGACCGCGCGGATGGCCGCCTCCTCGCTGGCGACGTAGAGCATCTCGCCCTCGCGCGCCGCCGCCATCGGACGCAGCTTGATGCGGTCGTTCAGCGCGATCATGCCCTTGCTGTGCCCCACGACCACGGAGAACGGACCGTTCAGCAGCGCCCCCCCGTAAACGACGCGCAGCGCCCGAGCCAGTTCGCGTTCTTCCGCAGGCATCCTCTCGATCTGCGACCAGAACGGCGGCGCCATCGCCGTGCAGGCCGCCCGGATCGGCAGGCCGTGCTTGCGGATCAGCAAGTCGAACAGGTAGGCGATGACCTCGGTGTCCGTCCGGAGCGTGCAGTGATAGCCGAAGTTCGCCAGGTAGCGGCGGTTGATGCCGTAGGAGGATATCTCCCCGTTGTGGACGACGGCCCAGTCGAGCAGTCCGAACGGGTGCGCGCCGCCCCACCAGCCCGTGGTGTTCGTCGGGAAGCGGCCGTGGGCAATCCAGACGTGGGCCTTGTACTCCTCCAGGCGGAAGAACTCCCCGATGTCCTCCGGGTAGCCCACCCCCTTGAAAACGCCCATGTCCTTGCCGCTGGAGAAGACGAAGGCACCGTCCACGTGCGAGTTGATCTCCATGACCAGCGAGACGACCAGGTCGTCCTCGGTCATGTCGTAGTTGGTCGCCAGCTCCTCGTCCTTGATCCTGATGAAATACCGGTGCAGCAGCGGCCGGTGGCGGATGACCCGCACGGGCCGCGTCGGGATAGGCTCGTCATGGAAAAGATGGGACCGGGCGAGGATAACGTCTTCGGCCGCTTTCTTGGCTGCGCCGTCGTCACACATCAGGTGGACAGCGTACTGATCCCCGTGCTCGGGATAGATGCCATAAGCGGCGAAGCCCCCGCCCAGTCCGTTCGAACGGTCGTGCATGACGGCGATGGAGCGGATGACCCTCTCCCCGCCGATAGGGGTGCGATCCCCGGACATGATGCCGGAGATGGCGCACCCGCTGATGTCTTTACCGTTCGGGAACATGATTGATAGCTCACAGTGTGTCCGCCGTCAGAGGACTGGCAGGTACCTCTCCAGCTCGTAACGGCTGACGTGCGTGCGGTAGTCGTCCCATTCGATCTTCTTGTTGGCGATGAACTTCTCGAAGATGTGGTCGCCGAGCGCCTGCCGAACCAGCGCGCTGTTCTCGGCCTCGCTGACGGCCTCGGCCAGGTTCCCGGGCAGCGAGGCGATTCCCCTGTCCTCGCGCTCCTTCTCGGACATCTCGAAGATGTCCTCCTCGACCGGGTCGGGCAGCTCGTATCCCTCTTCGATCCCCTTCAGGCCGGCGGCCAGCATCACGGAGAAGGCCAGGTACGGGTTGCAGGCCGGGTCGGGGCAACGGAACTCCGCCCTGGTCGCCTGCTCCTTGCCCGGCTTGTACATCGGCACGCGCACGAGCGCCGAGCGGTTCCGCCGCGCCCAGGAGACGTACACCGGGGCCTCGTAGCCCGGCACGAGCCGCTTGTACGAGTTGACCCACTGCGCCACCAGACAGCATATCTCGCGGGCGTGCCTGAGCAGCCCGGCGATGTACGCCTTGCCCTCGCCGGACAGGTGGCACACGTCCTTGGCGTCGAAGAAGGCGTTCCGCTCCCCCCTGAACAGCGACTGGTGCGTGTGCATGCCGCTGCCGTTCTCGCCGAACAGCGGCTTCGGCATGAAGGTGGCGTAAACTCCGTGCTTCAGGGCGATCTCCTTGACCGTCAGGCGGTAGGTCATCGCCGCGTCGGCCATCGAGAGCGCGTCCGTGTAGTGCAGGTCTATCTCGTGCTGGCTCGGGGCGACCTCGTGATGGCTGTATTCGACGTGCACGCCCATGCTCTCCAGGGCGAGTATCGTGTCGCGCCGCAGGTCGCTGGCGACGTCGAGCGGCGTCAGGTCGAAGTAGCCGCCCGCGTCGAGCACCTCCGTGCCCTGGCTGTTGCGGAAGTAGAAGTACTCCAGCTCCGGGCCGACGTAGCACGTGTAGCCCAGGTCCGCCGCCTTCTGCAGGTTGCGTTTCAGGGCCCAGCGCGGGTCGCCCTCGTAGGGCCTGCCGCTCGGCTCCAGGATGTCGCAGAACATCCGGCCGACGGCCGCGTCCTCGGTCGGCCGCCACGGCAGGATGGCGAAGGTGCTCGGGTCCGGCTTGGCGATCATGTCGCTCTCCTCGATCCGCGCGAAGCCCTCAATCGAGGAACCGTCGAACCCCATCCCCTCTTCCATCGCTCCCTCGAGCTCGTCCGCCGTGATGGCGAAGCTCTTCAGGTAGCCGAGCACGTCCGTGAACCACAGGCGGATGAACCTGACCTTCTTGTCCTCAACCGCCGCCAGCACCGACTCCTTGTCCTGTCCTGCCATTTCCGGCCTCCTTTCCACAGGCTTTCCTTTATCGTGAGGAGAGCAATCCCGGTGCCAAACCGTCCGGTTCTCCCTAAGTTTCTTCTCCCAAGTGACTTATGATGCGGGGACCATTCGGCAGCCCCGCCCGGCGCCCTACATTATCGTAGGGTGCATGTGCCAGCGACGCCCAAACTGGTCACTTTGTGACCATGCCCGCTCAGCCGATCGCGACCCTCCCCGTTTCCCCCGTGCGTATCCGCACGCACTCCGCAAGCTCCAGGATGAAGATCTTCCCGTCTCCGATCTCCCCCGTCCGCGCCCCCGCGATGATCGCCTCCACGGTCGGCTGGACGAAATCCTCGTTGACGGCGATCTCCAGCCGCACCTTCTTCAGCAGGTTCACCTCCGTCAGGACGCCGCGGTAGGCCTCAGTGTAGCCCTTCTGCTGCCCGCAGCCCAGCGCGTTGGTCACGGACACCTTGTAGACCTCCGCCTCGTAGAGGGCCTGCTTGACGTCGCTCAGCTTCTCCGGCTGTATGTAGGCTATGATGAGCTTCATCGTGTCACCCTCCTTCCCTTACTGGGTGGTGAAGACCTGGAACCCGGCGTAGGCCTCCATGCCGTGCTCGCCGATGTCGAGCCCGCGCAGCTCCTCCGCCCTGCTGACGCGCAGGCCGACCGTCCGCTTTATCAGGTAGAACAGGAGCCCCATGCTCGCCATTGCGAAGAGCGTAACGGTCGCGGTCCCGAGCGCCTGCACGCCGAGCTGTGTCAGCCCGCCGCCGTGCAGCAGTCCGTTCCTGGCCAGCCCGAGCGACTGCCGCCCCCAGATGCCGACGGCCAGCGTGCCCCAGATGCCGTTCATGCCGTGCACGGGCACCGCGCCGACGGGGTCGTCCACGCCGATCCTGTCCAGCAGCGCAACGCCCGCCACCACGACCAGGCCGGCAACCGCCCCTATGACCAGCGCCGCCGAGCCCGAGACGAACGCGCACGGGGCCGTTATCGCCACCAGCCCGGCCAGCGCGCCGTTCATCGTCATGGACAGGTCCGGCTTGCCGAACACCGCCCAGACAGCCAGCATCGCGGTGATCGCCCCGGTCGCGGCGGCCAGGTTCGTGTTCATCGCCACGCGCCCTATCAGCTCACCGTCGCCGACCGAGAGAGTCGAGCCGGGGTTGAACCCGAACCACCCGAACCATAGCAGGAACACGCCGAGGGCCGCCAGCGGGATCGAATGCCCGGGGATGGCCCGGGCACGGCCGTCCTCGCCGAACTTGCCCAGCCGCGGGCCCAGCATCACCGTCCCGATGAACGCCACCCAACCCCCGGTCGCGTGCACCACGGTCGAGCCGGCGAAGTCGCCGAAGCCCAGCCCCGCCAGCCACCCCTGGCCGCTCCATATCCAGTGGCCGATGATCGGGTAGACCAGCGCGCTGATCACCGCCGTGTATATCAGGTAGGCGGGGAACTTCATCCGCTCCGCCATGCCGCCCGCGACGATCGTCGCCGCCGCGCCGCAGAACGCCGCCTGGAACAGCCAGAACGCGAACAGGCTCACCCCCGACGGGTTCTCCGCCGCGGACATGCCGAACCCGCTCAGGCCGACCACGGCGTTTCCGCTCCCGAACATCAGCGCGTAGCCGACCAGGAAGAACATCACGCTGGCCACGCAGTAGTCCAGGAAGTTCTTCGTCAGGATGTTGCAGGCGTTCTTCGCGCGGATGAACCCGGCCTCAACCAGCCCGAAGCCCGGCTGCATGAAGAACACCAGGAACGCCGCCACCAGCACCCAGACCGTGTCCAGGCCGCGAGTCAGCGTGCCGACCACCGTATCCGTACCCTCGGCGCCCAGTGCGCTCCCCCCCGCGGCCAGAAGCAGCGTAACCGGCAAGACAGCCCTGCGAAACAGCTTCATCTCTCCTTACCCTCCTTTCCCCGAAGCCTGAGGAACGCCAGGCGAGCGAAAGGCCGACGCTCGGCCATCACGGGCAGAAAGCGACTGGTGTGCCACAGGAGAGCAAGACGGCGTACGAAACCTCTAAGGCATGCCCGGGGAATGACTTATGGGTCTATCGCGCGCAACGACGAGCAAGGGTGCGGGCGCGAGGGTCCTACTAGAATGTAGCCTTTCACTCGGTTTTCTGGGATGTGGTACGGTACTCGCGCGCGTTTGGGCTTTAGGTTGCTCTGTAGAAAGGATGTGCTCCCGGGCCTTGTCCCGGGTAGAGCCGGGCGTCTCGCCCGGCGTGCGGACACCTTCGGCCCCCCCGGCGAGACGCCTGGGGCTACCCGAGGGGAGCTTTCTACAGGCCAGCCGTAGGTCTCAGCGTGGTGCAGATGCCGGCGAGGGTGAAGGGCGAGGAGTTCTTCACCTGGCAGTGGAGCTTGAGAAGTGGGTGAAGCGGGCGCCCAAGCGCGGACGCGCAAGCGGGGGAACAGCACCGGCAGGCAATTGAGCTGCCGGGCCTCACCGGGTGTTGCATGGGCCGCGGGAATGCTAGCAGCCCGTTGAAGAAGGAGGATTCCCCGGAGAGTGCCTGCGCGAGGGGCCGTGTCGGTGTAGCACAGGCGCCCTCGCCTGTGGCGTTCTCAGCCGGGGGCGGCTGAGCTACATTTT
>Ga0180432_10001054_pt1 | contig 44023 bp, 33 predicted proteins | sample SS_ome_10_FD_132414 | JGI IMG/M metagenome (GOLD analysis project Ga0180432, IMG submission 132414) | Hypersaline lake sediment archaeal communities from the Salton Sea, California, USA - SS_1_MS_2 metaG | ecosystem: Environmental > Aquatic > Non-marine Saline and Alkaline > Hypersaline >... | reverse complement strand
GAGAAGGATATTATTACGGCGCCGAGAAGCCCGACCATATCGTAAACCCCGGGTATCGGGTAGCGGAAAAACCGAAGGATGACATCAAGAACAGTCAGTGTCATTATGGCTATCACCGCTACCATGGATATAACATTGGATTTTTGCGCCACACCTCTTAATGTTTTTTCCAAACGGTGCATAGAGATTCCTGAACCCTTTCATTCCGTAGGATTGTGCTTCTATCCGGTAAACTATTTCCCCTCACTGCTAAACTGAGCGATGAGCTCTTTGAGAATAGCAATCGCTTCTTCACCATTGATGCCCTTTGCACTGACACTTTTAATATAGTCCCTGATTACAGGTTGAACGCTTTGAACCCATTTACCATTTTCTTCCGGAGAAAGCTCGATGATGCTGTTCCCCCGTTCAAGGGAATATTCTCGACCTTCACGGTCGACCATGTCCCAGGTCTTCGCATGCATATCAACCCATTTTTCACTGGTTTCCGAGAAGATCTTTTTGATATCATCGGGCATGGCTTCCCACTTTTCGAGGTTCATCACCACAAACATTGCCGTCGTGTACCCAATATCACGACAGTCGGTGGTGTATTTTATTACTTCGGCCTGTTTCCATCCCTTGAGCGTTTCAATGGGAGCAAAGGTCCCCTCAACAACACCCTTCTGAAGGGCTTCATAGGTTTCCCCCTGCGACATGGCAACGGGGACCCCGTCGAGCGCTTTTACCACCTTAGAGCTCAGGCCGGTTGAGCGTATTTTCAATCCCTTCAGATCTGCGAGAGCTTTCACCGGCTTCTTCGCATGCAGAAGTCCCGGGCCATGTGCGTGGATGTAAAGAACTTTCACCCCTTTCAGTTCATCCGGATTCATTCTCTTAAAATACTGATGGGCCACATTGGTCGCAACCGTGCCGTTCGGATACCCCATGGGAAGATCCACGGCCTCCATTACCGGGAAACGGCCCCTGGTATAGGCAAAACAGGACATTCCGATATCGGCTATCCCCTTTATAACACCGTCGTATGTTTCATTGGCTTTCACAAGGGTTCCACCAGGGTAAAGGTTAATTTTTACCCTACCGTCGGTCTTTTCTTCTATCTGCTTAGCCCATTGCACAGCGGTCTTACACTGTTCATGTGCCGGAGGGAAGAAAATACTGTAGCTGAGCGTTATTTCTGCAGCCTTCTGGGGCTTGCATGAAATACCGAAAACAGAAATAAATGAAAGAACAGCCGTTGCAATTATGAACTTTTTCATTGCGCGCTCCATCAATCTTAAATTTTAGAGTATAACATATGCACACGTACCGTAACAAAATTTAGACCTGTCAATCGGTGTAATCACAGAATGAGATACAAATGTGTGACACACTCAAATCAGAAATGCTGATAAAATCAAGTAAAATATCGAGGATATCTTATTAAACGACTTCCTAAACATTCCCGAATATACGAGATATACTTTCCGATTTTGAAGGACTTACTAAAGGCATATTCTAAGGGAAAAACCGCTGGAATGATTGTAGTTATAGAGAGTTGAAACTTTTGTGGTATATGAGCCTGTTAGCGTAATCAATATCGAAAGCAAGCAAAATGGCAGAACCTCTTACACTATCATCATCTACTTGAAATTACGGTTCCCCAGAAGATAATATTTTTCCTTAAATTTTAATACCAATGAGCAGGTGGTATACCCTGGCGGAATAGATGTCGGAAGTCTGAACTTTCCCTCCTCCAGTTGTATCGGTTTTTGCAAGCACCTCCCTGTCAGAGAGCCTACTTTGGAAGCAAATATCCCGATAACTGATAGCTCCAGCGGAAAGGATATGACAACAGTATTGTCACCCTTTTTGTAGGCATAGAACTGCCCAATATCTCTGTTTATAATATCAAATACGATATCGTACTCTGCCAGCGAAATCTTCCGCGGAGGATCAAAATATGACCATATCTCAAAATCGTCACAGGGATCTTTTTCCCGTATCTTGGGCTTCCCGACCTTGGAATAGCCCTGTGAGTAGAGAGCATCTGATGTGAGAACAAACATAAAAACAATTGCCAGTACAAATACGACTCCCCTTTTTGACGCCAGGTAATGCATGATATCTCTCCAAATAATTAACATGTCTCTTCAAGAAGAAAAACCATTTGGGGGCAAAAAGCAATTAAATTTTTCCTGAAATAATGCTGAGATTTTACTTCAAAAAAACCGCTTGAAGGGGCCACTTCAATTGGTGATTTCTCCTTTTTTATTGAACCTTATAAAAGTTGTGAATTCTCAAAAATTCTTTAACACCAGGCGACCACAATAAACTGGCGATCGGCCATGGCCTGGTGCAATGCCCTGACCGAATGGTATAATGCGCATAAGGGAACCAGTTACAGCTGCGTGTATTTTACTGACAGTGGATACACAACGCCTATAAGAATCGTTGATGATACCGGGTCAATAACCTACCCCAATCCCGGCGGGCAGGATGATCCCTACGTAAAGACCGATACAAATGGATTCAGACTGCCCACCTGCAATGAATCTGAGCTTGCTGCCCGGTATATTGACGGCACGACCTTGTTGTACGGCGATCACGCGAGCGGCGATCTCACAGGAGCGTGCCATGATGACGGATCGATTTTAGGAGGTCAGTCTCTTTCAACAGTGTTTGGTGATTATGCGGTATGGTTTAGTAATAATCCCGGCTCAACGATGGCGGTAAAAAGCAAAAAGTCCAATACCATGGATTTGTATGACATGAGCGGGAATGTTTCTGAGTGGTGCTTTGACTGGGAAACGACCGGTATTTTACGCGTGACCCGGGGCGGCGACTGGAACAGTACTGGTGATAATTTGCAAGTGGGCCACGTGTACGTCTATGAACCGTATTACGAGAATGGATTTATCGGATTCCGCATTGCGTGAACAAAGTAACGCTTTGATTTAAATAGTGACAAACGGATTGCCAATTCAGTTTTTAAGTACCACACTGATAAAGACAGAATCTCCAGTTTGCCAAACTGGTTAATATTCGCACTTTTGGACGGCCAAAAGTGCCAAAAGCCACGCCTCAAACGGCGACAAGCTTGATAACTCACGCGCCGCGACCGGCTGTAATCGGAATTTCTAAACATAAATTCTTGTTTATATATATCAACAAGAATTACGAACCTTCCTTTGCAAGCCTCAATCTTAACCACAGGCTGCGTATAAGGTCGGCTCCAGCGGCCTTCCCTGAGCAACAAAACTGAACTTGACTTGTGCCGAGATAGTGTACTATATTTCTGGAAATGAAGCTTTTAACAGAGGCGATACAATTATCATAAATATAATAAGGGGACTTCTAAAAACTATTAATATGATGTCCCCTTGGCCAGCGTTGTTTCGCACCTCCTGTGCACGCTGGCATGCGCGACGTCGTGTTGCTGTGTGCACAATGCCTGATAAAACCATTATTTACAATTTGTAGATCAATGTAAATACTGGTTTTTAGAGGTGCCCGTAATATATATATACTTTATTTATGCAGTTAGCTTTCATGCTCAATGTTGCAGGCAATGGCATGAGAGGAGGAGGAGATCAATGAGTAAGAACAGCTATACATACGGATCAGGCGCATTCGGAGAATGGATACAAGATGAATACGGCCTCCCTGCATACCGATACACGCTTGATCAGACAACAGATAACCGGGCCCTGGCACCATGTAACCCTCTGTGGAGAAATCCGAGAGATCACTTTCACCAGATCGGAAATGATCGGGTTCTCGCATTGGCCTCTAATTACGGATATGTTCAACTGCGCCAGGATGAAGGCGCCCCGAAATTGCTCAATGATTTCTATCCACCGGATGGCCAGTATGGCGGTGGGATAGGCTATCTGGCGGATACAGACTGCTTCCTGTCCACCTACTACGATGGAAATAACCCCGACTTTGAACGCACCTTCGGAATTGGCTACTATCGCAAAAGAGTATCAAACCACAAATATCACATCGATCAGATTATTTTTGCTCCCTATGGAGACGCACCGCTCTTAATCTCACAGGTGAACGTAACGAACAACACTCCAAATGAAGTGGCACTGCGATGGATCGAGTACTGGGGTTGCCAGCATCATCAGCTTTCTTACCGGGCATTTATGCAGGCCTATTTTTTCGGCATTGCCATGAAACAGAGTATCGGTAAAACCGCTTCGAGAAGAAGGGATTTTTCCAAGCGCTTCAAAAGCTCTTTTTCGACGCAGCTCGACGGAAGAGCACTCCTGAACAAACAGGTATTCCTCGGCCGCTCTATTGCCGATAAAGCTCTCTGGATGCTAATGCAAGCTTTGATGGCCACCGTTTTCCGGAACCTTACCGGCGGTGCTGTCAGCATGCATGAACAAGCTGAGTTCGATGATCTGGCACCACCGGCTCTCTTTCTGGCAGCACTGGATCAACTGCCCCATGCATTTACCTGCGATCCCGTCTCCTTTTTCGGGAGCGGTCACGCAGCCGAGCCCGAGCATGTCTTAAAACCCTTGAACAATACTCTGGCTCCCCGTCACGGTCAGGGGGGTATGCTGCTGGAGCAGCACTTTTCATTGAGAAGCGGAGAGAGTCAAAACTGGTACTGTGCATTTGGTTACCTCCCCCAAAACCGATCGCTCAAGGAGATTGTGGATGATTATTCCGGGAAAAAAGAGATGCTCTTTGAAGAAAGCATGTCTCAGTGGAAAGGGGACGGCATCTCCTTCCATTTCCCGGATAAAGACTGGGTGGCGAGAGAGGTCACCTGGCATAATTACTACCTGCACAGTAATCTAACCTATGACTCCTATTTTGATGAACATTCTCAGCAGCAGAACGGTATCTATCAATATGCATTCGGGTTCAATGCAGCTTTGCGAGACCTCTGCCAATTTGCTCTCCCGCATACGCTGCTCTCGCCGTCCATGGCCAAAGAACTGATCCGCTCCATCCTCAAACAGATGCATTCCGATGGCTCCTTCCCTTATGGGATTTGCGGAAACGGCATGACAGTGCCGGCTCCTTTTATACCAAGCGACCTGCATCTCTGGATGCTGTGGGCAGTGAGCGAATATATACTCAGCACCAAAGATCGGGATTTTTTGCAGGAAGAACTCCCCTTCTACCCCCTTTATGATTCTCCGAAGAGCAGTCAGTCAGTTATTGATCGCCTGATCCTCGGCTATCGCTATTTGGTGAACACCATTGGCTTTGGCCCACACGGCCTGTTACGTCTATCAAACGGTGACTGGAATGACAATATCGTGGTAGGACATGTGCCGGACAAATTTCACCGACAGGTGATACAGAACGCAGAAAGTATTTTCAATGCATCCATGGCGGTATATGTGCTGGAAAAGTTCATCGGAGCACTGACTTTTGCCAAAATGCCGGATCTGGCGGAAGAAGTTAACACCATCATCAAAGCACAAAAAGAAGCTGTGCAAAAGCAGTGGAATGAAAGGTGGTTCAAACGGGCCTGGTTATCCGATTCCTATGGATGGGTTGGAGAAGATCGCCTCTGGCTTGAGCCGCAACCGTGGACCATAATCGGAGAGATCGCCGATACGGATCAGCGGACGGAGCTCTTGAAGGCAATTGACGGGCTTCTCAGGAAGCCCTCACCCATCGGTGCCATGCTCCTGAACAAACCGTTGGGAAAAATTTTCAACAAGGAGGGAGTATTTGCCAATGGAGGGGTTTGGGCTGCCATGAATGGACTGCTTATCTGGGCAATGGCCAAAGAGCAGCAGGAGAGTGCCTGGGAGGAATGGGAGAAGAACTCGCTGGCCTGCCATGCTGAGGTCTATCCGGACATCTGGTACGGGATATGGAGTGGTCCGGATTGTTACAATTCCATTCTTTCCTCTTTTCCGGGGCATACCATGTTCAACGAAGAGCTCATTTTAAAGGAGAAAACCTCCCCTGAAGAAAAGCGGCAACCGGGGAACCATCTGGATTTGAATATGACTGATCTTCCGGTCATGAATATGAACTGTCACGCCTGGCCACTCTATTCCCTGATAAAGCTCGTCGGTATTAAGTTCTCCCCGGACGGAATCTCCATTACCCCGGCGCTAACGCACTCTCAATTCGAGTTCTCCTCTCCCTTGGCAGGCATAATAAAAGACTCTGATGGGTATCACGGATGGTATGCACCGGTTGGAGGGGAAATACAAACTGTCCGCCTGCAACTTCAGGCAGATGAGATCTTCAGTACACTGTATATTAACGGTAAGCAGCAGGATATGTCAGGCAGTAGAACAGGAAAGATTGTCTTTCAGGGAACACCACGTCAGGGGAAACTCAGCTGGGATCTTCTGTTTTAGAAGTTCCTGTACTGTTCCCTTGCTTTGAGAAAGAGGGGAAATTTCCAGTTTAGCAAACTTGATTTTAAATGCCATTTCTCTGCATCGCCCAGAGAAATGGCAAAAGAGAGGGCGCCCCTGCGGGGGGCCGATATTGCTAAACAGTACTTCATATGAGGCCTGCGGAAAACATCCTGTTTGTCCTCGGCCATGCGCTCGGCCTCCTGCCTCGCTTTTTATTGTAAAAAAAATAATTTAACATGGTTCCAAGAGCGATAGTTATCGGTCAGAGTGGATAATTTTTAGAAGTCCCCTTAAATCAAATCCTCAAGATGCTTTTCTAATTATCAAAGTTAAACTAAAAGCACGTGATGTAATTTGGGGAAATATCGATTTAATAGGCTAGTCGAAAGAACTTCCCTACCCCCGCACCTTCCCGATATCCCTATCGGGATATCGGGCTGCCAGGTAGAATAGAAGCGCACTCAGGAATGCCACCGGGCGGGACGAGCATCAGCGCCGCGGTGTGGTCCGGCTCCTGCGCGCTACAATTTTATTTTGCTGGCAGGAGCTTCAAGAGCTTCCCCTCTTCCTCGAAATCCTTCCGTTCGGAATACCAGGGGATATAGTCACCCTTTAAAAACAGGTCGCACATATCGGTCCGGTGTGGGCTCAGGAGATTCGCCGACTGCCCGGAGCTGAGCACGATGAGCGATTTCGAGAAATCCGAGAAATCCACGATATAGCGGATAGAAGCAGTGATACTCACCCTGAAGGGCTTGAGCTTGCTGAATCCCGCCCGGTTCACTGTCTGCTCGTCACCGCCGAAGGGAAAGGGGCCGTAGCTGAATATCGGCCTGAGCATCGCTTCGCTGCCGAAAACATGTGAGAACTCGATCTGATGGAGCTCGCCCCATTCCCAGTCTTCGGTATCGTCGCCGAACCGGTTATTCAGATAGCTCACCGCTTCACGCAGCGCTCGTACCACCGCATCTCGACATGTTTCCCGCTTATCGCTATTCACATCATCAAAGAAAATCGAATCCCTTCTATCTGTCAGCAACTTAACCATGATATTGGTGACGGCAATCTTATCTTTTAAAAGCCGCTCGAAGAGCTCCTTCGGGAGCTCGTCAAAGAAGGTAACGTACAGCAGTTGATTGTAAAAGACCTCGTAGAGGCAGGTCGCTGCCGAATCGGATCCGGTTCCATAATCCCACTTCGAGAGTATATCGCAATAGGTCATAAGCTCGGGAGAGGGATCACCGATTATTTTGAGGATAACCGGCACAAGCTGCGCTGCCATGGCGGATTTCACATCGACATGCATTGCCTTCATATCGGCGACGCCGAGCTTTTCCCCCGATTGTATCATCTCGGTAATCCTCATTGCACGGTAGGGCGGCTCCCAGTACTCGCTCAGCGGAATGGGGAACTTCCCCTTGACCGGATAGTTGTTCGCCGTGGCAACATATCCCTTCTCCGGATTATATGTCATAGGCATCTTTTCGAAGGGATAATACCCCTTCCAATCGTTCTTTCCGTCCCATCCGGGCTGCGGGAGAATACCCCGTCCGCTCCTTACCGGGCACCTCCCCGCACCGATATAACCGATGTTTCCCTCCCTGTCCGCATAAACGAAGTGCTGCGGGCCGGCGCTATAATGCGAGAGGGCGCGTCTGAAATCATCCCAGTTCTTCGCCGTGCTGACGCCGTAAAAGGCAATGGCGACCGATTCCTCCTCGGCCTCGACGCGCCTGATACTGATGGGAATCTCGCCGAGATCAGTTTCAATCTCGTTAATGATAGGCCCGCGCGGGGTTATCCTGATAATGATTTCCTTGTGCTCAATGCCAACATCACCCTTGAAGGGAATTCGCTCCACGACCCTCTTCAGGGGAACCCATCTCCCCCGATGCATGACCAGGTCGGGATTATCGGGATGTATTTTCTCGAGATAGAGATCCTGATTGTCGAGGTTGAAGTTGGTCAATCCCCAGGCAATCCGCTCATTGTGGCCCCAGATGAAGATCGGCGCACCGGGAAACATCGCTCCGGTGGTGTTTATCTCTTTACCGACAAGGTGCACCATATGCCACTGTGTGGGAAGCTCGGGGCCGTCTTCATGCGAGTCCTCGCAGAGAATCGGCTTCCCCGTATCGGTCAGCCTGCCGCTCACCACCCAGTTGTTGCTGGCAAACTCCCGCTTAATATAGGTATCAAGAAACATTCTGGACTGCCTCGATATTCGCTGCATCGAATCATCCTTATGCCACCCGATAATAGAAACGGTATCAGGAGGGGGAACGGGAAGGAGCTCTTTCGCCTTCTCTCCCAGCTTCTGATGAAGGAGATAGTTGAGCATCTCATTCTGATAGGCCCAGCTTGCAAGCTGAAAGGTCAGGAGATTTCCGATGGCGAGGGAGTCTTCAGGCTTCCACGGCTTCGGCGTGCTTCCCAAGAGCGCAAACTCCACCGGCAGTGACTCGTGCTCGATGAAATAGGTAATGCCCTCTGAAAAGGATATCACCATCTCGCTTAGTGCCGGCGTGAGGTGCTCCAGCTGCTCCGCGGCGCTTCGGGTAAAACCCATCGTTCTCAGATAGCGATCAGCATCGATCAGATCTTTCCCCAGCGCTTCGGAGAGCGTACCGGTTGCCGCACGGCGATAGAAGTCCATCTGGAAGATCCGATCCTGCGCCTGTACGTATCCCAGGGCAAAATAGAGATCGTGATTGTTATCCGCATAGATATGCGGAACGCCGAATGTATCCCGTATAACGAGAACCTCATTCTGCAATCCGGGAATAAGCAGCTCCCCTTCGACATCAGGCAGGAGTGATTTCAGGTAAATCCACGCGGTGAGAACGATAACGACAACGAGGAGCACAACAATGAGCCCTCCGATTTTCAGAATCCTCATGGCGCCCTCCAAACGAAAGAAATGATACTCTATGGTAACTTCGAAGTTTTATTAGACTGTTTGTTGAATTCTTTTATATATTTGCCAAATTACAAGTCTATTTTCTTAATGGAGATAAATGAGCTACAGCGTTTATTTGCACAAACCAGCGATGGGGATAGCTCGGATGATACGAAATATACTAAAAGTATTTATTTATTACACTATGCCATTCCGGGTGAAGCGTGGAATCTCTGCTTATGAGCTTGACCGTCCAATGAATAGAGATTGTAACCCACATCCTGGTCTTACTGAAAAACTCAGTTTTTTGAAAAATGTAATATTTTCGAGTTCCATATTTTGGTATAATTGCTTCTAATCGTCTATAAACAATATCAAATTTTTAGCAACTTCGAAAATCAGCCTTTTTTCAGTAAGACCAGGATGTGGGAAGTGCCTGCGGAGACACGGCCGCTCTCGTACATCCCTGTACTCCGCGGCATTCGTACCTCCTGTACAGCATACGTCGGGAGTAGGCCTTCGTCTCGATGCTCCCCGGAAACACATCTTTACGATATCATTCCGGGCGTTTCAAGGAATATCGCTCACGAGGATAATATTTTGATTGCATCATCCATCAGAGTATACTTCCATTGATTCGAATAATAACATAAGGGGACTTCTCAAAACGATTAAGATGATGTCCCCTTGACCAGCGTTATTTTGCATAACCTGTTCACGCTGGCATGCGCGACGTCGTGTCGCTGTGTGCACAATGCCTGATAAAACCAGTATTTACAATTAGAGGATCAACGTAAATACGGGTTTTTAGAGGTGCCCATAAATAATTTGCATCTTCAAGAGCAATACGGGAGGAACTCGAATGAAAAAGATCACCCGCCGCCTACTCACCACTGGCATTATCATTATAATCGTTCTGGGTCTTCTGGTTATTCTTTACCGGGCATTAAAATGGAATATCGTCGCCTGGTATCTCGGCATTCCCCAGCCGAAATACTCGGTCACCGTTGAGCGGAATGTGATGATACCGATGCGGGACGGGATAAAGCTCGCAGCTGATATCTATCGGCCCGAGACGTCCGAGAAGCTCCCCGTTATCATCATACGGACACCTTACGGGAAGCGGAATCCCGGCCACCGCTATGAGTTCATTGCACAAATCTTCTCCACACAGGGATACGTTTTCATCGTCCAGGATGTCAGGGGAAAGTACGATTCCGAGGGATATTTTTACCCTTACGTAAACGAACCGAACGACGGGCACGATACCATCGAATGGGCGGGAGCGCAGAGCTGGTCGTCCGGCAAGGTGGGCACCTTCGGCATATCCTACTGGGGAAGGACGCAGTGGCTGTCGGCGCCACAGGCGAGCAGATATCTCAAGGCGATGATACCCATCTTCTGCGGCCAGAACACCTACAAGCGATGGGCGGACGGCGGCGTCTTTCGCTTTGACGCTCTGACAATCTGGCACTATCAGAATGCATTAAAGACCTCCCGCACGGGGAAGGAGATCGACTGGGATAGAGCGCTGCGACATCTCCCTCTTATCGAGGTTGACGATACCCTCGGCGAGGATATCGTTCCCTACAACGATAAGATTCGGAATCCGATACCGGGCCTCTACTGGAACAAGATGCGCGTCGACGATAAGGCTTCCCGGATAAAAGCCCCGGCGCTGATAGTGGCCGGCTGGTATGACTTCTATCGCGACTGCTCCCTCGATGATTACAACCGGATGAGAATACGGGCCGGCAGCGATGAGGCCCGGCAAAGCCAGCTGATTATCGGGCCGTGGATTCACATCACCCGATCGAAGTTCGACGATGCCGATTTCGGAAAGGAGGCGAGCTTCCTGAAGCAGCTGAAAACCTTTCTCAGATGGTTCAACTACTGGCTGAAGGGCGAGCAGAACGGCATCCTTGGCGAAGGGCCGGTGAGGGTTTTCGTCATGGGGAGGAACGAGTGGCGATGCGAGAAGGAATGGCCACCCGAAAGGGCAGCGCACGTGAAGTACTATCTCCACAGCGAGGGAACCGCCAACACCGTTCACGGAACCGGATTTCTGAACACCGAGATACCGGCAGATGAAAAGCCGGATCAATTTACGTACGATCCTGCCGATCCGGTCCCATCTATCGGATCTGCATCAATATACGGTAACGCCCGCCCCGGCCCGGTCGATCAGCGCGAGGTGGAAAGCAGAAAGGATGTTCTCATCTACACGACACCACCGCTTGAAGATGAGATTGAAGTTACCGGCATCGTTAAGCTCATCCTCTTCGCCGCTTCATCCGCACGAGATACCGATTTTATTGCCACGCTCACCGATGTGTACCCCGATGGCAAATCAATAAACCTGACCACCGGTGTGCTTCGAGCACGCTATCGCGAATCCATCGCAAAGCCATCCCTTCTCGAGAAGGAAAAGGTCTACCGCTTTGAGATATCAGTCGGTCCGACGAGCATCCTGTTCAAAAAGAGACATCGCATCAGGCTTCAGATAAAGAGCTCGCACTTCCCCGAGTTCTCGCGGAATCTCAATACCGGGGCACCCATCGGTATGACGAAGGAGATAGTAAAAGCTGATCAGACCATTTATCATAACACGAGAAATGCTTCACATCTCCTGCTGCCGGTCATTCCCCCGGTGAAATAGATTACCGGAGCGGCAGCCCGAAACACGCGTTGCATCAATTCCGATCCAGCGGATACCGCCCGTGTTTTCGATAAACCCGGAACATCAGCTTCTCCTGTTCCCTGTTCGAACCGATTGCATAGAGCGTCGGATAGGTCGTGGCAATCAGTCCGCCGTTATAGCAACCGAGGCGATGTACCATGCGCATAACGTACTCCTCGATCTCCTCCGGCGATCCCTTCGGATAAACATCCTGAATATCCACGACATTGAAGAAGGCTATCTTCCCCCCGAAATTATCGGCGAGAAAATCAATACCGGTCTGATTCGGGGAATCCAGCTGCAGTGCATCAACGCCAATGGAGATGAGATCGGGGATGACCCGGCGAATGTTGCCACAGGAGTGGAGAATAAAGTGCATTCCAAGATCATGTGTCTTTGACACTACCCGCTCATACCGGGGCAGAAAGTACTGCTGCCAGTATTTCGGGCCGATAATCAGATCCTTTTGTGTTCCCAGGTCATCATCGAAGAGAATCCCGTCGGCGCCTCGCGAACCCACCATCTCAACGCAACCGAGAAAATGCTCGGTGATGATATCCAGAAGACGCTCCACCTCTTCGGGGTTCATAGCAAGATCCATCATCGCCTGCTCAAATCCCCGGAGAAAGTGAAACCGGCTGAAGATGAAGTTATCTCCAATGGCGAGGCGGTAGCGGTTCATCCCGAGAAGACGGCGGTAGATTCCGTAGAAAACATATCGCTCCGGAATACGGGGATCGGGAGGACGATAGTTTTCAAGGAGATGCCATCCCTCCTGCAGGGCTCCCTTTCGTATCTGGCCAAGCGAGGTCATCGTACCATCAATCTCCCAGATATTCCCCCACTCGTCAAGGGCCGTATGCTGTGTTTGCCGCCATCCCTTCGGCAGCGGACGCTCCGGCTTCCATATCCCCAGCTGAAGAACCGCCGAATGAATATCATACGGGTAATAGGGTTCAGGCGGCTGCCAGCTCCTCGGAGGAACACTGAGGATGGGGAGCACATCACCACGGAAGGGATCGTATCTGCAGGTGGGGACGCGATCCGGTCCGGAGAACTCTATGGCGCGAGTAACCCGATCACGGGCGTTCATAGGCACACTCCTCTCCCCGATCAGAGATGTATACTCTCACTCATATCTCTTCGAGATTGCACTCATCGGGGATATCCTTCATGCGGATGAGCTCCGGATCGCGCCCCGGTATGATAATATCGGCCATCATGTCAAGCTTGCCAAGGGTGCGCATGATAAACCCCCAGTTCATGTGGAAAAATCCGGTGAGCAGTGATTTAATTCGACACTCTCTCATGAATTATTCCTTCTGTATTGAGATCAGAAATTTCGTATTCCAATTGTTTCCATCGAGAACAGAAATAAGCATGAAAGGGTGAAAGATCTTCAAATGATCTATCAGCGATCAGCTCTCTGCTTTGCTGAACTGTTACTCGTCACACGTCACCTGTAACGCATCACAACTTACCTGTCGCCTGTCTCATGTTGCCAAACACCGATTACCCAACATCTGTCAGCAACCCCACCTCGAGCCGCATCAGAATAACCTTTATCAAGCATCTTCCAAAAAGGACGAGCTGATAGAAAATGAAAAGGAGAACGGCGTATGCAAGGGCCGGAACAATCACCCGGTACAGAATAAAGATTACTAACAGTGAGATGGCATAGAGCACAAAGAGTATCAGTATGGAGAGTTTATGCGAAAAGAAAAATCTGACTCCGCTCCAGAGAATCCGAAAGGCCTTTCCCCGCTCCTTCAGAATATACATGCGTGAAAAATCGTAGACGGCAACGGCATACCAGAGAAAGATTACTGCAATCGGCACCCAGAAGACGAGGAATATCTTCCAGAGGGATTCGCTCGGCGAAGATGATTGGATCTTTTGATGCACATAATAGAAGAGAGCGGGTATCAGTGCGGCTGCAATCCAGTTGAGTATGTTCACCAGGAACATTTTGAACATGGAACCGAAATTCTTCGCCGATGCAGAGAAGAGCCTCCTGAGAGTTATCGGTCCCCTTTCGAGGAGCACCGCGTATATGCCACCGGATATAAAAATCGATAACAGGAGCATGAGGAGCATGACCACTACCGCAAGGATGAGGATGAGCGGCGAGCTCCCGGGATAGTTATTCAGAAGATCGGTGAGGAAGGTCATAATCCCATAACGGAACTTTTCGAAAACAAGCACGGTTTCCCCGGCAATGGAAGTAGCTATGGTGAAAAGACCGTGTATGAGGATAACGGTAACCAGCAGTGAAAATAACCACGCATAGAGCGCTGTCTTGAGATCCGCAATACCAGGTATTAATTCTCGTACTTTCATCACGAACTCCTTTATGATTTAAAAGAAAAACAGCAGATCTTTCCTTATGATATTATTACCACATCAAAAGACAAAGAAATTCACCAAAGTCTGAAAGAGAGATCCCAATCGCTTGGCGAAGCATCCCCAATCCGACAGATCAGCACTGAGCATCTTCGAGTTGTTCAAGAAGTTCTTGTCGAGAGGTACTTTGAAATCGGGATCGATGGTTGCGTATTTAATCGGCGCACTCTCGTAGAAGATTATTTTCTTCCACCGCTCCTGCTCCTTCCACAGCTTCCTGATCGAGCGCCCGTCCGTCAACCGTATCAACACCTCCGCCGGGAAATACCCCTGCCTGAGCAGGACCACTTCATTGCGAAAGCGGGTGGATTCCCCCTCAACCGCCACCGACTCAACCGAGTGCACAGCGTGATCCAGTACCACATCACCGTTGATGAACTGTTCGAAAGCCCAGCTGTAATCCGCACCCATAACCTCTTGGAAGGTTTTGATGAAGTCCTCCGTCGTCGGATGCTTCAAGCGGTATCGCTGTCCGTAGACTCTGAAAAAGCGAAACATTCGTTCGTAGCCGACGAGGTTCTTCATGCTCATGAGAAAGAGCGCCCCCTTCGAATAGACATGGCCGCGATAATTCTGATGGCTGACAAAGTGCCACGAATATGCGTTCACTCGGTCGACGGGGAGGGAGGATACATATGCCCCCCGGCGGCGCTCCCAGTTCTGAACTCTCACGGCGTCGCAGTCGAGGATGCTTCCTTTCCCCTTGAAATACTGTTCCATCAGCTCGAGCTCGAAGAAGGTATTCACTCCCTCATCGAGCCAGGGCTCCCTGAACTCATCGGTGGCTATCATCCCGTACCAGTACTCATGACCGAATTCATGGATAGTAAGCATCTCGAGCGCCTTGACGGCCTCGGGATAGTAAAAGTAGCCGCAGCCGGCAGTGAAGAGGGTCGGATACTCCATCCCCGATGAATTAAATCCCTTATACGGTGTATCCACCAGCGTGATCTTCCGGTGAGGATAGGGGAAGATATTCTCCGCGAAGAAATTCAACGTATAAATAAGCGACTTCAGATATCGCTCCTTGACCGCAGCATGCTGCCGGCAGAGGAGGAGCTCGATTATCGTATCCCGCTCATTCCCCGGGAGACGGACCGTTTCGGTGATTCGGACAAAGTCCGGGTAAGCAGTCCACGCAAAATCGTGAATGTCCCTTTCATGGAAGGCATACGTTACGGTGCCATCATCGTTCGACCTGCTGTTTATCATATTGCCGGTTGCGCCGACGACGAAATGCTTCGGCACGGTTATTCCGACCCGGTACTCCCCAAAATCCGAGAAGAACTCAGTGCTTCGATGAAACTGATGGCAGTGCCACTGTCCGTTCCGTTCGAGAACACCTATCTTGGGAAACCACTGTCCCATGAAAACATAATCACCCGCCTGTCCGGTGCGACTGAATATCTCACAGGTATTGAGAATAAAATCAATCTGCAATCGTATCGACTGATTCGGGGAAACAGGTCTGTTTAACCGCACCTCCATAACGGTTCTATCATGCTCATTGCCGTCATCAGGCGCGATAAATCTGATGCGGTCGGTGAGCCGCTCCCCACCGATAATACCTATTTCCGTGACACGGATCTCACCAAATCGGTACTCTTCGAGCTCGGCAGCCGACTTGCGGTAGAACCCTGTCTCCTGCAGAAAGGTGGAATGTTCATTTCTGAAAGCATTGTAGTAGAGGTGAAAGCGAAGGGTACGCACCGGTTTTGTCGATCGGTTGGTCCAGGTAAGCTGTTCGGAGCCCACCAGTTTTTGCTCATCAGGAAAGAATCGTACATCGATGTTGTAGCTCACTACCGGCGTGATGCTCAATGCTGACGAACTGAGCAGTGGAATGAAGCAGACCACGGGGAGTATCAGAAGTAAAAATATCCGTTTCACAGAATGTACCTCCTCACAATTTCAGGGGACTTCTAAAAATTCTTAACCGGTATTTATAATTTACGGAATATTGCATATACCGGTTTTTTGAGGTGCCCATATGGACACTTCCAAAAACTTCGTTTTTGTCGTGCTCCAGGTGAGCAGTAAATAAAGTTAAAACACTTTTCATTTCATCAGTCCTACAAGTTGAAAAGCGTTTTAGAGGTGCCCATAAGCAACAATTTGCACGGTGATGAGAATTGAGAATACGCTCATCAACCGAGTGCATCGGCTAACACCTGTTTGAACTTCTCGATATCAATTGCCGCGATACACATGCGCTTCACCGCCATCAGCGTCTCCAGCTTCGATTCGGCTATCTGAGCTGCATAATTCACGGCCTCATCAAGTACCGTGTCCACCGGTACCACCCGGTTAAACAGCCCGATGCGCAGGGCTTCCGATGTATCAACCCGCCTCCCGGTAAAGGAGATATCCCGGGCGAGTCCATCTCCCACCACCGGCTTCAACAGAATAGAGAGCGGCGTGGCGCCAAAGCGTATCTCCGGGTGCTGGACAAAAGCGGTATCGGACGCAATCCTGAAATCGCACATTAAGGCGAGATCCAGCCCCCCGGCAATTGCCGGTCCATTCAGCGCTGCTATTATCGGCTTCGGGAAAGTAATAACATCGAGATGATACTGCAGCGATTCCTCAAAGAAACACTTTGCCTTTTCAGTGTCGAGGTTCATGAACTCGGAGGTGTCAAAACCGGCTGAAAATACTGATCCCTTTCCGGTAAGTATAACCACCTTCACCGATTCCTGCTGCGCACACCGGGAGAGCTCATCGGTGAGCTGTTTTCTCAGCTCGACCGAGAGGGCATTCCGCTTCTCTTCGCGATTCAGGGTAAGCACAGCAGTATGCATCTCATGGTCCACTCTTATAAGCTTTTCATCCATGTCGCATCCACCTGTTCGTTATATCACTGCTGAACTTCCCCGACCCCAACAAAGATAATCCCCTGCACCGCTCCTCAATTCATTACGCGCATGATGACATCTTCCCTCTCGCCATCCCGATTAAAGGGTGCGTGGTCCGCGCGAGCGCTCACTCCTGAAAGCACCTCAGCTTCGACCAGGCGGTGGGTACCGTCAATCAATCGCCTGCATCTCCCGCGACATCACCCCTACTCTTCAGTTTGAAGGATCTCCTGCAGGCCGTCAATCTGTCCGGATAGATTGGCAGAGATGCTCATGAGATTATCCGACATATCAGTTAACTCCGAATAGAATATCTCAATCTTTTCAATCATATCATGAGACTGAGTAATCTCACGAGTGCTCTCTTCCGTCATCACATCAATTGACTGCATGAACTCCAGCGAGCCCTCAAAATGCTCAATGAGCATCTGAACCTCCTGTTCCTGCACCTTTACCAGTTGCTCAAATTCCTCGAGAAATCTCCTGTTGCTCTCGAGAAATTCGATAATCTCTCTGAGGGCTCGCGAGGTCTCCTGCATCTGATGAGAGGCCTCGCTTATTCTGCTCACCGACATCCTGATAATTTCGCCGATCTCCCGTGCTGATGAAATGCTCTTATCGGCGAGCTTCGATATCTCATCAGCCACCACTGCAAACCCGCGACCCTGCTCACCCGCCCGCGCTGATTCAATTGACGCATTCAGAGAGAGGAGATTGGTCCGATCTGCTATCTCATTTATGGTCTGCGATATCTCCTCAATTGCTGTTGATTCCTCCTTCAGCTTCTCTATAACGCTCCGCGCGTTCTGAAGCTTATCATCGCAATCATCGGAGAGAGATTTTATTTTCTTTGCGTCATCAATTGCAAGAATCCCCGATTGGGCAGTCTTATTCAGATCATCCCGCAGGCGGCTCGTCAAATCCCTGCCCCGATTGTTTATCTCGAGCTGATGGGATGTCTCGGTCTTCACGCGCCGAAAAGATTGATCCATCCGCTCCCTCATCTCGCGGGATTCCGAAAAGAGCCCGGACTGCACATCGATGGTGCTCTTCACATCCTTGGAAAAATTGCTCAGGACTTTAGCCACATTAAGAACATGGGTAACAACATTCTTGGCCTCCGAAACAATACTGTCGATTCGCTCCTTATCGTCCTGCAATCTGAGCCGGTGCTCTTCGAGCTGACGCGATTTGTCCCAATTCCGGTATCGAACCCTATCGAGAACGTAAATGAAAACAAAGGAAAAAAGGGTTACCGCCATCAGATCGTTCAGTTTATATCTATCACGAACCGTCGTGAACTCCATCCCCTTCGCCAGACCGATTGCGAAGAAGGAGATGAGCGAGACCGTGATGAGAAACCAGAGATAATACCGTTTTATCGGAGCGATGACGGGCACCACCAGGATAAAGAGATAACCGCCAAGATAGACCGGATCAGCTTGTGAGAGACCGGTGATGACTCCCGTTGCCACTTCCAGATACAATCCCAGCGTGAAGAGAAGGTACATGCTCTTCCTTTTGAGTTGCGGAATAAACTGGAGGAGGAATATCAGGAGCGCTATTATCGAGAGGCCATATCGCAGATATGCCATGATCGGTTCGTCGGGATGGAGCTGACTGTCAACGCCGATATACCCGAGCCATGCGAAGATGCAGATCAGAGATGCGGGAAGGATAATCCTGCTGCTCTGATAATTCAACTCCTCATCGAATGTTTGCGGATGTTCTTCCCTCTCCAGAAAAAGCAAACTTTTCAACCGCTTTACCATAGCATCACTCCAGGTGAAGGTGAGAGCCATACGGCCTGTTTCCGATGCAGCATCTGGCAATCAACTTCAGTCCAATAACTTCAATATGTTCTTTCGCATTGACAGGAAGTGCTTCAACCTCGGGAATAATGATCGCATATCAGATGCATAAATCAAGAGAATTTTAAAATCCCGTATGAACTTTCTCGGGAAAAGCCTACTATGATACAGGGAAGTAGTATCACCTTCGAATATTTCCTTGCAAAAAGAACCGCGATCGGGTATGATATAATTCGCTGTGAGAACAGTATCATAACTGTGGAGGAAAAGCAATGACAGGATATGGCATAATTATCGCACTGCTGTGCGTCACCGTTTTCCTGCTTATACGCGCGGAATTCGCTGATAAGAGAAAGCAGATTTACCTCTTCAAGCCGATCTCGACAACCCTGCTTCTCCTGGTGGCAGTCCTTTCATTTGTAATCCCCAGTGTGTATAATGAGAAGTACACCCTGGCGATACTGATCGCGCTGGTCCTCTCCTTTGGCGGTGATATCGCTCTCATGTTCAAATCACGGGAAGCCTTTATGACAGGACTGGGTCTCTTTCTTCTCGCCCATATCGCCTATGCGATTATATTCACCGTCTATAACGGCTTCTGGTCGGGCGACCTCGTCAGCGGCTTAATTATTCTCGCGATCTCAGGAGCGCTATTTGCCTTTCTCTATTCCGGACTCGACTCGATGAAGATCCCGGTTCTCCTGTACATTATAATCATCGGCTTCATGCTCAACCGCGCAGTTTCCACCCTCTTCGGTGATTTCTTCACCAGCACACAGGCGGTGCTCATCACCACGGGAGCCGGGCTCTTCTATATCTCGGATATCATACTCGCCGTAAACCGCTTTAAAAAGCCCTTCAGATATAACAGGATAAGCCTCGCCTTTTACTATTCCGGTCAGCTCTGCATCGCTCTGAGCACCGGGCTCTTTGCACAGCTCACCTGTTAGCCGGCCGTGTCATGAGCTCGCATCATAGGTACCTGGCGTCACGCCGATGCTCTTGAGCTCATTTTTCTTGATGCGAAAGGTTTCCGTTCGTGGAAAGTCCTCGACGATTCGAATATACCGGGGTATGGCGAACTTCGCCAGCTTGTCCTGCAAAAATGCAAGAAGCTCTTCCGGCTGCAGGCTTTTCCCCTCGACCATGCTTATCGAAGCCATGATCTCATCCTCGGCAAGCTCCGAGGGAACCGCATAAACGGCGCATTCGAGCACAGCCGGATGCTTGAGAATCTCCTTCTCAACGTCGAAGGCGGATACGTTCTCGCCCCGCCGCCGCATCGAGTCGGTGCTCCTGCCGACAAAATAGAGAAAACCCGCCTCATCCTGATACATCAGATCACCAGTATACTCCCAGCCACCCCTCGTCTTCTCACCGGTGGCATCGGGATTCTTGTAGTACTCCACCCTGCTCTCCTTATCCTGAGGGACCTGAAAGAGGAGCTCACCGATCTCGCCGCCGGGCACCTCGCTTCCCTGCTCGTCAACGATCTTGATGACCGAAGCCACCGGCTTCCCCAGAGAGCCCTTCGGGCCATCACCGAGATTCAGGATGAGCCCAGAGCCATCAATGGCGGCATACCCCTCCCAGAGACTTACGTTAAATCGCTTCTCGAAGGGTTCCCACATATCAGTCGGACAACCCGCCGACATGACATGCTCCACCTTGTGATCCCTCTCATGAGGATGCTCAGGCTGCTTCATCAGGATGGGGATGATCGCCCCGATGGTGTTGAAGAGGGTGGCCTTTGATGAATATATCTCATCCCAGAACCTGCTGGCACTGAACCGCTTGCTCAGTGCCATCGTCCCCCCGACAATGAGCGTTTCGGTGGTGGTAATGAAGAGCGCGTTCCCATGAAAGAGGGGGAGCGCTGTATAGTAGACCGTATCGGATGATAGCAGAAGCTCGGCGAGCGGCTTAATCCGCTCCACCACATTCTTGTTATAGCGGGAAACCACCCCCTTCGGCAATCCGGTCGTTCCCGAGGTATACATGATAATCAGGATCGAATCCTCGGGGAAATCAACTGACGGTTTGGTTGCCGGCATCCCTTCAGAATAGCAGCCGCGAAGATCTATCATACCCTCCGGGAGTTTATAATCTTTAGGAGCTTCCACCGGATTGACGATGACCTCTTTCACCTGAGGGATTTTATCCCTGATTGCCTGATAGAGATCAACGAGATCGTAATCAACAACCAGATACTTCGTATCGCTGTTATCAATGATATAGGCGAGACCATCACCGCGAAGGGCGGTGTTGACCGTATTGACATACATTCCGACTTTCTGCATCCCAAAGAAAACATCCAGGAACTGCTGCGAATTGTTCATCAGCATGGCAATTCCCTCGCCGGGCTGTGCTCCGATCTGCCGAATAAAATTGGCAAAGCGGTTCGCATTTTCATTCATCTCCCGGTAGCTAACATATCTGTCGTTATAAACCTCATATAGAAAGGGCTTCTCTCCCAGTTCAGCTGCCTGCTTCTCTAGGAGCACGGCCCAGTTTGAATAGTCCGATGCCATAGTTACCTCCTCACCGAGAATACTGGCAATACGGTTGTATTCATCTCTGTATTAATCTCCCCATGCCATCATCGAACCGATGACAGAAAATCACGAAAGGCCTCTTCGGTACTGTACCGCGGCTGCCATCCCGTAGCCTGCTTGAACTTCCTGTTGCTCACGATTACCGGATATTCCCCGAGGCTTATCCATCCCTGGGACATCTTCGCAATTCTAAGAGCGAAGAGCACATTCACCAGATTCTTCAAAAATCCAACCGGAAGCTCTATCACCTCAATGCCCGCTATTTTGTACATCTTTTTCGTCGAACAGGAGTCATCGGGAGCGATGTTAAAGACGCCGGGAATGTCCCGCTTCACCGCAAGGTAGAGCGCCTCGCCGAGATCGCTCTCGTGTAGAAACTGAACAGGAACATCGCTTCCCTTGATGGCAAGGGTGCTGTTCCGTTCCCAGGCAGCGGAAAGCATCTTGCCGAATTTGGAAGATGGACCGACGATGATCGGCGGTCGGAATATGGTTACCGATATCTCTGGATGTTCCTGAACGAATGCAGCGAGAAACCGCTCAACGGCAACCTTGTCGGAGGAGTAGTAGCTGTCCTCGTTCGCTCTCAGCGGAAAATCTTCGGATATGCCAATGGGATTGTCAGGATGCGATCCATAGGAAGCGATGCTGCTGGTATAGATTATCTTTTTAACCTCATTCAGGGCGCATGCGCTGAAGACGTTCTTCGAGCCTTCGATGTTTATCGAATGAGTCTTCTTCTTGTTGTGAATCTCATCCACAATGAAGGCAAAGTGCATCACGATATCAACCCCTTTGAGTATATCCCGAATCCTATCACTCCCGACATCCGCCTGAAAAAAATCTACTTTCGATGACGAAATCTCAATGGGAACAATATCGATTCCGATGATCTTCGTGATTTCGGGATCAGCCTCGAGCTTCGGCAGCACCGTCGATGCAAAATAGCTGTTTATACCGGTAATGGCAACGGTTGTCATCGGGCAACTCCTCCACTTTTTTTATACACTCTCTGGAATCAAAAAGAACGGTTGAGAAATGAATACGTTCCTCTCCCGGGACAGCAGCGAACAGCTGGATATATCCACCGCCGATCCTCCTTATCGCATGAGAGGATCGAACACCGTTCACCTGCTAGCCGGGACCCGTGAGCCCGTTATCGGGAAGCTTTCCGCTCCTGGCCTTCTCCACCGTTTCCTGGAACTTATCCCCGAGATCAACACCGAGATCTCCGAGCCGTTTTTGTGCCCAGAGACCGATATTCCGGTCATCCTTGTAGAAGCTCTCTCTGCGAGGCTTGCGGGTATCGAACTCATCAAGTCGCTGCTTCTCTGTCTTGTGCACTGCGAAACGAGAGAAAATCCTGACGAGTTTTCTCTCCGCGCACCGGTCGCACTGCAGAGAAGCCTCGTCCTCTTTCTTCCGGATCAGAGCGCTCATAATTTGACCGCATGATTTACATCGGTACTCGTAGATGGGCATAGTACCTCCTCGCATCATGATCGTGAAAGCATTTATAATGATAATAATACAGCACTGCTCTTCTCACTCCTCAATTACCGGTCCCTTTTCACCTTCCCGAAACCAGGTAATGGGCCTGAATTCGCGGGGTACAATTTTTTGCTGCTTGAATCTCGGATACCCCAGCACGCAGGCGGTGTGTATCTTCCAGGGATCCCTGAGCCCGAGCTTCTCCTTGAGATGCGGAACCATCTCGATAACCTTGCTGAAACCGATCCAGCAGAATCCCAGACCCAGTGAAAGCGCTGCGAGATTCATGTTCTGCCCGCAGATGCCCGCATTCAATTCCGGCCCGCCGATAGCTCGATCGTCACAAGCGATAATGATCACGACCGGTGCTTCGAGAAAGACAGGCGCATTCTTCCTGGTGATGCTTCCTATGCCGCCCTCAATAAGACGCGGATCGTACAAGCCCGGGTCTGGATCCTGTGCGTAGACCTGCACCAGCGCCTTTACCATCGCATCATTGTGATAGGCGCTGTGCAACGAGGCAAGAATATTGTACATCCCCTCGTTCAGCTCATTGATCAGCTTCTGGTCAGTAATGACAATGAATTTCCAGGGCTGGCAGTTTCCCGCACTGGGCGCAAATCGGCCGGCCTCGAGAACCCGACGAATCAGCGGTTCGGGAACCGGATCCTTCTTCAAGTTGCGGACGCTCCGACGCTCGTATATCAGCTGCTCTATAGCGGTCCAGTTGTCCCCCTTTCCCTTGGCATCCTTCGGCTCAGAGGGCATCCGGGCAGGAAGCGGTTTCGGATCGGTTTTAAAAAAACCATCATCAACATGATAGGGATCGACAATGGAGATGGCGTCTTCGGGACAGGCGGCCAGACAGTTATAACAGGAGAAGCACTCGTACACCTCTTTCATGCGGGGATATCCCTTCTCATCTTTCTCCCAGGCGCGGAAGGGACAGTTCTCCATGCACAGATAGCACTGCGTGCACTTATCCGGTTCAACCTTCATCATACCCATGTGAACATTCGTCGGCCGAAACATCGGTTCCAGTTCCTCCCAGGCTGGCCCCTCTCCCGCGGCGACGGCTGCAGTGGCTGCCTGCGTTCCCTCCCGCACGACCCAGGTTGTCCGGCCCTCAGCAAGCCGTCGGGCACCCTCAATGGCCAGTGCCTCATTGACGCCATCTTCGATCTTGGCTGTCCGTGCGTCACGGAATATCTTTTCGACGACATAGTCCTTGGTGATACCGTATCCGCCGAAGATCTGAATCGCCTCGCTGGCCACTCGTGTGGCAGTTTCTGTCGACAAAATCTTCGCCGCAATGGCATACTGAAGCGCAAGGGGCTGCATATTCCGGTAAAGATCGGTATTGTAGACTGCAACTCGACGTGCCAGGGATCGCGCTGCCTCCACTGAGACGAACATGTCGAATATCTTCAGCTTGATATTCTGATGCTCGTAGATAACCTTCCCCCCCTGAACGCGGGTCTGTGCATACGCAATCGCCTCCTCCAGTGCGGCAAGAGCGCAGCCCGCAAAGCAGAGTCCCATTCCTCCGTTCGCAATGCTGAGCTGCCCGGTGAAGAACATATTATAGGTCACCGGGTCCTCGGCAATCATCATATAGCGGGGAATGCGAACGTTATCGAAGAAGATCTCACCCTGATTGAGCGCCCGCTGGCCGAACTTGTTAATCGGTTTTCCCCTGGACACGCCCGGTAGATCGAGGGGGATAACGGCTATTCCACATGAGTGCATGCCCTGTGAAGGATCAAGCCCGAGCCAGAGAGCAGCATACTTGGCAAAGCTCCCGTTGCTGACCCAGGCAGATTTCTGGCCATTTATCACGTACTCGTCTCCGTCCAGAACAGCCCTTACCTGAGGTGCACATTCCGGTTTCTTTCCTTCCCTATCAATGTTCAGCCCCCAGTCCGAACCGTGATCCGGTTCGGTAATAGCCCAGCAACCGGTCATCTCGGCCTCGCGGTCCTCCATGAACCGTTTCGTGAGATCCTGCATCTCAGCCGCCGGCGACATCATAGACCATAAAAAGGGTATTGCACAGACACCAAAGCTCACTGCCAGGTCGGGAGCAGCCCACCCCATGAGCTCAGAGAGCAGGGCTCCGCTCAGCGCATCCGCATCCTGACCGCCCATCTCCTTGGGAAAGGAGAGAGTGTGATATCCCAGCTCATAGGTCTTGCGGAGAACCTTCCAGAGAACCGATCCCTCGGCAATGACATCGACGGGATCCGCCAGTCTATCCAGCTCAATCGCTGCGGGACGCCACACATCATTCATAAATTTCTTTGTTGTCTCCCAGAGAAGAACGTGATCTTTATTGAGATCAATATTCAGCTCACGCAACCCCATAAAGGACCTCCTATTTTTTTAAAGTGATGAAACTTCTCATCGTTTTTCAAAGCCTCAACCATGAACGCATTGAGTCGATCCTGATAACACCACTGTTACAAATCACAGTCTGCTGCTATTGCAAAAGCGCTATCGCCCTATCTCATCTCCTCGTCAAAAGAGAATGCCGCCTTCACCACTGATAGAAATATCGAGCTCGAAGTAAGGCATGGCCTCTCTCCTATTCGCATTGTAGGGTTGTGATACGCTTCATAAAATATATCTGTAGTGTATATCGCAATGAAACTGATCTTGAAAAATCACACCTTCTCCAGGATATGTATAGCCATCGCCGCCTCTCCCACGCCGAGGAACCCCCCGCCATTCTCGGCAAGTGCAACGCGCGGATTCTCAACCTGCCGCTCTCCTGCCTCGCCGCGGAGCTGAAGCATCAGCTCGTGTATCTGGGCAAGACCCGATGCCCCGATGGGGTGTCCACGCGATATGAGACCACCGCTGGTGTTAACCGGTATCTTTCCGTTTATCTGTGTCGCCCCACTCTCTGCGAAGGGGCCCCCCTCGCCCTCGGGGCAGAATCCCATCTGCTCCACCTGGGCAAGCTCGCCGAAGGAAGTTGCATCGTGAACCTCTGCAACCTGAATATCTTCCGGCCCGAGACCTGCCATCTCGTAGGCAGCTCCTGAAGCGCGAGCGGCTATATCATTCTCGCCTGCACGGACACCAGAACGGAGCACCGATGCACGAATGAGAACCGCCCGCCTGCTCGGATGCTTTTTCAAATATGCCTCCGAGCAGACAATGGCTGCAGCAGCGCCGTCTCCGATGGGTGCGCACATAGCTCGTGTCAGGGGATAGGCAACCTCCCGATCCTCCAGAACCTGCTCCACCGTCATCGGGAAGGTATACTGTGCGAGGGGGTTCATGGCAGAGTTATTGTGGGCCTTGGCGGCGATGACGGCGAGCTGCCGCTGCGTGGTGCCGTATTTCTGCATGTGCGCTCTGGCTCCGATTGCATAGAAATCCATGAAAGCTGAATGGCCATCCTTCTTCTCCTTCTGCACATCCTCACCTTTCTCCTTCGCTGCCTTCTCCTTTCGCTTCTTTTCGTCCTCTCTAAACTTCTCGATGAACCTGCTGGTTATCTCCACATCAGTTCCCGAGATGAAGCCCTTCATCACCATGGCGCGATCTTCGTGGTAGAGCTTCTCGGCGCCAATGGCCAATACGCAATCATAGAGTCCCGCCCTGATTGCTGTCCACGCCGCATGAAGGGCGGTGCTCCCTCCGGCACAGGCGTTCTCGACGTTGGTGATAGGAATTTTATCGAGCCCGTTTGCCGAGAGGGCCACCTGCCCGCGTATGGAGTGCTGAAAATCATGCATTCCCCAGCCGCTGTTGGAGAACCACGCCGCCTCGATATCGCCCAGGCCGAGACCGCAATCATCGAGAACGAGTTTCAATGCTTCACCGGTTAAATCCTTTATTCCCCGCTCAAGGTACTTTCCGAACTTGATCATGCTCGATCCGACGATATAAACTCTTTCGCTCACTGCGCTCTCCTCATATTATCTTGCCGAAACTATCCTTGCCATCTCACAGATCACCTTCACAATATGTTTCTCCCCTTTTCGGTAAGGAATCCCTTTGTTGCGAAGGTGGAAATATTTACAAGATATTCGATGGCTTCCTCACGGGTGTATTTCCGATCTACGAGATAGCTGTGTGCAACCTGCCAGGTCATGCCGACAGCCGCATGCCCCGCAACCAGCGGATTGAATCCCGCGGATATATCCCTCTCAATCCATTGCTGGAAGTCATCGGCGATATCCTCTGCAGCAATGCATATCTCCTCCCAGAACCCCGTATCCAGCTCCTCATCAACACCGAATCCGCCTCTCAGCATCATGAGCGTCTGTTCCGGATTTTCATCGACGAAATCGAAGAATGCGGTAAAGGTATCGCGAAACCGTTCAATTCGTTCACCTATGTTCTGGGGATTTGATATTTTTCGCATTTCCCTGAGCTTTAGTCCGAGATTAATAAAATTTTCCCTGCTGATCTGTAAAAAGAGCTCACGCTTGTCCTTGAAGTAATTGTAAAAGGTGCCGGCGGACATCCCCAGCTCATTGACGATGTCCATTACCTGCGTGTTATGATATCCTCTCCTGCTGAACAGCTCCCTGGCTGTATTGATGATACGCTCTCTTGTCTCCCTGCGCCTCTTCTCTGCCAATTTTATAACACCGCTCAACATACATCCCCATAACTAATAGTAATGAAATTTCATTACTATTAGTTATGAAAAAAGTAAAGTAAAATTTCTCTTCTCCCGCAAAAAGTTCCTTATACACCCCTTCTCCCTCTAGGAGTGCCCTAAAGGCAGGCTTCGCGCAGAGAACGGGGGTGAGGTCATCCCTCTCCCCGAATCAGATGTCCCGCATCCACGAGCGCAGTACGGGCCGCTTCGAGATCACCCCCCGGCAGGAGCAGATAGTCGGTATCGTAAGTCGAGATGGCGAAGATACTGATGCCGGCCCGGGCAAGCGGTGATGCCAGCGATTCGAGAATGCCGGTCTCATCGAAATCGAGGGTACCGAGGGCGCGGAGTCACCGGAAGCCGGGCCGGGCGGGCTTTCACACTTGCGGGAGGAGAAGCCTCCGCGCAAACAACCGATAGCTCAACTTCCTTTTCCCATCTCAAGGTCCCTGAGCTCTCTCCTGAGAATCTTGCCCACTGCCGACTTTGGCAGGCTCTCTGCGAACTCGTAAACTCTCGGAATCTTGTAGGCGGCAAGCCGCTCCCTGCAGTGAGTATCGAGCTCCTCCTCGGTAAGCTTCTCCCCCGGTTTCGGTACAATAAATGCCTTCACCTTTTCTCCTCTGTATTCATCAGGTACCCCTACCGCACAGGCTTCGAGTACCTTCGGATGCTCGAAGAGCACTTCGTCTATTTCCCGGGGGTATATATTATAGCCGCCGGAGAGAATCATATCCTTTTTGCGGTCAACGATATAAAGATAGCCTTCCTCATCCATCTTGCCGATATCTCCGGAGTAGAGCCACCCCTTCCTGATGATCTTCTCTGTTTCATCCGGCCTGTTGTAGTATCCGGAGCACATCTGCGGCCCCTGGAATGTAATCTCGCCCTCCTCCCCCGGAGGGAGCTCCTTTTCACCGGTCTCCAGATCAACTATTCGAACAATGGTGTTCGGCAGGGGAACCCCACAGCTCCCGAATTTAAGAACACCCCGGTACGGCGTTATGGTGGCTATGGCGAACTCGGTCATCCCATAGGCCTCCACGAGCGTCGCGCCGGTGGCTTCCTCCAGCGATCGGATGGTCTCCTGCGGCAGTGGAGCGGCTCCCGAAAAGAAGGCCTTGACAAATGAGAGATCCTTCTTCCTGAATTCGGGCAGGCTCAGCATTCCCACATATATCGTCGGCACCGCCGGCACAACAGTCGGCTTGAATTTGAGCATCGCATCGAGCACCGCTTTCGGATCCGGCCGGGGCACCAGGATATCAACCCAGCCGTTCAGTATGCTCAAGTTCATCACCGCCGTGAATCCTGCCAGGTGAAAAAAGGGATACACAGCAAGGTTCCGTTCCACCTCATCCTCCACCAGATCGAATAGCCACGCATCGAGAATCTGCGTCATCGAGGAGATGCTGGCGTGGGGGAGAATAACCCCCTTTGATATTCCGGTGGTTCCGCCCGTATAAAAGATGCACCCTGTGTCTTCCCATGAGGGGGGCTCGCCGGTGAAACCCGGAGACGCTTCGCGGATGAGATCGAGAAATTGGTGATAGCCGGGAGCCTTCCTATATTTCACATACATCTCTTTTTTGGCCAGAGGGAATATCTGCTTTATCGGAAAGGGAAGATAGTCATTGATATGCGCGGTGATGATATGGTTCAAGGCCGTCTTCGGTTTCAGCGCCAGCATCCTGGGTGAAAAAACATCCATTGTTATCAGAACCGTTGCGCCCGAATCGTTGAGCTGGTATTCAAGCTCCCGGTTGGTATAAAGGGGATTATTGGGCACCGCTACGGCACCCAATCGCCATAGTGCATAATAGGCGATAACTATCTGTGGTATATTGGGCATCAACAGCGCGACCCGGTCCCCCTTCTTCACCCCCAATCCCTTCAGAGCGTTCGCAAATCTATTCACGGCGTCGTCCAGATCTTTATACGATATCTCCTTTCCCATAAAGACAACCGCGGTCCTCCGTGGATATTTCTCTGCCGTCATGGTGAGAAACTCCGGCATGGTATATTTCTCAAAATCCACCGCCCTGGGCACTTCCGGAACATACGCTGCATGCCACTTGTATTCTTTCATATAATGTCCTCCATCTGTACATTATCACGTCATATTTTATTTATTCTCAATTTCGCCACTTTTCTTCACGGTGAGCTCCTGCATAAATTTATCAGCCACTCCCCGCGCTTCGACCGCTTTTCTTGTCCATTCGATTATATTGACCGGCACGTCCGGCTCCGGAACTCTCTTCCCGAGCGCTATGGCCCCCTCAGGGCAGGACGATACGCAAAGACCGCACCCAATGCATTTCCCCTCGTCTGCCCATGCGATATCTCCGTTTTCCCCCTCAACAATGGACAACGCCTTCATGGGACAGCGCTCCATGCAGGCGCCACAAGCTATACACGAATCATCCACATAGGCAACATATGCTCCTACGGGACGAAGGTCGTACCTCCCGTGCCTGGTGGCGACGCCGAGCTGAGCACAGCAACAGGGACAGCAGTGGCAGATCAGGCTTATCTTCTCCCTGACATTCGACGTAATGGATGCCAGGCCTGCATCATGCGCCATCCTGACAATTGCCTTGGCCTCATCCCTGTCAATCATACGAGCCATTCCCCTTCCGATGAGAAACTCGGCCTCATGGCCGAGCGCCATGCAGACTTCGGTCGGCGAGTTGCATGCCCGCATTGTATTCTTGCAGGAGCACTGTCCGACACTGATGCACGTGGCCTCATCAAGGTACTGATAAACGAGATCCTGCGGAAGTGCCTGTGATCGGTTCGGTATCTCCTCCTGAATCGGAAGGACCCTTCCCATGGGAACCTGCCTGCCTTCGGGCATCGCCTTCCCGTTGCCACCGATTCCCTCCGCAAGATACTTATTCCACAGTAATCTCAGCCGATCGTAGTCCATGCCAGATATCTTTGTCATAAGGGGGAACTTGAAGAGCACCCATACCACGTCGAAGAGCATGAACATCTTCGTTCCTTTTTTCTCAAAGGCGTAGGCGATACCCTTATCCGCCATACTCGAAAGGAGCTTCTCAGCTTCTTCCAGCTCGAGCCCGGCAGATGAAGCTATCTCGTCCAGCGGCGCGGGCATGAAGGGGAGTAGCAGCGCCAGTCTGGCTTCATCCCGGGTAAAGAGTAGTGAAAGAATTTCAAGAAAATCATCCCCCTCCGGCACCCCTGTCGGGGTAGCCGACAGCTTCTCTCTCAGCTTTTCGTATATTTCCATTTCCACCTCCTCCTGTTTTTTTCCTCCGTCTTTTCGAATCGCTCCGTCTATAATCTTCCTGTGTGCCAACTTCCTTGAGCAAAGCAGGCGAACCGGGTCGATACAGTGCGCTAATCGCACACCTTACAGAATCCTCAAAAAATCTATATTCGTACGATGGCAGGGAGCACTAGACCAGGCTCTGGAAGGGGTGCACCCAGCAGGAAAATATATATAATATGGAAAGTGATGATGAATTTAAATCAAGCAAATTTTCCAAATCTTAATAATAAAATGCGCTCAGCCATGGACGGTTACGCATACGCAGAGATGCTCAGGGCACAGCCGAACATCTTTCACCAGAACAGACTGAATCACTCATTCACTCCCCCTTCCCCAACTTCCCCTTTATCTCCTCGAATCGCTCTTCGGTGAGCTCGTATTTCGAAAAGGGAATAAAGCTCAGGGCGATGGCAACTGCCGGGAAGAGGCAGAAAACGATGCGGACACCTGTTTCCACGCTTTCCGGCTGTACTCCCTCCCGCACGAATCCCGAAAGTGAGAGGGCAACGCCGACAATGGTTGGTCCCACCGAATAGGCAATCTTCTGACCCGACGACCACATGCCGCAGAAGACCCCCTCCCGCCGCATGCCGGACTGCATCTCATCGTACTCTATGGTATCGGGAAGCATGGAGAAGGGGAAGAGCTGAAAACTGGAAAATCCGATGCCGAGGACGAAAATCTGCGCATAGAAAAGGGCCATGTTAGAGCTCCCCGTGAAGAGAAGGGAGAGCTGCATCAGAGAAAAAATAACGAGGCCGATTCTGTAGGACTTGATCTTCCCCAGCCTGACACCGACTTTCAGCCACAGAGGAATAAAGACTATGGCGGTGACCAGAAAGAGGGGAAAGACAATCCCCATGGCGGTTTCGGACAGTCCCATGGCATGCTTCACATAGTATACAAATCCCGCCATCATCACCCCGATGGCGAGCGCCTGGCAGAAATAGCTCGTCATCAGCATGATAAAGGGGTAATTGCGAAAGGCAATTGTAATCTGATCTTTCAGGGACGGCACTCTCTCTTGAGCCGGTAACGCCGGTGCGCGGCGGGTTCCCCAGAAGCATACAAGACATGAGAGGATAATAATCATTCCGAAAACGATGCCCATGAATCGGAATCCCGGTTCGCCGTCACCCCCGAGCTTCACCATCGGCATTGCGAGTCCGCCGGCCAGGAGCGCGCCGACGGAAGCGGACATCATCCGAAAGGAGGTAATGGACATCCGCTCATTGTAGTCATCTGACATCTCCGCGACCATACTCGAGTAGGGCACATTGATGACCGTGAACGCGGTGCACCCCAGCGCGAAGAGGAGACTCACGTGAACCGCGTTGGCGAGCCCGGTGCTCCAGTGAGGAGCTATAAAGATAAGCGCGAAGGTCAGGCCGAAGGGTATCGAGCCGAAGAGAAGATAGGGACGTCGTCGACCCCAACGCGAGCGGGTCATATCCGAGATGGCGCCCATTATCGGATCGGAGATAACATCCCAGAGCTTGGGGAAAAAGAGCGCTATTCCCGCCAGCGCCGGCTCAACGCCGACAACATCGGTAAGGAAGTAGAGCAGAAACATGCCGGTGGTGACAATGAAGAAATTGCTCCCGATATCGCCGATGCCATAGCCCAGCTTGATACCGAAGGGCAGCCGTTTGGTCTTCCCTGCATCACTTTGAGCATTTTCGTGAGCCATGTCGCTCCTCCTTTTGGGCTGATTCTGTATTTTTAATAAATTTGTTAAAACACAGATTACACCGGTTTAAAGTGATAACACCGATTATTTTATTTGTAACGTGTAACATGTAACGGATAACAAGTGAAATGTTATTGGCAACAAGATTATTTATCACTAATCACTGATCACTCGTCACTGATCACTATCAACTATCTGTTCGGCGGTCGCATATCAAACCAGGGGTTTGCTTTTTCAAGCTGCGCGGCAAGCCGGAAGAGGGTCGCCTCATCGCCGAAGCGGCCGATGAAGTGAACCCCTGAGGGAAGCCCTTCAGCCGTCCAGTGAAGCGGCACCGACATCGCCGGCTGACCGGTAAAGTTGGCAAGCTGCGTAAAGGGAACTTTTTCTAAGCTCGATTCAGCAAGCTGCTCGACAATTCCCGATACCTTCAGGAGCTTTCCGAGCCCGAAGCGATTTACCACGCTCATGAGCGCCTTCTCGGCAGGCTTCGGATCCAGCTCCCCTATCCGTACCGGCGGATATGCCATGGTCGGAGTCATATACACATCGTACTTCTCATGGAAGACGCCCATTATCCGCGCTGCGCGGTGCCATTCATTAATCGCCTGTACGAAATCAGCAGCAGTGAAAACCCTTCCCAACAACCCGAGCGTCCAGGTTATCGGTTCCACATCGGTGCGCTTCGCTTTTCTCCCCAGTACAGTCTTTATTTTATCAATCTCAGTGGCCACTTCCCCGAAGTACATCATCATATAGCTCATGGCGAGCTTCCAGCCGTCAATCTCAGGTTCTGCCTCTTCGACAATATGACCCATCTCCTCGAGAAGACGTGCAGCATCCTCAACCGCCCTGACGCACTCCGGATGCACATCAGTACCGATAGGCGAACGGGTGTTAAAAGCAATTTTCAGCTTTCCAGGCTTCTGCTTGAGCTCCTGCATATATGACCGTTCAGGGGGTGGTATGATATAAGGCGCGCCGACATCAGGCCCCTGTGTCGCATCGAGCATGGCAGCGCTATCCCGCACGGAACGGGTCAGCACGTGCTCGACAACAGCACCCTGCCATATCTCCCCGTACTCCGGACCCATCGGATTGCGGCCGCGGCTCGGCTTGAGCCCGAAGAGCCCGCAGCAGGATGACGGTATTCTTATTGAGCCGCCTCCATCACCGCCGGAAGCGAAGGGGACCATACCGGAGGCAATGGCCGCTGCGGAGCCGCCGCTCGATCCCCCGGGGGTGTGATCGGTATTCCACGGATTGCGGGTCGGTCCGAAGAGCTTCGGCTCGGTAACGGCAAGGAGACCGAATTCCGGGGTGTTTGTCTTCCCCATGATAACCGCACCCGTGTGCTTGAACCGGCGAACGAGCTCGCTGTCCTGCTCGGGAACGAAATTCCGGTATGCTTTGCATCCGCTCGCCATGGGAACGCCGGCATAGACGGCAAGGAGATCCTTCAGCATGAGGGGAACACCGTGAAAGGGACCCTTCGGCAGTCCCTCCTTCACTGCACGACGGGCGTGATCGTACATCGGCGTGATGACGGCATTGAGGGTTGGATTGAGGCGCTCAACCCTTCGTATCGCCTCTTCGAGAAGCTCGAGAGGTTTAATCTTCTTTTTGCGTACCAGCTCGGCAAGTCCCAGCGCATCGTATTGATCGTATTCCTTGAAAGGCATGGCAACCTCCATATTATTCAATGATACATTATATCTTTTCTCGCCAAGGAAATTGAGCGTTTCTTCCACTCCGGGAGGGGATCACGGGAGCGTGATAAATACTGAAAGCTATCGGAAGAGAAAAGTCAAGGAAAAAGCGAATCGCAGAAGTGACTGGAAACAGAGACTCATATCATATCATCGAAGCTGCTACGCCTCTTTTCGGCTCTCGATCTCCTCGATTATTCTCTTATGCATCGCGGCATCAAGGGGATAGCTGAACCGCTTGCTCTTTTTTATTCGATATGAGCACGAAGAGGGTAATTGAATCTGCTGCCGAAACGAAGAGCGCAGGAAAAGCCATCGGAATGATCTGCTCCGCTTTGAGATTATACTTGAAAAAGCAGCTCGCCACCACAGCCATGATGTTCATGCCTGTTATGAACAGGAGAACGCCAGGAGTAACTATCAAAAAAGACCCCCTTATATTGAAAATTTACCCGTTGAGCTATACCTGTAATCCATATTTTAATCTTTACTAACTATTTTTTGATATGTGCAATTTACCAAAACCCTCGAATTGATTTTACACTCCCCTCCTATAAGGGCATTCGACTTTATTGCAGAACAAACAGGGGTATTTTATAGGTATATCCCGGGCGATGATTGCACAACAGGAGATCGACTTTACGGGGATCATGGAAAACGATGGCATAAGCCTGACACCTATCTTATCGGCAGAGACCGCACCAAAAATCACTTCCTGCCCCGAAAGCGCCCAGTCACAGTATCCCGGGCTGAACCTGTAGCTCGTCTGGAGCACTGAATCCCCCATTTCCTTTTCCCAAACCACCTGTAGCCTGTCTGTAAACATCTCCACCGCCTCAGATCCTATGGCATCATATATCATCTGGTTCGAGACATGGGAGAGATTCCTTGCTATCTCCTCAAATTCAGCCCCTATGGTAATCACGGCAAACAGGAGCTGCCTGTCCCCCTTTGAAGACTTAGCAACTCTTGCCCACATCCTGCTCGCTATCATCTCCCCCTGAAAGAGTATTCGCCCTTTGGAAACATCCAGCACCGGGAGGATCCGGTATACACCCCGGGGGCCGCTTGGTGCCAAAGCCCTCCTCAGATCAGATATCCCCTCATCTATGATTTCAATAACCCTGTTCGGGGCCGTCCCCCTCCGGAGCTCATCAGGGCTCCCGACCTCTCCTTCGGCTATATCCGTGTCTGGTGTATATCCCAGCCTTCTGATGGCCCCCCGCTTTACATCGAGAAAGAATCCATCGTCAAAATCGAAACAGATGATCCTGTCGTCACCTGCCACTACGACCAGCCCGTACCATCTTCGACACGCCGGAGAGCGGCATTTGTCTCGTCGATCAGGTCAATGGCGGATTCTGCGTAACCATCCGCCCCGTATCCCTTTGCGATCGTCTCGTCGATAAATGCCCCCCCGACCATGATGGTCACCGTTGAATAATTTGTCTTCACCTCATGTATAATACCCTTCATCCGCTCCATTGTGGTTGACATCATAGCTGAGAGCGCGAGGATACCGGAACCGGTCTCCCCAACGGCATCGACAAAGGACTTTTGGGCCACGTCTCTGCCCAGATCGATTACGGGATAGCCGTAGGCCCTGTAGATACTTGCTATGATGTTTTTACCTAAATCGTGGGGGTCCTGCTCAACCACACCTATTACTATAGGCTCTTTTGCCTGTACCTCATCACCTCCGACACCGACTATTCTTGATAATCCATCGTTCATGGCATCAACCGTGAGGAGGAACTCCGGGATGGAGGCTTCATTTGACATCAACCCCAGGCGTACCCGCTCCATCCCCTGAAAGAGGGCACCTTTCAACATCTCACGGGGAATACCGAGTCCAAGGGCCTCGTCTATGTATCTTCCCACTTCTTCAGAGGAGAAACGTGATACGGAATCTTCCAGATTCTTCAAGAGTACATCCCTATCGCTCATACGTATCGCCTCCAGCTCAAATTCCCCTGTTTTTATCCCTCTAAAATCAATACGAAAAAAAATGAATACAATTACTAAACATAGTATGCAATTACCTTGAAATAGATCGAACACCGCTGAAGCTTATTTGGTGGTGTCATTTCAGCACTACCCTGTTCCCTGATATTATTTTTAGGACCACATTTTTATATGATGTATCTGTAGCCACTAATATGGATAAAAACAAACTCCTATCGATTCCTTCTGTTTCCGTCTCCCCGTTATCAAGGTTTATCGAGAATACCGCTCAACCGCCTTCACCATGGCAAAAGCATTCGTCAGGGGGATATTTGGTGGATATTCACAGCCCGGGGCAAGGATAAAGCCACCGTCCTTTCCGAATACCTCTACTTGCCTTACAGACTCATCCATTACCTCTTTGGGGGTTCCATGGGCCAGCAGCTGGGTCGGGATATACCCCAGCAGGGTAATCTTGTCGCCATATTTCTCCTTCAACTCCCCCTCCGTCTTACAATCATCGGGGAGAAAGGCAAAACTGACGACATCCGGCTCCATGAATTTGATCTGGGAATCCATATAGAACCCATGACCGCAGTTATGAAACCCCATTACCAGACCGTTTCTTTTGATAAGTCGGCTCATCTCCCTTACAAAGGGGCCTTCGATGGCCTCCCATAAATGTTTGGGCAATCCGTTCCATGAGGCATACAGTGTATCGATGGCGATGGCCGGAAGTCCGGTATCACACTGCAGCTGTACGTATTCAAGCAGTGTCTCCGTAATCGCCTCACATGCCTTTATAACCTTTTCCGGATAATGTATACAATCTTTGAAGAGGTTTTCCACGCCCCGCATCATACTGAGGACCCCCAGGGGGCCGAATGTAAATCCTGACACCAGTGCCCTGAGCCCGGCCCTCTTGACCATGATCTCACAGAGCTTGACGAATTCCTTCATCCTCCTGGTCTCTGAAACGGAGACGGGTCGAAGACGTGTATAATCCTCTACGTCCTTGATGAGCGGGTCACTATAGTCACGATAGGGAGTGGAGTTCTCGGGAAAGATCACCTTCTGGCCGAAATCAGCTGCCTCGACAGAAAGGTCCCACATCAGGATAATTATATCACCTCCTATCAGATCGAATCCCGACATAAACACTTCTGCTGCCTTTTCTGCGTCCTGAGAATACTCGGGGAAAGAGATTCCCGTAATCTGCCGTGCCGCGCCACCCAACAGGGTCATTACCGGGGGACGATCCGGTTCCTTATGTCGTATCGTTGTTATGACCCTTTCAAGAGAAGAGAGCCGGCTGAACTTCCCCCTGATGCTTGTCGCGGTGGCAACAATATCAAGGAGTGAATCGGGTATCTCACCCATGAGAGGTACTCTTCCTTCAATGAGTGTCTTAATGGCTTTCAGTATATTCATATCAAAAACCCGATTTTTTCGTATCTGTAAGTTTAGAATCCTTCTCGATAGTGAATCCATCAGGATTATGCCCCCTGTGGAAGAGGAGGCGCGGCATCCTTTTAATAAGGAGCGTGAGAAAGAGCCCGAACCTCTTTTGTATAGGGGTAGTGATTGTATCACCGTATGCCCTCAGAAGCTCATCGGGCATATACCGTAATCCCACACGGCGTAAAAAGTTCGTGAAGCTGAGGCCTATAAAACAACCGGGGCAATTAAGTGCCATATACTTGACATCCGCATCCTTTGCCTCTCCATATTTTTTATTCTGTTCTTTCACCATAGAGAGGAAAGCCTGTGGGAAGTTGCCCTTTCGTGCCATACTCACGAATCCACAGGTGATGTTATCTTTCCCATGGTGTTCGAGCTCTGTGAGTTCCGCTCCTGTTGCCGTGTAGAGTGTCCTCAGGATTTCGGGGAACCGGCTTCCAAGCTCGCTTACATAGCAGGATTCATGTACGGCTGCCCTGAAGTTGAGAGGTTTTTTGAGCTCCAGCCCGCCACTCTCCACCCTTTCCCACAACCATTCGTACATCGATACTAATTTAAATGGTAATTCTTTTCCGTAAACTTTGGGCAGTATGTTTGAAAGGAAGTTATAGCATGAGCCGCAATAACAGACCATTCGCTCGATATCCAATTCGCTAAATCTCTGTATCGTCTTCTCGATCATACTCGTATAGGCATCCCAGCCCCCGATCCGATAGTGCAATTCCCCGCAACATATATCGCGTGGCCCGAACTTGGGAAGCTCCTTCAATACCTCTGAATGTTCAATATCATAGGCGCTTGTTGCCTTCCCAATGCATCCTATAAAGAGGATTTCCTTGGATGGAGGAGGAATCTGTGACCATCGGTCCAATATATCCTTTTCATTGTCATTCAGTCTTTCATAGGCGTCCTGCCATATCGTTGGGGACGGCATACTGTTCAACAGATACTTAATGAATTCCGGTACCTTCCCCCTGTGCTCCAGCATCCGCTGTTGGATGAGCTCGTGCGGTCTGAGACCCTCAATCGGACAGTAGTTATTGCAATTGAAACAGAGCGTACATTCGTCGAATACCCTGCGCACCTCCTTCCCCTCGATGAGCCGGCCAATCGCAATACGGGCCTCATCTTTTTCCATCTTCATCACAGGGCATTTCATCAGGCATTCGCCACAACGCGTACAGTCATCCCAATTGCAGCAATCCATGTAGGACATATTATAATCCCTCTCAAATAAAATCTGCCATTCCCTCGAAAGCCCGACGCTGTGAAATCAGAGCCGGGCAAGGGAATTACGGTTAGTGGAATTAATAGAAATGTAAATGCTACAAATAATATATATCTTAGATTTACACGTATGGCTAAATGTGTAACCCGATTGCCAATTTTGGTCAAATAGATTTTTTGATCTCTCCAACTCATCAATAACATTGCATTGATTCACTACTCCACGCCCGCCGAAAGGGGTCAGAGGATTGTTGACGAACATCTGTCATCAAGACCCCTCGATTGCTCTCGGGGCAAACTCCGCAATAAATCTCATAGACGTAATGACAGTGCGAGTAACTTACGTTTCTCGCAATGAAATATTACTTTATCAACAGTTCCGCGATAAAGCGAGTCGTCTCCCACCCGACATTTCACTTGACAAAATGACTCAGGGGATAGATATATTACGAAAGATATAAGGACACTTCCATAAACCTCGTTTTTGTAGTGCTCTGTGTGTGCGAGTAATAATGTAAAAGCTCTTTTTTTATCAGTTTAAAAAGGTGGCCCATAAAATAGTGATACGGAGGCCCTCATGCTCTACCTTTTCATCATCCCCCTTATCCTTGGAATCACGGCTAATATTCTTATATATTCTTCGGGAAACGAAACCAGACCTTTCCTCTGGGTTAAAGCCCTGACGACGCTCTCGATATGCGCTCTGGCACTCTTCTCATTTCATGTAATTGATAATCCCGTTCTCTCGGGAGGAATTGCCCTTGCCCTCCTCTTCGGCGCCGCAGGAGACTTCTTCCTCTCCTACCGCGAGGACTTTTTCATTTACGGGCTCCTATCCTTTCTCATCGGTCACCTGTTGTATCTCACTGCGTTCTTCATCATCGCGCCGTCCCTTCATATCATCGCCTTTCTGATCGTCTTTGCCGTTTCAGCTTTCTACTACGGATTCCTTACACGCTTTGTCGGAAAAGAGTTCAAAATTCCGATAGTTGTGTACTTTGTGGTGATCTCCCTTATGGTGGTTGGCGCCTTCTCGCTCCTCGGAAGCGATCTCTCACCGCTTCAGAAGATGATTCTCCCCCCTGCCGCGATTCTCTTCTACCTCTCCGACAGTATACTTGCCTACGATAAGTTTGTTCGCAAGATTAAAGGTGCGGATTACATCATTCTCACCATATACTACGCGGCGCAGATTCTATTCGGGGCGAGCCTTTATCTGTGACACTCCACAGGCGAAACGTCGACGTGTCGCCTGTGGATTATCCGACGATTATCACCTCTACAACTTCCGGGCCGTGCATGCCGTAGGTCGCCTGGAGGGCAATATCGCCTGTCATGCTGGGACCGGTTATCAGGCTGATGGCGCTGGGCAGCTCTCCCGTTACGGGATTAATCTCTGCAATTACCGTATCGATATCCGGCAACAGCTTGTGAATGGGGAGGATGACAATGTGCGCTGGTGGCGCCAGTGAGATGAGACGGGGATTATTCCTGTTATGGACGATCACAACGGTTCCGGTATCGGCAATTGCATAATCTGCACCGGTTATTCCCGCATCGACCGTGAAGGATATATTTCTATGTTCGTCAATACTCTTCGCCAGATCCCTGACGACGATTTTTCTCCCCTGGAAGTAAGCACGCACTCCCAGTGAACTGATAACCTCATCTCCCGAAAGGGCAATCGATGAAGCATTGAATCCCGTTAGAATCTCATCGATTTTCTGCAGCGCCTCATTATTGCTTTCCACGCGATGGGCATTACCTGCCGCGACGACCAGGTTCTGCCGAAAGGCTTCGTACTGCGCTGATATATCTTCAACCGGTGTTCGAATCAATTCTGAGCTCAGATCAGCTTCAGGTCCAGATGAGCATATCCTGAGCTTCTTGAGAATTTCATCTCTGTTCTTGAGGGTATTCATAGCTTTACCTCTGCTCGTTCATCTGTGCAAATAAGCGGTGGAAGGTTTTCGGAGCAAACCGGGGAAGATCCCTCGCTTTCATCCAGCCCGAAAAACCGGGCATCCACAAGAGCTTCCCCCCCCTCACAAAGGGAGCGGTGAGAACCCGTGCTGCAATCGAGCCCATGTTATACAAGAACGTGCTGAGGAGCGCCCAGGACCAGAACCTGATAAAAAGACGGTGGAACAGTGACGGCCGCTTTGCCCCGAAGGTCTTATTGCCCGTCATCTCCTTCGCCCGGAGGTCCAGCAGGATGCCGCGGAGATCGACTCCGGCAGGGCAATAGCGGTTACAGGCGCCGCAGAGTGTTGTGGCGTGATAGAGGTCCCGCGCCCTGTCGAGACCGAGGAGAAGCGGATTGAGAACAGCGCCGATGGGGCCAGAATAGACCCAGCCGTAGGTGTACCCCCCGACTGTTGCGTAAATAGGACACACCCCCGAGCAGAGGCCGCACTTGATGCACTGAAGGCTGCTTCTGAGCATCTCATCGGCATATATCCGACTTCTCCCATTGTCCAGTATGACGATATAGAGCTCCTCGGGGCCATCATTCTCCCCCTTCTTCCGGGGACCGTTAATCACCGAGACATACTTGGTAATTGCCATACCCATGCAGCTCCTGGTGAGGAGCTTCAACATGTGCACCGCATCGGTAAAGGTGGCGACGACCTTTTCAATTCCCATGAGCGCGACATGAACCTTCGGGCCGGATGTCGAATATCGGATATTTCCCTCATTCTCAACGAGAAAGATGGATCCCGTCTCCGCAACGGCGATATTGACACCGGTGATGCCGAGATCGGCATTCTGAAACTTATCCCGTAGGAACTGACGGGCATACCCACCGAGCTCGTTTGCATCTTCCGTTTCCGGAGATCCGATCTTCTCATGAAAAAGATCAGAAACCTCTTTGACAGTCATATTTATTGCCGGCCCGACGATGTGAAAGGGGGGCCGCTCGGCGAGCTGAATGATAAACTCTCCGAGATCCGTCTCATAGGTTTCGATACCGCTCTCTACAAGCGCTTCTCTGAGCGATATCTCCTCTGACACCATCGACTTCCCCTTGACGCAGATCCTGCACCCCTTCTCCTTCGCGAGGGAGAGTATGAAATCGTTCGCCTCCTTCCCGTCTCTCGCCCAGACGACTTTCGCCCCGGCTTTCGTTACCTCATCTTCGAAGCGCTCGAGGAGATAGGGAAGATCCCGAACCGCGTCCTCCCGGATCCGCCTGCCTTTTTCCATAGCAGCTTCTTCGCCGAGATCCTGAAAGGATGCATCCCGCAACTGTTTGAGCAGGGGCGGAAAGAGCTTCAGCATTGCCCGCTGCGTGCCATCGGACATATTCTCCCTGGCCAGCTCTTTGAATTTTTCGGTCTGTGGTTTCATGCCTGCACTCCCTCCTGTCCTGCCAGTATTTCCGCAATATGCCTCACCTGCCCGCTCATGCCGTGACGGGTTAGATATCCTCTGATATTCAGGAGACATCCCGGCTCGCCGAGCACCAGGATATCGGCATCGGCATCCTGAAAGTTCTTCACCTTCTCCCTGACTATCTCCTCCGATATGTAGGGATAGTTGATAGCGAATTCGCCGCCGAAACCGCAGCAGATATCGGCATCCTTGAGAGGATTCATCTCGAGCCCCGCAACGTTATTCAGCAACTGTTTCGGCTCATCTGAGATGCCGAGCTGTCTGAGTATGGAACAGGATTCGTGATAGCAGGCCTTACCCTCATACCGGTATCCAACCTCTTCAACGCCGAGCACCTGCACCAGAAACTGGGTAAACTCATACGCCCTTTCAGAGACCTTCTCTGCACGCTGATACCATTTCGGATCATCGGCCAGGAGCCTGAGATACTGTTCCTTCACGGTGTGTATACATGAACCCGACGGCGCAACGATGTAATCGCTCTTCTCGAAGATTGAGATAAACCTCTTTGCGACCCTTCGGGCTCCCGCACTGTCACCGGCGTTAACAAGCGGCTGCCCGCAGCAGGTCTGCCGCTGATCATAGGTAAATTCAACCCCCAGCTTCTGCAGTACCTTCACAACGGCAAAGCCTATTTCGGGGAGAAACTGATCTATAAGACAGGGAACAAACAGAGCAACGCCTTTCATATTAATCTCCACATTGGTACTATTTAACAAAAAAACACATTATATTCGCATCTTTTCCGGGTGAATCTTTCATGGTAGAAAGTTGCTCATAATGTCATTACGAGGAGCGAAGGGATTCCTCTCTGCACTCGGAACAGGTTCCGTAATCTGTATTCATTGTTAGCTGATGTTAATTGAAAATATGCAATTTATTAACACTCTTTGCATATTCAATTAATGCAACTATTCCTCGCTGCGCTCGGGATAATATGGTGTAATAACCAAATTCTTCTTCTCAATATGCTCTCTACTCAACAGAAAAAAACATATTCCATTTGCATGCTTTCCGGGTGAGTCTTACCGCGCAATACTCATGATGAACGTATTCGCCGAATCACATAATCGTACTCCAGCGACCGCTTCTTCTCGAGCTCCTTCATCAGCTCGGTGATCACCCGGTTTTCACGGCAGTCGATGCCGTGCTTCTTCCCTATATCGGCGACATAGCGGTTCATATAATCGATCTCGGTTGGGTTGCCGTGATGAATATCCTGCCACATCGAGGACTTCACCTCCCTGTGCTGCAGAACCATAACAAAAAAAATTATCCTCCGGAAGAGATAATTGGGCAGATAGAGCGCTCTCAGCATGAGCTTCTTCATCGGCGAGAGCGGCCTCCCCTCTTCCAGCTCGCGGATATAGATGGGATCGGCGAGCCATCTGAAGTCTATCCGCTCCTTCAGCTTCTCGATGAGAATGCCCTCCTTCTCGGCAACAACAACCACTTCCGAGATTATCTTAAAACAGGTGGGGAGGAAGTTTTTATCGGAGAGGAGCTCGCCAACGGTCTTGTCGAAGATCGCGCAATTCGCATTTACAAAACAATTGACGAGAAGCTTGCTCCAGAGATGGCCATATATGTTATTGCTTATGTGTGTGGTGAAGACATCGTTCAGAAGATTCCGCACCGCGATGAGCCGGTC
>Ga0180432_10001053_pt1 | contig 44037 bp, 71 predicted proteins | sample SS_ome_10_FD_132414 | JGI IMG/M metagenome (GOLD analysis project Ga0180432, IMG submission 132414) | Hypersaline lake sediment archaeal communities from the Salton Sea, California, USA - SS_1_MS_2 metaG | ecosystem: Environmental > Aquatic > Non-marine Saline and Alkaline > Hypersaline >... | reverse complement strand
CGGACCTACCGGACTAACAGGTGCGACAGGACCAACAGGTGCAACGGGTGCAACGGGTCCTACAGGTGCCGGAACAACGGGCCAAACAGGCCCAACAGGACCAACAGGACCAACAGGTGCGACTGGTCAAACAGGAATCACGGGTGCAACGGGTCCTACAGGTGCCGGAACAACCGGACCAACCGGACCAACCGGACCAACCGGACCAACCGGTCCTACTGGAACTACGGGTCCAACAGGTCCAACTGGTTATGGAATAACAGGCCCAACCGGACCTACTGGAGCAACTGGACCAACAGGTGCGACAGGATCAACGGGTTCAACCGGACCTACCGGACCAACAGGTGCGACAGGATCAACGGGTTCAACCGGACCAATCGGACCAACCGGTCCTACTGGAACTACGGGTCAAACAGGTCCAACTGGTTATGGAATAACAGGCCCAACTGGTCCAACCGGACCTACCGGAGCAACCGGTCCAACAGGTTCAACCGGTCCAACTGGTCCACAATGGGAAGATTGTCAAACAACCACTACCACAGATAATACAACTACTACTATAGTGACTTATCCTTTGAGTGATAATACTTCCTATGTAATCAATTCAACAACGGTAGCTTTCAGAACTAATGGAGCAGATCAAGCGGGTTTCGGTCGAGATGCAGTTTTCTATAGGCGTGGCGGGGGTGCGACACAAGAAGGTGTAACAGATACATATTTTACACGAAAAAGTGCTAATTATAATGTTACTTTTGCAACTAGCGGAAATGATGTGCTAATACAAGTGACTGGGTTAAATGCACATACAGTAAATTGGAAAACTTGTTATACAGTAGTAGAGGTTTCATAAATGGCAATATTGGGAACAACAGATTTAGGCAACGGAACTTATTGCCATACTTTAGACCATGACCCTAGTTCTGTGGCTACAGTTGGATTAAAAACTTCTATAGCTTGGAATATATCAGATAATTCATATTGGGTAAAAACAGATGATGGAGAAACAACTAATTGGATAAATTTAAGATTAGCTGTGAACCTTCTTGCGAGCGGGCCTTTTACTAATATCTTATCAGGAGTAACAAATGTAGAAGACGCTTTATCAGCTTTAGACACTTTAAATTGGGCTAGTTTGGGTGGCGGAATTGTTGGTGGCTGCGTAATAACACAGCACAATCAATCTCAACCGTATAGTGAAGTAAACACAACCAGTTGGACAACACTCGCTGCAATGGCATTTGAAGGAAACAACACTTATCCAATTACAACATTGTGGAGTGTAGTTTCTTTAAGTGCAGCAGGTGAAGGTGCAATGAGAATACAGGACGTAACGAACAACCAGACAATAGGCACAGCTAATTGGACAAATGCTAATCAACATATAGAGATAGATACTTTTTCTAATGTGCCAGCGAGCAATGTTGTATTTGAAATACAAATGAGGAAAATCGTAGGCGGAAAACCAAGACTTTGGTCTTGCCAAATTAAATGAGGTAAAGTATGGCTGATAAATATATTTTTAGAATTTGGTGTGAAACCGAACAAACTTATGTTTACACATCTTGGACAACCACCGAACCTACAGAATGTCCGAATGATTCTGAACATTCGATAGATACTGATTCAATTACCGTTATCCAAACTGGAAAAGAAGAGGGCGATCCATATTGTTATATCAATTTTGTTGAATCAAATAGAAAACCATATAGAAAAATAGACAAAGACGCTTGGGTAACTATTGCTAAATTTATGTATGTGGGATGGGATATGCATCCAATTAGTAGTTTTAGTGCCGTAGTAGCAAGAGCAGGCACAACGGGAACTGCATATATCCGATTAAGAGACATGACAAACAACAATATATTAGGACAGACAACATGGACAACAGAAAACGTCCAGACTGTTATGGATCAGACTTTGGAGAATGTACCAACAAGTTCGGCTATTTTACAAATTCAAGTCAAATTAAGTTCTAATAGTGATAGCGATTCTTATGTCTATAGTACCGGACTCGGTTACTGTAGTTGCGAATAGGAGAAAATTATGCCAGCAGTTTATAAATACGAAATTTACTGTGAAACAGAGGAAGCCAATGTGTATACATGGGCAGAGACAACACCAACAAAATGCCCCAATAATGACGATCACACAATAGACACAGAATCCATTTCTATTGTGCAAACTCTTGGAGAAGAGGCAGTTGAATTATCTGGTGTTAGCACAAGCTCTGATGGGTATATCGAAGTAGTTGAACAACCCAGAGAAGGCAATGCTCAAAATTACTATTGTCCCAATTTTTGCGATAAAACATCTTGGTATCCTAATGCAACAACAGTATCAGAATTTGAATTAACGGATTCTGGTGATTTGACAACTTGGAATACAGATGGCACACATCCCGGTCCCTGGATTGATTTATATCATGGTAAAATGTTTGCTGAAAATGATTTAATTACAGCCACTCCAACGCTGGGCATGGTCGTTGAAGCTAGCGAAGATGATGGAGAAACTTGGGATGAAAAAACCCAAAATACATTCGGAGATACATCCACGGGCGATTATGATGTAGACTACACAAATGGAACAGTTACTTTTAATTCTGCTTTGAGTAATGGGGACAGAGTAAGGGCTTCGTTCTCAAAAGCCCCGTCCACACTTACCTGGACGGTGGCACCACCATCAAATAAAGAATTAAGACTTATGTATGCGGAAGCACAATTTACAAAAGATTGTGCTTTCACTGCTGATATTGTATATGAGACTTGGGCATATAACCCCTCTGATTTGCCAAATAAAATTAAGATTGGTGAAATGCGGTATAAAACTATGAGTGATTTGCTGTATGAAACAACAGGTAGTTATCCAGTGATTCCTAGTTTCACCGCTGAAAGTCTCAGAGTATTTGACAAAGATGTTGTCATATTTCCATTCAAATACAACACAATGAAAAACATTAAAGATTCTCTAGGTGTAGAAATTCGTGTTTGTACTGCCAAAGAACATACGGGAACTTGGGCAACAACTACATTATATTGCTTAATGAAAGATGAAGAGTAAAATGAAAGTAATGTTTTACAAAGCATGGGAGGCGGGAGATTTCAAAGATAAGGTGATCTCCATTTGGACTTTTGGTCCATATAGCCATACCGAACTCCTGTTTTCAGATGGAATTTGCTTTTCGTCTTCTTGGAGAGACGATGGAGTAGGGGTAAGATATAAGAAAATTCACATTATTCCCAAAAATTGGGTTTGTGTAGAAGTGTCCACAACCCAAAAACAAGAGCATCAAATGAAAGAGTGGTGCGATGTCAAAGCCGCAGAAAATGCAAACTACGATTGGTGTGGAATTATTCAGTTTGTATTACCCTTTGTAAAACAAAAAGATGAAGATTGGTATTGTTCCGAGATTTGTATAGCAGCTTTCTTGTATGCAGGAGTCTTAAATTACTCGACGTTTTGTTCCCCGAATTGCTTTTATCGAAAACTCAAACAAGACGGGTTCCCTGTTATCCCACTCTAAGCACTCACAGGAAACCCTTTATAGGACCCTTCCCCGGCGAAGCCGGGGAAGGGTCTTTCTTATATGCGTCTGGTTTTATATTCAGGTGATGGATGTCGTTGTTTGATGCCCCCTTCAGGGACATATTGAACTTTCAAGTTTCTAAAAGCCTTTGCAGGAACTCTCCATCCTTCTGTGTGTGCGGAAAAGAGTTCTCGAAAATAGGCAACATCTTGTTTCAATCTTTCGACAGCGTCTTTCAGTCCGTTATAGTGAGCTTCCATTCCTGTTTGTTCTCTGCCTGCGGTTTTTTGTTTTTTGGCCCTATCGTATGCCTGAATAAGACCTTGGAGAACGGGCACAAAGCTTTGAAGTGAAGGATCTTTGCGTTCTTTGACCGTCAGAACGTTTTTTCTGGAGGCGACTCGGGGAGTTTGCTTCAAAATACTATCTATATCCTTTGTTCCGAAATACGAACCTAATTCATTCAAGTTGTCTTCGATGTATTGCCTTAATTCTCTATCAGATCCCCAAAGTTCTCCCCATCGATGTTGAAGATCACCCCTGCTGATGGCATCTTCGTATTCTTGATCGATAACATCTTTGAGTCGGTTGAAAAAACCCATGATTTTGTCTAGGTTCCTAACCGCACTGGTCATTTGTGGTTTCGGTTCTGGTTCTACGACCCGCATTTCTGGGTCTCCTTTCACTTGATAACCGGCTCCAAGCATTGGAACCGCCTCCATCAGCTTCATCTTTTGGGCTCTTTCTGGATAGTGAAAAATCAACCACTCCATCAAGAAGGTTCCATCTTCTCCTTCTTCGGCCAATTGGACAGCCATTTCATTGACTTCTTTCTTGAAACAATATTCTTCAAATTTCATTTGTTCCCTCTTTTTCTTTTCCTCTTCTTGAAAAACGGGTCCTCTTTCCCCCAATGCGAAGCAAAGACTCTTCTTACGGGACCTGGAAGTGCGGGACGAGCAAAAACCGCAATACAGGCTGTATTAGTGCCAGCTTCTTGAATTTTTAGCCACTCTTTGAAATCCATCACATCATTCCCATTCCCATTCCGGGCATCTCGCCTCCTGGCAATCCTCCCATCTCAGGTTGTTGCTGTTGTTGTAGAGCTTGGACGATGAGATTTTGTACTTGATCCACAGGAATCAATCTGATTTTATCATCTGCTTCCTCTTCATCGTCAGGAACCCTTATCACTGTTCCTCGTTGCACCTTATATCGTTTTCTAGGCATTTTCAAATGGTTAATAAGTTGAACTTTGCAATGAGTTGGATGTCCTTCATCATCGGTTTCAATACCTACGATTTTGTACATGCCAAGGTTATAGATATCACCCAACTTAAAGAATGAAGCGGGTTGTGGGAGGCCAACAAATGCTTTTGGATCGACACCTAAATCATCAGCAAGTTGTGTAAACATATTAACTTTGCTGTCCTCTAGTTCCATAAATAATCTGAACGATATGGGTTCCATATAGGTATATAGGTTTAGAGGTAAAAAATGAAGTCACCAGCATTCTCGCAGTTCCGTGAATTGATGGATCGATGGGACGAATCGGAGTCCTCTGTTAAGATCAATTCGCTGATAGAAAACAACGATCTCGTCCTATTTTTTAGAAAAGACGGGACCATCTTTGGCACTCCTGAATCCGGCAGGGTAACCTTTGCAAGAATGAAGAATCCCGATGAAGATACCAGCAAAGGCTGGCTCGATGAGGCCAATTTCATCGCATTTGACCTTAAAAAAGCAATGGAAGGCCAGAAGGTCCAAAGGGTCTTCGGTTACAAGGATGTGAAGAATATGAAAATCATTGACGAGGAAGAAGTAAAAAAGAAACTAGCTGGCAACGGAGAACCCGCTGATCTGGGCGTGGATGACGATGATCCCGATGCTCCTGATGCTCCCACTGGTATTGATAAATTGGACGAGAAATGATGCTTTTCAAAGAATGGCTAAAAGAAACAGAACTAATAGAAGAGATTCACAACCATGTGTGGAATCTGATTTTTCTTGAAGGATTGATGCTGTGCGAAGGAGAAGACGTAACAAGAGCAGGGCAAATCATTCAGTGGAATGCTCAAATGAATCGGTGGAATCGATTGCCTGAAGAGGCTAAAGAGGCAGGTTTAAACAAAGAAGAGCTTCGCAATAAATTGCATGATGCCGAAAATACGCTGGTTGGATTAAGAGATCGTGTGTTTCGAACAGCTTATAAACGCACTAAAGATGATTCTTTGGCAGATGATATTACGCAAGAAATTTTTAGTTATGTTTACAGGGTTCTCACACAAACAGATCGCTCCATTAACAATCTGGGAGCTTATTTATCGATCCTGGTGCCTTTAAAAAGCAAAGCCTTGTTATCCAAAAGACATCATGATGTAAACATCCCTAGTTTGATTAAAGGACAAGATCCTGGGGGTTTAACTGGGAGAAAGGGAATGTATCGACCTTTTAAACAACCCAAGCCGTCTGCTTTTCCCGCTGGCAAATCGTTACAAGGTCGCCTTCCTTACAAAATGCCAGATACCGAAATAATGGCCCGAGAAGAAAAAGCCATGTTGATAAGATCATTGAATGAATTGGCACAAAAAGGACCTCGGGAAGAAAGAGAGGCTCATTTTTTAGTTTGCCATTTTGCTTTAGGTAATTCATTGAGGCAATGCACTTTTGCTTGGAACCAAAAAAAAGCTCTATCTTACAAAAACACACTAAATCGCACCAAAGAAACATTACTGAAACAATCTGGGGGGTTGACTACATTTGCCTTGACAAAAATTCTTGCTAATGTAGATGAAATAGATAGATTACTTGGTTTACAACTGCAAAGAATGAAAACTTTGCCTTCTGATCTTATTGAAAGAGCAGATTTAAGTGCCTTTTATCCAGGCAGCACTATAGATTCTACACAACCTCTGGAAGTTATGCGTGAGATGGGTTGGTCTAGTGTATCCTCAGACATGGAAACAACCAAGAATAGGTTAAATGCTTTGACAAGGGAAATAAAAATCTTGGCTCAACAACTTCCTGAAAACCTGTCTACATTGGCACAAAAGCTTTTACCGCCAAAACCAACATCAGAACTTAATTCCCAGAATGTTACCTTCAAAGGAAAGAAATCTTTGATAAGAACAATGAGACATTCTAATGCAATTTGACATACCCGACAAACATCAAAGAAAGTGGCAGTGTTTCGTTTGCGGAGTGCAGTTTACGGACTATCTGGAGTACAAAGCACACATCCTAGACAAGCATGAAGAAGGCCGTGAATACATTGTTTGTCCTCTAAAAAGATGTGGGGCTCCTGTTCGCGATATGAAGATGCACTTCAAAGTTCGACATCCGACCGAAAGTCTGAAAAATTACAACGGTCCCATGAGAACTACAATTTGGAAGGATTTCGGCGGCAAAAAGACTAGGAAACCCAAATTTCGGCAGGGGAAGCACCTTTCAACCAAGATGAATAAGTATTTTCAGTATCGTTCGGGTTGGGAAAAGACAGTTTTTGAGTTATTGGACGAAGACAAAACGGTTAGGGCTTATGACGTGGAGCCCTTCCAAATTGACTACATTAACAAGGGGCAAGTACACAAATACACCCCAGACATCTTTGTTACATTCGAAGATGGCCACAATGAAGTATGGGAGGTAAAACCGGCAAACCAAACCGGCCTAAGGAAAAACAAAGACAAGTGGTTTTTCACGGAAGATGCCTGCAAAGTACGAGGATGGGACTTTGAAGTCTACACTGAGCAAAAAATCGAGCAGCTAAAAAAGAAGATAAGAAACCAAAATTTAAGAACCGAGTGACTCTTTTAAGGCATGGAAGCTGAATTGACTTATTTCACTGGCGGTGGGCCCGTAGATGGGGCTGAAACCGAAGTAACCTACAAAGTAAAGAAGATCCCCGCCAGGGACGATCCGAAGTGGGAATATCACTATAATCTGGAAGCCACCGAATTTGGACTAAGATACGTCTTTGATGGTTTCTGGAACAAACTTACGGGCGAGAAATGGAATCCTCAGGCCTAACGCTGCTCCTGTTCGACTAACAGTTTCGTCATCTTCACCGACTCTTTCAAAACATCGACTCTGGCCTGATTGAGTCCATCATTGCTGCCGCGTGTAGTGATATTGGCCATGGAATACATCTGATGGAAAGTTTGCTCTAAAAGCCTCATGATTTCATTTCGAGTCATCGCCCATCCCTTTCTGTTTGAATGACCACTTGCGTAAGCCGGGCGGCGGCTTGGGTCATCATTCCCCTAGCATCGTCGGAATCGAATCTTACGTTCGCCCGGCCCTTAACCATGTCATACATTCGCTTGTAGACCTTAATAACATGATCTTCGATTTCAGTTTGCACTTTTTACTCCTTTCATAAGAATGGTGGCTTTTTCAAGACACGGACGCATAGCATCTTTCCTGTTATCTCCAGTGTTTTCCACGTTCATGTAAACGTCGCCGTTACGATACTTGATCTCGCAACCATGGAACTTTTCATACACATTCCTTCCCATGCCAGGACCATGCATCTTATAGATCCATCCGTTCTCGATCAAAACATCAAGTTTCTGGCAATCGCAGATGGGATCGATTTTCTCTGGCTCTATTCGTCCCGGTTTCCCTGTGAGATATCCGGCAAAGAAACATAACAAACAGCAGAATAAGAAAAAGACAATCATAATCCAAGTCTTCATAATGGAATCTCCTCCTAGTTTTTCAGTTAAGCATTAACTTCGAATTTTCAACTATTGCTCAGGAACCTTTATCTTTTTCCAGGGATTGGGACAATTCCATACGCCAATGTAGTAATAACGGTTTGCTGGAACTTCATCGGTAGCATAACCATAATGTTTCAAAACGTGAGGATGCTGATTTTCTTCAAGGCATTCCCAAGCAATACAACCATTTTCATCATTCGGATTAGTGGTCAAGATACCGATCACCTTGACATCCTCAACCTTGAAACTAATTCTCGCTTTTTCGGCATCAACCCATTTATCAGGAACAGGTAGAAAACTTTGCATATCCCGCCCCTCTTTCCATCCAAGGGCATAAGCCTCCGTTTCATCGATCCTAACTTGTGGGGCTTCCTCGATTCCATCGCCATATCCAGCAGTATACATGGCCCTACAAAGGGCGGCTGCCACAATAAAAATCAATACTAGTGTTCCGATATAGATCAATTTCATAGTGGAATTTCCTCCTTAGACCTAGTCTTCCACCTAGTTTTGCATTGAAGCATTAACTTCGCATCTACAAAAGTTCTCGATGGTTCTAGAATCTCTCGATAACGATTCGCTCTAGCGACTCCTTCCAGACTAAACCACCAGTAGATACTTTGCAAGGGCGATATGAATGCTTCAGTAGCATTTACGGTTTCACCACAGACCCGTGCGTCAATATCGTCATACATCTGGTAGTTGCCAAATTTGCCCATTACCGAGGGAATTATTCGCGTATGTATATGGCTTTTTCTGCCGTTCTCCCAAGCCTCCATGCATTTTATTTGGTAGTAAGCGAAGCAACCCATATTCCTGGTCATGGTACAAGATCCCAAGAAATCCCCGATTTTACAGTGATGGGAGATATTCTCCAGGACACGATAGTGATTCAACTCTTCTTCGGTCTCAGAACCAAAGCCAAGACAGACGACATATCTGTTTGGTACAAAAACCTTTGAAAGAGCCAGCAAAGAGATAAAATCTTCCAGGATCGTTCCGTGATTGTCCTCATCGCCTTTCATCAAAATATCGACACCCGCGTCGATCAGAATGATCGTGTCGATTTTATGCTTGTCAACAATCTCCTGGTAAGCTTCTCGGACAAGCTGAACTCCATGCCGTCCAATCGTATAGCATTGATGAGCAACACCCACACATTGCTCAACAAAATTGAAGCTGTAGTATCCCAAAGGATAGTCTTCATGTTCCGTTGGTCTATAGACGAAATCGGCATCGACCTTGTCATAGAAAGTAGCAAGAACGATTTCAAAATCCGCAATCGTATTTCCGGGCGGATTCATCATCCATTCATAAGCGAGCGGGAGACCCGCATACACATCGAATCCCCCGCCCGCACCAGCGATTAGGATTTTACTGCCAATCTTGACTTCGGGAATGTTTAAATGCATAATTTTTCCTCAAAAATCTCTGACTCTTGGAACCGGATGTTCTGCTTTGAACACTTCATCATAAGTGTCCTCGTTAAGCATCATGTGATGATGAATGTGAGCCGCACCTAATACGTCGAAGCACTCGGGCTCTTTGTACATTTGATAGGCTTCGAACATTTGAACAGCACATCGTTTGTAGGGCATTTCCCCAACAGCGGTGCCTAGTCCAGGACAAACAAAAGAATTGATGCCGGGATGGTAGAATACTGCTTTTATTGCTGCTTTGAATGCGAGATAAGCATTGACTGTATTTGCGACATTCATAGGGACCCGCATCGTTGGGGCACTAATGAGATATTGAATTTTAGCCTTGGGATTACTTTCTTTAATCGATATGACTTGGGCATTGCCGACTAGCAATTCTCCGTCGTGATTTTGATGAATCGCCCTTCGGAGATCCTCAGACATTTTCCAGCCGAGGACGCTGCTGTAGATGAAATCGATGCCGCCGTCCATGTATCCGAACGAATTTGCTGGGCTAACGATGGCATCGACTTTCATGTGATCTCCGGGAGCAAAAATATCCCCACAAGAAACATGAACGTCATCTGAAAATTGGAAGTAATATTCCCAATGTTCGACTAATTCTGGGTTTCTGTCTCTCAGGTATATCTTCATTCGATCATTTCCTCGATTTTTTTTATATCTTGGATCTTGTAATATTTCTTGGCCGTGCCGAAATTGCGTCTGCGGAGGTCGCCATCCTTCACTCCTAGTATTCGTGCCGCACCACTAATGGAAAAATATTTGTCACGCAACACAATCTTCTTGAGAGCTTTGCAGCCTTTAACTTGACTCTCCATAAAACAATGTCGGCAACGAGCCCCTTTGGCAAAATTGTTCCAATTGGTGGCCCATTTATGGCCCTTCCTACATCGCACCTCAAGAATTTGCTTGGCATTCAGATATGTTTTGGTTATCAGGGTATAACCCAACTTCTTAAACTCGGCCCTAACGAAATCGATGGTAAGCTTTTTCATCAATCTTGCCTATCAGTATTTCTTTTGCAGTTTCGCCAAGAGTTTTAGCTCTTCTTCCTCTTGGCTTCTGCCACATTTTCCCAATCCCTTAAAGCGACTTTTGAAACTTCCCGAACGACTATCTCTGGGTCGCAATTGTATAAGGCACAACAGGAAAACGGTCCCGCCTCAACTACGTGGTATTCTTCCTCGGCCAGACAAATATCCAAAACCCACACGGGCTGTGGATCGAAGCCCGATTCGTCTATAACCATTTGTCCATAGGCCAAAACCTCCGCAGGAGGTTTTGGCCTTTCTATACTTTTGTACTGTGAAGCGGTAACGACCTTTCCATCGACCACCAGCAGTCGCCATTCTTTGTCGATTTCAATTTCCGGGGCCACGATTACAATCGCTTCCGGGGGTGTACTGTAAAATGCCGCCAACTTAATGTCTTTCTCCCATGTTGCCGCCGAGAACACATTCCCGGTAAACGATTTCCTTCCGCTGGCGGGTCTAACGAACAACTTGTTGTCGGTGAGAAATTTTGCGAACAACCAGTTTTTGAACCTGTCCAGTTCTCCGAACGGCAACATGATGTATTGTGAGTTCAACAAATATTGTCCCAACTTGGGATAGTAGGAAACGCACTCAAATTCAGCATCATTGCAATAGACTCCGGGAATCCATTGGGTATTGCCCCAGAAGAAAAAACCCGCCTGGAAGCTGCCATGAAAAACGACACAATCGTCATTCTTGAATGATCGCAGATAGTCCTCATAGGACTTGCCAAACTTGATTTCGACATGCTCGTATCCGAGTCGATCCAAAGCCTCCACGATTGGGGCCTCTTCGTCATTGAATACTTCGGGCTCTAGAAGCCATTTGACATTCTGAACTGCGTCACTCATCTTCTTCCTCGCCATGCCCCTTTAGGTTATCCACTGGGTTTCTCTGACGATATCAGCGATGACCCCTCGGGCCATGGTAACAGCTTTTTGCCGATAAGGATCGTTCATTCCCAGAACCACAAGATCCGCTTCCAGGAGCGTTTCCCTCAGATAGGAATTAAACCCATAGAACTCGTTTTGCTTTAAATTCACCTTCCCTAGCACTCCGACAACAACACGGGAAAGAATATGATTGAACTCTTCGGCAATCTGGAAATGCTGGAAGTGATGAAGTCTGTATTTTGATTCAATAACTCCAGCAAAAATCTGTACCAAATGGGTAAGATTTGGATCTACAACGGGTTCGTTCCCGAGGATAAGGCGATTTGCGAGCTTGCTCGCAAATCGCCTTACCATATCAGCTTGATCGATTGGTCTTTTCTGTTCTAGCACCAATCGAATAACTTTTTCAATAGTTGGTTCATACATTTTTACGCTGTCTAAATCTAAAGGCATCTTAATCTCCTTTCCATATTCGGATAGAATCTTCAGGGTAATCTGTAGTTGAAACCTCTATTAAGGCAGAATTTTTTCTTGCCCGCAATTCATGTTTTTGGTTCGGCAATAATTCTAATTTTTGTCCGGCAATAAAAGTTGTTTTTACGCCATCCAATAACAAATCGAATTGACCAAATGCACAATGCCATAATTCTTGCTTGACTTCATGAAAATGATATGAAAAGCGTTTGCCTTCAAAGAAAATTAGATATTTAAGACAATACTTGTCGTGATTTACCAAATGAATCTCTGCTCCCCATCCTTTCTTAACTAATTTTGATCCAGAAATTAAGCCGGTAAGCAAAAACTGCCAGAATCCTCGATTAAAATTTGTCAAATTATGACATCTTTTGCACATAGAAATTAAATTCCACAATTCATTATTGCTTTTATTGTAATCAATATGATGGACAGAAATCGAACGACTTTTGTATCCACACAAACAACAAGAATACTCGTCTCTTTTTCTGACTGATTTTTTAATCTTATGAAAATCGGATGGATATGGATTTCCGTAAATCGCAGGTCCATCTAAAGCTTTATTTTTACCTTTTTGAAATTTATCCCAACATTCCTTAGTGCAATATTGTGGGGGATCTTTTCTGCCACACATACTATATTCAAACTGATAGCCGCAATTTTTACAAATGGCGATTGGTTTATCCTGTTTGAATGCGGGATTATTTTCACCAATTCTTGTTTGTGCCATTAAAATTGCATTGCATTTTTGGCCACATACTACACGTTGTCCATATGATAAAAATTCTTTATGACAGATTTGGCAAATGAAAGTTTGTCTAGAATCTTTTCTCGGTCTTGCCTTGACTGAACACGATTTTGAGCAAAATAGCCCCGTAATTTTTTTTGCACACTTTCCACAATGATGTGAAATATCATATTTTTCCTCCAAATAAGGAATCACAATTTCATCAATTTTGGAATACAAATCTTCCAGGGTGCCATCATTCCTGATAAAAATATCAACCAATTCAGGGGGATTGGTCAGATATCCCTTATGAACAATTCCTTCAAAACCGCCCGTATCTAGAAAGTATTGAACGAACGGCTTAATTTGAGCCTCTGATCCGTTAGGATCATTATTGAAGAAGCCAGGGCGGTAAACAAGAATGTTTGTTCCGCCGACTTCATGCACTTTTTTTAGTTCATTAACGTATCGCGTATCACTTATGATGATGGGGCAATCGAGGAAATCAAAATCTTCGAAGCACCTATCCAACCAAATGGTACTTTTGAGTTTTCTGAATCCGTCGCCTATCATTTGAAGGCCCGTGCGGATATTCGCATCGAATCCGGGCGGCGGCTCATCTTTTACTTTCCACTCTTCAACGAAATTTAAATCCACGGAGAATGCTTGGCAGAAGACCTCTTTTACCGCCGCAGCAAAAGCAGTTCTATGGCCGTCTAGTTGTAAGCTTAAATAATCCGCTACTATATCTTTGCCTTGTCTAAGTTGGCCTGAGACACCGATGACAAACATGGCAACCTCCTACTCTGTTATATGGGATATCATAAATAGATCTAGATAAAAGGTCAATATGAAAAAATACATCATGCTTGTGGCCCTTTTAGTCGGATGTGCAACCCCCAATCTAGAACCACCACCTTTTCGACCTAGATGTCTCCCTATTCCACCGGAAGTTAGCCCTCTACCCCCAATAGAACAATGGAGCCCCTCGATGAATGGACTCATTGATGGAGGAAACCAATTTGAGGGTGCCAGAGTTCAAAAATCAGAACCACACAAAATCCTTGTTGAAGCAGCCGAAGCTCATGCACAATATCAAGCATCGGTCGATGTTCAAGGACATCAGAGATGGGAATATCGAAGGCAAGAATTGGCTACCGTATTGCCTGGATATCATTTTACAGAAATAGCAGCCGAATCTTGGCCTTGGCAAGTAAACGATTCAATGTCAGCCCTTGGTTACGAAATGTTCAATTGCTGGTCTCAAAGCTCAGGACATTGGTCCGTTGCCAGCAAAAAACACAAATTCTGGGGAGGGGCCATGGCGAAATCTAGATCGGGGATTTGGTATGCTTGTATTATTGTGGCGAATTAACTAGAGGCAGCATTATGTTTGGATGGATTGGAAAATGGTTCAAAAAGAAAAAACCACTAAAACCAATTTGTAAAAACTGTAAATTGTTCCATCGAAGAAAGAGGCATTGCAATGTAGCTGTTCTCTATGCGGGAAAAGAAATTCATTTGCCTGTAGATCCAGAGGATGATTGTTTCTTTCAATCAGAATTTATTCCCATCGATGAAGATCACCCAGAAGTAGTAGAACCGCTTGGTGAGCATCTAAAAGAAGTTAGGTTTTGGTGTGAAGATCCGATCACGGGTGAACCTACCCAAGAAGGTAATGTCAAGATTGAGTATCCTGAGGGTTTCTTTGGACCAGATCTGAATGAGCTTTGATGTGTTCTAAAAGCTTCTCTTGATTGATGCCAATTATTCCCTTTTCTTTAACATACAACATTGGTGGACCAGTAGCCCCTTCAGGTTCCCAGAAAGGGCCGGTCCCACCAGTAGCACCGGTGGAACAACAACACTCACAAAGAAAATCATGACAACATTCCTTTAGGACTCTTGCCAGATCCTCGCAAAAATTGCCATCATCAATTACAATTCCCATGCCCTATCTACCCACCAAAATTAAGCTTTTGGCAGCACCTACGATCTCATCAATCCTTTCTTTCTTCATATTCAAGATCTTTTGAACGTGTTCGGGTCGATCTGCTACGTCTTTCAAATTTCGAAATCCGGCTGCGTAGAGTTTTTCAGCACGAACTTTACCCACATTAGGTAATCTGCAAAAGATAATCAATTCCTCCCGCACTCCATAGGCGATCCTCATCCCCAGGCCCTCTAGGAAGCTCCTACGGCCCCATTTACCGCTCATAGAGTCCAAAGCCTGTAGAACTGCCGCAGTCCTCGGAAAATCGAACTGGAGACCTCTCACCATCGCCTGAAAAGGTCCTGGACTTAGACCGTTCAAAAGTACAAAGTGAGCATAGCCGCCCTTAATTGCGGTATCAGCAAAAATTCCACTTCCATAGTTGTCGGTGATTTTTGCGTAGTAGCTTGTCATTTCCGCTTCTTCGGCCTTAGATACAAATCCCATTCTGATGGAGTCCACATTTCCCAAGGCCATAGAAACAGCCAAATCGTAATTTTCATGCCCATTTTCAAAAAGGGAATTGAAATTCCTTCTTAAATCCGCTATGTCGAAGGGACTATAATAGAACATGCTGGAAATCTTGCCGACCGCCGTAACCTCGTATTGACCATCGTTTTCTCTAATCGCTCCGAATCGTACAAGAAGATCGATTGTATCGTCCACAATGCTTTCCGAAAGATCCTGGTTCTGAAAGTGGGCCAAGCTCCGTTCAAACCATTTGTGGATGTCATCAATCGTCTTGATGTTGCCGTGATGAATCTCACTAACTAGATGGAAGGCCAGCGTCTTGTAGTGTTTCTTGTCCTCACCATAATGATCGAGTAGCCGAGAAGTGATGTTTTCGGGTTCCGACAATCTGTCAAAGTGATAATCGAATTTCTTCCTCGGCAATAGAATATAGACATCACCGCGAGGATCGAATCCAGGACGACCGGCTCTACCGGCCATCTGCCAGATGTCATAGGATTCGACTTCACTGATCCCTCTGTGAACTCCGGTAATAACAACTCTTCGGGCGGGACTGTTCACGCCCCAAGCAAGGGTTGAGGTAGCAATAAGGACTCTTAAAGATTTATCGTCTCTAAATCGTTTTTCTAGAGCTTGTCGTTTGTCTTTCTCCAGATCAGCATTGTGATATTCACATTTGATACCCTGTTCCTTCAGAGCATTTTTTAGTTTTTCGCCAGTGCGTTTGGTATGAACAAAAATTAAAAACTTGTCATCGGGATAATCCCAAACGATGTCCAGAACCGCCTCAATTTTGATTTGTTCGTTTGTTTCATAGCGAAATCCATCCTTGTATTCCTCCCAATGAATCCCCAAAGGACAAGGGCGGTATTTGGAATCTATCAAATATGTTTGTTTACCAGTTAAAGTGTAGCTGATCCATTCGGAAATTTGTTTCACGTTTGGCATTGTTGCTGAAAGCCCAACAATACGAACGTCATTATTGAGTTGAGTAAATTTCATCAACCCAACTTCAAGATGATCGCCTCGATTCGGAACAGTTAAAAGATGGATTTCGTCCGCAATTAGCGTCCCAACCTTCTTGAGAAATTCGTTCTGTTCCGATTGATAGTTCCTTACGCGAGAACAAAGCATTTCCGAAGTCATGACGATAATATCGGCGGCTTCAAGTTCTTTTTTGCGGGCAGTGGTAAGGCGATAATCACCAGTGCAAATCGAAAGTTTGAGATCACCAAAATGGTGGGTCTTATCGGTCCAGTCATCTATCTTTTCTTTTGCTAAGGCCTTTAAAGGCACTAAATAAAGGGCTTTGCCACCACGTACACGTACCTCATTACTCATGAAAAATTCTGCACACCCGGTCTTTCCTGATGCCGTGGCGGCAGCAATTATCGCATTTGCATCCTTGTCATAAATTTCAAAAATGCGACTTTGAACCGGATTGAAATTCTCAAAAGGAAAGTGTGCGTAATCAGGAAATTTATTTGTAGGAACCAGATCATTTTGATCGGTCAGTTTGATAACTGGGGGCATCTATTTGCATTCCTTACCGCATGAGAAAGTCTTCATAACTATTCCTGCTTCAGTGACTATTCGTACCATCCCGTAGGCAATAGAATCTAACGATTTTCTTTGGGCACTGTCAATAGCTTCGTCATAATCATGATAAAATTCGTTCAATTCCTCCCAACCTGAATCCTGGTAGCGGTTTTGAAGATAAAACCCGACCGGTCTGCTGCCGGGCAAATCCCGTATCGTTTTCAAGAATGCTTCTTTTGCTTCAGTCAAGAATGCTTCTTCAGTGTCCCGTTCACAATCGGTATCAACAAAACACGGATGATCGTCAACCGACTCGCCACAATCAATTGTCAGAGTGCTTTTGAGAGGGAAAACCATTTGGTGTCCGTCAAGTTCCTTTGCTATTGCATAGCCCTCTCCCTTCAAACGAAATGCGGCCCGCATCCTTGCACCCTTCGACCCTAACACCATCCATATGGCATCACTCCATCGAAAAACAGTTAGAGGATTGAGATCTTTCAAAGGCGTACCTTTGTAAGTGGGCTGGGTTGTGTATTTAATCTTACATTCATATTCATTCATTGGCTTTCCTCCAATTGGCTTTCCTCCTAAAATTGTCTGCATCCACAAGGGCCAGGAGGCCACTGTTTTGCTAGCATTCTCTAAGTGTTTGACGAAACGGTGTCGTTCACATGCCCCGCTCCCTGCTGCGGAGATTTCATTGCAACTATTCACATAACATCTACTTCCGTCGCCCATCGCATCATCTCCTATTCTTATGCTTCTACGGGTTCTCCTCTATTTTTTAATTCGCGATTGGTTGCTTCACCGATGAAATCCACCAAATCAAACCATTCTTCGGCACTTTGGGCGGATCGTAACAGATCATCAATCGCTCGGTTTTTTTGAAAAAAATAAGCAAGGCTAGCGTAATCCCCACCTAGTTTCTGACTCCACTTTTGCATGATGTCATTCAGATTCTCGTCTGAAAGCTCACGCACGTACTCTCTTACCAAGGAAGCAGTTTTTTTCATTTTTACCTCACCATGATTAACATCGAAAAACTAGAAAAAATCTTAATAGCAAAATGGGCCGAATTTATTGATGCTCGGGAGCTTATCACGTTCGTAGCCAAAATTGCGAAAGAACATTTCATCACCGAAAACATCAGGGTTCAAAGGGTGACCTTGTCTCGTTTCGAATTGAAAGAAGATGGGTTCCTTCTATGGATTGAATCCATAATCAATCTAGCAGATCGAAACGAAGAAGTCAATATGACAAGCGAAGCTTATCTCCTCAATAATGGAAGTCTTCGACACATGCAAACTATATGACTTCTACTACAGTCATTTCTTGCCCTTCATCATCTTCAAAATCGTTTTCACACATGATTTTGTTGTGCGGAAATTCTAAGTTTAGGTTGTACGAGTCCATTGAGATCGATCTATCGCCTTGGGAGGCGGTAATCCAACAATAGTCATCTGTAAATTCCGGGCCGTGTTTCCCTTCTTGCGTAATGCCAACTCTCAATTCCATTCCATCGGGCAGGATGAGTTCCACTTCTCCTTCTTGCAGCAATTGGGTAATGAGAACATATTGTAATCTATTGATTGCCATAGCTCGAAACCTCCGTAAAAAAGGGACTAAAATATTTACGGTTAGTATTTCGAGCTATACGCTACTAATGCCTAAAAAAGCCAACAAAAGATAGAGGGCGAACCACCAACACAGCACATATGCCCTTCCCACGGAATGTTGCCACTTGGAAATTCCGGTTTTCTTTTCCAGATAGATTGTTAAAAGAGCCACCAAAAAAATGACCGTGAACATGGGGATAAATCTGGCTCCCGTGAAGAAACAAAAGATCCAGAGGCCCAGATCGTGAAGGAGCCCATTCACCAAAAAGAGAATGAACAAAGAGACCCAAAGGGGCATAATTCTTCTCAGATTAAGGTGCAAAAGCCTTATCGTGCGGACCATTCCTGGGTTCCAACGACGCCAGAAATCCATCATGTTTGTTGCGTTGTAGAAATCGCCAAACATTTAATACAGGTTGATTTGACTGGGGTGCATCTGCTTGTATTCCAAGCCTTCGTATCGTTTTGATACACCTTCACCTTCGGTTTGAGAGGGAATGGGTTTTCCACTATCGTCCACACAAACGGACCAGCAGTAAACTTTACGATTATCTTGGTAGAACTCGATGAATGAGAGATGCTGATTGCCTAGCATACTACATGCCATCTTTACAACCAAATGAAAGGGCAAATAGATTGAGTATCGGGAAAACACTTGGAAGACTTCAAGGTAATAATCTTCGTAATCAGCTTTGTTAAAGCAGACTACGACATCGTACCCATCGACTGTCAATGCCATCCGTTTGAGGGTCCCAATATCGTCTTCAAGTTCCATAGCCGCCAGGGGGAAATTATACGGTATTAAGTGATCGGCCACTCTGCGAAGATTTTCGAATATTTGCTCGGGTTTTTCTAGGTATATCATCATTTTATATAGTATTACTATCTTAACTTAGGGTACGGCCTGGAAAACTGATGCGAGTGGTCTATATAGATTTGCGTACCTTTCCTATTTTTCACGTTCATCTCTTGAATCTAGTATAGCTGATCTAGTAAAATTAGACAAGAGACATCTCAGAAGAGGATTTCCATGCCTAGAAGAAAATGTCTAATGATAGAGTTGAAGGACAAGCGGAAGTTCTTCACCGACAAAAAGAACTACAACCAATTGATCGAGTTCTCCAAGGCCTTCGACGCGGAAATGTCTATAGTTAGAACCGACGAGGAGGTTCTGGACCTAATTTCCCTGGCGAATAGCGTCTGCGATGATTCGACTCAGATCAAAAAACCTAGTTTTGAGATCCTAGAAGTCCGTGTACCTAGAATTAGCCGATGCCGGTCCAAAATGCGGCACGATGCGAAGATCATCCGGCGATGGATCAAAAAACAACTCCTTAAGGGAAAAATAGTCCGATTATCCGATTTGGCCCAACGATACAAGCGATACAATCTTAGTCTGGCCTGTTTTTGCAATCACTTTACAGCCGTGCGGAAGCAGTTGATTGAAGAGGGCTACGAAATCAAAAAAGTCAAGCGAGGCGAGTATCAATTGGTCTGATCGGCTAATCCCACCAAAATTTGTCCCCAAGTATACGAGGCCAACATCCTCAGAAAAGCAACCTGATCGGGCTGCTTGGCTATCATTTCGACGTTTTCGTCGCTATGATCGGTTATCATTTTCGTCAAAATTCCTCGTTCCTCGTCTGTCATTAGAGTGGTGGCTTCGATGAAGGCCGCCATGGTTTGCTCTAATACTGAAATTGTGACATTCTTGCTTATTTCTAAAATTCTTTGTCGTTCATTCATTCTTCTTTTCTTCCTCCAGGTGTCTCGCTATGCTTCCGATGAAAACATTCAGACCTGCTAATTGGGCGGCAATGAATATAAAAATCATGGTATTCCCAATATCAAAAACCAAAGTTGCTATTACTAGAGTGATAAGTGTTATGGCAGCCACCCAACATGCTTCTTTTTTAATATTCATTAGTAAACCGTTGTTCCATGGTATTCACAGACCCAATCAACAATATGGTCTTTTGCACCTTGTACCTCGATGGAAAAAAGACCATTTTTTAAGTTGGTTTTGACTTGGTAGCCGGTATTATGATAAGTCGTGGAAAAATTACGTTTCGTACCATCTTTCGAGAAAGTTCCTTCCAATTTAAAGCTTCCTACGCCAAACTCGCCAATTCTTTTCCCGCAAATAAGGGCAGTGAAAATAGTCGCAGAATTTTTCGAAGGTTTACACCAAAAAATGGTAGTCCAATTGTCGCTCATTGTTGTGATTGTTTCTAAAAAATTGTCAGTCTTTGCCTTAGGGGAATTGCCATATGCTTTGCTTTTGATCGATAAAAGCGGAACGGCAAATAAGGCCCCAAAAGCACCTAGAAAATTACGTCTCTTCATCTCTTTTCTCCTGGTATTCTATGAGTTGTTGTAAGTCGGCCATTATGAAACAGCCGAGGGCAATCAAAAGAGCTATACCCCAATGAGTAAACGGCTTATTTGCAATAAGTCTAGCTACACTGCCTATAACCCAAATGATCGCTACAATTTTCCAGACAAGCGGCCCTGGCCTTGGAATTTTCATGCGTTTACTCTCTTTTTGTGTTTTGTTTTAAGATAGTGACCGAACCTCTTCTTCCAATCCTGTCCCCATTTCAACAACTTCGCGGGGATGTTCTTGAGAAGTTTTTTCCTGTTATTCGGATCAATGCACTTGTAGGCCGGGATCGTTGACAAGCACCAGTCTTTGGGTTCCCTTTTATTCTTGTGGCAAATGACGAAAGTCATAATGTCGAAATCTTTCGCCCCGTATTGCAACTTCTGTCGCCAATTGTGCGTGTAGAGTTGTTGGCTGTAGGGGGTGCGGCCTTTGGCTTTTCTGAACTTGACTTGATGTCGAATCATATTCGGGTCTACCAAGTCATAATGCCTACCATTGATTATTTTGAACTTCGTCCCAAATTCAGAATTAAAAAGATTGGCTACATAGCGTTCCGCAATCGGAGACATGATGATGCCAAATTCTTTGTCAGGCAAGCTCCAAAGAAAATCTCTGGTGATAAACTCTTGTACCAAATCATCTAGGCTCTCTATTCGTTCCACTCGGGTAAAGTCCTGTACTCAATTTCCCGCCCAGCTTCCTTGGCTCTTTCGATTCCCTCTTTCATGCCGTCGCTTATGCCTAAGTCAGTATAAAAAACGGATGCGTCACATTTCTTGGCAAAAGCGAATCCAGCCTCCATCCCCATCTTCCGTTCCTCGGGAATCGTGTCGTCCAAGATCCCTTCCTGGGTGTATAGGAGATGTGAGGCAAAAGGAAATTCGCCCCTTCGCAGACTATCGGCCATTGCTGCTCTCGCATACTTTATGTTGCGACAGACCTCGCCTGCGAAGGGGGATTCTAAATAAATTAGTTTCATTTATGTTCCAAATAAAGTCATTTGATGTAGATTGAGTTTTTGTTTTCGCTGTTTTTTAGGAAGCGGTTCGTCTTGAATAAACCAAACAATTCGGTTTTTGCCTTTCTTGCTTATCGTTAGTTTTTTATCACGATTTTCGCCTTTCGTAAGGTAATCTTTCTTTGCCTCAAAAAGCCCCAACGAAAATTGTTCATCATTTGATTTTGCCAATAAGCAAAGTCCTGCTCTGTTGTATGTTTCTGGAGGAATTGACCAATTGTTGTGGATGGTGAATTTTATATCGAACTCAACTTTAGCTATTTTACAATCAAAAATTGAGCCCCTGCTAAGGGGAAAAGTTTTTTTAGTAAAATCTCTACCTTGGTCCCAATTGCAGTTTTTTCGGTTTTTTCAAGTTGATGGATGTATCTACGACCCGTTCTTGTTCTATCAATAGCCCAATTGATAGCCTCTCTTATTGCAACACCACACCGCAAAAAGAAATCGGGTTCTTTTTCAAATCGTTCGATAATGACCATGAATTTTTCTAAACTTTCAAGACTCAAGGTATTACCTTAGCATTTCCCCAATCCCTAGATTTAATGTCACCTTTGTATGGCTCCTCACGATAAAAGTCGTAGTAGGGCGAGTTTTTAGGGACGTGTTCCCAATAAGCATGTATCAAAATCCACTTGCGACCCGGAACAATCGGTGGCCGAACCAAGGTAATTGTGTCGGCGGTCGCTCCGGGTTGATTATGGGCCCGTTGTTGGCCCCAATAGGAGCCAACCATGAGACCAATCACTAAAAATACGCAGTACCAAATTGCAATTTTGATCCGGTTCATTTTTCCCGTGCTTCTATCATCGCATCAGCGATTTTATAGGCATTATTGGCGGCTTCGAACACTTTATCAATGTCTAAAACATTGTCGGGCATAATGCCGGTAATGACCGCCGCTGCAAAATAGTCCCGCAGATCCATTCCGCCGTCAGGTCTTGACAGAGTTCCCGGAAAAGCTTTTTGTTGTTTATCCATTTTTAACATCATCTCCAAGAAGGTGGTCAACATCACTACCCGCATCAATTTCCTCGGCGGTATCCAAGGTTGAGATAGACTGCTGCCATTCGTCAAGATAGCTTCGAATTTGTTCAGGCGAATCGGCATCAACCATGGCAGGGCATTTTAAAAGTGGTTCAGGTTCCATGGGTTTGGAAAGCGTGGCTTTAAACTTGATGGTTTCGCCACCGGCCCAAGGTTCCTGAATGGTGTAATTACCACCACTTTTGGCGGTAACACGACCCGAAAGGACCAAAGCATGAAGCAAACCACCCAAAGGATGAATGCCCGAGTTAAAGAACAACGGAATGTCCTCGGCCAGAAGACCCGGTGTAAAATGTCGATTCTTCTTGTTCTTGATTTTCATATTGACGCCCAACGGGAATTTCGTGGTTTTGTGGACAAATTCCTTGGGTGCCCCCATCCGCAACCTTAGAGAAGCATAATATTTCAAAGCTTCACCACCACCACTGGTTGTTGTATTAGGACCTACAAGCACACCAATCTTCTTACGCTCCTGATTGACAATGTAAATTGTAGCCTTCATGTCATTGAGGAACGGATTCAGCTTTCTCAATATGCCGTTGGCCTTTCTAGCTCGCTCCCCAGGACGTTCATTCCCGCCGATCCTCTTAAGTTGTTCAGCAGTGGGATTTTCCGGGAGATCTGTTTCCAACCATTCTCGCTTGGTGGGATTGACACCAATGCTGTCCCAAACAATACCAATAACTTTGTCGGGACCGTAATGCTCGCGAATAGCCTTGACTACCTCGATAATCGTGAACTCACAATTTTCGAGTGTGATAGGATAATAAACGGGAAGCGTTTTAGGATTAACGTGACCACATCTGGACGCAAATTCGGCATTAGCCGAACGCTCGCAATCTAACCAAACTCCAATGCCCTTCATTCGTTGTACTGCCCCTAAAAAGCAATATCCAACAAGTGATTTGCCGGATGATTCAGGACCAAATGCCTCGACGATTTTGCCACCAGGAAATCCACCTCCTATGAATTTCCCACTACAGGTAAAATTCAAAGCCAAGTTCCCAGAGTCAATCCAGTAGGGAACTCGACCCGCCTCTTCTAGTGTCTCACCACCAGTCGCTTCAGCGATTTCCGCCAAAAAATCCTCGTCAGTTTTCTTTTTCCTAGCCATTATTCTCCTTTTTGAGTTCTCTTTCGATTTGTCCACCTATAACAATGACCCCTATACCCAACTGAGCTATAACGAGACCTCCAAGACCTATAATCCATTGATATCCCGAGGCCTCAAGTTGATTTAGTACGATCCCCAGCATCGCACCGCCGATACCGCACATGAAGTAGCCTATCAATTTCATTTTTCTTTCTCCATTTCTTTCAATATCTCTCCTTGTATCGCTATCTGCTGGCTAAATTTCCCACCTTTGATTGTGATTTCTTTCGACAACTTTATTTCTATTTCCTTGTCGGAATTTTGAATCCGAATGACCGAATCAGGAAGAATCGTTACCGCCTTGGCCCCAAACTTTTTAAGGTCAATCATTGGAAATCTCCTGGTTGTAATTCGAAAAAGGCCCACTCCCGCCTGCGGCGGGAGTGGGCCTCATACAAAGTTACGATGTGGGAAGATTTTTGATCCGAGCCACAAAATCCTCGGCAGCCAGTTCTTCCGAACCGTCCGTATCCGATTCTGTTGGAGCATCCGCTTCAGGGGTCTCATCAACAGTAGTCACTGTCTTTTCCACCACGACTTCCGGCTCTTTGACTTTCTGGAACTTGGTCGGGTCGAAATCGGTAGAGCTATCTTGCTTCAGGCCGAGATGGCATTGAAGTTCATGCTCCAGTTCTTCAGGAGTCTTGAGGACCCGCAGAGCAACGAGATCATTGAGGTTGGCGAGCCACTTTTCAACCTCTTCGGGAGTACCAAGAGGACTAGCTTCGTCAACAAAACGAGATTGATCGTAATTGGGGAAGGTATCGTCACCCGACCGTCTGATCGTCTTCATAATCCTGAAGTCATAGCCGTTCTTCACGTCAGTGACATCACCCTTACCCTTGATTCCCAGATCATCGTCACCGCAAATACCGGTCAAAATGATCTGATGGAGCGTTTTTCCAACGGAAAGAATCTTCGGGCCGACATTGGGTTTTTCATTGCCGTTTTCGTCAACTTCTTTCCTGACGATGCAATTGTAGTAGTATCTTTCGATTGGCTTGATTTGACGATAAAGGGTTTTCATCCTCAATTCTTCATCCGAATCGGCCTTTTCAGCTTCCTTCCAAAGCCATCTCAAATAATCTCCGATTGGATTCTTTCCGACCCATTTTCCATCGACCAGCACTCGGGGATCGTGTAGGCTTTTGTTGTTAACGCGATGGATTCGGGTCCATTGATAGAAGGGATTATCGTCCCTTCCAAACATCCCGGCAGCGGCAGGGGGAAGTAACCGAATAGTAACGCTTCCCTTGCCTTCGGGCATCTTTACGAAGTTCTGTAGAAAGTTACCTCGTTGGTCCTCTTCTTTTAAACGAGCATGCTCCTCTAGAAGAGCGTTCAGATTCAAGTTAGACATAGTTACCTCCGTTAGTCTGTTACTTGGTTGTGATCTAGTTATAACAAATGATCGGAGGAAATGTCAATACGATTTAGCTAGAAATCGATCTAGCTAGCTAAAATCCTCAATTTTTGGGTCAGGATGCCACTTTTCTAGTTGGTTCATGATTCTATCGGGAGGGATTCCGTGGAGATTTCTCTTGGCTAATTGCCGGGCAGCTATGCGGAGCTTAAGATGATTGGCCTCTTGATCTTCTAGAAGCTTTGCTAGTTCTTCCATGTAAGGCGACATAGCAAATTCAACGCGGTAGCCGTAATCTTTGGCAAGTTTGACATATGGTTCCATATGCCATTTCTCGACGTTTGTATTATCAACAATGATGGGAGAAATACCGGATTTCATGGCTTGGGCGGTCCTTTCTTGGTTCATTTTGTGAAGATGAGGTAACAGGCCCTTCTCCGAAACCATATCAAAATTGGCTCGATAGTCATTAAGATCTTCTCCTTCCATGTAGTCATCGGTGGAGAAAATCACCCCTCTCCCTGCTGCGATTTGTCGGGCGGTCGTAGATTTCCCGCTACCTGAGATACCTCGCATTAGGATTAGAAGCTTGTCGTTTTCTTGTTCTAACCAGTTTTTGAAATCCATACCCTATTTAGGGTCAAAGTGTGGCTTTTCCCCTTGAGGAATGAAATCCACTTTTGTGTACCTTATATCTACTTCCGTATTGTAAGGATATGGATCATCCAAGTAGGCCGTTACCCTAAAGCCGGGAACTCGGGCTTCGTGTAAAACCCATTTTTCCAACGGTATACCGCAGCCATCGTAAAGAACTAACTCTACCTCGTTTAGGTCTTCAATGTCTTTCAGCCATTTTTCCAGATCCTTCACTCCGTATTGGCTGATCGAGATCTGTTCCCAGGATGCTTTACCCGGAATCCACATTTTCTTGCACAGGTAGTTGATTTCTTCTTCCTCTACATTCGGTCGAGCGGGCACTTTCACGAAGCCTTCGTACAGGACCTCTTCGTTCTTTTTGAATTTTGCTGCCCAACGAAACTGCCTTTTGAAAACAGTGTCTTCAGGACACTTGTCGTGTTGACCTAGCATAATAATACTCCTTAGGTGTGAAAGTAGATGTGATTAAAAGACGTGATACCCTATAGGAGTGTAAGGTCTAACGAAAATTATTGCCCAGTTGTTTCTAGATCACTAATTTCTTGAATGCTATCCAAGAGGATCTCCATAGCATCAGGCTCTTCTTTGAGGCCATTGTGGATCAAGTTACATGGATCATCATACATGACCCCGACCTGATTCATTTCTTTTTGATAGGCCTTGGAGTAATTACTTAGAAATCTAGCTTGAAGCGTTTGAAACCATTTTTCTACGTTGTTTTGAGACTGTTCCTCACCACCGCAGAAGGTATAAGGGTACGCTGCCTGACATCGGCCATACCAACAGGCCCATTTTTGAAGATATTCCCTAGTTGTCATTCTCTTTTTCTTTCTGTTCTTTCTCCGCTCTCTTGGCCAGCACATCAAGTTTCTCTTGCAGTGTTTCATGCCCTTCGGCTTCCAACGACTCGTTGGCTTGCTTTCTAGCTTCTTGTTCGGCCAAGTATTCCTCTTCTAGAGCTTTGAGGATCTTAACGTTGTGTTCTAGCTGTTTTTTGATTTCTTCGTCTTTCTGCCTGTCGGCCTCGGCTTGTTCTTGGTTGATTCTTAGCCGTGTTTCAGGTTTCAAGTACGGTTGCGGTTTCTCACTGTATTTCCTGTCAATTTTCGCAACCTCTCTTTCATGCTTGGCCTCTGCCCTCTTTTTGGCTCTGGCTTTGAGGACCTTGGCCTTTGCCCTTCTCTCGCGGGCCTTTTTCTTTTTCTCTTGCAATTTCTTTTTGCTCATATTACTTCCATTTTACGATGTTGCTGCATTTGACATCTAAAAATTCACTATTTCAATGCGGCTATGTCCGTCTTGTACGGGAAGATAGACCGTTTCATAATCGTCCATTAGTCCTGTTAGAATCGGGTCCCATTCTTCCTTTTGTCGATCTAATTCAATGTTGCTGCTCCAAGCACCATCACAGTAAACATAACAAACAATCAGTCCTTTAAGATTGCTCTTTTCCTGGTATTCGACCGTGCTTTCTACGCCGATTAGCTCTTCCAACCGTTGTTGTTCGGCCAACTCTTCTTGGTAAGCCATGTCCAATTGAGCATTCGCCCAACAGATGATCGAATCGCCCATTGGAATTGCATCGGCTCCAAATGGTGGGGCACATTGCTTTTTACCGACTGTCTTGGTAGTCGCACAATTTTCTCTAGCGTCCTCTATTTCCGTTTCGGTAGGTTCTTTGAGTTCGACATAGTCGATCTCCTCACCCAATTCGTTGGTTTTGGGCTTCAAGTTCCAAGTTCTGTCAATGTACATATAAAGATCCTTTTCAGTTGTTATTGGTGGTGCTGATGGTAGCGGGCATCGAGGGTTACAGTAATCGCAGTCGCATTCCGCCCCATGTTGTTTTCTGACGTTTGGAAACTTCTCGTTGTTGTAGATAAACTTCTTTCTGGTTCTACCATTCACGAAAGAGATTTCGGTTTCCACAGAAGGCTTCTTCTTGTCTTCAAACCACTTTGCATCGTCCACTTCTGATCTCATCCTAGCCTCCCCTTAAATCCGGCATGTCTGAGGAGACCTGTTGTGTAGATCCCCAAAGATCTATGTCTTCTGCCTTGTCTTCTTTCACCACATTCTCATAGCGAATGCCTTGAGTGGGCACGGTGAAACACTCGTTGCCAATTTCAGTTTCTTTGCCAGCATCATCCACGGTTGTGTACATGATGATCCCGCTGCCTTCTACTCTTGTGTTCTCTTCAAAGATGGGATAGCGTTTTCCTTTGGTGAATTTCAACCCTCTTTGAATTACCCTATGTTCGGAAGCAATATCGGGATCGTAGATTTCGTGACGAATCGGTCGTCTTCCCGACAACGTGGCCGGGGCCTGAGGCCGGGGAGCGAGATTCGTTTGCGGTTGGGGCTGAAGAGGTTTCGAGAGAGCCGAATTGTTTTGAAGCAACTCAGGATTGTTGGCCAGCAGTTCGGCCAATTCTTCTTTGGCACCAGGATCTTCAATTCCTGCTTCTACGACCGCCCCGTCGTCAAATCGGAATTTCTTGTTTTTGATAAGGATTCCATCTGGCGATTCCCGATAACTGAGCTTCTTTCGCACGTATTCGTGGATTTCTACGTCAACGACTAGAATGTTGCGACGAGCTAGTTGAGCGATGATTTTTCCAGCAAGAACCTCCAAAGAAACTTCTTCAAAACCCTTTCCAATCTTTGCGGTTTTTTGCTTGATTTCTTCTTCGTACTGTCCTTTGGAACCCTCTACTTCTTCACGGTAGTGGTATGTTACTTCGTATCCGATACTTACCTCCAAAACTTCAGCTTATCTAAAAACGTGGGTTCTGGCTTGACCTCGGCTTTTGCTTTTTCGGCCTCGGCTTCAGCTTCCTCCAAGTGTTCATCCCATTCATCCTCCCATTCTTTCAATATGTCTGTTAGTCTTTCAATTTTACGGTCATTAACAGCTTCAAAGGCAACATAATCAACTTCTGTGCATTGATTCCTAACCGGAATCCAAATCATCGCCACTTCGGGCGGCATATCTTTGCCACCTCCGCTTTTGAATTTGTCTTTCATCCTCTCAACAAATGCTTCTGCCCGAAATGGAGGAAGTTGTCCCACGTCGATGTAGAAAACCAGTACGCCTTTAAGTTGTGTCTTTTCTGTTATTTTGTCCCCTTTCGACTTCTATTTTACACATCCAGTTTGCTCAATCAAGTCTTTTCCATCTAATTCCGCACTTTCGACAAAACAAGATATCCTCAGACTCGTTTTTAACTTCACCATCGCAAAGATGAGGATAAGTTATACACCTAGTTTTTCCTCTAGTTAGAAGTCCATCCAATGTATCAAAACGATTTAAGAAACCAAATTCTGTTTGAATGCCGCATACAGTACCGTCGAAATATTCTACTTCACCGTTTTTAAGATTCATTTCCCTCCTTTTTCAGTATCAGAGTAGCCTTCAACTTTGATTTTTGCGTAGTAATCCTTGTTGATGCATTTCTTGCCGTACTGAGCCAAAACCTGACCCCCCTCATTGGTTGTGACGCCCATGATATAGGGACAATAGAAGTAGCCAGCATCATAGTTGTCTCCCTTATAACCCATTAGAATGGTATCTCCCTTGAGTCCACTGAAAATTCTCAACATGCCCACTGTGCCTTCAAATTGGGAATATTTGGAGGGATCATTCTTCCCCGACCTGAAGTCTTCATGTTTCTTAACAACTTCTATAAATTGCTGTGGTATGATTGCCCAATTTGCTCGATGCCCCACCACTTTCGATGTTGATGAAGCACCATTGACTCTCAGAAAATCCAAGAACCTGTTGGGTGATTTCCATTGGTGAATAAGATTCTGACCCGCCACATTAAGTAAATCATTGAAAATTTCCCTGCAAATATAGTCATGGGCTACTTCACTGATCTTCGCACAGTGCTTGGCTTCCTCGTCTAAGTTGTGTTCCTTAGTTCTACCCGTGGGTTGTATTGCTGGCACTTCCACCGGTAATGCCCGCATTCTAGCAACCACTTCGCCTCTCTGGAGATTGCCGTACTTATCCCGCCACAGATACATATCGGTTGATTCCAACATGGGTTGAACGGAAACGAGTCGAGAAGGCAGGAAGTGTCCAAAAATTCGGCGGATGAATGGAATACTCATTCTTTTCCATTGCGGTACATCGGGACTTCTTTCATTCCAAACACGTTGATTTTCCATAACTACCGCAACAATCATGCGGTCTTCTTGATTGTCGAGTTCTTTAAGCAGGCCTGTGCCTTCCCATAATGATGTGGTTTCTTTTACCTGTCGATTTTTTGTCTCTGTATCCATTTTTCTCCTAGTTACTTTTGAATAATGCCGGTGCCGAATCGTGTTTTGAAAATGACCGGTTCGCGGTTTACGATTTTGCAGAAAGTCGTAAATGCTTCATTAGATTCTTGGTAACTAGAAAGATAATCCATGACAATTATGCCGTCTAAAGGCAGTTGTTGCCATATAAGGTCGAGATAATCGCGGTACAAATCCAAGGACGTTTCCACGTTTATGAAAGCTAAATCCCAGTTGCCCGTTTCGAAGTTGGTGACAAATTCTTCATCACCTATTCCTCCGTAACTATATCCGAGGTCGCCTCGATGAAAGTCCCTGATATTTGACAAAGCCAACCGGGCCGAGAAAAAACCATCGGACTTCGGTTGGAACGTGAAGATTCTTTTCAGAGTTTTGCAACTCTGTAAAAGGGAGCATATCGGAAATCCGAGACCCAAACCTATCTGAAATAGGCCTTGTGGAGTGATGAACTTGCCAAGATGATAGTAAAATGGAATATACCGAGGGTCTTGGTATAAAGAACTCTTGCGGTAGATTTCGTCTGCTACACGAAGTCTATCTAACAAGATACAGGAATTGACGAGACCTTTGTCTAATTCCCCATTAACGTTGCGGTATATTTCTGGTAAGTTCACGGTAGTGGACTGATCTTTCTAGTTAAACCAAGCGACCCTCCCCTATCGCCCAATTGCCTAGCGGACTCGAAGAGGGCCGCCCTTATATAGAACGGGAGGATAATTTTTCCAAAAACAAGGGAGACATCACTACACATTCATGGTGTCTCCCTGCCTCGACTGGGTTTTATTCCCAAACTGCGTTTTTGTTGTGCCTCACGTAGAAGCATCCAACAACCGTACTCCGCAATCTACCGTGAATATCGATGTCTCTGTCATACGGCCTAGAGCCACTCGACCCAGCATCACGGTTGAAGACAGGATCGGTCAAGGCAAATATATATATGATTTATTACATTCGTTTAGAGCGACATTTTCACCAAAGTACATATGAACTTCGAGCCTAACGAATGAAATCAATTTGTTCGATTCGATCCTCTTCATCTAAAGTATATTAGGGCCCAAAAAATGAAGTTGGACTTTTTCAAAGACCTTTCTAACCCTTTCTTCCTTAATCTCATCTAATAGCTTTAAGAAAACTCGATCTGTTAGTAAATTCAAAATCTCCGAGTTCCAGTATTTTAGATTTCGACCCAAATGCTTGATTCCCTTTGGATTTTTAGCCCTGACCAATTGTGATAGCTCGCCCCGAAAAGGACCTAGATGAAGACCATGGTGATACGACATGTGAAGTCGATCTTCTGCAATCTTATCATCAATGTCGCCAAAAGCCAGATGCATCATTTGATATAGGAGTGCCTCTTGACCCCATTGTTTTTCTCCGGTGCCATTGTCGTAGCAGTAGCTCGGTGGGTTCGAAATATCAAAGTTAGAATCGGACAGAATGCTCTCGATAATGGGGTTGACCTTTTTGTAGTACGGCTCGGTAATCAAAAAGTGCCAGCCAGTAATTCGCTTCGGAAAACTGGGATGGGGCCGACGAACGAAGTTCGCAAATGGCAGACCTGTTTTCTTGCATACCTCCATGCGTTGATCGTGCATCATCGGCTTCTCCCGCAACATCAATAAATCTACGTCACATATGAATACCCCATCGAACTCATTGAGATATTCGTAAGGAATAAGCCATCGCAGGTAATAGGGTTTCTTTGTCGGATCATCGGATTGGCTGTGTTCTACGAGGAAGTTCTCCTCGACCTGAAAGTCTCCCTTTAAATGTTCCGGCAATTTACCAGGAATAAAGATCTTGATGTCATATTCCGGGTAAGCTTGTCTTATCGAATAGACATATATGGGAATGTAGTCTAAATACCAGCCGTGAACGAAAGTAACAATTCCGATTTTCATAATAACGGCAACATGCTTTTGAGTTCTTTGTAGTGTAGTACGACCGACTCAGAAGACATCTTATAAAATTCACGCAATCCTTCGGAGGTCAATGAGATCCCACCACCGCTAGGTGGACACAAATTGTACTTCCACCCTGCGTCGTGTATGGAAACTTTCATAGGTGGAGTGTTTTCACTTAACACGCACAACAAATCTTGATCCACCCACCAATCAAGTCCCCTGTCGTCAAAAATCCGAAACTTCTCTCTGAATGCTGTATAGGGTGCCCACGTTGGAATTTTGGCTTGATCGACCATAAATCTCAACAACTTCCTTGATCTAGGATTGTTTCTGAAGCCCCAGACACCACCATTCACTCTGTAGTTCGACTTAAAATGTCTAGTGGTATGAAAGAAATCAAAATCCTCATCAAATACTTGAAACGGATTGTCTTGAAATATCAGATCAAGATCTAAAACCAAAATCTGGTCGTCTTCTTCTACGGGTAGTTCTAATGTCAACTCCATGCGGTGGGTCATCCTTCGATTTGGCCACCTATCGTCAAGACTTAAAAATTCAATTCTCTGAAAGAACTCTCTCGGGAATAGATCGTCCGTATAGAATATGATTCGACAATCGGAATAACGACGAAGACTTTCAATGCATTTGAGCATCAATACTGTCGGACTGCCGGTGTAGATGAAATAGGCTATGTGCATTACTAAGTTAAATCATGAAGGTTACTGTTCTAATTAAGTCCCACCTGAGGCATAAACTAGCAATAGAATGTGTCGAATGCGTCCGAAAATACTACGACTATCCGATCATCATCGCTGATGATAGTTATGGCCTTTCTCAATCGCATTTTTCGAAATTCAAGGATGTAACCTTCTATCAGCAGGAATACGATATAGGCTTAGGCGGCGGTAGAAATTTTCTGCTTGGCAAAGTCGATACACCTTACTTCCTGCTACTCGACCACGACCAAATACTGGATGAACCGGGCAAAGTCGAAAAACTGTATGCAATCCTCCGAGAAGTGGATGGTACGATCTCCTCTGGCTGTTTATGGGATGTCGGTAAACCCAGGATTCGAAGATTCGTGGGCTTCTTCAGTTACCAAGAAGGAGTCATGATGCACTTCTATGATCTCGCAAGAATCCAATATAAACAGATCGGAGATGCGGTTTATTGTGGCTGCCAATTTGCTGAAAATTTCTTCCTTGGAAAAACAGACGATTTCGATAAATGGAATATTAAATGGATTGATGAGATTCCTGCTCAAGAACACGAAGATTTCTATTTCCGATTCCCAAAGAGTCTCCGAGTAACCTTCTCTCCCAATACTTGGGTCAAACACAAACACGTTCAAGAAGACGAAACAAAATACTATAACATACGCTACGGAGAAAAACTTGTAAGGTCGAGAAAATACATCATGAATAAGTACGGATATACATACATCGACAAACATCGGAGGGGATATTTCTTTCCCCATACACTTCACAACGTTTACGATTGGACCTCTTGGGAATTTCCTCCTTTCATAACAGTAAAAATGCTATGACAACAATCAATTCCCTATGGATCGGAACCGATCTTAACGAGTTCGGCATTATAACCGCGAAATCCCATCTAACCCATGGACATGAGTTTAATTTGTGGGTTTATCGAAATATGAAAAGCATCCCTGATGGCGTAGCCATCAGGGATGCCTCTGAGATTATCCCTAGAAGCGTTTGCAGAAAGTGGTTTGAAAACCTACATCCGCAACAACGTTTTAAACACACAAAGCAAACCTTTGCCAATTATTTCAGATACAAGCTCATCCACAAATACGGTGGTTGGTGGGTCAATATGGATGGGGTGTGCGTCAAGCCATTTGATTTTACAGAGGAATACGTGTTGACGGGAATCGACGCAATACCCAGACCAGAATTGAAAAACTACCCCTTCAACATCATCAACGGAACATTCAAAGCACCCAAAGAAGCTCCTTTCCTTCAGAGTATTATCGAGGAGATCGAGCCTATGGCTCAAGAAGGGAGACATCCCAGAAAATTCGGAATGTGGGGTACTGTCGTTTTTACGAAGCATGCCTTCAAACACGGTCTAGAGAAATATAAAACCGAACAGCATGTGTTTTGCCCCTTCGGTTTCAAAGAAAGCGAGAGGATGTTCAAAGAACCCAACGCAGAGATCCCAGACTGGGCTTATACGGTTCATCTGTATAATTACGTTTCTAAAAACGAATGCGTCAAAGACAGCATATACGACAGGCTAAGGCGGGAGTATCTATGATGGGCTTAAAAATACTGGGTGTAGGACTAAGCAAAACTGGAACCCACTCCCTAGCTGCGGCCCTCAACCATCTGGGTTACCGCTGTCTTCATTGGGCTCCCGAGAGACTAACGGATATTTTGATAGGCGAAGCGAAAGACCCACATTTTTTAAGATATGACGATGTAGATGCTGTGGTTGATATTCCCGCCGCCCACTTCTACAGAGAGATTGGAGAAGCCTACCCAGATTGCAAATTCATTCTAACGCTCAGAGATTGCGATGATTGGTTTGAAGGAATGGTAAGGCATGTCAATCGTGTGATAAATTGCCATCGATACAACCTACTAATGTCCGCTGTTCACGATATCGTGTATGGTTGTGCTATTCCCAACAAGTTCCTATACCAAAAGGCTTTCAACGATCACAACCGACGAGTAGTAGAAGAGATTCAGGCAGATCGTTTGCTCAAGATGAACATAATAGAAGGGGATGGCTGGCCGCCTCTTTGTGGTTTCTTGAATAGACCGATCCCAACCATCCCGTTTCCATGTAAAGAGAAATTTTAGCTATTCTCTAGGTACTTCTTTGTCTGTTCCGCTAGTTCATGATTCTTGTGGTAGATTTCACTTTGAAGTTTGTCCATTTCCTTACGGACCATATAACCACACTCCTTGGCATTATCATGTGCCTTATCCCAGGATTTGATGTGCTGTTTTATCTGGGTGAGTCGTTGTTTGGCTAAAGCCACTTTCTTTTTAGCTTCCAAAACATCAGAATCGCTTTTAGAACGAGCTTCGGCTAATTTGTCGGTCGCCCCATCCTCTTTGTGCTGGGCGAAGGTTGCTGAATAAACAGAATCATATTCTGCTTCTCGACGGGCAACAAGATATTCTGCTAGGCCTTGTTTCTCTCCAAAATAGTCATACCAAACCGCCAAGCGATCTTGGAAGTGACTTAGACTTGCTTCATTGAATAAAAGTCGGTCGGCATCAAGAACGATTTCTTCGGCTCCCAATTTAACAACTCTCTTGTTGTCAGGGGGAAGATCTTTAGGATCAATAAGTTTTTTTATGTCACTCATTGTTTGTTCCTTCATGTGATTTGGGGATTGTCGGTTCTTTATTTACAGTAGAGTTATTACCTATCATTTGGCTAACCTTGGTTCCTTTTTTCCCATCAGGATATTGTTTTTGTGGTAAATCCTGCATTCTGGTAACTGAATCCGCCTGCTCTTTTTTTATTTTTTCGCTGAACTTTTTTTCAGAAATTTCAGTCATTGCCAAAGTTTTCTCGTTGTATTCAATCCAAAAGATAAAACGACTTTTCCCATGTCTTGCTTTTCCAAAAAATACTCTTGCAATTCCGGCTTTTTTTTCGAAATGAGTTTGATTGATAGACCACCAACCATCAAGAGGTTTAACTTGTCCGTGGGCATCCGCGAGATTATCATCATCAATAACACCCGTTTGAAGATTTCCCCATCGATCAGTTAATTCTTGGGCCTCACGGGCACTCTTGTTGGCTTGCATGGCAGTCAAGATGCAGATTTCTTCTTCTTTTGCAAGTCGTCTAAGATCTCGGATAATTCGGTATCGAGATTGCCAAGTGGGAATGCCGGGATAATCCTTCATTTCACCGATGTAGTCTACGATGACCATATCAGGCCGGAAGTCAATCAAATACAACTGTTGAAGATATGCTCGAAGCGTATTGACATCCATCACTCCGGGAGCAAATTGTTTGATGATAAGTGTTCGGGGATCTTCTTGTTCATCTAGTTGCTCATCAAAAGCCTGTTTGATAAGTTCTTTGTGATCTAGCAATTTGTTAATATCAACCGCCGCCAATTGTGCATCAAAACGCTCGGCAATTTTCCCCTCATCCATTTCCAGCGAAATGTAAAGAACCTTTTTGCCCAACAGCACGTTTTTCAATGCGGCGGTAACGAGGTTCAGCGATTTCCCAACTCCCGAAAGAGCAATGACCGCATAAACCTCGCCTCGCGTGGGCCCGCCCGATAAAAGATTGTTATCTATACTCTTGAATCCGGTTGTAAAAACCTCTAGGGCTTCATCCTCCTTAAGCTGCTCATATCGCTCCTCATATGATTGAAAATAATCCAGGCCGGGATCAAAGTTTTTGTCTACAAGCAAAGCATCACGTAGTATGTCTCCGATTTTCATCCAGGTATCATCGTTTTCAGGGTCCTTCTTAATAACGGTGAGACACTTGTTGAATGAAACCTTAATTGCCTGCATCTTGGCGAAGTGGACAATCTTATCGAGAAGATAGTCTCTTGATTCAACACCGGGAGTATAATATTCATAAACCTTGTTAAGTTCGGTAAGATAGTGTAGTTGGATTTCGTCGTTCTTTTCCGCAATGTGGTCTTTGACTTCCTGAACGATCCACGGCTTTTTGGCGAGAACTTTGTATTTCTCAAAATACCCGAATAGAAGTTTACAAATCAGTTTATGAACATCATCAGTAAAGTATTTAGGTTGAACCAGAGGTAGACTCTGAACTAAAAAATGCTTGTCCGAGACAAGCATGGCAAGAATGTACCGTTGAAATTCCTCGTCCCACTTGAACTCGGAATCCTCTTCGGCATCGGGATCGGTTAGACTTTCAAGCTGCTCTAGCTCTTCTTCCGTCAAATCGTCGTCGGGGTCGATAAAATCTGTCATATTCTACCTATCGCTCTTTCTCAGAAAATAATTTAGCAGAAATCCTAGATTTTGTCTAGATCAACAAAGAAGCAGCAGTCAACAAAATTCATTTTGTTGACCTCAAGTTCCGCTGTTCCTTTCTCCAATACGATAACATTGAAACGAGGATCATCAACCAATCCTCCAGCTTTTTTAGGGACTTCACTTTGTTGGGCTTTCCACTTGGTTTTAAAATTAGGAGGTACATCGATACCTGTGTATTTCTCAATCCAAGGACATAGTTCTAGAAGGATTCCGGCTGTTGTGCCTTCCTGTACTCCAAATTCCAAAAAGTGTTTAGGTCGGAAATGCCAAGCCAAAGTTAAAAGGACATTAAGATCGAATGTGGGAGTGTACTTGCCATCCTTTTTGGTTCGTTTCTTTTCGAATTTTTCGTAAAATGTCTTTTGATCGATCTTAGTCATATAGATATGTAGTATCTACTAAGGTCGATTGTCGGGACCCAGGTAATCATATTCAGATAATGAAACTGAATTGGCACGAATAGATTTCTCTCGGGTGATTTTTTTGCCCAAGGCCTTCTGTCGATTCCAAGTAATAGCCTTGCAGTAGGTCGCAAATTTGGAGTCCACGACTAAATGGGCCTTCTTAGATGGCCTCTTATGGGCAGGCACGTAGGATCGAACGATCTTTTCCAAGAGCCGTTCTTGATGTGGACCATACTTCTGTTTATTAGCTCCATGTCGAGTCTTGTTTTTCCATAAAAATTGAAGTTGCTCCACGATTTGGCGAACAAAGGGATCATAGACATACTCAAAACAAAGCGATAAACATTTTTCGATATAAACCTGTCGCTTGTAGTAAGAACCTGCCTGAATAAGTGCTATCCTCAATTCTTGTGCCACATCTTGGTGATCGTCGGTGTGATTGTTCCTGTTGTTTTTCTTGATAAGTTGCCATCCTGCGTAGTTTGCCAGATTTCCGAATTTCTTATCAAGTTCTAGATATTCCTCTTCACCTACCGGGAATTGTTCAGTGATTGCTTTTCGCACCTTTCTCCTTGATTAGATTGTTTTCAACTGATCTAGTCGCCTTCCCCACACACAACTGACTTTCAACTTTAAGTCTGGGAATAGATTATCAGGGGCCTCAAGAACCTCAGTGCCGATATTTGCGGCTCTTCTAATTTCGCCCTTATTGACAAGTATACAGAAACCATCATGCAAATGAAAGCAAAGTTTCGAAAAATCTTTGGTTTTTTCATGCAATTTAACTAGTTTTTTCAAACTGATTATCGATGCGGGTGCTTGAACTGAAAAGTTCCGCACTAGGTATTCGTTGCCTTGTTCGATTTTTCTTCTACGTCCAAAGTGGTCCGTAGCGTAATTATCATCGTCTACACCCTGACTTTCTATCCACGTAAAGGCCGTGGGAAAAGAGTGATTGAACCTATTTATTAACTCACGGGCCGTTTTCTCATCAATTTTAAAATCTTTTGCCAGTGTTCGCGGCCCGAGACCAAAAATCATGGGTAAAAAGAGTAATTTTCCACGTTTTTCAGATTGCGTGTCGGGCTGTAACGAAGTTACCGCCGACCAGATATACTCATAGGCATTTCCAGAACTTAAAGCCTTTCCCAACTTAATGTCGCCCGATAACCATTGAAGAACGGCCACCTCATAGCTTTTGAAATCGAAATAGACAAACACATCATCATAATCGACTGGGGCGAGATTTTCCTTATCCTCCGAACTCAAATTGTGAGGTAAATAACTCCGATAAAACGCTTTTCTGCATTTTAACCGACCATTAGCATGCTCTTCAATTTCAAAAAATGGATGAAGAATCTTCTTCTTCCCACGATGAGCCACGCCAGTCGCTTCCATCTGAGGAATGACGGTTGTAATGAGAGGATAATAGACTTGATTGTAGAGTGAAGAAAAACCTTCCAACGGCAGTTTGGCCAATCTACTAAGGGCTTTCTCTACGGTTTTGGGTGCATACCCCTCGATACCATAGAATTTCTCTATGATTTTGAGGTCCCAAATTCGACCTAGATTCAAATCTGCTCCGGTAATGGCTTTGAAGAACGAGAAAAGCGGTTTTATATCCCAAGCAAGAATCAAGCTTTCATCGAAACAAAGAGAAAGACCACCAACGATATTCAAAAGTCTCTCGCAGTCATGCGAAAGAGGGGCAGCAATCTTCATGCCAGCCCCTTGTATAATTAACTTCGCCTGCTTGTCTTTGTTCGTGAAGTCAAGAACGTCGGGATCAAGAGTCAGTAGAATGTTCTGCTTCGTTAGTTTTTTTAGAGCCGTCGAGAACGTAATGCTCACTTAAGTTCTTTCCTTGTAATTCTACAATTGCTGTGATTGCCATAGCCGCAACGCTAACCAATTCATCATCATCGGGTTCGTCTGCTTTGACCGTGTCCCACCATTCTTCAAGCTCCTCTTTGATGACAGCATACGCCTCATGGGTGGAATGGAATGGCCCATGTTTTTTTCGAGCTTTTTCGCATTCCTTCAACACTCGATAAACGATTGACATAAATTCGGATTCAATTTCACTCAGCATAATTCTTACCTTAGTATTCTTAGTATTGTCTTATGTTGTGGCATTGTTATTCTTCTTGCCAAACACTCGCCTCAAGGCGGGCGAGTGTTTTTTTTGTTTTCTTGTACTTTATTTTAGCTCTTCGCCCTGTACTAATTTTACAAGGCCGACATTTCTTACAAAGCCATTTCTCTTTTCGTTGCTTAAACCAAGCTAATTCAATTTCAAATATCTCAACAAATACTGAATATTTTTTCCCACAATTACCACAAAACGGATGAACTAATCGTATTTTTTTCTCTTTAGACACTTCTTTACCGACCGTTATCATTTTAGAAGCCGCTGCCTCTCTATCAAGTCCAAAAGCTTCCTCTAATATGTGCTGCATATTGTTTAAGCCACAACGCTTCTTTTTTGTGTAATCATGTAATATCCTATGACACCTCCTGCAAAGAGGAAATAAATCTGAAATCAATTCATTACCTAACCGTTCGTATGTGAGATGATGTAAATCATATTGGCTATTGCCACAAATTAAGCAATATTTGGGAGAATTAGAGCTAAGATATTGCCGCTTTTTTTGACTCCAATGCTCAGAACGCAAATAAGATTGATAATCACTATAACCAAGTCGAATTAACCTTTCCGAAAGTGTTATCATTGTTATTCCAATTCGTAAACTAGTTCTTCCATGAACGATTCTTCTTTTACACCAAGAATTTTGGTTTTCCCAACCCATTCTTTTATATCATCGGTTTTCTTTCCCACCTTGAATCGAGGAAGATAATTTCTTTGTTTGATTTTTTCGATAGTACGAACTTCCAATAATCCATAAACATAACAAACCACCCTATCCCCTGGTTTCAGACTTGTCAAACCATATCGATCAATTGCTGACTTTTGATGCTTGTTGGTCATATGTTCGATAGAAATAAAAGTTTCTCCATTGATCTCAACAGATTGCCCTTTCCTAAGAGCTTTGGCGATCCTACGACTGAGCGGCATTTTTTTAAACCGTTCCTCCAAAACTATAAAAATCTAACCTAGCAAAATACAAGGGATTTGTCAAGATCAGGAGGTTTGTAAGCGGCACCGTAAGGTCCACTTAGAAACCGAAACAAGATATTCTTGGCTGCATTAACATCAGCATTACAAGTATAGCCACAACTCTTGCACTTAAATATCTCTCTGTTACGATTCCCACTCTCAGTATGACCACAAGCATAGCATCGCTGACTGGTGTATGCAGGATTGACTGTTCTGAAACTAACACGGTTATTTTCACACGCCATTTGTATCCTGTTTAACCAGTAACGATAACACCATGCACCGAGAGAACGACGGATATTTTTACTCACCCGTCGTGTGAGTTTGGTCTTCTGGTTCATTTTCTTCAAACCTTCTACTACGACCAACCTTTTGTTAGAAACTACCCGTTTGGCAGTTTCGTCCATATATTGCTTTAACGCTCTCCGTGCCTTTTTCTGCTTGTTGCTTCCATGTTCTTTGTTTTTGATTCGTTCTATCTGCTTTTTAACTTGCATTCCGTATTGTTGTCCGTCATCCAAAGTCGCCAGAGCGTTGATTCCTGTGTCGATTCCAACTACCTCGCCCTGTTCTGCCTTCGGGCCAGTTTCGATTTGGAAACAGAATTGAACTTGATCTTCTGTGATGATATAGGATTGGAGTTGTTTGCCAAGTGCCATTAGACGATTGATATGTTTGTGTCCTTTGATGGGTAGATCAAGGATGGTGTTGTTGCCTATGCTGGCCAGATGAAGCCAGCAATCAAAGGTTTTGGCAGTCCTGTGGATTTGTAGGTTTGCAATCGTAGAAGAAACATGCATCCTCTTACCAGAATGGATGGGTTTGGTGGTTCTTCCTGATTCTTTGACTGATTTAATTAGGTCTATTGCTTCACGGGCGGCAACTTTTCTCAACCTCGCAGATAACCATGTATCAGGTAGATTCACAATGTCTTTTAGTAGTTCGCCCTTCTTAGGGATATTTTCCCAGAACCGATCAATGAAGAAATTAACCACTTGACCGTACTCTTCAAGTGTGGTCTTGAGTTTCTGTCTCTTCGCTTCGGTAGCGAACTTCAATGTGCATCTACTGCTGCGTTTTAGTTTCAACTTATACTCCAAAGCCATGCGGCAATGTATGATGTGATGATCCCTAAGAAAAATCCTACAGCGAGTCCCGTTTGGAACCTGACATCTTTCCAAAAGAAATTGATTCCATTTTGCTTAAAAACATCACCGATATGAACATCGCCCATCGTGATCGGTTGTTGGGGATCATTTTTGTGCTTTTCAACTAATTTTCTCAGATCATTAGCACTTTCTAAACAATGCTGCCTCTCGGCTATACCCCTTACCCAGAAATGTGAACCGCCATTGTCGTCATCTCCTGCAACCGATTTTATTTGTATAATATCAGTTGCCTCAAACTCAGTAGTTGTCTTATCGTCCCGCATAAATCTAGGTGTATGTAAAATGATCTTTGACACTCTATTCTCCATTCTTGGCTTCGTATTGAAATGATCTAATGGTTTTATTGATTACCGTATGACTAACTCCAAATTTCCTGGCGAATTGTGACTGTTTATTTTTCAACTTGCCACACTTCCATTGTTCTTTAAGTTCACTGATTTGTGAATCAGTCAATAACTTAGACCTGTATTTTTTAGGAGATTTGTCGATCTTATATTTCATACTAGGCACCGTAATGTATGGGGCTATATTGTCAATTACATGATCGTAGTCAGCACTGCTAATACGAATTGTGGGCTTGCCTTCTCGTTGATTTATCTTCGATGTTACGCCTAAATCTATAGACATCCTGCTGATTAAAAATTCAACATCATCAAACCCAAAAGAATCGGTATACAACTTAATTACCCGTTCCCAATTTTCTCCATAACCAGTTTTATTGTAGCCATCGTCGCACATCCAATATGCAAAAATACGCCAGTTAAGAACCAAGTCCCTCGGGACTATTTTCTTTGACCGTTTTTTGCTTGGATGCAAATACCATTTTCCCCGCAAGCCACTAAACAAAGGATGAACATGACTTGTGATATAACACCTTCCACTAATTTTGTTATGGTCACAATGGTCGTGTATTACTTTACCATCTCTTCTAATTGGCTTCAAATGCCAAGATGTAAATGGACTTCTAGTTACAAATGGATACATTATATCGGCAATATGCCGAACATAGTCCTCTTTGCTAGATTCTTGACCATAAGATAAACCACTATTCCTTTCTATTGTTGTCCAAGGTATGGAGGCATCTCCCAACAATACACCTTTTACCACATCTGATTGCACGTTGGTAAACGAATTGGGCAATTCTAATTTATACCCATTTTCACATTCAAATTTACTTAAATCATATTGCCTCATCCAACGATCTAACAGTGAAGGACTACATCCCCTTTTTCGGGCGGCAGTTTTTCTTGTTTCCCCCATCATCATTGCTGCCAATGTTTCTCTGTTGGGTTTCTCGTATTCATCCCAACCCCTCGGACATTCTATTCCGTAATCCTTACACCAATTAAGTACCGATCTAGTGGTAGCATCACAATGTCTTCCAATCGCAGCAGCCGATTCAAACTCATCACATAGTTTAAGTAATTCATCTTTACTAGGTTTTTTGGTCATTGCCCTATTTTTAACAGGTTTTATTTCATAGAATTTGAGCCATTTATAAACAGTTGCAACACAAACATTGTATTTCTTGGCGATCTCCATTACCCTCAAATCATTGTAATCTTTCAACAATTTTTTCTGTGAAGGTCTATTGTGGTTTGGAACTCTCCTTTTGCAACCACAACTTATCACCCGGCCATTTACAACTCGATCCAACCTTGTAATTCGTGTGTTTCCACAAGAACATCGAACATCACAAAATTGCCTACCATCATCTGCCCATATACTCTGAATAGTTAAGTGATTGAATGTTTGTCCGATATACTTGCTCATTTCACCGTCTCCTTCATCGCCGCCTCTTTCTTCTTTCTTCTATTCTCTGCACTTCTCTTACCATAAATTTTAGCCGAGAATGAAGACATGAGCGAAATCATATCATCTACAAGTTCCTGTTCGTAGGTCTTCTCTCGCTTGTCTTCGGTACACTCAATCATCACACCATGAGAACTAAAGAAACGCTCATAAACCCCAAAATTGAAGCGTGTGAGCCGATCCTTATGCTCTACCACAACTTTGGTGATAGAATGGTCTTCAACCAGTTTGAACAACCGATTGAGCCGAGGGCGATTGT
>Ga0180432_10001051_pt1 | contig 44051 bp, 27 predicted proteins | sample SS_ome_10_FD_132414 | JGI IMG/M metagenome (GOLD analysis project Ga0180432, IMG submission 132414) | Hypersaline lake sediment archaeal communities from the Salton Sea, California, USA - SS_1_MS_2 metaG | ecosystem: Environmental > Aquatic > Non-marine Saline and Alkaline > Hypersaline >... | reverse complement strand
TGCTCTTGAAAATCACCTCGAGGTATCGTTGAGGGAAATGGAATGCAACAGAAAACGAGTCCGCTCCATAGTTGCTTGGTCATGGATTATAAATTCACTTTTGAATTAAAATTGGAATTACATCTAAATTGAGCGATTAGCTGTTAGCCATTAGCGTTTAGCTTTGGAAAATTAAGGCATTACGTTGATTAGAAATAATAACAAACGGTTGAAAGTTTGTAATAGCAAAACATCCTATAATCATTAAACTAATAGCTAACCGCTAAAGGCTAATCGCTCAATTTAGTAATACTCAACTTTGGGTGTTTAGCGGTGGGCCTTTTGAATCACTCAAGAAACGATTTCCTATCAGTATTTAACAAAGGATAACGCCATGAAAAACACTGGTCCTGTAACTGCTCTCGTCACTTTATTTCTTTTCCTTTTTCTGAACATACTTTCAGGATCTGTTCTTGCCATTCCGAAAGCCCAGGACAGTGCCGGGAAGGCGCGGATTGTCGAAAATTATGGCAAGCTGCCTCTCTCCTTTGAGAAAAACCAGGGACAGACAGATGAAAAGGTCGCATTCCTCTCCCGCGGAAGTGGATATACCCTGTTCCTCGCGCCGGATGAGGCAGTTCTTTCCCTTAGCTCGTCTTCAAAAGATGAGGGCCTTGGTAAAAAACAAAAGGGTGGCTCAAAGGTTTCACGGACTGAGAAACAAGAGGCAAAAGGCGGGGTTATCAGGATGAAGCTCTCAGGTGCGAATCCCTCTCCTGTGATTTCTGGGGAGGAGAGACTTTCTGGAACAAGCAATTATTTTATTGGAAACGACCCATCTAAATGGCCCACCCGTATCCCCAAATATGAAAAGATAAGGTACAGGGAGGTCTACCTAGGCATAGACCTTATCTTTTACGGAAACCAGAGACGGCTTGAGTATGACTTCGTAGTCTCTCCAGGATCTGACCCATCGAAGATAAGGCTAGAGTTTCAAGGTGCTGAGAAGATAAGCCTTGACGAGAAGGGAAACCTTGTCCTGCGATTAAAGGACGGAGAGGTAATCCAGCAGGCACCTGTGATCTACCAGGAAGTATACGGAAAAAGGATAGATATTGCAGGCGAATACCTGATTGACCCCACGGGCCGGGTAGGCTGCCAAGTGGCATCCTATGACCGGAATCTGCCTCTCATAATTGACCCGGTGCTGGAATATTCCACCTACCTAGGAGGGAGCAATTGGGAATGGGGCTATGCTATAGCCGTAGATAGCTTGGGAAACGCCTATGTTACCGGATGGACTGCTTCTCATGATTTTCCCACGATAAATGCCCGGTTCTCAGATCAGGGCTACATTGACGGTTTTATATTCAAGCTCAGTCCGGATGGAAGCCAGGCCATTTATTCCACATACCTAGGAGGGAGCGGTGATGATAAAGGCCTTGACATAGCTATAGACAGCTCGGGAAACGCCTATGTGACAGGAGGGACTGACTCCGACAATTTCCCAACAGTAAATGCTCTGTATCCGGATCAGGGCGGCCGTGACGCCTTTATATTCAAGCTCAGTCCGGATGGAAGCAAGGCCATTTATTCCACATACCTAGGAGGGAGCGATTATGATAATGGCAGAGGCATGGCTGTAGACAGCTCGGGAAACGCCTATGTGACTGGGCAGACTTCCTCTTCTCTCGATTTCCCCAAGGTAAACGCCCTGTATCCGTCGTATCGTGGCTATTATGACGCCTTTATATTCAAGCTCAGTCCGGATGGAAGCCAGGCCATTTATTCCACATACCTAGGAGGGAGTGATCTGGAAGATGGCTGGGACATAGCCGTAGACAGCTCGGGAAACGCCTATGTGACAGGAGAGACTGACTCCTACAATTTTCCCACAGTAAATGCTCTGTATCCGGATCAGGGCGGCCGTGACGGTTTTATATTCAAGCTCAGTCCGGATGGAAGCAAGGCCATTTATTCCACATACCTAGGAGGGAGCGATTTGGATCGAGGCTTTGCCATAGCCTTGGACAGCCAGGGAAACGCCTATGTGACTGGACATACTGCTTCTCATGATTTCCCCACAGTAAATGCCCGGTATCCGGATCAGGGCGGCAGTGATGCCTTTATATTCAAGCTCAGCCCGAATGGAGGCCAAGCTGTCTACTCCACCTATCTGGGAGGGAGCGATTATGATAATGGCATTGCCATAGCCTTGGACAGCCAGGGAAATGCCTATGTGACAGGATCTACTTTATCTGACAATTTTCCCACGGTAAACTCCCTATATGCGAATTATGGTGGCGGTCTCTTTGATGCCTTTATATTCAAGCTCAGCCCGAATGGAGGCCAAGCTGTCTACTCCACCTATCTGGGAGGGAGCGATTATGATATTGGCTACGGCATAGCAGTGGACAGCTCGGGGAATGCCTATGTGGCAGGTGCTACTTTATCTGACAATTTTCCCACAGTAAATGCCCGGTATCCGGATCAGGGCGACCGGGATGTCTTTATCGCCAAAATCAGCGACAGTGGACCGGTTTGTGAACCAATTATCATAACTACATACACCACAGACCTAAGCAATATTTATGAAAGAGTTTTTAAATACGACGAAGTTTTTCGTATGCATGTTGTTTTAAGAAATACTGGCACTAGCTCAATAACGGTGCAACCCAACGAGGATATAAAATTTGATTTTTATTCTGCAGATGACAGAAGCCCAATAACAATTCAAAACTATCCCGATTGCGACACAGCTTCAGTAGAGATTAAACCTGGAGTGACCCAAGCAATCAATTTTAATTGTAAAATTACCAAAAATGAAGCCTCATGGAAGAGCTCTGGTTTCAACTTTATTGGGAAAAAATTTGAGGCAGAGGTCTATTTAACTGACTCTCCTGAACCCAAAAAGAGATATGCATTTTACATAGATGAATTTGGTATTCCTGAGTGGCTCAGGAATGTAAGGTTTGTTGAGCCTTCATTACATTTGGTGCCCCAAGGCAATGAAGATCCTTTGGTTCTTTTAAATCACTACGGAAAGGTTGCCCAAAGGGCTAAAGACCTTGGATTCAGCGCACTTGCCTTTCCCATGGAGTATCATCAATTTGGATATGAAGAATCACACCAAACTGGTTTGGGAATCAATTATTGGTTCCCTGCTTCTGACGAAAATTATACAGGCGCCAACACGTATTATAGTACACCTCATTATGACTTAACAAAATATTTTTTGCCTCAGGCCGATTCTTTATATGAAGCCAAGTGGTTAGCTAGAAACCTGATTTGGCTTTTAGTTTCTGAGCTCCACGCCAATGATTTAAAGATAGTCGGGTACATGGACCCAAACGGAATATATAGCCCGGATCCCTCAGAATATGAACCTGAAGACAAAACAGTAGCCCATCGTGAGAGCAAAAAAAGTGCTTGGGGAAGGCTACATTTGTCTTCCGCTCTCTCGCTACAAAAACTAGACTACCTTGAAACTGAGTACCCCTTCGGACTTCAGAATATTGATCAACTGGCGCTCGAAGTATGTCCCTCAGGTCCTTCAAAAAAAGGGGATGCAAATTACGACAAAGGTTTTGAGTATTCGACAATAAAGAATGATATAACAAATTACATAAATACTAATGGAAATGCCAATGGTCTTTCTAATAATGATATCAGTTGGCATTATGAGATGGCAAAGCAAACCCACTTCATAGGAAATGAATTAGGATATGATTTTGATATTATCAATGCAGATGATACTGGACGTCTTGTTATGAAACCAGGGCCAGCGCCGTATATAGATGGACCATGGACAAGTCTTTATAGACCCGGATGCCCTACAGACGATTTTGCATTATATAAGAAATGCGACTGCGAAATTTGTGAAGAACTTCGGGATCAGGCAGGAGCTACAGAGGACGGTTTTGCCTTAGATTCTTATGCCAACATGTTGAAACATATGCGTTGGCAATTAAAGGATCCAGGGTGCGCTGATAAGTATGACCAAGGGGCACTAATGTCAGGAGATTACTTTGTGCCCTCAGATGTGAGGTGGGAAGAGAATTCAAAAGAGACTTACTGGAAGTCTGTCACTGCCTCCGAAGACGCAGTAGTCAGTGACCAGTTTTATATCTGGAAGGGTTCTTTTGCCAGATGGGCCTATAAAACATTTAATCTGGGGTATCGTGTACTACGTACAGATTTAAGGAGGAGTTTTTCAAAACTTGCAATACCTGAGATGGAATTCTGTTTCCCAATCGTAGGCTGTATCACAACACCGGAACAAAGTGTGAAGGAATCTCTACCCCCTGGTTATGACAAGAGACCTGGTTTGATAACAGCTCTTATGATGGCAACTGCCTGGGCCAATCGAGCACATTGTGACTTCAATAACAACAGGGATTTGGATTTTAACAAAGATGGAGACTTAGACCCAGCTACCAATGGAGAGATTAGTTTATTTTCCGGTTTGGATTTTGACTTTGAAGTATGGAAAAATGGTCTGCATGATTTTCCCAGAGTAGGGAACATTGTAAATTACCTGTTAATGAGAAAAAAGCTGGATGAAGCCTACCCAAACCAAGTTCCCATACCTTTGTTTAGAGAAAGAGAAGCTCAAGAATTACTATATAATCAGCGCTTCTTAAATTACCCCAATGGAAATGTAGATGAAGTAAACATCGAAGGAGAGTATGAATACTTAGACGGTAGAATATGTAACCCAACGGGAAGTGATTACGCTGAAGAACCTTACACCATTTTATATTCGCTTCCCGGAGAATATGGGGAAAAGGGACGGATTCTTCATATTATGAACGAAAGGGTTATCAGCAATGATAGCAGTAGCGAGGTAGATGTTAGCAGTGGCGAGATACCCGCTGACTACTGCTTTAAAATAAAAATCCCCAATGGGCATAAAGTAAACAGCATCTATCTTGTATCTCCTGATTTCTACAACGATCAGATTGATCCTGACAGGGATGGAAACCCTGATCCCGATTTTTATGCAGATATAACTGGTGACGAAGGTTATGGGAAAAAATGGTATGTAGAAGGCAACCAGTTAGTAGTAATAGTCCCTCATGTTATTGCCTATACCGCTGTGCTGATCGAGTTTGAATCAGACGAATGTGCTGATTATAAGAGTATTGCCAAAGCCTTTCTCCCCAACATTTATCAAACAAATTTTGATATCGTCGGTGGTGATAATAACATAATACTAGTGGGCTATAATGTATTAAGCTATGATATAGACACCGCAACAGTAGCTTACCATATTGTCTTTGCTGACGAAGACTGTCCGCCAAACTTCTTGGAAAATTTTATAGACTATGACACAGCAAGAATATGCTCTCTATACTATACCTCCCATCTGCCTTTCCCACTTTATACCGGAAGACTGGCGGATATTGAGACCTTTTATGTTACCGGAAATATAAATACGGGTGACATTGTAAGACTGGAGTTTCCTGGGATAAATGGAAAAGGCAGTTGGGCTGGCAACGATGTTTATGATATCGTCCTGCCAACCCATCAAGTACAGACCTTTGAAGGTTCTGATCTGGATGAATTTAGAAAGCCGAATGGCCATCTGGATTTATACGTTGTTACATGGAATCACGAGTTCTTCAATAAGCCAAGATATTATTGGGAGAACCCGGATGAGTTCAGTTTGGTAGTGGATGGTAATTTTGCAAGTTTCTATCCTGCCACCAGAAGGGAACTGAATAGAAAATATTATGTCCCGTGTTCAGGAACTACATCGGTGCCCCAGTTTCCTCCAGCTACTCAGTACACAGGATCGTGCGGCGCTTCTTGCCAGACCACCGCACCCCTCACGGTTGCCGGCAGCGCAATGGACGTGAGATTCAATTACACCGCGCTGGTTGAGGTTATGGGTGGAGTTATGAGCGAAGACTTCTCCACGGTCTGGTGGCTTACTGATTCGTGTAACTTCTCGACGGACTTTGAACAGGCCGCGAGCAGTAAACAGTTCTCCTGCACTAATGTAACTATGCCGACAGGTTCTGAGCATGGCTGGGTCTTCTGGATGGTTGCGCCTACCGCTACCGCTGACTTTGGCGACGATGAATGGTGGAGTACGGGGGTTTATGAGCTCATGTGGTATCAGTTTCCGTAAATCTGTGTAAATTTTTTGCCAGCCTCTCCCCTGAGCTTGCTTTAAAGCCCTCTGGTTCCACAGGCGGCAGATGCACCAGGGTGAAAGACGAATGGCTGCAGATAGAGTTCGAATATGGTATCTGATGTAACAGCCAAAGGGCACTTCACATTTATGACTGTAGAAGGGTCTGTAAATTAGGAAGATCAACTGTATTTTCCAAAGACAATCTTAAACATAGGGAGATTAGTACTTTAAGGTCATTACAAAGGATGAAGCAAGGTTTTTTCCTTCTTTACGCATCCTACATGTTGCTATGCCGTAGCATGGTTAATGGCTTTATTTATGAAGTCCTTATTACTTCAAACCCACTTAATTAACTCATACAAGATAGGAGGACAATATGAAGAGGGGAATGGTATTATCGTTTAGTTTGTTTTTTTTAGTCATGGCCTATTCCATAAGTTTAGCTGAAGAAATTTATATCGAAGGAGAAGGGTATGTTGAGCCGACCGCTGCATCCCAGGAGCCCTTAAATCTATCTAACATAAAAAGCTCCCAGGGCATATTCGCTGCTGTGGGCGATCAAGTGACAGTTAATGTGCAAGCTAATAATTTTCCGGTTATTAATCTTTATACAACTGTGCGGAGTCAAAATGGCATTCCCGTCACAGGGCTTAATGCTGGTGATTTTGACGTAACGGAAGATGGTGTCACAGAAACAATCAAAAATGTTACAGAATCCACGGGTTCATGCAGCGGAATAACAGTATGCTTGGTTTTTGACGTTAGTGGTAGTATGGAATGGCAGCCCCTTATTGATGCTCAAACTGCCGCAATAAATTTTGTCAATAGCTGTGATCCACAGAATGATCGGATAGGGCTGGTCAGCTTCAGCGATTCTAATTTGGTAAATTTAGTAATGCCTGTCCGCTTCATTTATACTGACGACAATAATAATGGTGTTTTTGATATTATTGACGCGATCAACGGCCTAGTTGCATATGGTGGGACAGCAGTCTATAACGGAACGCAAAAAGGGATACTAAGCTTGATCCAGGAACCACAGCCAAAGGCTATAATAGGATTCTCAGATGGCGCTACATGGGATGATACAATAACGATCAATGATGTTATTAATTCGGCAAACAATTACTCTATTCCTCTTTATATGTGTGGATTTTATTATGATTCTAAGAACTTAGAGGATATGGCTGATCAAACCGGCGGTCTTTACAGGTTTGCGCCAAGCGCAAGTGATATGCGAGATTTCTATAACGACATAGCTGGTGGATTATGCTCCAACTATATCATCAGCTATACATCCCACAATCCGGCTTACGACGGCTCAACCAGAATAGTATCAGTTACACATGATGGCGGCACCACATTTGGTTACGGCTTTTATGTAGTGAACTACAGACCGGTGATAACTCGCGACACAGCTACTATCAATCTGAGTAACATGAGTCAGGCGCCAGATACAGATTTAAACATCTGCGGAAATGTGCAAGATAACGATGCAGAAGCCCAGGGACAGCAATTGATAGCCACATTATACTATCGTCATATTAACGAGACTAGTTTTACCTCAACTTTTATAACACTAATGAAACAGGGCAGCGGCACCTATTCATTTTGCGCAACGATCCCGGGCGCCACTGTACAAGAACCAGGAATCCAATATTATCTTCATGTTACTGACGGTATCCAGGAAAATTATAGCCCATTTAACTATGATTTTACGCCCTACTCGATTCCAGTCCAGCCGAACCATGCGCCGACAATTACCCACACCCCGGTGACGAATGCTCTATCGAATCAGGTCGTCACTATAACTGCTGTTGTAGTGGATAACGACCAAGGCGACTGTGTCAGCCGCGTGGCACTTTTTTACAGAACTCATGATATAAACCAGATTACACCGTATCACATACTGGAGATGGCCAATACAAGCGGAAACACTTATACTGCTGATATACCTGCTGGTGCGGTGGTTCAGCCCGGTATTGATTATTTCATTGCCGCATGGGACAGCTATATTGTCCGATCGGACCATGGCACATCCGGTGTGCCACACTTTATCCAGATTGCACACGATTCATGCACGATTCATCTAGTGCCGGGATGGAACATCATCGGATATTGCGGGCAAACTTCACAGTCCGTATCATCAGCACTACAGACAATTAACGGATTATACTACTCTGTATGGTCATACGAAAGCGGAAGTTGGAAAGTTTATGATCCGCAGTATCCGGAATACAGCGACCTTTCTGTTTTGGAACCATGCCGTGGGTATTGGATCGAAATGAACAGCAGCGGTACGCTGACTTTGCGATAACTGTATTTCAGACATAGGGGTTGGCTGGTGCCGACCCCTATAAACTATAACACTCGGAATGAAGGTGAAGATATGCATACAAAACTATTTTTTCTATGTTCATTATTTGTGTTGGCATTTCCTTTCTCCTCGATGGGGACTAACATGCTTATGCCCCCTGCACGGGTCATCGGGACAGTTACGATCGATGGTGATCTGCTGACACAAAGTGATACAGGGTATACTTTTGAAGTAACCAAAGCGGATGGGACAGTATACAATCCAGCTGCGGAGGATACAGACGGTGTGGATTCAAACAATACATATTATCTGATGATCCCAATAACTGCTATTAACTACGGATATGGTGGCAGTGCCAGTCCTGGAGATGTAGCAAAAATTCATGTGTACAAGGACGGTAATGAACTGGATGTCACAACACCAATAAGAGGTTACATTACTGTAGGTGAAAGTGGATCATTATCACAAATAGACGTAGTGGCCACTAGTGCCTCAACATCAGTAAATCCCCCATCCGTGCGTCAGGTAGGTTTTTGTGATCAGGGCTGCCAGGCAGAGGCGCCTCTTAAGGTCTCAGGTACCAAGCTGGATGTATGTTTTAACTATACGGGGCCGGTGAATATCCTGGCCGGGGTCTTGAGTGATGATTTTAAGCATATTTGGTGGCTAAGGCCTGACTGTTTCCTCTATTCCGAATATTCCCAAGCAGTTAATTTCGGAAGCGGATTGAGCTGTCAGGGTATAAATATGCCTGTTGAGAGTGGTTATCTTTTCTGGCTGGTGAGTCCTGTGGATCTTTCGCAGCTTGATTGGGAGAACGGAATTTACGAGCTGTTGTTTTATCAGGTCCCTTAGAAACCGAAGAAGGGGTCAGGCGTGACATTGGACAAAACCAAAACAATAGGTGGGTTACTCTTCAAAAATACAAACAAAATCATTGCGCAATTCAGACCAACTCAAAAAAGATTCGAAGGGGTTGCAAAAGAATTGTCAATGTCAAGAGATTGCTCCTTCTTCATTTTCTTGACCTTATTGATTTTCTTCTTCGTCCCAAATGCCAGGGCAAATGACTTTCCTGCGGACTGGGTGCCTTGGGGAGAATTCGCCTCGGACACTTGGTACATGGACCGTATAAAGGCCTGGGAGGCGTTGTCTTTTGCCTGTGGAGAGGGGGTGGTCATCGCCCAGTTAGATTCCGGCGTGGACTACAACCATCCGGCACTGAAAGACCGCCTCTTGATGGAGGATGCGTACAATTTCGGCGACAATTCCACTGATGTAATGGACCATCTCGGGCACGGCACAGGCATGGCGGGGATCATCTTACAGGTGTCACCCTGCGCACAGATCATCCCCCTGAAGATCAATCCTGCGGGAGAAAACTTTTTTGAGACAGAGGCGCTTGAAAGGGCTCTTTGGTATATACTTGATCTGGCTGAAAGAATACCCGGTTTAAAAATCGTCAATATGAGCCTTACGGTCTCAGAGATGTCAGAAGGGCTTGATCGGGTAGTCGGTGAACTCCATAGGGAAGGATTCATTCTTGTAACCGCTGCCGGAAACGATGGGACCTCTGCACAGCCTTTGTGCCAATTGCCGGAGGTGATGTGTGTAGGCGGGCTTGATGAATTTGATCAACGCCTGGCCTCATCGAATTACGGACACTTTCTGACCCTGAGTGCTCCGGCAACCTCTCTTTACGCCCCGGCCCTGGGCGGAACATATCTTTATTATTCCGGCACCTCCGGGGCCGCTGCGCTCGTCTCGAGTGTGTTGACCCTTGCGGCCTCAGCAAACCCAAAAGCCCATCTCCGGCTTGACATCGCATCTTCCTCTCAGGACCTGGGCCCCGGGGGCTTTGATGAAGACTTCGGCTTTGGGGTCCCTTCAGCCCTGGAAGCTCTGTTTGCCGTCTTGGGAGAGAAAATCTTCTGCTTTCCGTCAGAGGTAGTCCTCTCCCCCCAGGAGGAGAAGACGCTCTTTTTCACAGGCACCGCACCCGTAAGCGCCTTTAGCGATCAGAGCGGGATCTACCAGTTCACCGGGATGTCACAACAAGGAGAGACATCGTTGATAGGCGTGAATCCAGGCGAAGGCGACCTTTATCTCTATCAGGAAGGACCCTTTGCCATTAAAAAAATAAAGGTGCACGTGGTGGACCCTCCATATCTTTACCTTGAGCCGGTAGTTTACCCGCTGGACATCAACGCAGGCTGGCTCGGCATGTGGACATATCTAAGCCTGAGTGACCCCCTGGAAGATCCGCTGAAACTTTCCTTTACATACTGGAAAGAGCAGGAGGGCTACCGAAAGGTGGAGATCTCCCTCTATGAGGGCGATTATTTCCAGCCGCCTTTTTACCTGGACACTCTCTTCATCCTGAGGGACACCTCCTTTTTCCCGCAAGGCCTCTACGAATCCTTTCTGATACCTCAAGATTCCGTAGAGGACCTCGTTCAAAAGAGGGCCTTTTTTATTAAACCATAGCCGCTTAGTGAAATTGATAGAACTTAAGCTCGTATACCCCTGTACTCCACCATTCATTGCTGCCAAAGTCAGCGGTAGCGGAGGGCGCAACCATCCAGAAGATCCATCCCTGCTCGGATCCTGCAGGTATAGCCACGTCCGTGCAAATGCACTGCCCGGCATTACTCGCGGCCTGGACAAAGTCCGTCGACAAGGTACACGAATCAGTAAGCCACCAGACACTCGTGAAGTCCTAGCTCATGACACCAGCAATGACCTCAACCTGCGCGGAGTAATTGAAGTTCACATCCATCACACCGCCGGCGACTGTCATCGGCGCACCGGCCTGGCAAGTAGTGTCACAAATTCCGACATTATGGTACACTGGGGGTTTATCGCCCTGCCCGGTTTGGGTAGAAAGGCAAAAATCCGCCTTCACATTCTGATCCCACACCACTATGTCCTTTGTCAGCGGGTTATTCAGAAAGGAGGCATCGGCAACAAGCCTGTAGCTCCCGGCATTTAGAGGAATAGCAAAGCCCCCTGCGGAAGCCGTAACAGTATAGTCGTCTGTCCCCTGAACCGTTATAGTGACGCCGCCCCGGCCTTCCCCAATATCGTACTCCCCGTCATGGTTCAGGTCCGTAAACACCACACCAAGGACAAATGGACCGGAATTACTCCATCCAAGCCCGAAATCAGTTGTTTCCAGGTAGCTGCAAGGATACTGAGTATATTGGCCCTTGGCCATGCCTATACCTGCCTCCCTGAAATCAGGTTTCAACATGTTCACCCGGTGACCTCTGCCCGAAATACCTGAATCCACAAAGAGGTCTGAATGCATCTGCTCTACCACTGCCTGAACAGCCATGTAACAGGAAGAATAAAAACGGCCGGCTATGTTTTCCCCAACCGTATACCAATCATATCCCGCGGCTGTGATGCGTTCCCATGGCTTACTCCCGTCCAGGGAGTCATGGGCGAAGTAGTCGTTGTCAAGCATTTCCTCAGAGTGTGATCCGGCCGCCTGAATCAGGAGGGCATTCATGGCAAGAGGCTGAACAGGCTCACCTGAAATGTCACCCGACTCCACGCCTTCATATAGGTCTATACCTTGTCGAGCCGCCTCACCTACAGGGTCCATCCTCGCCCGGTTGATAAGTTCAAGGGCAAGTTGCCCTTCCGGAGAGGGGTCTCCATAATCGCTGTACAAAGCAGCCCCGGCAACAACGGAAGCAAAGACCCACCAGGCAGTGAGGAATCTTAACAGTAACAAACGCATATTGTAACCGTTCATTGGTTTATCTCTTTTGTTAACGTTATAGTGCTCCCCTACTGGCAAAGTGCATACTGCCAGTCTTCACATTGGACAATGGCAGCTACGTCTCCTGGAAAAAGGGAAACGCAAGAATCACTGCAACCTACGCATTGGTCCCTGATTTCGACCTCGCCGTATGGGCACTTTGGTATCTGGTAGAAGAGAAGCTCATAGTCTCCGAATTCCCAGTCAAGCTGGTCCAGGGATACAGGCGCAACCAGCCAGAATACCCAGCCCTGTTTAAAGGCCTCGCTGAACTGCACATTAGAGCAGTTAAGATACTGACTGCCATCCATAGCTACCTGAAAATTATCGGAAAATGAACAATCATCTGCCCACAGCCACTGTGTGGTCGAGAAATCCCGGGTCATAATACCCATGAGGGACGTGACCGGCCCAGAATAATTCATACAGACATCAAGGGTTTGAGCGCCGGCCGTGACAGGCGCGCCCTGCTGACACGCCGCGTCACATATCCCCACAATGTGCTCATTGGGAATCGCCTGTTCCGGTCCGCATAAGGTCTGGCCGTCACAATAATCCGCCTTATAGACTTCGCAACCTACAAAACAGACTATGTCTCCTGGAGAGCACTGCTCAGAGCAATCTTCAGAACAATTGTAGTCCGCTGCATACGCATGAACCGCAAAACCCGCACTCATCAAAACACATAGTATCAACCATTTGATAGTAAACATGATTAAATCCCCTTTAGTTTCGTTAGAAACCGGAAACTTGACTCCCTTTTCATCCATAGTTGGCTCAATTTTAATGCCAACTACTCTTTCCTATTTTAGCCACCTGCTCGCTACACTCGCTTGACCCACCCCAGTGAGATCTTCCGGACCTGAGGGGCAGGCACGAATAAGTACCTTATCGGCATCCTTCATTCATCAGTTTACACTTTTTTCGAACAAACGTGCATTGTCGAATTGAATCCCAATGTCGAAAGTGGAAATTTGAAATGAGAGATCAGGTAACGTATCTCCATGTTTATTTTTTCCAATTTCGAATTTACAATATCAAGTTTCCGGTATCAAGGGTGACCCCCATAAGCGCCAAGTTGTTTTGTAAAAGTCCACAGGTTGCATTTATCCCATACGGGGTTGTTGCGAAAGATTAACGTCGAACATCGAATGAAAAAAATAAACACCAAATACCTGATATTCAACGGCTATTTCTGTTCTTATGGATAACGTCCTTTGGTGTTTAATTACAGGTTGCTAATAAAACTTTAGCTCGTAAGCTCCTGTGTTCCACCATTCATCGGATCCCAAATCAGCGTTAGCAGTAGGAGCGACCAGCCAAAAAATCCAGCCCTGCCTGAAGGCCTCAGTGACCTGCACATCGGAGCAGCTCAGATGCTGGCTGCCATCCATAGCTACCTGAAAATTATCGGAAAATGAACAATCATCTGCCCGCAGCCACTGTATCGCCGAGAAATCCTGAGGCAAAATACCCACGAGGGCGGTGACCGGCTCAGAATAATTCATACAGACATCAAGGGTTTGAGCACCAGCCTTGACAGGCGCGCCCTGCTGGCACGCCGTATCACATACCCCTACCACCTGCTCATAGGGAACCGCCTGTTCCGGTCCGCACAAGGGCTGACCGACAGCATGACCCGCCTGAAAGACGTTGCACCATGATATACAACCGATTTCTCCTGGTGGGAGACACTCCTCGGAGCTACCGCAGGTCGCTGCATGCGCATGAGACGCAAAACCCGCACTCATCAAAGCACATAGTATCAAGCATTTGATAGTAGACATGATTAAACCCTCTTTATTATTTTCGCATGTCCTGTCCTGCCGATTACCTCAAAGTACGGTTTTTTAATTACGGTAGCTGATAAAACATGAGCTCGTATGCTCCTGTATTCCACCATTCGTCGTATCCCAAGTCAGCGGTAGCAGTGGGAGCGACCATCCAGAAGACCCAGCAATGATCGGAACCTGCGGGCATAGCCAGGTCGGTACAGATGAATTGCTCAGCGCTCGCGGCCTGTTCAAAGTCTGTCGACAAGGTGCACGCGTCAGTCAGCCACCAGACACTGGTGAAGTATTCGCTCATGACACCAGCAATGATCTCAACCGGCGCGGTGTAATTGAAGTTCACATCCATCACACCGCCGGCAACTGTCATTGGCGCACCGGCCGCCTGGCAAATAGTGTCACACATTCCGACATTATGGTCCCCCGGTGGATCCTGAGCACCACCACCTGCACCAACCGTGATTGGAATGGTGATAGTTTCGGCCTGACTGTCGGCTATTACCATGCTTGTACTGCCGTCTCCAACTGCGGTGATGGTAAGAACAGTTCCACTCAGCTCCGCAGTTGCAATTGCTGAATCAGGCACAGTCTGTATGGTGTATGGTGCCGAACCGCCGGAAATGGTCACCGTAGCCACATTAAACACAGTATTCAGGATCACGCCGGTGGCTGGAAGGTCAACTATAATCACGCCTTGGGCTGGTCTGGCGCATTTGCAACGACCCACCACGGGTGAATCATGAACAGAGAGGGCCGCCACGCCGTCCAAATCAAGCTGAGTCAAAAAGGTTCCATGGGGACACCAATTTCCACGATCTCCGTGACTCATAAATGCACCGACTTCCTGCCAGTATGATGTCCCCCACTTTTGAAATTGCCCATCCGGCATCGTGCAGCATTTAGCTCGTACAACTACCGGACCGTTACTATCTCCATGAGAGGTATCGCCGTCCAGATCGAGCTGCGTCAAAAAGCTCCCGTCCGGACACCAATTCCCCATTTGGAAGTGGCTTTTGTCATAGCCGATTTCCACCCATGAGCATGAACCCCAACTATCGGCTTCAAAGTCGCATAATTTACAACATCTTGCCCTTCCTACTATCGGGCTGTCAGATCCCGTAGCGCCTTCACATTGATCCAGATCTAACTGGGTAAGAAAGCTTCCAGGCGGACACCAGTTCTCCAGATCTTGATGGCTTTTGAAAGGGCCGATTTCTTGCCACGAGCAGCTACACCAATTAAGCTCGTCCCCAGTGGCCGTATTCACTCTGAAATTATCCTGACTGCCGTCACCGGCTATGTACTCAGATCTGTCCTGGGAGTATCCTCTTATTCGAATACGTCCGTCGTTAGTTGTCACGGTAGGAGTCCAAAAGCGTGAGTTCGTGCCTGACTGAGCACCGATACCAGTTGCAACGGACTTCCAGGTATTCCCCCCGTCAGTTGAGTGGTCTATATCGACTGATTTTATTGTGTTTCCATAAATATACCAGGTAATCTCGTAAGGATCGAGTTGGGTTAGCTCTTCCCCTCCATCCGGAGAAAAAATAACCAGATTATCACTGTTCTCTTCTTCAAGAGGAATTACTTTCTGAATACCAGTACACCAATCGTAGTCTATGTAATCGATATAAGTCGGTGTATTAGGATTTGGTGGATTGTATACGATGACTTTTTTTTGACCCGCTGCGGTTATTTGATATCCAAATGCGGCAGTAGTGTGGCCGGGTCCACTAAAAAATAATGGACGATTGTTATCAATCTCTGACTTTATCTCATTCCAGCAATAACCATTATCATCATTACAATCAACTCCCTGGAAAGAGAAGCTGTAGCCAAAATTGTCCATATGAAATGATTCAGGGCTAGACCAAGATGTACCGTCAGGTTTCAGACGCCAAGTTGCTGTATTTGGGTCGATGATAACATCAATATAACTAGGCGTATTGCTACCTTTATGTAGTACAGGGCTACTTCCAGAAGTGTATGGTGGATGATCAAACCAGTAGTCGATCAGGCGGCCATAGCCGCCGAAGCCCCCTACTCCTTGAACATAATTGTCGTAATATCCAAGAATCATGGTCTGGGAAGTGGGAACACACCAGTAGGTATAATCGATTTTCGGCATGAGTTGCCAATTGGCGATCCTTTTTTCCGTTTGTGCAAAGGCAAGAACCGCAACCGAGGAAAAAACTAATATGCTTGAAATGAAAACCATTAACTTTGTGAATACACTAAGCTTGAATTGCTGTTGAATTGTAGTTGAATGAATTTTCATCTTTACCCCCTTTATTTTTGTTCTTTTTCCATATTTTCAGAGATCATGGGGAATAATCCTTTATGGACGTAACTATTGCTGATAGCTGATATGAAATCGCTTTCTATGGATTGGGAAGCAGGTTGATCATGAATCATAAGTATTGTGAGCCCAAAATCTTTTCAGACTCCATTTTTACCAACTCTTATGACATAATATTTTTCATATCATTATTGGGATCATATGTCAAAATACACTTTTTTGAGCTGAGTTTGGGGAGAAAAGAGGCCGCAGCCGATTAAATCACTTTTCAGGGTTGTATTCCCCGCCCTTTGGGGCGTTCAATGCTTTTTGGTATACCCCGCTGCTTGCGGCGGAGTATTTCATTGTTTTTTGGCTTCCAAGGTAAAGGATATACGATGCCCCCTATATTCTAATTGGCCGAAAATAGGTGATTCCTATACGTTGAACTTATTTCTGAACAGTTCCTGAACAGGCAAACTCAAAATATTTAGGTTTCAAAAAATTTATTCAGTCAGGTTTACCCTCACTGCATCCCAGTGAAGACTATCCAATGTTATGTCGCCATCCATGTTTGTATCCACAGCGAAATAGAACCAGTATGAACCTTTGGGAAGCACTGAAGTCGGTATTGTAAATAGATCTATGGATGGAAAATAGAAAAGCGGCCCCTGATATACCGGAACCCAGGAGGTTGCCCAGGCATCAAAGGTAAAAAAGAAACCGCCAAATGGGGTAGTTGCTGCTAGCCACCAGTCAGCATTATCTGTTATGTCATTATTGTCTAATGAGACCGTGACAGTTAGAGTATTTGATTGACTCAGTGTAATAGGTCCGTCTGATCCGTTTACTTTAATATCAGGAATGACAGAGGCCTGTGCGACACCACCCCATCCCGCAAGTCTTGCCCATAACCACCAGGCGGCGAATGCTTTCTGGTTGCAATTTAGGGATTGAGAATGAGCGCAGCAATCCGAATACCCGCAGTCATACCAATCACCACCAGCACCTTCTGTATGAGTACTCTGCCAATCTTGTGCCCAGTTACCAAGCAGATTAGAACCGTACTGATCATCATAATAATTACAATTATCGTTAGCATAATCATAAAAGACACCGTCAGGATCATAGGTTTCTATGTCCGCAAAATCATAAAGGATTTTGTTATTTGCAATACAATAATCCCGTATCTGCTGATTATTGTCTTTTGTAGCTGTCCAATCCCAAATGTTTAAATGTCCTGTCATATAGACAAAATCTACATTTGGATACTCACTTTCAAGTGAGGCCATATTGTTTAGATAGTCAGTAACTTCTGCTGTAGACATCCAGCTTAACTGTCCACACCAGGACCATATGACAACATTTACATCTGAATTCGTGGGGTCATCTAAATAATCTCTTGTAGCTTGCAGCCATGCTGTTAGATCCGGACTGCCAAGGTCATATGCTTCATAATCATCGAAGGCATAATCATCTATATCAAGGTGACTGGGTAATGGGCCATCATGCCAAACATAAAGACCACTATCTCCCATAAACGCATCCAGACCATCCATGCCGGTTATTATCTGGCTACCGTGTGAAGTGTGTCCATAGGCAATGTGAAGATTATCTTTTGCCGCAATGATCCAGTCTTCAGAAATCTGTGAAAGGTTTGTGCAAGTGTGGTCGATGATGATAGATTGGTTATTGGCATGCACACATTTATAAGCCGTCACTGTAAATACGAAAAACAATATTGCCGTCGCTAATATTGCAGAGACTGTTTTCTTGTTCTTTTTCATTTTCTTTACCTCCAAATCATCCCTCTTACCAATTCTTGTAATTGGCTAATTTTTAGTATGGGCCTGAAGGGATGGATTGTCAAATTTAAGGTGATGTCGCTTGGAGAGAGAAAAAACGGCACCGGGACCTTGACCAGAAGACGGGAAAAATGGACGTAAAGTATTTCCGGTACATGGATGACATCTTGATATTGGTTGCCACCAAGTGGAAAGCTCAAAAAAGCGATCTAGGTGCTCAAACCAGACCTTTAGTGATCTGAAGCTGGAAAAGCACCCTGAAAAGTCCCTAATTGGCAGAACAGAACGTGGGTTTGATTTTCTGGGCTATCATTTTGGCCAAAAGGAATCACCCTTGCGAAAAAGACCATAGTAAATTTTGTTACCAAAGCTCTCCGGCTTTATGAGCAGAAGCCGCCAGGCACCAAAACCCGGCGGCTTGGAGAGTATGCATCGAGATGGGTCATGTGGATCAGGGCTGGGTTGGCGGTGGTGAAATGATGAGGTCCCAGCAAATGAAGAAGAAGGAGCGCGACTGGAAAAACCAGCAGCGCGAACATGCGGTCAGTGAGTAATGTGGGCATGTATAGAAATACGAATGGAATTGATTGACGCACTGATGTCACAGGCGGCACCGACCATGTAACTCGGACGGTCCCGATCATCGCGGCTCCAGGCTGCTGTCGAACGGGGGATCTGGTGTGCATCCCTTCCACTCGATGACGCTGTCGTGGTTGCTGAGGTCGAGTGTGTCATAGACGCAGCCTTGGCAAGTGTACTTGCCAGGTAAGATTGACCAATCCGCCCCGATGCTGATAGTGAATCCATGTGATCGTACCAGAGATATATGGTTGGTCCAGGTGTTATCGTAGCACTGGTCGCCAGTGCAGGTGCAGGCTACTATGGGGTCTATGCCCATACAAACGAGGTAGTTCTCGAAGCAAGCTTGCCCGAGGGTGAGTGGGATGGTTTCAGAATCATTTGTAAACGACCAAGTGGCGTCGCAGGTTAACATGTTGTACAAGCCGCTGCCGATGCATTTGGTGTCAGAACGCGACCATTGGAAGCACGTATAATATGGATATATGCCTCCGATTGACATACATTGTTTATTTAGTTCGTGTTCTAACCTGTCAAACGATATGGTACTACCATCCCTATCGATGTTGGTGTAAAAAGTGTCTGCCGCTGGGTCGGGCGCTGCCCAGACCTCTGGGCCCAATCGAAAACCCTTGCAGATTGCCCTAGCGGATAGACGGTACGCGTATACGTCGTTGAGATCGTAAGAATATGTCCAATACAATCCATCCGATTCATTATTACTGATGTTGCTTGTTTCTGTCACCTCAATCGGGTACCACCGATGCAAATAACGCGGCGGGCTGAAGCGGTCCGACTGGTGGATGGACATGGGTCCATAATATCCAGCCGGGATTTTACACTCATACTCGAAGTGCTCGGGGTCCGACGGTTCCAATGTAACGTACTTTCCGTCGGCGAACCGCAACTCAGCTTCGTCATTCGTGTCGGATGCAATCGTTGCTATTAGCTCAGCGTCGTTCGTGGCTTCGATAGTCAAATCATATATAGCCGGGGCGAGGATGAAGGATAGGTCTGATCTGTCCTTCATCCTCGCTAACTGTGCACCTCTAGGATCTTTGTCGAAATTTTTAGCGCTAAGGGCTGCGAGTGCGAGACCCAAGGGCTGGGGTACCGCTGGGACTGGTGTCTTGCGCAAAAGCTCGTAATAGTCTGTTACTTGATTGGGACGAAGGACGGCGATGTCGAGCTCATCGTTCGTACCGGCCATTAACTGGAAGAGCTGCAGCATCGCTCTAGCTGCTGTTGTATAATAACTAACTGTGTCATCCCACCCTATGACCACGGAGCCGTTTGATTTCTCAAGCATCAAATCAGCCCAAGGGCTACTGCCGTCCTTGTAAAATCCCTTGCACGAGTTGAGGCACATCAATACGTTAGAGGGAAAGGTGCCTTTGTCATGCTGACGCACGTAGTTAGGGGTGACCACGAAGTACTCTTTACCAAAAGTCTTCTTACTCCTGTCATAGCGGCGGCCTATCTTCAACCGCCCGCACTCCAGATCTTCCTTATACTGCTCTTTGAGGGTTTGAGTAGCATTAACGCCTGTATCCAGGACAGCTTCATTGCCCTTCAATCCACAAAACGGCCGGTTCGGCCCAATCGTATTATAAATCATCTCCGAAACCTCATCATACACCTCTTCGTCGACCTTCCTGGGTCTTCCGTGGGCAGCAATGTAGATTACGCTGTACTTGGACAGATTCTTGAAAAATTCCAGGTCAGCATCGACGATATCCACCTTGTACCCGCATCTTTTGAGTATGGATTCGAGAATGCTGCGTGTATCCATTTGCGGTCTGAGTTTGTAACACGAGTTGGCCAGGCCCGCCTTGTTGGTTTCTGGCATTACAAAATAACTGGTCTGGGCAACAAACCGGGCAGAATTCCCTGCTGGGGCACTTGTCTTCCCGGCATCAAGTGAGTCTGCCTGAAATGCCGCCTTGGTCTCGGATGTATTTCCTGATTCCTGTGGCTGCCCGGTCCAAGGATCCTCATCGAACACCTCGTAAACATACTCAACCCCGGATTGGTGAAGCGCCCAGACGGCATGGCCATCCTCATCCGCTGCAGCCACCGCCACCTCTGGATCGGCCTTGAGGTCCTGGAGCAGGGAATTGATCACCTCGCTGGCTGGAGGACCATCTCCGTCAACCGGTGCTCCGGCTACTTGATACCATCTTAGCTCATATATTCCCATGCTCCACCATTGCTCATCTGCAAGATCAGCGGTAGCGGCAGGGGCCACCAGCCAGAACACCCATCCCTGCTCGGATAAGGCAGGCAGAGGCACATTAGGGCAGGAAAGCAGAGAGATATTACTCCCTGCCTGAGTATAGTCCGAAGACATGGTGCAGGAACCAGTAAGCCACCACGCACTGGAGAAGTCCTGGGAAAGTACTCCCGCTATTATCTCCACCGGAGCAGTGTAGTCAAAGTTAACGTCCATCACTCCCTGAGTTATGGTGATCGGTGCTGTGGTCTGACAGGTAGTATCGCACCAAGATATATTCTGTTCAGTAGGTGGATCAGCAGCCCTGGCATACGCAGGGAACAAGAAGGTGATAGCCATAAGAATCAATAAAATTTGTTTCATACTGCACCTCCTTGCATGATCGCCTGAGTGATATTCTAATTTCTTAACTTAAGTATGTTAAGTTAAAGCCAATGTAGGAATAAATTCTCTTCAATCCTCCTTTATAAATCCTTCGCCATGTTCTATTGGCTCAACATAGACTGCCCACATGTATTGTGATTGAATCGGTGCTTTTAGCTCCATCGCTATCCGTTACTTCTAATGTGATAGTATGATCTTTGAAACCACATTTAGGCCCGCTCAGAGAGGTAAGGATATCACTTCCTTCCCCCAGGTAACCGTCTATGTCAGAATACCATTTGAGGCTGGAACCGGGCAGGAAACGATCTTCTTTGTCAACTCCCTTGCCTTGCAGGCGAATTCTGCCGGGATAATGATATTCACCGTCGGCAGGATCAGTGATCGTTGCTTGAGGAGGTGTATTCGGGCTCGTTACTGTTATTTGTCTGCAGGTCAGGTTATTTCCCTCATTGGTCTCTTGAACGGCATCCCCTGGATCGATGCGTGCGCAGAGATAGTAATACCCCGATGGTGTCTGGCTGGGGATGATTCCTTCAGCAAGGAAAAGGAGACTGCTTGAGGCTGCCACGTCGGGAGTATTGCTATCACGTCCCCCGGTAAGCAAGGCATCCTCCAGAAAGATAGTGCCCGTCGTGTCCGCAGGGTATCGCCATCCCTCGGGCACCGATGTGTCGGTGGACAGGATATAATCGATCATATAGCCTTCAGTGCCCGAGGATATGGTACCTGGGCCCACGACAGTTCCCAAATTGCCAACTTTTATCATCACTTCCGCGTTCGAAAGATCTGTGCCAGCAGTCAAGGTGGTTGAGTCCATCTGGAACTCTTCGACGACCAGGTCTGGGCCTTGCTGAGCGGAAGTTAGCAGAACGCTCACCGCGTTTTTAAAGCTGGCCGACAGCCTGATGGGGACTCCCGACACTGGTTCCGCAAAGAAAAGGATTTCGGCAACGCCGTCTTCAACGGTCGCCCGTCCTATTGGAACCGTGCCATCATCCGTTTCCTGCAAAGCAGTAATGACTGCTCCAGCTATGGGGTACTTAACAACCAGACGGTCTTTTAATACCTCGAAATTCACATTCTTAACCAGGAGAAACTTGTGTGGATTGCTGGTCCACATTTCCAGCGTCGGGTCGCCAAAGGCATGCCACATGTTCCACTCGGAAAAGACCTGGTCTAAAGAAACCGACCCGGCGGTCTGGGTGACGCCAACCTGGCTCAGGAGATATATCTTTCCATGGTTCAGGATATCACCCAGACGGCGGCAGGAATCATCGCCACCGATACCAAATTCGGGGGCCAATCCAGTCCAGGTGGCATCAAAAAATCCGCGGGTCAACGCATTGTTCGCCCATGTGGGGCTGTTCCGATTATCGCCGAGGCCGCCCACCATTCCTCCGTCATCCACGAGCAATAGCCGTTCCATGAAAGACTCAGTGGTGCCCCCGGTGTCGGTCTCACGGTCGAAATACCCGCTTGCGCAATTTACGCTGTAAACCACCGGAAGAAGCTCATCGTTCGTTAGGGACCCGAGGTCCCAGGTCGTGAATGAGGGATGAGAGAATCCTCCTGACCCCCCATGATCACGATGCAGTATCAGGAAACGGCCGTCATTGAACGCGTCAATAATATCCGCGGTTGAGCCGTTCCATGGGAAACCACTTCCCGACCGAAGGTCTGTGGGCAGCAGAGTGCCGTTGTAGTACCTGTTGGGGGTGGTGTCGCCGTTGTATGGTTGCTGCCGCGTACAAGGAGAGAGATTGTCCAGGCAATATCCGCCGAGGTCCACCGTCTCCGTATATATACGCTCCACCGTGTAACCCATACCTCTGAGGTGATTCCTCACCAGTTCCGAGGTCTCTATGAAACCCCGCTGGGTAGTTCCAGGCTGGTTGTTTAGCGGACTGCCGTCCTGGTACATACGGCAACACTGAAATTGGGACGCAAAGGCCGCAGTGGTGTAAAAGGGGGCACCGCTGAAATGATCCACAAACGGTGGATCGGATTCGTATTGTATTATTTTGTCAACCACGAGTTGAGCTTCAGCGGCCGTATCCACTGATATTCTTGCGACACCGAAATCTGGAAAGATATCGAAAAAGAAGTGAGGATACATGGTGTAACCATAATCGGAACCAGTCGTTGAGTCTGAACCGGTGACGGCGTCCAGCCGCGCTGGAGGAACAAATTCGGCATCACCCAGGAGAAGAACGTATGAAAGGCGAACCGTGCAATTTTCATATCGCCATTCTATCAAGTCATCGATCTCATCCCCTTCATCGTAGATCGTCCCGGCGCCGACTTCCAAGATGGTGGTGGAGATGCCCTTTTCACGCTTCCATTCAGCCAGGTCTTCAGCGGCATCCCTAAAGTCCGGATGGGTCAGTATAAGCAACTCTTCACCAAAGTAGAGAAATTTACCGTAGTCCTTCGCAAGAACATGGCTGAGCACTGCCTCACGGTTAGCCACAGCAGCAATGCCGACCTGGGAGGACTTCTCAAACGGACTGAGACTCTGGCTGGTTATAAAGGCACCATTCCCACCCTCAAAGACGACTTCCACGTCAACGGAATCAAAAAACCGCATGGATTGAGTGTCTGGATTGTACTGTCCAGCCGAGCAGGTCAATTGAGCGATTGCCAGGTCACGAACCTGTCCCACGATGGCAATTGAGCAGGGATCGGCTGGATAGAAGCCTTTTTGTGCGTAAGCTGACTCATTTATTTTAAACGGTGGATCAGCGAATTCATCGTCAAAAGGAGTCAATTCATCGTCAAAAGCCTGCTCCTGAAACGGGTAGAGGTGAAGGGGAATCTCTTCACCAACCTTCGGTGATGTTATGTTCAAATGGACGTCGGCGCCCATGGGGACCGCCACAAGGGTTTGCCATGTTGGAATACCTGGCATACCAGGTTCTCCGATCAGGGACTGAAGCGATGGTATCGCAACTTGCGTCCACACCTGCCCTGCTGCTTGAACGGTCTGCATCAGGGGCCTTCCGAAATCAACGGACGAGCCGAATTTTTCGTTGCTGGATTGACGAATAGTGAGCTCTGCGGCAGCTCCTACATCCTCAAATCCAGGGCATCCCTGGGGCAAACTGGCCAGAAGGTTATGCTGAAGCATCCAGCCTCTGTTTCGAAGTTCTTCGGCACTAGCTACCTCGTTGCCGCTGATCAGGTCATTGGCATGATCCAGAAAGTCTCCAAGGGAATTTGCTGCTGTACAAGGTTGTCCTCCCTCATAGGCCGACTTCGCGTCTTCAAGTTCTTTGATTAAAAGTTGATCAGGGGTCATAGCAATGAAAGTTTCCAGATCATTGAATTCCGACATTACATCCGGATCAACCGAGGCCGACCCCCCAGCCATTTGATACCACATGAGTTCGTACACTCCACTGTTCCACCATTCATTATTGCCAAAATCAGCAGTAGCGGTGGGCGCTACCAGCCAGAACACCCAGCCCTGCTCGGATCCTGCAGGCAGAGGCACGTCGTTGCACAGGAACTGCCCGGCATTGCTGGCCGCCTGGGCATAGCCTGTGGACAGGGTGCAGGAGTCAGTAAGCCACCAGACCGCAGAGAAATCTTCGCTCATGACACCAGCGATGACCTCAACCGATGCGGTGTAATTGAAGTTTACATCCATTACGCCGCTGTCGACTGTCATCGGCGCGCTGGCCTGGCAGGCTGCACCACAGGAGGCTACATTCTGTGAGATAGGTGGATCAGCAGCCCATGAATGGACCGGAAGTAAAAGGGTGATAGCCATAAGGATCCATAAACCTTGTTTCATACTGCACCTCCTTGCATAATTACCTGAGTAATATTCTAATTTCTTAACTTAAGTATGTTAAGTTAAAGCCAATGCAGGAATAAAATCCCCCCTTCAATCCTCCTTTATAGATCCTTTGCTATGTTCTATTAGCTTAACATATAGTGCCCACATGTAATGTGATTGAATGGGTGCTTGTAGCTCCATCGCTGTCCGTTACTTCTAAGGTGATAGTATGATCTTTGAAACTACAATCTTTACCGCTTAGCCTGGTACGGAGATAAGTTCCTTCCCCCAGGTAACCGTCTATATCAGAATACCATTTAAGGCTGGAGCCGGGCAGGACGCCATCCTCCGGGTCATATCCAGTGCCTCGCAGGACAATTATGGTTTCCGGGAGACAATAGGTACCGCTGTCAGGCGAAGTGATCGTTGCTTGAGGAGGTGTATTCGTGCTAGGCGGCTCCTCGATAAGGATCTGGATACTGTCAGAAACTATGATGGTTTCATCCATAGGATCAATGGTAAATGCTCTGATGGTATGGGTTCCCGGGGTGATTTTAGGATACCACCAGATGTCATCACCGGCCCCAATATATCCGTCTATACTTGACTCCCATTGCAACACCAAATCCCCTTCCTCCCAATCAAAAGCCCAGCCTCTAAGATTGATGTTTTGGTTTGTATAGAAGGTATCCCCGTTATATGGATATGTGATCTTGACATCAGGGGGTTTATTAACTACCTGGATAGTCACGGGAGCACTTTCTGCTCTTGCTCCAAAGTAATCCGAGGCTGCGGCCGTAATGACATGAGTGCCGATGCTCAAATTAGTAGTTGTTGAGATAAATCCTCCATCCCGATCAGATTCAAAAGATAATTTGGTGGGAAATCTCTGAACACTTAGATAATGACAATCCGAATTTTTTAACGCCTCTAACTCCGGGTCAAGGACGTCAGCGCTGAAATGTACCGAAGAATAATCATAAATCCCGCCATTTTGCGGTTCAGTAATTTTCACGGTTGGTGGCTGATTCGGATCCACTGCCATCACTGCCCATAAGGCATCTATATAACCCGGAAATACAGTGCGATCGTAACTACGGTTATATGTGCGTTGAAGAATATCCCGGACTTCATACCAATCTAGCGAATTATCAAGCCTTTTCATCAAGGCAACAATCCCTGCCACAAAAGGCGATGAAAAGCTGGTACCATAACTTGTGGCGAGTTCATCTTCCCCCAAAAAATCTAAACCTTTATCATTATAAACACTCTCGCGAGTAATCGCAGTCAGGATTCCATCAGGTGCAAAGATGTCAACGGCGGGAAAGCCGTAATTGCTGGCCCAACTGCTCATGATCCTGCGATCGCCCGTTTTATCAATAGCACCTACACAGAGTGCACCATGAAATTGGCACGGTATGCATTCAGCGGGATCACGATAATAGCAAACATCATCCCAAGCGCCGTAATAACAAGGATACGGGTCTTCAGGACCTACGTTCTCCCCGCACCATAAATAACCGGCGTCCTTACATAACACTGGATTGTTTGAGGAATCAGAAAGGTCGTATCCATCATTTCCAGCGGCTGCAACGACAATCACTCCTAAATCACGGGCGTCTTCGACCATCTCTTTGAGATAATTGCCACCGCCAAACTTTTTGCAAAGCCAATCGCAGTAACCGCCAAAACTTATGTTGATGACGTCGGCCCGATGGCAAAGGGCGTCATATATGCAATTTCCATGCATGAAAAAAGTTAAATCACTTCTTATGAGTACGGTACGAAAATCGCCGCCGCTTGTCCCTGCAGATCCGTACTGGTTCCTGGCCAACGCACAGCATGCGCCCCATACCTCTTGACCATGCCACCATTTTGCCGGCCCCTCAGCAGTATTTTTCCCTCCTGCGGTGTGATCCCTATCCACCTCATCAACCTGTTCTGGGGCATCGCCATAAAAATCCTTTTTCCCCATTATGGGTACGCCCGTTGTTTCGTCGAGATCAAACCCATGATCAATTATGGCTATTTTGACAGGATCGTAGACTGTGCAGGGGGGCTTGCCTTTATAATCGACGTAATCCCAGGCACGAATAACACTGGTGGATAAACCCCCGTCTTCCAACCACCACCAGGTCGCTGCATCAAGATATCCGCCTGTTCTATCCGGGTGTTCAGATACTGTGGCAAGTTTTCCCAGGAAATTGGGGCTGATTCCCAGTGACGTTTCCCGGGCCGCAAGAGCGATCAGTCTGGCTGCATCCTCCGAGGAAAAAGAAACGTTTCCTTCAGCCCCTAAAGCTTTCATATTGGAATTCAGGTCCTGGAGCGAAGACAGATCCAGGTTCACTTTAATCAGGTACCACCCAGATGATTCAGGTAAACCGGGTGGAGGTTCGTCGACACCATCCGTTAACAGGGCGGTTCCGTCGCGCAATACAGTACCATTGTATTTATCAAGAAAAGAATTAAGCTCATTTTGGCTTTTGGGCTTGAACACCACCTCGTTGAGTACAAACTCCTCGACTCGACCGTGAGGGTCAACCGCCACCCCTACCGGCCGAGGGGGACCGCCGTCCAGGCCGGGCAACTCCTCTACCGACGGCTGTATGCTATCATCCACTGTATAAGAGGTGGCTGGAGTTTCTCCGTTAGCAGGTGCCTCGGGGATTTGATACCACATGAGCTCATATATTCCTGTGCTCCACCATTCATTGCTGCCAAAGTCAGCAGTAGCGGTGGGCGCCACCAGCCAGAACACCCAGCCCTGCTCGGATCCTTCAGGCAGAGGCACATTAGAGCAGGAAAGCAGAGAGATATTACTCCCTGCCTGGGCATAGTCCGAAGACAGAGTACAGGAATCAGTAAGCCACCACGCACTGGAGAAGTCCTGGGAAAGTACTCCGGCTATTATCTCCACCGGAGCGGTGTAGTCAAAGTTTACGTCCAACACTCCCTGATTTACGGTGATCGGTGCCGTGGCCTGGCAGGTGGTATCACATGAGGCCACATTCTGTTCAGTAGGAGAATCAGCGGCCCATACATGGACAGAAAGTAAAAGGATGATAGCCAAGGGGATACATACATACTGTTTCATAATGCCCCCTCTTTTAAGAAGTCTGCCCTGTAAATGACTTAATCTAACAGAGTTCTTCTTTCCCCATAGACAGGATTAATTAAGGAATCTATCTAAATCTATCTAATGGGTGCATAGACAAACCGCTAGACATGGATTGAGAAAGCAGGATGATCAGGAATCGGTTAATTGCGCATCCAAAACATCCTTAGGCTTCATCTCTCACACATCCTATATTAGGTAAATAGTAATTATTCCTATCACGATTAAAATCAGGTTGTCAAGAGATTTAACAGATTTCTGACCTCATCCATATGGTATATCACCACTTTAGGGTTATCAGGGCCAAGGTTATTTCCCCCCTTGGAACCAAAGGGCTTTAAAGCAAGCTCAGGGAAGAGGCCGGCAAAAAATTTACACAGATTTATGGAAACTGATACCACATGAGCTCATATACCCCTGTACTCCACCATTCATTGCTGCCAAAGTCAGCGGTAGCGGAGGGCGCAACCATCCAGAAGATCCATCCCTGCTCGGATCCTGCAGGCATAGCCACGTCGGTGCAGGTAAACTGCGCAGCGCTCGCGGCCTGTGCATAATCCGTCGAGAAGGTGCACGAACCAGTAAGCCACCAGACCGTGGAGAAATCAGGACTCATGAACCCTGCCAGTGCGGTAACCGGCCTTAGATAATTGAAGCAGATATCGGCCTGTCCATTAGATACCTGAACCGGCGCAGTCTCCTGGCAGGTGAAATTGCACGTACCCACAGTATGTTTCTGGGGCGGCTCTAACACCGGCCCACAGGTTTGTGAAGGACTCGCATTGCATATGCTATTATACCAGTAACCACCAGCATTTATACAGTCTGACTGTGTGGTGCATAGATTCAGGTGGTTAAAATTACAAGAATCTTCGGAACATACTTTCAGTGTAGAATAGTCCAGATAATAGGTGCCTTCAAGCACTGATAGTATGAAATTAATGCTTCCATCATCAAGTACCCATTCAAGTTGATTCTGATCGAGGCTACAGGTGATAGTATAAAAATTACTAGGATTTGGATGAGTAGAAGGGGTCATGCTGCAAACATAACCATTTGGGCCGAACTCATTCGTATCGCTACACAAAATATCTTTGTCAACTGGATACCACATAGTCCCCCAGGCCCAAACCTTCGCCCGCACTGTAATCTCAGCCGAATTTATAGCACAGCCTGTGGGTAGGTCTGCAAAAGAATGTGTCCAGGAGTAACTATAACAATATCCTTGGCTCGGATCGAAATTTATCGTATCACTGAAGCACGCAGCATAAACTTGGGTATTGCAGAACAAGAGTGTTATAGCCAAAAACATATAGACCAAAAAACGATACCAAATCATGATTTATACTACCTCCTTCAATGAACTACCCCGCAGCAAGCTGACTGGGTATCCTAAAAAGCATTGAACGCCCCAAGGGGCGGAAAATACAACCCTGAAGTGATTGAATACGGATAGTGAAACTGAAAATTCGAAATCAGGTAACGCATCTGCATCTTTGTTGTTTTTTCCAATTTCAAATTTCACTTTATCCAGAACCCTACTACGGGCGTACCATACGCCCCCTGCCGGCACGCTGTGTCACATTCCCCTGTCATCCTGCTCATTCTGCTCATCCTGCTCATTCTGCTCATTGGGAATCGCCTGTTCCGGTTCGTCCAATTCCTTGCCGTCACAATGATTCTCCTGATAGGCATTGCAGGCAATGAGACAGGGGATGTCTCCCGGAGCGCACTGCTTAGAGCATTCCTCAAAGCAATTGTAGGTCGCTGCATGCACGTGCAGCGCAAAACCCATACTCATCAAAACACATAGTATCAACCTTTTGATAGTGAACATGACTCAATCTCCTTTAGTTTAGTTAAAAACTGAACATGACTCCTTTTTCATCCGCAGTTACAGCAATTTTAATGCCAACCTGCCTTTCCGCAAATAGCCACCCGCTCGACAAGTTCGCTTGACCACCACAGTACGATCTTACCACATTTATCATTTGTTAGGCTAAACTTTTTTCGAAAAAGCCTGCATTGTCGAAATGAGATACAAATCTTATGGATAAAGTCCATTGGGGACTCCACTGCCTGGACTTCACATCGTTTGGATAAGGCGAAGTACATTAATGACTATCAGCCCTGATTAGGGTCATCATAAAAAAAGGCGGACAAAATGCCCGCCTTTCTCATTCCTGTTCGGCCTTTTTACCTTGCAGGCCGGTGTTTAATTATGGAAGCTGATACCACCTGAGCTCATACACTCCTGTGTTCCACCACTCATCGTTGCCGAAGTCAGCGCTGGCAGTGGGAGCAACCATCCAGAAGACCCATCCCTGCTCGGATCCTGCAGGCATAGCTATGTCGTCGCACATGATCTGAGCGGCGCTCGCGGCCTGGGCATAATCCGTCGACAAGGTACACGCGTCAGTCAGCCACCAGACACTCGCGAAGTCTTCGCTCATGACACCACCAATGACCTCTACCGACTCAGTGTAATTGAAGTTTACATCCATCAAGCCGCCGGCAACTGTCATCGGCGCAGTGGCCTGGCAGGTGGCGTCACATGAATCTACATTCTGTGTCGCCGGTGGATCAATAGGCTCGCCACCCGGAGGAGTGACCTGGACGGAAATATCAACATTACCAAGCGCTGTATCAGACACGGTAACCGTGGTCATCCCTACAGCCGCACCGGTGATAGTGAAATCACCGGGCGCACTCAGAGTCTCCGGACTCACTGTGGCAGTGGCGTCATCAGCACTGCTTATCGTATACGGGGCAGCCCCACCAGATACGGTGATTGCTTGAGAACCGCCTACCGTAAGGGTAACCGTTGTGGAACTGACCTGTAGAGGATCAGTATACTCTACTACGGTAAACTCCACATCCTTTGTTATGTCTCCAGCGGTATTTCTTATGGTTACCGTATAATCACCAGGCGTTGTCCTTGCAAAAACACGCATCACATTCCGACCGGTATTAGGCCCTACATTACTACCAGAGGGAAAAGCACCGCCACCGGCAGTCTGCAGGTTCAACCCCACAGCTTGATAGTCAATAAAGTAACCATCAGTCAAAACAATCCTGTTACCATCAACATCCCTGGGAATAATGGTTAAAGGAGCCAGGCCATTGATAGAGAGGACCGTGTCTGCCACAGAGGTATCAAAGTGATCAAGTGCCGCTACAGTTGGGAAGACCACCTTTAAACCAGCGCCATCATTAACAGAGGTAATACCTGGCTGGGTGAAATTAAAAACAAGGGCATCCTCACCCGACGTGCCTGCCGGGTATGTAATGACAGCATTTGAAAAGCCGCCGTCCTTAGGGTCAATGACACCGGCCACCACACCCTTAGTTGTACTTATACTGACGGTCCCCGTAGGATTCTGATTATTATAGGCATCCATCATCTGAACACGGGCGCTGTTTATGGTTACGGTGAAGGTGCCATCAGCATTTACCACCGGTGAAACGGATGTAATGACTTCACCGGCTGCATTTTTCACATAGGCCTTGGTAGGAGAAAAGGCAGTGATTGCGAGGGCAGAAGCCGTATCCGGAATGATGATGTAATCTGCATAGCTTGCACCAACGTTCTGAACCTGAAAGCCATTGGCCAAGGCATTAACAGTGGTTAAGGGTTTGGTAAACAAGGCATCAATGTTATCAGGATTGTTATCCTTTACCCCAACCGTTACAGATTGCTTCGTGCCATTAGGTAAAGCAGTCCGGCTGATAACCTTTATGCTGTCTGTGGCCACCAGTGCATTAAGCTCAACGCCTGCCCCTATACCATTTTGGAGGGTGTTATCCACCCCAAGACCACCGAGAAATAAATCGACAATGGTGGTCCCGACGGTTGTGGGCACGGCCGGCAGAACAGCATTGGCGCCATTTGCCGCGGTAACAAGTTGATTTGCAGCGGCTACTGTCTTTACACTAACAGGCGATGAAGGGGTAATCAAAGTATTGGCGGGCACGCTTGCTGTAAGAGATCCCAGACCAGCACTAAAGGTGCTACCATCTTGCGGAGATATCATAGCATTAGTTCCAATCCCTACCACGATATTAAAATCAGGGATCCTGGCATTGGCATCGGCTACTTTTACGGTAACCGGTGCGGTAACTGCGGCAGCGAGGACCTTGTTGCCATGAGTGTCAAGCAGACTTGTGGCGAAGGTAGGATCAAAGCTAAATCCATCAACACCTGCTCCAGCAGGAACATTGGCAGCTGCCGTATTAGAGACTACACTCATGTCACACGCAAGACTTACGCTTGCCGGTGTATTCAAAGGAAAAACATCAATTCGGTCCTGAGTAGCCGCGTTGTCGCTTACTTTGTCAGGGATGGAATCCAAAGTGTCCATGGTGGCTACTACTTTATATTGACCGGCTTTGGTAATGCCGGAAGGTACAGCCACCGTGGCCACACCATTGACCATGGTGCCGGTAAAGCTGTAAGTATCAGAGGCACCAGCCCTGTTGTTACCTCCGGCCTCAGTTGCCGTTGGATTGCCCGTAAGGGTAACGGTTACAATGCCATTGGCATTTGTATCAATCGCATAGCTACGGTTGGGATTAATCCTGTAAGCGTTTACTGCAAAAGTGCCGCCTGCCAAATTGCACGTCATTACAGGAAGAGGGGCAAGCGCCACGTCAGCACCCTCATTAGCAGGAGCAAGCATAATACCAGGCACTCCATTAGCGTCTGACGCCGCAGGAGTAAAACTCTCAATATTCAGCACACCTGCTGTAGGTATTGCTGGTGCTACAGCAATATTAAGTGTCTGCCTTGTTATCTCCTCAGTGTACGTCTGAGCTATCTCAGTCCATCTCTTAAAAAGGATAACAGTAATGGTATCGATCCCCGAAGCATCAGCCGCGTAATTGATATTGGCCAAACCATTACCATTGGCAAGAGCGATATATCGTGTAGTAGTGGCAAAAGTGCCTCCGACTGCGACACCTGGAGCACCTCCTCCTACCGCTACGTTTCCTATGACACTTTGCACTGCCGCAATAATGGTTGCCCCACCGGATTCACCCAGTGTGTCAACATTACCATAGCTATCAAGCCCCATGACACTTAAGTTGAGCGTCCTGTTTACGGCTGTAATTTCAGACACATCTGAAATAATATCTAAACCTACAGTGCTGGTTGAAGGCCCGGCAGCATACGTTGTACCCACCCCCAACATCATCACCAGCGCCAGAAAGGACGCTATCAAAAACTTCCATCTTTCTAATTTATTCATCCTTAACCTCCTAAGTTAAAGCGATGTAACCTTTAAGAAATCGGATTTAAACATGACTAAATGAATAGCCGTATTGCAGGGGGCGGATAATAGGCCCCCTACAATATTTTCACAAATCCGTCCTATTTCATTATGGGGTACAAGTGGCATCCTGCCACGCCTCACACTGTACAATGGCCGGGATATTGCCCGGGAATAAAGCCGTACAGTCCGTGTTACAGTCCACTGTCTCCCCGTTGATTACCGTAGTAGGTGCACCACCAGCACACGTAAGCTGGCACTGGAACACGCCGTCATTGTCATCATCACACCATTCTCCACCGGCCCCTATACAATCAGCCGCGGTAAGACACAGCTCCAGATGATCGATATCGCATACAGCAGCAGCACCACCCGCGACAACATCGTAACGCAAAGGCAGCATATGGGTCGCGGCCCCGGTAACGAAGTCTTCCAACTGGTAACCAATAACCGGAGCGCCCGCCAGGGTATGGTTATCAACCGTGGTAGAACCAATGTTGAAATGCATCCTCATCCAGCCGATGTCAAAGCCCATTGTGCCAATGACCAGCTCATTGAGGCTTGTATCCAGAATTGGGCTATTACCAATCTGTACATAGTTGACCTCATTACACAGGCTCATTTCCGGAATAATCTGAGGCGAGAAGTCCGTCTCCAGTATATTCTTGTCTTCCTCGTCATTCCAGATGGTAACGGCTACGGGTGCGCAGCACCTTTCGTCATCGGATAACTGGAAATAAGGCAAACAGACTGTTTCATCTATAGTAGTATCCTTTTTGGTGGGGAAGGTAACAATCATATCGGAATTTCCCGACAACCACGCTTCCAAATCATAAAGTGTGTAAAGATTGCTCTTGGTCAATACGTAATTGACGGCGTTCAGGCCTGCCGACGCCTCGGAAAAGGTAGGATTAATGTCGCCCGTATTTAAGCCTGCATATGGCTGGACAAGGAAATTTGCCAGAGCAGACGCGTTATAGGCAAACGTGGGAATAAAAGCACCCCTCAGATCGAAGATATAGGCCGAACCCATAAGACTATTCGGGGCGTCGCCATCCCCACCGCTTAACGCCTCAAGACTGCACTCCTCAGATGTAGTTATAGCTGAATGAAAATTATCCACACCTGCGGTAGCGATGAAGTGGAAATAGCCCTCTTTTGTGTCATCTATAGTTACACTTGGGTCGGCGCCGGTTGCGCCGTGACGAAACGCAACTTCACTCCACGTACCGGGTACGGTAATCGTATCATCATCGGCTGGAATGCCATAGGCATTGCCGCCTCTCACTAAGATGGCCGGTCCATTCGGCAGTCCAAAGGTGGCCGGGTCCAGAATCCAGCCGGACCACTCGTCACCGGGGCTGAGGCATATGATAAAGTCAAGGACTTCCTCACTGTTATCACCTGCTCTGAAAACCAGCTTGCCTATTACACCCTCCACCACATCAGTGTTTACTATTCTAATAAATGTTACTGCATTCCGGGCATTATAATACCCGTAAATGAGGGCATCACCCAGACCGCCCGGATTGACATACAGATCGCCGAGATTTACAGGAGCCGCCTGTTGAGATGAGGCCAAACCGTCAATTTCGTTTGCCCAGGCTGACCCCGCCGCTAACATTAAGCTAATAAGAAGTGTTACCACTAATTTCTTCAACATTCTTTGAACCTCCCTATGAATTTTTTTTTATTTAATTTACCTCACTCACCCACCGACACGCCATCTTAAAACAATCACCTCCTCTCACACAACCATTAACTCACTTGAGTTTTTTATAATCCCTATGGCTCGCATTTAATTACTGACATAAAGTAAACTGCTCATGAAATCAAGAAAAAAAATGCGCCCTTCACCTAATTTGTTAGAAATGGTATTTTGTGGTGACATATTTTTTTGCAAATTGAATGCCAGGTTAACCTCATGAGCGATTCTTGCTAGCTCACTGTAGTTTTTGAGATAAATATTTTCAAGTCCTGCGAAAAAAACCGGTATTTCTAATAGGTTAACAGACCACAGGTATGTAATTTAATATCTGAAAAATTATAAACATACCAAAAGAAAGCCGGTCATGCCAAAATCACGGAGGCTGATCCATAAGCAGAGTTGGCTAAAATTGAATAGTATGGTCATATTTAACCAATTTGCAGAAGGTGTTCTCCTAATTTTTAAAATCACGGAAAACAATTCGGGGGCTTGAACACAAGGACTCCGGTCTCAACCCCCCGTACAATTCAGGCTGCTGATTTTAAACTCCCTCTATTTGTAGTCTTTCCTGGGTTTACACACGGTTATGTCTACATCCTTTCGTTTCTCCGTCTGAGAAGTATTCTTTACCAGCAGGTACCAACAGGCATTGGATGCGTCCTCTCTGAAAAGGTACAACGAACTGACTAAGTTGCCGTTCATACAATAATAATAGTCACCGGTATAGCGCTCCGGGTATTCAAATGTCTGTGTCGGCGTATGTATAGCTGGATACCAACTAAGTGTTTCAGCATTCCAGCGGGGGCTGCACCCGCCGCTGGATGTCGGACAGCCTCCCCTGCTGCGGATGGCCTCAAAATCGTCCACGGTAGGCGGATCAGCATCAAATGTAGACCCGACATATTTTACCACAAATTCCACATAACCTGACCCATAACCGGAAGGCTCTGTTGTCCTAATCTGTATTGGGTCGTCCTTATAGACCGGTGAATGGAACTTGAACAATTTCACCTCTCCGGCAGCAAAATCCCGGTGGCGAACCGAAGCAATGCCGTTCTCAGAAAAGCTGAGACTCTCCGGTCCGCCAGGATCATTCGAGTTCGAGGCCTGTTCATTGACTGTCAAATTGACAGGCAAGATCACATTATCTTCCCAGCTACCATCCAACGTTTCACAATGAATCTTGATGTCTGCGCGGTAACTACCCACATCAAGATCGGTCGTGTCAAACCGGACTGTAAGATTACCGTTTCCTTCAGCGCCTGCCGTTGGCGATTCTATCCAATGATTACCTGAATAACCCGAATAATCAATACTGACTACAGTATAAGAGAGGTTCTCTCCGCAACTCCTGATACTGACGGTCTCATTATTGGCATTAGAACCTGCGGTTGTGCTCTTTGTAACACTCGATGGAGACAGACCAACTGAATGCTGACACTCTCCTGGGGATGGAGAAAGACCACCTTCTCCGGAGACTGTGAGAATCACCTTTATCTTACCTTGACCGCAATTAGTAGAGAGATTTATGTAGCCTTCATGTTTCCCGGCACTCAAGCCAGACGCATCCAGGGTTATACCCACGCTGCCGGACCCGCATGACGATTCCACACTTAGCCAGTCGCCGCTGCTCTGAACACCGGCCGAACAGGAACCCATGTTCCCTCCAGTGCACCTGACAGTAATGGACTCTTCACAGGAATCACCAGCCGCGAGTTCCTTAGTATAAGAATAAGTCAACCCATCAAAGCCATTAATCAAAAGTTTGGGTATAATATTTCCTCTGGGCTTGAAAGGATTTACCGGAGTCGCCGGCGGATCATATGGATCTTCTTTTTTCGGCTCATCTGCCGGCGTGCCGATCTGATCCAGGGAGACCGAAATCTCACCGCGGACATCCTGGTCACCAACAGAACAGACCAGCTTAATCACACCGTCGTAGTGAGGATCTTCAAGTCCGTCTTTGATCTTTACTGACAGTTTCCCCAAAAAATGGAGGTCTCGCAAGGAATCATTAACAAAAGGGGGGATTTCATCTATATAACAACTGACAAGCTGATTACAGTTATTTTTTATGGTCAAAAGACGACTTGGAGGGGGCTCTCCCTGTGTGGAAGATAAAGCGATGGACAGCTCATCTACATTATTATCTAATCCATCAATTGTGGTAATACTCTGGGGGACGCAGACAGGCATGACATCAGTCGCGGATGAACTAATTTCTTTACCGTCTGATGTCCGAAGCATAAATACTTTCAGAATAAATGAACAAAAATCTACTCCCGGGCACGGCAAAGGCAAGACCAAGTTCTGAAATCGGGGTATGGCAACAGGCCCGAGAAAGGCAGGTGCCTTCTGCCACTGTAAATCATCATTGAGATATTCCTGCGCGCTATCTTCATGGAATTGGCGTGTGATACAAAATTTCAGGGATTCTCCCTGATAAGGGCCCGGATTTATAAAGAGCGGGACCTCCAGCAGCTGTCCGGCCTCCACAAAGATCGGTTCATCATCCATCGCATTTATATAAATAGCTGCCGAACCTTGCTCGGCAGCAATGAGCACGGGCTGAAAGGCCAATGTCAACGATAGCGCCAGCAGAATCATAAGCAGGCATTTCCATTTATTTGCAAACATATGTCGTTTCATGAGTTCCCTCCAATATTCAGTTTCATAGTCGGCCTTTATTTAAGTAACTATTATAAATAAAGAGAGCATGTTGAAAATTCAAACTATCTGCATAGAATAATTATAAATACGGGATTTCAATTATTCAGGCGCTCATAGTAGATATGGGCGCCGGCCTCTTTCACACCATTATTGATAAGAGATTTGATCGTGCTGGTCCTTATTTCGGCATACAGCTTCTCCTCGATATTTGCTCTTACCTTTTCGAAAGGCCTCGGCTCCTCGTCAGGAGTCATAAACTCCTCCTTATGAGTCTTGTAATACAGACGCAGTTCTTTTTCTGTGAATCCGACCTGCGCCATGGCCGCATCCAACTTCTCACTGAGAAATATCTTGGCCAAAAGATCATTTGCCTGCAATTCAAGCTGCTCCCGAATATCCGTCCGTTTGTCAAAATCCTCGGACCGAGCCAGTTCCGCAAACACCCTGGTTTCTGCCAGATGCTTCAGCAACCGCGCCTGTTTCGCCGGAGCGGTCTTAATCAACATCCGCTTCTCTTCATCATAATAGGATATGATCCGGTCAAAATCAGACTGTTTCAATTTCCAGTCGCCGACTTCAGCCAAAACGACATCATCGCCCGCCCTGATTTCAGTAACCCCTAAACAATATAAAGATATGACAGAAAAAAGGATAATCACACATCTAATCATGGCTTTTGTATCCCTTTTGCGCTAGGCACATGGTACCATTGACCATCGCTCTCGACCCACTTTTCAGGACGCTCAATCCTAAAGCATGAGGAACCCTTTACTCCGGGCGGCTTGAGGGCAATGTCAAAAACCATCTTTACCGATGCCACATCATCCTCCTTAAACTCGATGGACTTGACTTGGGCCCCCCGGTATTGAGCCAAAGGATTGGACCAATTTGCCCTGTATATATGTACATCTATGTCCTTTCTGAGTAACGGATATTCATACTCATAAGCCTGATCGTAACGTCCTTCGAGAACCAGATCCCAGAAGGCACAAATCCTCTGTCTCAATATATCTTCCTGAGACAGTGACTTCCCCTTTAAAGCACAGGACGTTACGGTGAACCCCAGAAAAACTGAAATTATTACACTGCAAATACATACGCCCGATATACTCTTCGAAAAAATCATACAAATACCTTAATTTTTATTTTTCCACTCAAAAAGCCCGAGATGCAAAACGCACAATTTTCCGGGAATGAAAAGTATTTATGGACTCATGGTATGTCGCAATGACCTGCCTGCCTCTGCCTGGCCGCACGCAGCCAGGCACCGCCACGCATAGGCCAAAGACTAAAGAATTGAAACAACACCGCAGATTGGCTTTTTCAGCAGAATCAGGATAGAGCTTACTAATCTGCTGCAATATCAGCTCAGATCATGGGATAATTCATGCGCAAAGGCCTTCTGTCCAATACTTATTTTCCCACAGCTTCACCTTCAATAACTACCTGAAATGTCAATTAGACTTTCGTTTTTACATCATAAAGCAAATATGATACCATAAATCACCAAAAGGTTTCTAATCCAAAAAACACTGGGAGTCAATGCCGTCTTGTAATTTCAATTGAGGCGCAACAACGCGAAGGATTTGTTTGTTATTTTTGCCTGCAAATAACGAAGTCAACGATATAAATGTAAAGTTAGACCACTATGAAACGTACAATAAATAACTTGAACAAATTAATATCTTTTTTGCTGTCTTGTTCGTTGCTCGTCGATCGCATAAGCCATTATGTTCGCTCCTCATGCCTTAAATAAAACAAAAAATCCTGGTGATTTTTGTTCAGCTTATTTATCTTCCGCTCCCATAAACTCTATTGGATTAATTTCACGGTGAGATAGATTTGAGCTCCGCGGGAAGAACGACGGGTTTAACAATCACGCATCGTGTGCTGTTATAGTCCACCAGCCAGGAAAGGGACTCGGCATCTCCGAAGAAAACGGGGACGAGGTATCCATTGTCGCCAGCGGAGGGGAAAAAGAACGAGCCGTCAGAAAAGGTGTAGGTAAAAACGGACATGGAAAAATCGAACGGAAAGAAAAAGACCAACTCCCCGGCACGTTCTTCGCCGTGAGAATAAAGACCGTTGCCATCCACATCGGCAAACAGGCGGCCAAAAAGCACCCCCTGTCCGTAAGGCACATCCTCTTTTGCGCAACCCAAGTCACAGACCAATATATAAGCATTGTACCAGCTATCCTCAACAAGAAATGGGCCCCCGTCAATACACAAACCTATATCCCTCAACAAAGGATCTAGCAGTGGGGCTCCTTCAGTCCCTCGGCAGAGGGCGTCCATTAACAGACGTTCATAGATGATGCGGGTCGCCTCTTGTGCAGGGATAACATTCATAAAGGCAACACTCCCCAGACTCTCGCTCCAGAACACCGGGTCATAACCTGCTGCCCGTATACGCTCATAAGTGCCTACGCCATCAGGATTTATGTGGCTGTAATAAAGCCTGGCCAGCATGTCATGCACATGACAGGTTGCGGCAAAGGCAAGCTGTTCGTTCCATTGCAGGGGTGGAAGACCTTCATCCCATTGCCCTGCTATTGCCTGACCGACCTGTTCCCGAAGCACAGTGACATCCAGACTCAATCGCTCGGCCTCGGCCCAGGGATTTGCCCTTGCCTCGTTGACCCACTGGAGGAACAAGGCCTTTGCCGACTCTAGCTTTAAGACATATTGCTCCTCTGCCTGGCTGCTGCAAAACGGCGAAACGAGACTTAATATTAAAGTTATCAGAAAAAATACACGAGTCATAGCATATTAATTATCCGCAATACCGGTGCCATAAATCTTTTCCCATGAAATAGGCCGGACATTATTTTAAGTATATTTTTCTCAAAGGTCCATTCAGACACAGTTCAGGAATATAAATTCCGGATTTTGAATCTAAAAAGTGATATGATATCAATTAGTTAATCTCTAGTTAATCTCTAATTAATTGAATCAAAAAAACAAGACCTGGGCCCTTGATTCAGATATGAATTAGTAAGTCAAACCAGGAAGCGGTGTACCAACTGGTAATTTAAAAGATTGGATCTTGGTCAATTTTGACCAGTGATGGCTAAATTTGGTCAAAATGCAAAATGCCAGAGTATTGTCAAGACCTAGAGGTTTTTCCGGTCAGGTGCTTCATTTCAGTCTATAGACCCTGTGGGAGGCAGTAAGCAGTAGGGAGTAGGCAGGCGGAGATGGATCGAATATTTTTTTGTTTGTTTCTGTATGTGTGTGCGGCTATTTTTTTTGTTCATGCCCCTTGTTCGTACTGCACTCTTTTTCGCAGTGGGTTTCAAAAAGATACAGGCCTGCCATGCCGGCCAGACCGTTCAACACTATATCCCGAATATCATAGACACGGTTCGGCAGCACCGCCTGGATGAGTTCATCACCCCATCCTGCCATCCATGCCAGGGCCACCGCCAGAGGCCACAGGTCCGGCCAGCGACTGCTGCCCTGAAAGGCCCAGCCCAGCATCAGGCCGAGCAGGCCATACTCTACCAGATGAATACGTTCTTCAGGGAAATTCACTAACAGGGCTGCTGTAAACAAAAGGATGCCTATCCCCACGCGCTCAAAGCGCTGTTTCCTGGAGGCCCTTTGCCAACCCCATACAATAGTTAGGAAAAGGAAGAGGGCAACAGCCGCGCCGGTTATGATTTGCGCCAGCCCATGCTCGGACAGAAATTCAGACCACTGTCCGACCAGGCCGAGCGTGGAATATATCAGAAATATATACGCACACAGCAGGAGCCAGCGCCAGCGGCCCCTCATTACAAAACAACCTTGTTAAGACCCTTTTGGGTCCATTGAAATGCGTTCACGATTCTTGAGCCAGAACTTCCTTAAGAAGGCCGTAATAGGAGCCATAAAGCACTCGAGCGCAAAGGCGACTATCAGGCTTTTTCTTGTCAGGTTCTATACACATACCTTCCCATGTCCATATTTACCTCCTCCACACTCCTTACTGCCTGCTGCTTCCTCCCTGCTTTCCTTATCCAAGCGGCCGCCAGGTGACGCTGTAGGTTTTCAACAGGATTTTCAGGTCAAGCCATATACTCCATTTTGAAATGTATCCCAGGTCCATCTCGACTCTGTTATCAAAATCCTGAATCCTGTTCCTTCCGTTTACCTGCCAGAGACCGGTCATGCCGGGCCGAATGCTGATGCGCCGATAATGCCAGGCCTGGTAACGCTCCACATTGTCAGGTGTCGGGGGCCGAGTGCCTCCCAGCGACATATCTCCCTTCAGAACATTTCAGAACTGCGGTAATTCGTCAAAACCGGTACGCCTGAGAAATCGCCCCGTCCTGGTAATCCTTGGATCGTTTTCCAGCTTGAAGATCGGTCCTTGATGCATGTTCTTGGCCAGAAGGTACGCTTTTTTTTTGCTTCTGCATTCGTATACATGCTCCTGAATTTGTAAATTTCAAATTTCCGTCCATTCAGGCCTATGCGCGTCTGCTGAAAGAGTATGGGGCAGGGAGAATCAACCTTGATGGCCATGGCGATGAATGGAAAGAGCCACATTGTAAACAACAGCCCTGCATATGAGCCTGCCAGATCCATGATCCGTTTGACCAGCAACTGGTCCGGGTCCAGGGGCTTGGAATAGAGGGCCAAGGGCAGGCATATCACCAAGACGGCAAAAATCGACCCTGGAGACCTTGAATTCCTCATCGAGATTGATGATTACCTTGACTACTTTGCCGAATCTCTCGATCATGTCCAGCAATTCCCCTATGTCACAGACACCGTGAACGGACCTGGAAAAGGCCAGGTAGACTTCATCCACCACCTCGTGTTCCAGAATATGTTGTGTCTCCTCCAGGCTGCATTCTTCGTAGGCACATACCTGCACTATGTTCAGACCCCATTCCGGCCGTTTTTTGATGAGGTCAAGCAGGAGTTCAAGCTTTTGACCGGCTCCGATAATAAGGACATTTCGTACATTATATCCACTCGAGCGCCAGTAATATAGCATGGCCTTCAGACAGACCCTTTCGCCCAGGAGCAGGCCGGAGGCTATCAGAAAGTAATAGCCAAAGAGCAGCCGGCTGAAATAGCCTGCATGGGTCAGATACAGAACAGCAGAGCTGGCAACCCCGCTCAAGATCAGGGATAACAGGGTCTTCCACGCAATGTGCGCCATGGAGTCAAAGCGGATCTCGCCGTACAGGCCCTGACGGTAGAAGAAAAGCAGTGTCACAGGAATGGAGAAGTAAAGCAGAGAAAGGTAATGTGACAGAGGCCCGATGCCCCCGAGATGAGTCCTCCAGACATAGGCCATGCCGAAGGCAGCACACAGGAGCAATGCGTCCGTGATCGCCACTGCGGTCTTTACGATTTTAGAATACTCTTTAAGCATATTACTGAAGGACCAAAGGGCCTGACTCGAGATCTACCCTACTCACATATATATATTCATACGAAAAGATCGTCAAATGGCTAGTTTTTGTAATTGTTCACGGCTTGAAAGGAAAAACTTGAAATTGGAAATTAGAAATTGGGGAGAGATGAAACGAGTTTACGAATTGGATGTCTACAAACTGGCAGAAGAGTTATCAGATATGGTCTGGCAGGATTTTGATAGGTGGAACAGAAAGGTTCACTTGAAGAAACCAAATCATGGTTGCGAAAACTTATCAGAAGAAAAGTTTTATCGAACGGCCAAATTTCCAATTTCCAATTTCAAATTATACACAAAAAAGGGGGGCGACAAAAAATGGAAAAAATAGGTGTCAGTACGCTGAGAAAAAATTTGTCAATATTTCTGAAAAAGGTTGAAAAAGGCCAGGTTATTACAATTACTTCACGCGGTCATGAAATGGCGAAACTTGTCCCCGTGGAAGATAAGAGGAAGAAGTCAAGAAAATTTTTGCGAGAACTAGGCAAGAATGCCATTATCGGCGATATCCTATCCCCGATTGATGAGACGTGGGAGGCCATGAAATGATTGTTGTAGATACCCACATAATCATAAGGATCCTGCTGACAGAATCATCGCGGCAACTTCAATCATCGAAAATGCCAAACTGGTCACGGCTGACAAGAAATTAAGACAATCCAAAAAAGTTGCTACTATCTGGTAAACAAAAAATCCTGATTGGTTTGAATGGAATTGACAGAATCTGAATGAAGTCTTAATATTCACACATAAGTGTAATATGTGTGAATTGGAGGTGCATCATGAACATCACCCTTTCAGCCGACAAGGAACTTG
>Ga0180432_10001050_pt1 | contig 44053 bp, 51 predicted proteins | sample SS_ome_10_FD_132414 | JGI IMG/M metagenome (GOLD analysis project Ga0180432, IMG submission 132414) | Hypersaline lake sediment archaeal communities from the Salton Sea, California, USA - SS_1_MS_2 metaG | ecosystem: Environmental > Aquatic > Non-marine Saline and Alkaline > Hypersaline >... | reverse complement strand
CGGGGTCGCCCTCCTTGATGAGGGTGTCCTCGCCCAGCAGCACCACGCCCACGTTGTCCTCCTCGAGGTTCAGCGCGAGGCCGGCCACCCCGTGCGGCAGCTCGAGGGTCTCGAGGGACAGCACCGAGGGCAGGCCGTGCACGCGGGCGATGCCGTCGCCCACCTGCAGGACGGTGCCCACCTCGTCGGCCTCGGCAACGCCCTCGTACTGCTCGATCTGGGCGCGGAGGACCTTGGTGATCTCGTCGGGGCGGAGCTTCATCGGGCGGTCAATACCTTTCTCGTGTGATGCGGCGGTGCCGCGCGTCAGGCCTCGACGGCCGTGGAGAGGTCGATGGGCGCCGACTCGAGCGAGCGTCGCATCTCGTCGAGGCGGGTGCGGAGCGAGGCATCCACCACCACGTCGCCCACCCGGAGCACGAGGCCCCCGATGATCGACGGGTCGACGGTCTCCTCGATCTCGGCGTCGCGCCCGGTCTGGGCGCGCACCTTGTCCTGGATCTTCTGTCGCAGCTCCGGGGTGAGCGGGATCGCGGTGACGGCCGTTACCACCACGCGGCCCTCGGCGGCATCCACGCGGCGTCCGTACGCGGCCACCACGTCGTCGATCTCGCCGATGCGGCCCCTGTCGAGCAGCACCTGCACGAGGCCCACCGACACGGGGTGGGCCCCATCCATCAGTTCCGACACCGCGGCGTGCTTGGCGGCGACATCCACCTCGGGACCCATCAGGGCATCCCGCAGGTCGGACCCGGCCGGCATGGCGGCCGCGAACTCACCGAGCTCGGTGCGCACCTGGTCCACGGCCGACTGCGCCTGCGCGGCCTCGAAGAGCGCCTCCGCGTATGTGGCGGCGACGCTCATCCGGCGGACCGCAGCCCGCTGAGGTCGGCGTCGGCGAGGGCGTCCTCCACGAGCTTGCGGTGGTCGTCCTCGGACAGGCTCTTGCCGGTCACCTTCTCGGCGGCCGTCAGCGCCAGCACCACGACGTCGTCGCGGATGCCGGCCACGGCCGCCTGGGCCTGGGCGTCGATCTGCGTCCTCGTGTCGCCGACGATGCGCTCGCGCTGCTCCTGGGCCTGCCCGACGATCTCGGTCTTCTGGCGCTCGCCCTCGCGGCGCCCGGCCTCGCGCAGCTCGTCGGCCTCGCGACGCGCCTGCGCCAACTGGGCCTTGTACTCCTCGAGCAGGCGGACGGCCTCGTCACGGCTGCTCTCGGCCTCCTCGATGGAGGCGCTGATGGATGCGCGACGCTTCTCGATCGCCTCGCCCACCGGGCCGAAGACGAACTTCTTGAGGATGAGCAGGGTGAGCAGGAAGACGACGACGGTCCAGATCATCAGACCCGGACTCACCTGCAGCAGGGGGTTGGCCCCTACGGGATCGACGCCTGAGAGCGGGCCCATTGCCTAGACCAGGAAGAAGGCGACGAAGCCCATGAGCAGGGCGTAGAACGTGATCGCCTCGGTCAGGGCAAGTCCGAGGAAGGTGATCGAGAGAAGGTCACCGCGCAGCTCGGGCTGGCGGGCGACCGACTCGACGGTCTTGCCGAAGATGTATCCCACGCCGATGCCCGGGCCGATGGCGCCCAGTCCGGTCGCCAGACCGAGCGTGAGAGCCTTGGATGCGTCGACGATGTTGCCTTCGAGAGCCACGTGGCCTCCTGTGTGGTGAATTGCGTCCCTAGTGCTCGGACATCGCTGCGTAGCCAATGTAGATGCCGGACAGCAGGGCGAAGATGAATGCCTGCAGGCCGGCGATCAACACGACTTCGAACACGTAGAAGAAGAGGGCGAAAGGGATCCCCAGGACGCCCAGCAGGCTACCCACGAGGATCGAGAAGCCCGCGGCCATGATGATCAGCAGGTGACCGGCGAGCAGGTTTGCGAAGAGCCGCACCGAGAGGCTGACGAGGCGCAGTACCTGCGACAGCAGCTCGAGCACGAAGATGAAGGGCGCGATGCCCTTGCCGGAACCCGGCGGGATGAGGGTCTTGAAGTACCCGACGAACCCGTGGGTGGTGAAGCCCTCCCAGAGGAAGGCCACGAAGGTCATGAGCGCCAGCGCGAACGTGACGTTGATGTTCGCCGTGGCGGCGTACAGCCCCAGGTCGCCGACCACCCGGAAGGTGTCGGTGTGCGGGGCGGTGGGAAGGGGGACGAACGAGATGAGGTTGTTCACCGCGATGAACAGGAACAGCGTGGCCAGGTAGGGGAACCATTTCTTGAACACGTGCTGGGGAAGCGATGCCCCGGCGATCTGCTCCTCCGAGAACTCGTAGGCGATCTCGAGCACGTTCTGCGACTTGGTGGGCTTCATCTTCAGCCCCCCGCGCACCACCAGGACGCCGAAGACGATGATCACGGCGCTCGAGATGAGCATGTAGACGACGGCCTTGTTGATGCTGAGGTCGACGAAGCCCAGGTCGATGGGGATCCACTGGCCGACGTTGAACTCGTCCTGCGGCTTGAAGTCCTCGGCGGCCGAGGCAAGTGCGGGCACGGCGAGCAGCAGGCCCAGCATGGCGGCCAGCCACCACCTCATGCGCGACGCCGCCGACCTCACTCCGCGGCCTCCGCGGGCGCGTTGGCCTTCTCGCGGGCGGCGAATGCGAACGCCCTGCCGGCCAGGTCGGCGGTGAACGCGGCCAGGAACACGGCCGCGCCGATCAACGCCACGGTCTCATCGAACCTGAGCGCCGTGACGAACAGCACGCCGGCCACGGTCCAGGCGCGGATGATGAACGACAGGCCGGTCACGCCCACCGCGGCGGACTGGCCCATCTTCAGGGCGTGCTTGGCGGTGGCGAGTTGGATGGCCCAGTTGGCAACCCACAGCGCGGTGCCCAGCACCCACCCGTTCAGCGGCCCGCCCAGCGCGAGCACGATGGGCAGGGCGACGAGGCACGCGATGAGGCTGGAGACCGTGGCGATCACCGTCACGCGACGCGGGGCCTCCTTCGAGGCCGGCGCGGGCGCAATGCGGTCTGCAGCCTGGCCAGGGGCGGCTGAGGTGATGCTCATTCCCTCCGGGCGTGGAACACGGACCGCGCAGGAGCGCGGCAACGGCGGGAGCATACCCATCGCCCACCGCGCCGCCCCCCGAACCACGACCCGTACGGGGGTGACAGGCGTCCTGCCTTGGCGCGAAAAGGACCCGGCGCATGCCCGCCGGGGCGCGCGTCAGCGCTTGGTGGTGGCCACCTCGTTCCCCTCGGCCCGCCTGCGGCGCACGATCTGCACCACCGGCTCGCTGCGCCACTTGAGGATCTCCAGCACGTACACCAGGTACACGGCGCCGGCCAGGCCCAGGGCGCCGATGACGGCGAGCAGCGCGGTCCAGCCCGCGTTCCAGTCGCCGTGGCCATCGGTGTACGGCACGAACCGCATGGCCAGGGCCAGCGCGCACATCAGCGCGGTCCAGGCATAGATGGCCAGCACCGTGCGGCGCTGGCTCCACCCGATGGCCAGGAAACGGTGATGGAAGTGGCTCTTGTCGGCCGTGTACACCGGGTTGCCGTGCTTGATGCGCTTGAGGATCACGAACGACGTGTCGAGGATCGGGATGGCCAGCACCACGAGCGGCAGCACGATCGCCACCGCCGCGGCGCTCTTCATCACACCGCTGATCGCGATGCCCGCCAGCAGGAACCCCAGGAACATCGAGCCGCCGTCGCCCATGAACGTGCGGGCCGGATTGAAGTTGTACTTCAGGAACGCGATGCAGGCTCCGGCCAGGGCGGCGGCCAGGATGGCGGCGTCCGCGCGGCCCAGCGACGCCGCGATGATCGCGAACGTGGTGGCGCCGATGCCCACCACGCCCGCCGCCAGGCCGTCCATGCCATCGGTGAAGTTGATGATGTTCACGATGGCCACGATCCACAGCACGGTCAGCGGGTACTGCGCGGCGCCGAGGTCGAACGCACCGATCAGGGGGAGGGTGCCGTTGGCGATGGTCAGGCCCGCGGCCACCGGCACGCATGCGCACGCCACCTGCCCCAGCAGCTTCACGGCCGGGTGCATGCCCAGGATGTCGTCGGCCATCCCCAGCGCCGCGATCAGCACCGCCCCGGCGATCAGGCCGCGTGCCGCCGGATCACCGGGCAGGAACCACACGGCCGGCAGCAGGAACCCCAGCACGATGGCCAGTCCGCCCAGGCGCGGGATGGGCCGATCATGGATGCGCCGGGCCGAGGGCTGGTCCACCGCGCCCACGCGGCGGGCGAGGGCCATGGTGGCCGGCGTGAGGACGAGCACGACGATGGCCGCCGCGATTGCGCTGAGTATGGGGATCAGCGTCGTCGTCATCGCTAGCGGATTCTACGAGTGACCCGCGTGCACCTGCGTGCCCACGGGCACCGCGGTATCAGTGCCGGGGCCGGTGGTAGATGCCCGCGCCCCAGGCCGACGTCGCCTCGCCCAGCAAGCCGGTGAGCGGCATGGTGATGGGCGCGAGCGGCCCGCTGGCCACCACGGGGTTGCGGCGCCGGCGATCGAGCACGCGGATGACGCGGGCCGCCACCGACCCGGCGGACTCGGTGGGCATGAGGCGCGGCAGGTCCTTGCCCCAGCCCAGGCGGTGGAACGCCGTGCGCACCGGACCCGGGCAGATGGCGAAGGCGCGCACGCCGGTGCCCCGCAGCTCGCGGTCGAGGCCCCGCACGAATCGCATCTCGAAGGCCTTCGTGGCCGCGTAGGTGCTCATCCACGGAATCGCCTGCGACGCGGCGGCCGACGACATCACCACCAGGTCGCCGCGCCCGTTGGCCACCATCCCCGGCAGCACGTGCGAGGCCATGTCCACCACGGCCACGCAGTTCAGGCGCACCTCGCGCACCTCCTTCTCGCGCGGCAGGTCGACGAACGCCCCCTGCGTGCCGATGCCCGCGTTGAGCACCGCCACCTCCACGGGGCCACGCAACTGGTCCACCACCCCGCGCACGGTGTCGCGCCCGTCCTCGCGCGAGAGGTCCGCGGCCACCCCGCGCACCTCCACCCCGTAGGTGCGACGCGCCTGCTCGGCCAGCGCCGCCAGGCGGTCGCCACGGCGGGCCACCACCACCAGCGGATGGCCCCGGCGGGCCAGCCGCAGCGCCACCTCCGCCCCGATGCCGGCCGACGCACCGGTCACCAGCGCCCACCCGCGGCTCACGGCATCGGCCGCCACGCAGTCAGGAGACGGGGGCGGCTTCGGCGATGAGCTGGGGGTACAGGGGGAAGCGCTCGCCCAGGGCCTTCGAGCGCTGGCGAAGGGAGTCGAGGCCGGCGTCGGTGGTGTCGGGCGTGAGGGCCTCGGCGATGATGGCGCCCACCTCGCGCAGCTCGTCCGGGCCCATGCCACGGGTGGTGAGCGCGGCGGTGCCGATGCGCACGCCGGACGTGACCGTGGGCGGCCGCTGGTCGAACGGCACGCCGTTCTTGTTGACCGTGATGCCCGCGCGGTCCAGGCGCTCCTCGCCGTCCACGCCCGTGAGCGGCGTGTTCGACAGGTCCACCAGCACCAGGTGGTTGTCGGTGCCCCCGGTGACCAGGTCGATCCCCCCGGCCAGGAGCACCTGCGCCATGGCCTGGCAGTTGTCCACGGTGCGCTGCTGGCGCTCGCGGAACTCCGGGGTGAGGCACTGGCCGAACGCAATGGCCTTGCCGGCGATCACGTGCATGAGCGGGCCGCCCTGCAGCCCCGGGAACACGGCGCGGTCGATGGCGGTGGCGAACTCCTCGTCGCACATGATGAACCCGGCGCGCGGGCCCCCGAGGGTCTTGTGCATGGTGGAGGTGACCACATGGGCGATGCCCACAGGGCTCGGGTGCACGCCGCCGGCCACCAGGCCCGAGATGTGCGCCATGTCCACCATGAGGCGCGCGCCCACCTCGTCGGCGATCTCGCGGAACGCCGGGAAGTCGAGGGTGCGCGGGTACGCGCTGGCCCCCGCCACGATGAGCTTGGGCTTCACCTCGTGCGCCTGGCGGCGGATCTCGTCCATGTCGAGGCGGTGGGTGCCGGGGCTCACCCCGTAGCCGTGGAACTCGTACATGCGACCCGAGAAGTTCACCTTCAGGCCGTGCGTCAGGTGCCCGCCGTGCGCCAGCGACATGCCCATCACGCGGTCGCCCGGCTCCAGCAGCACGCTGTACGCGGCCTCGTTGGCGGTGCTGCCCGAGTGCGGCTGCACGTTCACGTGGTCGCAGCCGAACAGCTCCGTGGCGCGCGCGATGGCGAGGTCCTCCACCTCATCCACCACCTCGCACCCCCCGTAGTACCTCTTGTGCGGAAGGCCCTCTGCGTACTTGTTGGTGAGCACCGATCCCACGGCCTGCAGGATGGAGATGCTGGTGAAGTTCTCGCTGGCGATCATCTCCAACGTCTCGGCCTGGCGCTCGAGCTCGCGCCTGAGGAGCGCGGCCACCGCCGGGTCGGCCTCGGACACGTCCTGGGACAACTGGCTCTCGGGATCGAAGAAGCTCACGCCTGCGCTCCGGCTGTCGACTGCGGGGAACGCCGCCATGGTAGCGGGGGCCCCGGATTCCCCCGAGGGGTCATGCGCCCCCGATGCGATGCCCATGGAGGGCGCGCGGGATGCCGGCCAGGTCGGGTCGCGCGCCGACGTCGCCGAAGCCGCCGGCCACCATCAGCGCCTCCACGGCGTCGTGCTGCCCCTCCCCGATCTCCATCACCAGGAGGCCACCGGGGGCCAGCGCGTCGGCGGCCTCCCGCACCACGCGCGCATGGTCCTCGGTACCCGCGGGACCGGCCACCAGCGCCTGCTCGGGCTCTTGGCGGAGGGCCGGGAACCGCTGCAGGTCGGCCGGCACCAGGTACGGCGGGTTCGACACCACCACCTCGAACCGCTCGCCCGCCACGGCCGCCATGCCGTCGCTCTGCAGCATGCGCACGCGCCCCGCCAGGTCGGGACGGGACGCCAGGTTGCGGCGGGCCACGTCGAGGGCCGCGGCACTGCGCTCGAGCCCGGTCACCGCCACGTCGGGGCGCTGGTCGGCCACCGACAGCGCGATGGCGCCGGATCCGGTGCCCCAGTCGGCCACGCGCGCGCCCTCGGGCGCGAGTTCCACCACCACGTCCACCACCACCTCGGTATCGGGACGCGGCACCAGCACATCGGGCGTCACCTCAAGGTCGAGGCGCCCGAACGCCCGCCGCCCCGTGATGTGGGCCACCGGCACCAGGTCGCCGCGGCGCGCGACCAGCGCCCTGCATGCCGCGAGCTCGTCCTCGGTGAGCGGCCTGTCGGCCTCGGTGTAGAGCTGGATGCGCTCGAGCCCCAGCGCGTGCCCGATGAGCACCTCGGCATCCAGCCGCGGCGTGTCGGACCCCCTCGCGCCCAGCCACTCGGTGGACCGCCGCACGATCTCGGCGACGGTCAGCGGGCCGCCCGTCAGGTGGCGCCCCCGGCCAGCTCCTCCTCCTGGGCCTCCAGCAGGATGCGGCGCTCCTCGGCCTGCAGGGCGTCGGTCAGCGCCCCAAGCTGGCCCTGCAGCACCTGCTCCTTCAACGGCACCGTGACCCCGATGCGGTGGTCGGTCACCCGGTTCTGGGGGTAGTTGTAGGTGCGGATCTTCTCGGAGCGGTCGCCACTGCCCACGTGCGCCTGGCGGGTGCTGCGCAGTTCGGCCTCCTGCTCGGCCTGCGCCCTCTCGAGCAGGCGCGCCCGCAGCACGCGCATGGCGCGCTCCTTGTTCTGCAGCTGGCTCTTCTCGTCCTGCATCGACACCACCACCCCGGTGGGGACGTGCGTGATGCGCACGGCGGAGTCGGTGGTGTTGACGCTCTGGCCGCCCGGGCCGCTGGAGCGGTAGACGTCGATCTTCAGGTCGTTCTGGTCGATCTGCACGTCCACCTCCTCGGCCTCGGGCAGCACGGCCACCGTGGCGGTGGACGTGTGGATTCGCCCCTGGCTCTCGGTGGCGGGCACGCGCTGCACGCGGTGCACCCCTCCCTCGTGCTTGAACACGCTGAAGGCGCCCGGGCCCTTCACCGCGAAGGTGGCCTCCTTCACGCCGCCGGCGTCGGCCTCGCGCACGTCGAGCAGCTCCACCTTGTAGCCGCGCGCCGCGCCGTACCGGCCGTAGACGTCCAGCAGGTCCCGTGCGAACAGCGCGGCCTCCTCGCCCCCGGCACCCGCGCGCACCTCCACGATGACGTCGCGGGAGTCGTTGGGGTCGGGCTCCACCATGGCCTGGCGGATGAGGGGCTCGAGCTCCTCGATCTCGGCCTCGGCCTCGCGCAGCAGCGCGCGGATGTCGTCGTCGTCGGCCTCGGCCAGCATCTCGCGGGCCTCGGTGGCCTGCTGCTCGGCATCGCGCCATCGCGCCGCCAGCGTGGCGGCCTCCTCCAGCCCCGCGTACCGTCGCGTCAGGTCCGCGTACCGCGAGCGGTCGGATGCGGCGTCGGGGTCCGACAGCGCGTCGGACAGCTCGGCGCGGGTGCGCTCGACCTGCTCGACGAGGCGTGATACCCCGCCGCTCACCGGAGCGCTATTCCGCGTGCTTGCGCTTCTTGTTGAAGCGCTCGATGCGGCCGCCGGTGTCCACGATCTTCTGCTTGCCCGTGTAGAAGGGGTGGCACTCGGAGCAGATCTCCACGCGGATCTCGGGCTGGGTCGATCGGGTGGTGAACTCGTTGCCGCAGGTGCAGGTGACCTGCGCGACGGCGTATTCAGGGTGGATCTCGGCCTTCACGTTCCCTCTCGATTCCCTCGGTGTGCGTGGCCCGGTCGGTGCCACGGGGGCGGCATGATAGCGCGGCCGGGGCGAACCCCGGCCGCGCCGCACTGCATGCCGCGCGCGGGCGCTAGCCCTTGCGCTGGTTGACCAGCTCGGTGAGCGCGGGGACGATCTCGAAGAGGTCGCCGACCACGCCGAAGTCGGCGAACCCGAAGATGGGGGCCTCCTCGTCCTTGTTGATCGCGATGATCACGTCGGACGTCTGCATGCCCACCTTGTGCTGCACCGCGCCCGAGATGCCGCAGGCGATGTACAGGTTTGGCGACACGGTCTTGCCGGTCTGGCCCACCTGGTTGGGGTGCGGGTACCACCCGGCGTCCACGGCCGCGCGCGAGGCGCCCACCGCGGCGCCCAGCGAGGCCGCGAGGGCCTCGACCACGGCGAAGTTCTCCGGGGCGCCGAGGCCACGGCCACCGGAGACGATGATGCTGGCCTCCTCCAGGCTGACCTTGCCCTCCTCGGCGGGCTTGCGGGCGGTCATCTTCGCGCGCAGCGCGGCCTCCGAGATCTCCGGCGTCACCGCCACCACCTCGGCCGAGCCGCCGCTCTCGCTGGCCTGGAAGGAGTTGGGCCGCACCAGCGCGATCTGCGGGCCGCCGGTCCACTCGCTCTTCACGAGGTTCTGGCCGCCGAACGCCGGGCGCGTGGCCTGCAGGCCGCTGCCGCCCGCCGCGAGGTCGGTGGAGTCGCTGTTCAGGCCGGCGCCCAGCCGGGCGGCCAGCGCCGCAGCGGTGTCGCGGCCCTGCGCGGTGCCGCCGACGAGGATGGCCGAGAAGTCGTTCTCGGCCTGGAGCTTCGCGAGCACGTCCACGTGCGGAGCGGCCAGGCCGGAGGCCAGGGCCTCGTGGTCGGCCACGAACACCTTCTCGGCGCCATAGGCGCCGAGCTGCGCGGCCTGGTCGGCCACGCCCGAGCCACCGACGTATGCCGCGAGCGGCCCGCCGGTGGAGTCCTTGAGTTCGCGGGCCTTCGAGAGGATCTCGAGGCCAACGCGACGGAAGCCGCTGCCCTGGGGCTCGGCGACGACGAGGATGCCTGCCATGTCGTTAGGTCCTTTCGGTTCCGAGTCCGGGTTCAGACGATCTTCTTCTCGATCAGGAAGTCGAGGATCTGCTGGGCGCCGTTGCCCTCGTCCTTGACCACCTGCCCGGCGGTGCGCGCGGGCGGCGTGTCCACGCCGACCACCGTGGTCTTCGCGCCCTGCTCGCCCACCAGCGCCGCGTCGATGCCGGCCTCGGCCAGCGACGTGACGTCCTGCGGCTTCTTCTTGGCACCCATGATGCCCTTGAGCGACGGGTAGCGCGGCTCGTTGATGGCCTTGGTCACCGACACCACGGCGGGCAGCGGGGCCTCCACGGTGTCCACGCCGTCATCGCTCTGGCGCTCCACGGTGATGGTGCCGCCGTTCACCGCCAGCGAGTTGGCGGAGGTCACCCAGGCGCGGCCCGAGACCTCGCCCAGGTAGGCGGCCATCACGCCCGAGCGGGCGTCGGTGGCCTCGGAGCCCAGCAGCACCAGCTCGGCGCCGGTCTCGTCGAGCACCGTGGCCAGGGCGTGCGCGGTGCCCAGGTAGTCCGAGCCCACTGCGGCGGGGTCGCTCACCAGCACCAGGCGATCGGCGCCCATGGCCAGGCCCTGCCGCAGGCTCTCGACGGCCTTCTCGGGGCCCAGCGAGATGAGGATGACCTCCTCGGCGGTGCCGGCCTCCTTCAGGCGGACGGCCTCCTCCACCGCGTACTTGTCGAACTCGTTGAGCATGCGGTCGCCCTCGTCGCGGACGAGGCGGCCGGTGCCCGGGTCGATCCGCTTCTCGGCGGTCGTGTCGGGCACCTCTTTGACGCATACGGCGATCTTCACGAAACAGGGCTCCTGGGAGTTGACTCCATGCGCTCGAGCGGAGAGGCGCGCACCGCACCGCGAGGCGGCGGCGAGCATACCAGCGGTCCATGGCCGCGCGGGCGGTGTTCCGGCCCTAGGGGGACGTCCATCCCGGAGCGCGCTTCTCGAGGAAGGCCTGCATGCCCTCCCGGCGCTCGGGATGGTCGAACTGCCGTGCGAAGGCCTCGGCCTCGGCGGCGAGCAGGCCGGCCCGCTCGCCCAGCGCCGCGTGGATGAGCCGCTTGGACAACGCGACGGCCGACGGCGACTTCTGCGCGATCTCCTCGCCCATGGCCACCGCGGCCCCCAGCAGGTCGTCCGGGGCGTGGACGGCGCTCACCAGCCCCGCGCGCAGGGCCTCATCGGGCCCGATCATCGCACCGGTCAGGATCATCCGCATGGCGAAGCCCTCGCCGCAGATGCGCGGCAGGCGCTGCGATCCGCCCCACCCCGGGGGAATGCCCAGCGCCACCTCGGGCTGCGCCATCTTCATCGACTCCGACGCGAGGCGGATGTCGCAGGCAAGCGCCACCTCGCATCCCCCGCCCAGGGCGAAGCCGTTGATGGCGGCGATCACCGGTACCGGGAGGGCCTCGATGGCGTCGCACATGCCGTGGCCCTGGGCGGCGAAGGCCCGCGCGGCATCCACGTCCATCGCGGCCATCCGGCTGATGTCGGCTCCGGCCGAGAACGCCCGCCCCGCGCCGGTCAGCACCACCGCGCGCACCGCCGGGTCGCCGGCGCACTCGGCGAGGGCGTCCATGAGGTCGTCGATCTGCTCGGGCGAGAAGGCGTTGAGCGCCTCCTGCCGGTCGAGCACCAGCACCTGCACCACGCCCTGGCGCTCGCGCTGGACGGCCACTAGGCGGCCACGGCCCCCTCGAGGAACGACACCATGTCGTCCACCGGGGCCCCGGGGGTGTACACCGCCGCCACGCCCATCGCGCGGAGCTCATCGGCGTCGTCCGCGGGGATGGTGCCCCCCACGATCACCAGCACGTCGTCCGCGCCCTCGGCCGCCAGCAGCTCCATGATGCGCGGGACCAGGGTCATGTGGGCGCCGGAGAGGATCGACAACCCCACGGCGTCGGCGTCCTCCTGCACCACCGTGGCCACCACCTGCTCTGGCGTCTGGTGGAGGCCGGTGTAGATGACCTCCATGCCGGCGTCGCGGAGTGACCGCGCGACGATCTTGGCTCCCCGGTCATGGCCGTCCAGGCCGGGCTTTGCGATGACCACTCGGATCGGGCGTCCCATACGGCGCGCAGGATACCCACTGGGCGACCGGTTGAGCCATGGCGGCCGCGCCCCGGGGCCCGGGGCCCTCAGCCGGCGATTGCCGCGGCGATAACGCCGATGGCGGTGAGCAGGGCCAGTACGCGTGCGAGGGTGCGCATGGGCGGGCACACTACCCGCGACCGCACGCGACACAGGATCCATGCCGATGACCGTCACCACCAGCCGCACCGCCGAGCCCGCCCGCATCAAGGCCGACGCCCTGGTGGTGCCGGTGCCCTCGCCGCCGGGCGACCTCGATGGCCCCCTCGCGGCGCTCGACGCGGCGCTCGGCGGGCTGGTGGCGGCGGTGATGGCCGACGGCGAGGTCACCGGGGCGGCGGGCCAGGTGCGCGTGCTGCATACCCGTGGCGACATCCCGGCCGCCCGCGTGCTGCTGGCCGGGGTGGGTGAGCAGCCCGACCGCGGGGCGTGGGCCGCCGCCGGGAGGGCGGCCGCGCGCGCGGCCCGCGACGCCGGCGCGCGCACCGTGGCCCTGCTGGCGGATGCCGGCACCGATGGCGGCGACGTGCGTGCCATGGCCGAGGGGCTTGCCACCGGGGCGTGGCGACTCGACGCCTTCCGCTCGACGCCCTCGGGCGGCAAGCGCGGCCGCGCACGCGGCGAGATGTCGGTCGTGGTGGCCGGGGGCGCCCTTGCCCCCGCGAGGGCGCGCGCGGTGGCGGCCACGGCCGAGGCGGTCAACCTGGCCCGCGAGCTCGCCGAGACCCCCTCGAACCACATGACCCCGACGATCCTGGCCAAGCGCGCGCAGCAGGTGGCACGCGGAAGGCGCACGCTGTCGGTGGACGTGCTCGGCCCGCGCGAGCTCACGTCGCTCAAGGCGGGCGCGCTGCTGGCGGTGGCCCAGGGCTCGGCCGAGCAGCCGCGGATGATCGTGATGCGCCACAGGCCGCCGAAGTCGGCCCGCGCCACGCGCGAGGTGCTCGGCCTCGTGGGCAAGGCGGTCACGTTCGACACGGGCGGCATCTCCATCAAGCCGTCGGCCGGCATGGAGGAGATGAAGATGGACATGGCCGGGGGCGCGGCGGTGATCGCCGCCATGGGCCTGATCGCCGACCTCGAGGTACCCGCCGAGGTGATCGCGGTGGTCCCCTCCACCGAGAACATGCCCAGCGGCACCGCGATGAAGCCCGGGGACGTGTTCACCGCGATGAACGGCCGCACGATCGAGGTGACCAACACCGATGCCGAGGGCCGGCTCATCCTCGCGGATGCACTCACCTACTGCGCGCGCCAGGGCGCGACGCGCATGGTGGACATGGCCACGCTGACGGGCGCGATCGTGGTGGCGATCGGGGACGTCTACGCCGGCCTGTTCGGGTCGGACCCGGCGTTCACCGAGCTCGTGCGCGAAGCCGGGGACGAGACCGGCGACCTCTGCTGGCCCATGCCGCTGCACCCGGGGTACGACCCGCTGGTGAAGAGCGCCGTGGCCGACCTGAGCAACTCGGCCAAGAAGCGCCAGGCCGGCGCCGTGTACGCGGCGCGGTTCCTGCGCGACTTCACCGAGGGCATTCCGTGGTGCCACGTGGACGTGGCGGGCACCGCGATGCACGGCGACCACGCGTCCGGGTTCGGCGTGCGGCTGGCCGCGGACGTCGCCGGGCGGGTTGCACGCCTGCGGTGAGGCGCCTCCTCACGCTGATCCTGCTCATGGCCATCGCCGCGGGCGTGGCCTACCTGGTCATGCGCACGGTGGCGCGCACCGAGGTGACCGACGTGTTGTCGGTGCCGGCGCCCATCACCGAGGTGGTGGTCTCCACCGGTGCCGGATCGGTGGCGGTGGACGCGGGCCCCGACGATGCCCTGAGCGCGCGCATCACCAAGGGGTACGCGTTCTTCGCCCCGGACATCACCACGGCGACCACCGGCGGTCGCGTGACGCTCGGCACCGACTGCCCCGCGCTGGGGCTGCTCACGGGCTGCTCCGTGGACTTCGATGTCGTCACGCCCCCGGCGGCGGCCGTGCGTGCCACCAGCACGGCGGGCTCCGTGATGGTGGCGGGCATCTCGGGGCCGGTGCTGGCCCGCAGCACCGCCGGGGGCGTTGCCGTGCTGCGCTCGCGCGCGGATGAGGTCCGCGCGTCCAGCACGGCCGGCGACGTGCGGGTGGAGGCCGACCGGCCGCCTGCCCGCGTGGAGGCCTCCACCACCGCCGGTGGCGTGACCGTGGTGGTGCCGCGGGGCGACTACCGGATCGACGCCAGCGCGGGTGCCGGCTCGGTGGACCTGCAGGGAATCGCCGACACGCCGTCGTCCGGGCGGGTGATCATCGCCAGCGCCACCGCCGGCGACGTGACCATCCGGGCGCGCTGAGCCCTAGGCGGTGAGGCGGGCCTCGAGGCCGTCGAGCAGGGCCTCGAGGCCGAACTCGAACACGTCGTCCTCGCCGCGGGCGATGTCGGTGAACACCTCCACGAGCAGGGGCTCATCGAACTCCTCGGCCGATGCGCCGTCCTCCACCGCCGACGCCTCGCCCAGCGTGAACCCGATGGTCCAGCGCGACACCACGCGCACGGCGCGCAGGGCATCCTGGCGGCTGAAGCCCGCGTCCTCCATCGCGTCGAAGAGGTTGCCCACCAGCGTTGTGCTGCTTCGGTAGGCCACCGACGGGCGCGCGGCGATCAGCGCCACCAGGTTGGGGTGCGTGGTGAGCGCCGACCGGTACGCCCGGGCGAATCCGCCCATGTCCTCGCGCCAGTCACCCGACGTGCCGAGGGCATCCACGAACTCGCCCTGCACCATGGCCACCACGCCGTCCAGCATCTCGTCCTTGCCACCGGGGACGTGGTGGTAGAGCGACATGGCCTCCACCCCGAGCTCGCCCGCCACGGCGCGCATGCTGCACCCCTGGATGCCCGCGCGGTCGATTACCGCCAGCGCCGCCTCCACCACGCGCTCGCGCGACAGGGGCTCCCGGGCGGTGGTCACGGCGATCGCTCCCGGCGGGGAGCGGCATCACGGGTGTCGGGGTGGCCCGTGGACCCATGGCGCATGCGGGTGAGGACGTACGTGATGCCCGCCCCCAGCAGCGCCGACACCAGGATGACCACCACCAGGCTGGTCGACGTGCCCACCACCCACCAGGTCACCTCCACCTGACGCGAGTTGGCGATGATGAACCACACCAGCAGGACACCCCCGGAGACACCGAGGATGGCCTTCCAGTTGCGCTGGTCACCGCGCGCGCGCGCTCGTGGGCTGTCCGACATCACTCCTCCTCGTGGGGGGATGCCTCGAGGATAGTGTCCACGGCGGTCGCCGGGTCGATCCGGCGACCCACCACCTGCCGGGCCAGGGCATCGAGATCGGCGTCCCCGAGCCGCGCATCCAGGTCGCGCGCCAGTCGCTCGAGCGCCAGGGATCGCAGGTGGCGGCGCATGCCGTCGAGGGCGCGCGCCGGCGCGGCGCCGGAGTCGCGCAGGTCCTGCTGGTGGCGCAGCACCGCCGCCCAGGCGTCCTCCACGCCCTGCCCCTCGAGTGCCTGCGTCAGCACCACCGGCGGAACCCAGCCGTCGGCCGGCACGAGCGTGAGCGCCGATTCCACCTCGCCCGCCAGGATGTCCGCGCCGGGCCGGTCGCACTTGTTGATGACGATGACGTCCGGGATCTCCATGACGCCGGCCTTGATGGCCTGGATGGCATCCCCGCTGCCGGGCATGAGCACCAGCACCACGGTGTCGGTGAGCGCCTGCACCTCGACCTCGTTCTGCCCGGCTCCCACGGTCTCGACGATCACCACGTCGAAGCCGGCGGCGTCGAGGATGGCCAGGGCGTCACCGGTGGCCTCGGCAAGGCCGCCAAGGTGGCCGCGGCTGGCCATGGAGCGGATGAACACCCCGTCATCGAGGAAGTGGTCCACCAGCCGGATGCGGTCGCCCAGCACGGCGCCGTGGGTGAACGGGCTCGTGGGGTCGACGCTCACGATGGCCACGGTGGTGCCCTGCGCGCGCAGGTGGCGCACCAGGGCCGCCGAGAGCGTGCTCTTGCCCGCGCCGGGCGATCCGGTGATGCCCAGCCGGAGCGCGGTGCCGCCGCCCGGATGCAGGGCGCGCATCACGGCGCGCCCCTCCGCGCTGCGCGACTCCGCCATGGTGATGGCCCGGCCGATGGCACGACGGTTGCCGGCGCGCACGCCCTTCACCACCTGCTCGGGGGTCATGCGAGATCCTCCAGCACCTCGGCCATGGCGGCGAGCAGGCGGTCGGTCTGCGCAGGAGTGCCCGCGGTGATGCGCAGGCCCCCGGGGGCACCGAAGCCACCGGTGGGCCGCACGATCACCCCGCGCGCGGTGAGCCCGCGGTCGATGGCCGCGGCCCGCTCCGGGCCCACCTCCACGAACACGAAGTTGGCCGACGAGGGCAGGGGGTCCAGGCCGAGGGCGCGCAGGCCCTCGGCCATGCGCTCGCGCTCGGCGCGCGCCTCCTCCATGCGGGCCGGCATGTGGGCCGGGGCGTCGGCGAGCGACGCCACGGCGGCGGCCTGGGCCACGGCGTTCACGTCGAACACGTTCCGCACCGGCGACATGGCCTCGGGCAGGCCCTCGGGTCCCGCCATCCACCCCACGCGCAGCCCGGCCAGCCCGTAGGCCTTGCTGAACGTGCGCATCACCACCAGGCCGCGGCCGTCGCGCAGCAGCGCCATGCCGTCGTGCCCGCCCTCGGGCAGGTACTCGGCGTAGGCCTCGTCGAGCACCGGCAGCACGTGGCCGGGCAGGGAGTCCAGGAATGCCTCGAGCTCGTCCGGGCCCACCGCCCCGCCCGTGGGGTTGTTGGGGCTCACCACCGCCACGATCTTGGTGCGTGGCCCCACCGCGGCCGCGAGGGCCGGCAGGTCGTACGCGCCATCGGCGCGCAGGGGCACCGGGGAGAACACCGCCCCCTGGATGGTGGCCCCCTGCCGGTACGACACGAACGACGGCCATCCCATCAGCAGCTCGTCGCCGGGCTCCAGCAGCGCCATGCAGAGCAGCTTGATGAGGCTGTCCATGCCGTTGCCCACCACGATGCGGCCGGGGTCCACGCCGTGGCGCGCGGCAAGGGCGTCGCGCAGCGCCCAGGCGCCGGGATCGGGGTACAGGTTCTGGTCGTGCCCGGCGGCGGTGATGGCCTCGAGCGCGGCGGGGAACGGAGGGTAGGGACCCTCGTTGGAGGCCAGCTTGGTGATGGGCACGTCGCCCAGCTCGCGCTGCAGGTCGGACAGCGGCCGGCCCGGCACGTAGGGGGGAACCGCGGCCAGGTCGCGGCGGACGAGATGCGGCGGAAGGCGCGGTGCGTGCGGCACGGGACGGAGGCTACACTCGCCGCCGATGGCCGAATTGGACGACCTCGGGCTGTTCCCGCTGGGCCTGGTGCTGCTGCCCGGCGAGCGCGCGCCCCTGCACCTGTTCGAACCGCGCTACCGGCAGTTGCTGGCCGACTGCGTGCTGGACGACCGCCCCTTCGTGATCCTGCAGGACCACGGGGGAACCGCATCGCCCATCGGGTGCACCGCGCGGTTCGTGTCGCTGGGTCGCAGGTTCGCCGACGGGCGCATGAACGTCACGGTCGTCGGGGGCCGCGTGGTGCGGGTGCTGGAGGAGACCTCGGGGCGCCTGTACCTGTCGGCGTGGGTGGAGGACGTCCACGACGACGCCCCCGATGCACCCGAGGGCGCGGGCGCCGAGGTGCGGCAGCTGTTCGACCGCCTGGTGGCCGAGATCGCCGGTGCCGGCAGCGCACCGCCGATCCGCGAGGACGTGCCCCTGTCGTACGCCATCGCGGGGATGATCGAGATGCCCGCCGAGCCCAAGCAGGACCTGCTCGATTGCCGCGACGAGGAGGTGCGACTCGGCATGGTGCGCGACATCCTCTCGGCGGCGCTCGAGGGCGCGGACCGCGAGCGCATCGCCGCGGCGCGGGCGCGCACCAACGGCAAGGTCGCCCTGCCGTGAGCCCCGCGATCGCGGCCGTGCGACCCCGGCGCATCGCCTGGGTCGAGGGCCCCGATGCCTGCGGGCTCCTGCACGGCCTGCTCACGGCCGACATCCGGGCGCTCCCCGTGGGCGGCGCCGCGCGGGCGCTGGTGCTGACCACCCACGGCCACCTGGTGTCGGGCATGGCGGTGGCGCGCGAGCACGACGACGCCTTCACCCTGGTGATCGACCCCCCGCCCGCAGGCGACGGCGTGGCGGTGATCGCCGCGCACCACGTATCGGAGGATGCCGAGGTGCTCGGCCCCGAGGACGCCCGCGTGCTGGTGGTCACCGAGGACCTGGCGCCCGCCCTCGCGGGCGCGGGCGACCTTCAGGTGCCCGGTGCCGTCCCCGGCACCATCGAGGTGGTGGCCGACGATCCCGCGGCACTCGCCGCCGCGTGCGGCATCGCGCTGTCGCCGGAGGGAGCCCTCGAGGCGCTGAGGGTGCAGCGCGGCGCGGCCGCGATCGGCGTGGACACCGGCGAGCGCACGCTCGTGCAGGAGGCCCTGCTGGACGACGCGGTGTCGTTCGACAAGGGCTGCTACCTGGGCCAGGAGACCGTGGCCCGCCTGCACTACCGGGGTCACCCCAACCGGCGCCTGGCGCGCATCATGCTGGACGGGCCGGTGGACCCGGGCACGGGCATCGAGGCCGGTGGCGAGGGCCCGGCACCGGGCCGGGTGACGAGCGTGGCAGAGGTGCCCGGCACCGGGTGGATGGCCCTCGGCATGCTCAGGCGCGAGGTGGCCGACGGGGCGGACGTCACCGTTGGCGGCGTGCGGGGGCGGGTACTGCCCCCCGGCTGATCCGCCGGTGATACCGTCGCGGGAGATGGGCATCACACGCAAGGACCGCGCGAAGGCCGCCCGCCAATCGTGGGTGGTGCGGCTGTTCTACGACACCGATGGCGACCTGCGCGGCTGGCGCGCGCTGGCCGTGGTGGCCGTGCTCGCGGGGGCGATCGTGTTCGGCACCGTCGTGGCGTCGTTCGCCGGAGCGGCCTTCGGGCCCGAGACGCTCGCGTGGGGGGCCCTGATCGTGTTCATGGGCATCAAGATCCCCCTGCTGGTGTTCGTGTTCTGGATCCTCATGCGCCAGGGTGGTGGCTATACGCAGAGCGACCTCACGGGCACCGAGCGCATGCGGGTGCTGGAGAGCCTGGTGCAGCAGGCACGCGCCGCCAAGGGCGCGCCCGACGAGGCCGAGCGCCTGCGCTGGGCATCGCGCGAGGCCTGGCGCATCGCCGACGAGGCGCCCGACGACGAGCGCCAGGACGCCATCGCGGTGGCGGTGGAGATCAGCGGGATGAAGCCCGCGCCGCCGCGGACCCGCGCCTAGGCGAACACCAGCGCGTCGTCCACCTCGCCCCCGCCGGCGAGGCTCTCCTCGATCTTGTCGAACGCCATCGCGTGCACCACGGCCGCGATGTCCTCCGCCGTGCCGCCGAGCGCCTCGGGGTGGCGTGCCTGCACGCTCACGCGACCCACGAAGCAGGTCTTCACGGCCACCACCTCCCCGCCCTCGTGCACCTGCACGTTGAAGCCCCAGAGGGTATGCGCCTCGTCGGTCAGCGACGTGCGCGGTGGCTCGGCCACCAGTTCGAAGGTCCTCTCGCCCGCCGTCACCGTGCGCGTGCTCACAGGTCCACCACCCGTCCCCGGTCGTCCACCCCGGCGGCCCCGCCGCCGCGACGTGGATCGCCGGCGGCGCTGAGGCCGCGGGCATCCGCGCCCACCGCGGAGACCCCGCCGAAGTAGAGGTTGGTCTCGTTCCACAGCCGGAGGTCGAAGCCCGCGGCCCGCAGGGCCGCGATGGCCCCGGCGGGCACCCCGCCCTCCACGTCCAGGCCGCCGCCCTCGTGGTGCACGCGTGGCCGGGACACCGCGTGCGCGGGCCCCAGGCCCCCATCCACCATGCCGGCGACCACCATGAGGATCGCAGACCGCAGGCGGTTCGACCCTGCCGATCCGACGGCGGCCATGGGCTGGTCGCCGTCCAGCAGCAGCGTGGGGGCCATCATGGACGTCATGCGTATTCCCGCGGGCGCGCCGCCGAAGCCCCCGGGGTTCAGGTCGCTCTCGCCCAGCATGTTGTTGAGCAGCACGCCCGTGCCCGGCACCATCACCCCCGACCCCGATCCGTTGCTCGACGACAGGCTGGCCATGCCGCCCTCCGCGTCGATCGCGCTGGCGTGGGTGGTGCCGGTGGGCTTGCGCGACGGGGGATCCCCGCGATCCCGGGCGGCGGCCACGGCGGCCCAGAAGCGCTCGAGGAAGTCCTCCTCGCCCAGCCCGTCGTGGAACCCGGGGCCGCGCAGGGCGTTGGCGGCGGCCTGCGCCAGCGCCACGTCGCGGTAGAAGGCGCCGTCATCGGCAGGGCGCGCGCCGGCATCGAGGGCGTGGAGGGCCGCCGCGATCAGCACCCCGCCCGCCGACGGCGGCGGGTTGGTGAGCACCGAGACACCACGGAACCCCACCTCCACCGGCCGGCGCTCCACCACCCGGTACGCGCGCAGGTCGTCGTGGGTGACCAGGCCGCCGGCCCCGGCCAGGTGGCGCACGATGCCATCGCCGAGCGCGCCCCCGTACATGCACGCCGCGCCCTCGCGGCCGAACAGGGCGAGCGTGTCGGCGAGATCGGGGAACACCAGTCGCGCGCCCGGCCGCGCCGCGCGGCCATCGGGCTGGAACTGGGCCGCCGAGGCCGGGGTGTGCCCCAGCATCTCCTCGAGTATGGCGTGCAGGTATGCCGTCTCGTCGCCCACCACCACGCCGGTGCGCGCGAGGTGCACGGCCGGCGCCACCAGATCGACCAGCGGCAGGCGCCCGAAGCGGCGCGAGGCCATGTCGAGCCCCGCCAGCATGCCCGGCACCGCCACCGACGCGGGCCCGATGTGGAATACCTGCTCCGCCGTGCCGAAGGGCACCGTGAACGCATGCAGGTCGGCGGGATCGAGCGCCCGCCCCCGGGGGCCGAGGCCGGGCACCGCCACGAAGAAGTCCAGCAGCGTGGCCGGTCCGCCGGGGGGCCGAACCAGGAGGAAACCCCCCGCCCCGGGACCGGTGAGGACGGCCTCGGTGACGGCCGACGTGAGGGCGGCCGCGATCACCGCGTCGGTGGCGGTGCCGCCCGCGGCCAGCGCCTCGGCGCCCGCGCGCGCGGACAGCGGGTGGCCCGCGGCCACGGCGCCCGTGATCACCGGGCGCCCAGTGCTAGGCGGCCGGGCCGTCGTCCGGGTCGGAGGAGCCCTGGTCGTCGTCCACCGCGAAGAGCCGCGTGGACTCGCCGGGTGGCGGCGTCACCTGGGTGGGCTGCGACGCCGAAGGCGCGGCGGGCAGGTCCGGCTCCGGGGCCGCGGCAAGCGCGGCCGGCGGCTCGGGCGGGGCCTTGGGCTCGACCGGCGGCGGGACGTCCGCCGACAGGTCGGGGGCCTCGGGCGGCTCGGCGATATCACCACTCGCCCCCACGGGCGCGGCGGGCGCCGGACGGGCGCGGCGGCCGCGCTCGATGCGCGTGGCGGGGGTGCGCGTGGCCACCGACCCGCCGCCCGACGGGGTGCCCGACAGCCCTGCGGCGATCACGGTGACCCACACCTGGTCGTCGAGCTGGTCGTCGACGGTCGCGCCGAAGATGATGTTGGCGTCGGGGTCCGCGGCGTCGGCCACCACCTGGGCGGCCTCGGTGACCTCGATCAGCGACATGCCCGGTCCGCCCGTGATGCCCAGCAGGATGCCCCGGGCGCCGTCGATGGGGGTCTCGAGCAGCGCCGACGAGATCGCCGCGGTAGCGGCGTCGGTGGCGCGGCTGCCGCCGCTGGCGTAGCCGATGCCCAGCAGCGCCGTGCCGGCATCCTTGAGGATGGTGCGCACGTCCGCGAAGTCGACGTTGATCAGACCGGGCAGCGTGATGAGGTCGCTGATGCCCTGCACGCCCTGGCGCAGCAGGTCGTCGGCCACCGCGAAGGCCTGCATCACGCTGGTGCCCCGGTCGAGCACGCTCATCAGCCGGTCGTTCGGGATGACGATGACGGTGTCGGCCGCCTCGCCCAGGTGGTGGATGCCGGCGTCAGCGGTACCCGCGCGCTTGTTGCCCTCGAAGCCGAACGGGCGGGTGACCACGGCCACGGCGAGTGCGCCCAGCTCGCGGGCCACCTTGGCCACGATGGGCGCGCCACCGGTGCCCGTTCCGCCGCCCTCGCCGGCCGCGATGAACACCAGGTCGCTGCCGCGCAGCACGCGGCGCAGGTGCTCCTCGCTCTCGCGGAAGGCCATCTCGCCCAGCGCGGGGTCGCCACCCGTGCCCAGCCCGCGCGTGACCTCGGCGCCGACGGGGATGACCACGTCGGCACGGCTTGAGTCGAGCGCCTGGCGGTCGGTGTTGATGGCGATGAACTCCACGCCATGCACGCCGGCTTCGATCATGCGGTCCACGGCGTTGCAGCCGCCGCCGCCCACGCCCACCACGCGCACCACGGCCTGGCCCTCGGCCCTCAGGGGTACCTCCTGGCGGGTCTCGGCCGGCGCCTCGGACTGCAGGCCCTGTGCACCGCCCTCGCCCGGGGTGGTGCTCCTGAACAGGTCCGCGAGCGGACCCTCGCGCATGGACTGCTTCTTCACGAGGCCAGTCTAAGCCCCGGCCCGGACTGCGGCCTCACGTCGCGCACCGGACGCCGCACGCGCTCGAGGTCGTCGGTCCACGCGCCATCGCGCTCCAGCACCTCGCGCGCCAACTGCCGGTACCACCGCGCGGCCTGCCCCCTGCCGTCGTAGGCGAGGATGCTCTTGCCCTGCACGGGGGCCTCCGCGAACCGCACGGTCTTGCCCACGCGGGTGCGGAACACGGTGTCCCCGAAGTTGTCCATCAGCACGTCCACGGCCTCGCGGCAGTGCATGGTGCGCCCGTCGTACATCGTCGGGAGGATGCCGAAGATGTGCACGTCGGGGTTGAGGTGCTCACGCACCTGCTCCATGGTGTGGGTCAGCTGTGCCAATCCGCGCAGCGACAGGTACTCGCACTGCACGGGGACGATCACGCCCTGCGCGGCCACGAACGCGTTGATGGTGAGCAGCCCCAGCGAGGGCGGGGTATCCATGATGATGTAGTCGTACTGTCCCCGCACCGGCTGCAGGGCGCGCTGGAGGGCGCGCTCGCGGCCGATCATGCTGGACAGCGCCAGCTCGGCCCCGGCCAGTTCGATGCCGGCGGGCGCGATGTCGATCTCGCGCACCTGGATGATGTCCGTGATGGGCAGGGCCTTCACCAGCACGTCGTACATGCCGTCCTGCAGGTTCTCGACGTCGATGCCCTGGCTCATCGAGAGGTTGCTCTGGGGGTCGAGGTCCACCACCAGCACGCGCTGCCCCTTCTCGTGCAGGGCAGCGGCAAGGCTCAGGGTGGAGGTGGTCTTGGCCACTCCGCCCTTTTGGTTCGCCATCACCAGAACGCGTGCATCACGCGCCATCTCTCGCCCTCCAGGAAGTGTGCCGGTGCGCCTGTCGTTTCCACGCCCGCGGCCCGACTCCTCCCGGCAACCGGTCACCCGGGGCGCGGAACCAGCGCGCCGGGCGACACGGGGCCCCCGAGGTACCCCGAGATGTCCGCGGCCTCGGCCACCCGGTCCATGGCCCCCGGCGCGATGTCCACCGCAGGGACCGATCGCCGGAGCGACTGCAGCAGCACCGCGCGGTCGATGCTCTTGCCCGTCGACTCCGACAGCCTCCGGTTGAACGCGTTCACCACGGAGTCCGGGTCCCGCCCCGCCCGGGCCACCGCGCGCGCACTGGCCCGGGCGAGGGCCCGGGTCACCTGCGGATTGGCACGCGCGAACTCCTCGTTCACCACCAGCACGGTCGCGGGTATCCGCCACGCATCCATGGCCCGGTCGATGGCGGGCACGGGAACGGCGCTGCCATCGGCCACCAGGATCTCCCCGAACGGCGCCGGCGCCAGCACGGCATCCACCACGCCCTGGCGCACCGCCTCGGGCAGCGCGGCGTTCTTCACCGGCACCACCTCCACATCGCCGCCCTGGTCGTCCGCGCGCAGCCCCGCGCGGTCGAGCAGCAGGCGCAGGGTCAGGTCCTGGGTATTGCCGTGCGCGGGCACTGCCACCCGGCGTCCCGCGAGGTCGGCCACGTCGCGTATGCCGCTGCCCGGGCGCGCCACCATCGACTGCCCGCCGGTCACCGCCGCCCCCAGCAGCCGCAGGCGCCCGGGCGCGCGGCTCTCGGCCAGCACGTACGGGCCCGGGCCCATGTACCCGGCGTCCAGGGATCCGCTGAGCAGCGCGCTCACCTCCTCGGGACCGCTGGCGAACAGCTGCTCCTCCACCGGCACCCCCGCAAGGCCATCCGCGAACTCCTGCTGCAGGGCGATCAGCGCCGGTCCGTGCGTGATGTTCAGGAAGAGCCCCACCCGCACCACGTCGGCGCTGCCGCCTCCCCCGCACCCGGCGGCCAGGGCCACGACCGCCAGCACCAGCGCGGCAAGCGCTCCGGCCGGCACCCGCCTAGCGCGCACCCACCAGGCCCCAGCGCCGATTGACCCAGCGCTCCAGGCGCGTGAAGAACAGCTGCTCGGTGACGATGCCCACCACGAGGATCACCAGGATGACCGCCATCACCACGTCGATGGCGCCGATCTCGCGACCCAGCTCCAGCACGCCGCCGAGCCCCGCCGCGCCCGTCACCACGATCTCGGCCGCCATCAGCGCACGCCACGCGAACGACCACCCCATCTTCAGGCCCGTCACCAGGCTGGGGAGGATCGCGGGGAAGATCAGCGTGCGCTGCATGAACAGCCCCTTCGCGCCGAGCGCGCGCCCGGCCATCAGCAGCGTCGGCGAGATCTGGTGCATCGCGCCGTAGGTGGCCAGCGCCATCGGCTTGAACGTGCCGAACGCCGTGATGGCCAGCACCGCGGTGCCGTTGAAGCCGAACCACAGGATGGCCAGCGGCAGGAACGCGATGGTGGGCACGGCCTGCAGGCCGGCGATCACCGGCCGGATGCCGTCCTCGAGGAACGTCGAGCCGCCGGTGAGGAGCCCCAGCAGCACACCGGCCACCACGCCGATCGCCCAGCCCTCCACCAGCCGCAGCAACGTGGCGCCCAGGTCCTCCAGCAGCGCCCGCTCGGTGAAGAGCGTGCCGAGGGTGGAGAGCACGTCGCCCGGCGCGGGCAACTTGTAGGGGTCCACGACCCCAGTGGCACTGACCACCCACCACACGGCGATGATGAGGATGACGAACCAGCTCTTGCGCAGCAGGCCGAGTGCCACGGCGCCCGCGCCGCGTGCCACGCGCGAGGCGCCGCGCTCACCGCCCCCGGTGGCGGTGCTCACAGGGCGGTGACCTCGGCCACCTGGGCGCGCTGCCCGGCGGCGTCATCCACCTCGGCGCGCAGGCGGTCGAGCATGTCGTGGCGCAGGTCGAGCAGGACGGGGTCGGCCTCATCGCGGGGGCGGGGCAGGTCGATGTCGTAGGTCTTGACGATGCGCCCGGGGCCCGACGACAGCAGGTGGACGGTGTCCGACAGGAACGCCGCCTCGATCAGGTTGTGGGTCACGAAAACCACCGCCGGGCGGGTCTCGAGCCAGATGCGCTGCAGCTCGTCCGACAGGATGGTGCGCGTCTGGGCATCGAGCGCGCTGAAGGGCTCGTCCATCAGCAGGATCTCGGGCTGCATCACCAGCGCCCGGGCGATGGACGCGCGCTGGCGCATGCCGCCGGAGAGCTCGTATGGGTGCTTGCCCCCCACGTCCTCCAGCCGCACCATCGCCAGCGCCTCGCGAACCCGCTCGCGGCGCTCCGCCTTGGGCACCCCGTGCGCGCGCAACCCGTACTCGACGTTGTGGGACACCGTGAGCCACGGGAACAGCGCGGCGTCCTGGAACACGATCGCCCGGCCGTCCCCGGGACCGGTCACCGGCCGCCCCAGGGCCTCGACCGCCCCGGAGTCCGGGGCGATGAGCCCGGCGATCATCCCGAGCAGCGTGGACTTGCCGCAGCCGCTGGGCCCCACGAGGCTCACGAACTCGCCGCGGGCCACCTCGAACGACGTCGGCAGCAGCGCCGGTGCATCGCTGCGCTCATAGGTCTTGCACGCGCTCTTCACGCGAAGGGCCGGCGACTCGCTCATCCGCCGGTATAGAAGCAACTCTTATGACAGGCATCAAGTGTGTTTGTTAGAGGATCGCCTCCGTCCCCACGCCCGGGCGGGCGGGGTGATCCCTCCGGTCGCGAATCGGAATCGCGAGGCAATCGGGGCGGATGCCCCGATGGCCAGGGCGTCGTTTCGTCTTCCCTGCGGGATCACCCCGCCCGCCCGGGCTCGCGCTCCGCGCCGTCCGCACCCGGACGCGCAGGCTTCCCCCTCCGATTCCGGTCGCACGACCGTTCGAAGAGGGAGCAGACCGGAATCGGAGGGGGAAGCCGTCCGAAGGGAGGCGGAGCGAAGGGAGGCGGAGCGAAGGGGGGTTGGAGGGGGCTCGGAGCTGAGGGGAGCCCGAGCGGGGAGGGGCTTACTCGGGAGGAAGCTCGAGGCGGCGCTCACCGGCCCAGGCGGCGGCCTGGGAGCGGCGCTGGAAGCCGAGCTTGCGCAGGAGCTGCGACACGTGGTTGCGCACGGTCTTCTCGGAGAGATGGAGCACCTCGCCGATGGCGCGGTTGGTATAGCCCTCGGCGATGAGCGCCAGCATGCGGCGCTCGCGGTCGGTGAGCCCGGCCAGCTCGGCCTCGGCCTGCTTGGCCGAGAGCTCGCGGAACTGGCTGAGCAGGGCACCCGTGGCGCGGGGGTCGAGCGTGGAGGCGCCCGAGGCGGCGTCGCGGATGGCCTGCGTAAGGCGCTCGGCGTCGGCCTGCTTCAGCAGGTAGCCCGACGCACCGGCCATCACCGACCCGACGATGGCCTCCTCGTCGGAGTACGAGGTGAGCATGACCACGCGGATGTCGTCGTTGTCCTGCTTGATGCGGCGGCATGCATCCACGCCGCTCCCGTCCGGCAGGCGGATGTCCATGAGCACCACGTCGGGCGTGAGCTGCGCGGCCATCTGCACCGACTCGGCCACCGACCCGGCCTCGCCCACCACGCGGAAGCCCCCTGAGTGCGACAGCAGCGAGCGCAGGCCCAGGCGCACCACGTGGTGGTCGTCCACGATGAGCACGCGGATGGGATCGGTGGGACTGGGCGTCATGTGCTGATCACCTCATCTGCCACGCCACTCGTGGTGGCGGGCATCTCGGTTGCCTCGACATCGTCGAGGGGAACGGCGAGCACCACGCGGGTGCCACCGGCTGGGGCCTGCTCGAATACCACGCGCCCGCCCAGCCAGCGGGCCCGCTCCTGCATGTTACGGACGCCGTTGCCGTGCCCGGGTTGCGTGCGGTCGGATGCGTCCGTCGGGAAGCCCGATCCGCCGTCGGCCACCACGAGGGTGATCTCGTCCGGCCGGAAGGCCAGGAGCACCTCCACGGCGCAGGGACCGGCGTGCCGGGCCACGTTAGCCAGCGCCTCGCGCACCACGTGGCGCAGGTGCTGGCCGGCGTCCTCCGGCAGCGGACCGCAGGTCTCGATGCCGGTGACGCGGTAGGTCACCTCGAAGCGGGTGTCCGCCGCGAACTCCTCCACGATGCGGTCGACGTCCGATGCGATGCCCGCCGGGCCGCCGTCGGGTGCCTGCAACCCGCGGATGTACCCGCGGAGGCCGTCGATCGTGGAGTTGAGGCTGCCCACCACCCGGCGTATCTCGTCGCGCGCCTCGGGATCGCCCGTGTTGAGCGCGATGGCCTCGAGGTGCAGGCCCGAGGCGTAGATCGACTGGATGGTGCCGTCGTGCAGGTCGCGACCGAACCGCGCGCGCTCCTCGGCCACCAGGCGCGCCCGGTCGAGCACCTCCACCCGCTGTGCGGCCTCCACCTCGAAGATGTCGAGCAGCTTGATGAACGCCAGCAGCAGCACCAGGGCCACCAGCGTGCGGACGACCTCCAGGGGGACGCCGGTGGCGTCGAACCAGGCGGCCTCGTTGGCGATGCCCCCCGGAGCCCATGGCGCGGGCTCAACGATGAAGCCCCCCACCAGCGCGTAGGCCAGGAACGCCCACGATGCCACGGCCGCGTACCAGCGGATGCCGGTCATGCCCTCGCGCGTGAGCTCCCCGCGCTGCACCCACAGCCCGTACGCCGAGAGCAGTGCGCCGGGGATCACGAAGACGTACCGCGCGAGGGCACCCACGGTGGCCTCCCATTCGAGCACGCCCCACCCCTCCTCGCCGGCGACGAGCGTGGACGCCACGAGCACGGCCCCCCACGCCACCACCGACGCGATGGTGAGGGGCACCAGGTGACGCCGGGTCCACGGCACGAGGCGCAGCCCGAACTGCAGCAGGAACACCACGGCGACGGTGTTGAGCACCGTGCGCAGCACCACGAGGGCCTCGATGACCTCGGGGGCCAGGTAGGCGGCCTGGATGGGGATGAACACGTATCCCCACACCACCAGGCTGCTGAGGAACGCGAACGACGCCAGCCAGATGAGCGACGACGTCAGCGCCAGGCGCGTGGCGCGCCGGCGCTGCAGCCACAGCGCGAAGCCGAGAGCGAACAACACCACCCCGTGCACGAACACGAGGAGGGTGTCGTTCTGCTCGAAGAAGGTCTCCATGAGCCTGGCGCCCTACGGCGCGGGTCAGGAGGTGGCCAGCTCCTCCAGGCGCGCGCGCAGGTCGTCGAGGGCCTCGTGCTGGGCCGCGGCCACGATCTCGGGCTCTTCCACCAGCGCGCGTCGCTCCATCGGGTTGAGCCGGTTGGTGACGTAGGGGTCCTCCACCACGTCCGCCAGCGACCGGCCCTGTGACAGCTGGCTGGTCACGTACTCGACGAGGCGCTTATGCGCCGCGCTCTCGTCCGTGATCATGCTCGCGATGGTCTCCTTGATGCTCATGCCAGGGCCTCCCGGGCCGGGACCGCGACCACCCCGTCGAGCTCCCTCAGGCGCCGGACCCGCTCATCCATGGGCGGGTGCGTGGAGAACATCTTGGTGATGCCACGGCCGTGGAATGCAGTGAACGGGTTGACGATATACATCTGCGCCGTCGCGGGGTTGGGATCCATCGGGATGCGCTCCGCGCCCGCCTGCAGCTTCTCGAGCGCGCTGGCCAGCGGCTCGGCCTCGCCCATCAGCTGGGCACCGGTGCGGTCGGCCTCGTACTCCCGCCCGCGCGAGATGGCCATCTGGATCATCACCGCCGCGATGGGCGCGATGATCATGGCGGCGAGGGTGCCGATGAGGCCCAGGCCCCCCTCGTCGTCGCCCCCGCCGAAGATCAGCGAGAACTGCAGCCAGTTGGCCACGGCCGAGATGGCGCCGGCCGCCATGGCGGCAACGCTGGCGATGAGGATGTCGCGGTTCTTGATGTGGGCGATCTCATGGGCCATCACGCCCTCGAGCTCGCGCATGGAGAGGGCGTTCTGGATGCCCTGGGTCACGGCGACCGACGCGTGTGCGGGGTTGCGCCCGCAGGCGAAGGCGTTGGCCTGCTGGTCAGGCGTCACGTACACGCCCGGCTTGGGGATGCCGGCGCGGGCGGACAGGCGGTCCACCATGGCGTGGAGCTCGGGCGCCTGGTCGGGAGTGACCTCCACCGCGCGCGACATCTTCAGCGCCATGGGGCCACTGCCCCAGTACATGGCGAAGTTGAACACGACGGCGATGACCACCATGATGATGAGGCCGGTCGATCCACCGATGAGCCCGCCGAGCAGGATGAGCACCGCCGTGAGGGCGGCCATGAGCATGGCGGTCTTGAAGTAGTTCCATGCGGTCTTGGAACCGGTGTGCATCGTTCCTCCGGAAGCGCTGGATGACAGGGGAACCCTTACGACGCATGTCAGTATATGGCGGGTGGAAACCGGCGGAACGCGATCGGCCATTGTGCGACGGTTAAGGCTGCGTGCGGGCCTGGCCGCCGCGCTCGTGGTGCTGGCCACGATCCTCGCCGGATGCGGCGTGGGCGGCCGTGCCGAGCAGCAGAACCTCGAGGCCGACCCGGCGTTCGTGGTGAGGGTTCTGCCCACCCGCCCGGGGCTCGAGATCGCCGGGCCCGAGCGCAGCGTGGGCTCGCAGGGCTTCGACCGCGCCACCCTGGGCCGCGCCGAGCCGGCACTCGCCGACAGCGCCCGTGAGGCGGGCCTGCGCGACGCCGCGGTGCGTGAGTGGACGGGCCCCGATGGCGCGCGACTGGTGGCCGTGGCGGGGCTGTGGGACGACAGCGAGCCGGCGCAGGCGATCGGCGGCGAGGTGGCGCGCGCCGCGGTGCCGGGCGGCGCGGCGTGGACGCCCGCGCAGTTCGGGGCGTCGCAGGGCTACCGGTCGGCCGACCGCCGCGCGCTGAACGTGGTGGTGGGCAAGGTGTCGCTCTTCGTGCTGGCCGAGGGGCCCATCGGCGACGACGCCGTGCTGCGCACGGTGGAGCTGATGCGCAAGGCCGCGGCCCAGCAGGATGAGCGCGGAAGGGCAACGGGTGGCTAGGGAGCTGCAACGCACGTATCGCGGGCGGGCCTGGCGCGAGGAGCACCCGGACGACCAGCGCGGCCTGCACGACAGCGCCGTGGAGGAGCGCACGGTGCTGATCGCCTCGCTCGGGTGCTCGGCGGTGGAGGAGGCCGATCGCCTCACCGAGATGCGCGACCTGCTCGACACCGCGGGTGCCACCGTCGTGCACCGCGTGGTGCAGCACCGCGACCGGCCCGACCCGCGGCTCTACCTGGGACGCGGCCGCCTCGACGAGCTGGTGGACTGGGTGAAGGAGAACACGCCCGACCTCATCGCCTGCGAGGGTGATCTCAGCGCCGGGCAGCAGCGCCACCTCGAGGACCGGCTGAAGACCCGCGTGGTGGACCGCACGGGGATCATCCTGGACATCTTCGCCCTGCACGCCCGCTCGGCGGAGGGCAAGCTGCAGGTGGAGCTGGCGCAGCTGGAGTACTCGTATTCACGCCAGGAGGGGCTGTGGCAGCACCTGGAGCGCCTCGGCGGCGGCGTGGGCACGCGGGGCCCCGGTGAGAGCCAGCTCGAGAGCGACCGGCGGATGATCCGGTCGCGCATGGGGGTGCTGCGCGCGCGCATCGCCGAGGTGGCGAAGAGCCGCGACACCATGCGCGAGGAGCGCCTGGCCTCGTCGGTCACCCGCGCGGCGCTGGCGGGCTACACGAACGCCGGGAAGTCGAGCCTGATGAACGCCCTCACCGGCGCGCACGTGGACGTGAACGACGCGCTCTTCGAGACCCTCGACGCCACCACGCGCGCATTCCAGAAGGACGGCATGAAGGTTCTGGTGTCGGACACCGTGGGGTTCATCCGCCACCTGCCCCATCAGCTGGTCGACGCGTTCCGCTCGACGCTCGAGGAGGTGCGCGACGCCCACCTGATCATCCACGTGGCCGATGCCAGCGAGCACGACGAGGGCCGCGCCGCCCGGTCGGCGGCGGTGGAGGAGGTGCTCGACGAGATCGGGGCGCACGAGATCCCCCGCCTGCTGGTGCTGAACAAGGTGGACCTGCTCGACGACGAGGAGCGCGATGCCCTGGCGCGCCGCCATCCACAGGCGGTGATGACCTCGGCGATCACCGGCGAGGGGCTTGACGACCTGCGTGACCGCCTGCTTGCCACCGCGCGTGCACGGTGGGAGCGCGTGGAGCTGGAGGTTCCGTACGCCCGCGGGGACGTCATCTCGGCCGTCTACGCGCACGGCAGGGACGTGAGCCAGGACGCCGGCCCCGAGGGCACCGTCATCCGCGCCCTCATGCCGCCGGCCGATGCCGCCCGCGTGCGCGCCCTGCTGGCCTCCGCCCGCTAGTTGCGGATGAACACCGGGGTGCCGATGCGCACCCGCGAGTAGAGGTTCTCGACGTCGCGCATGTACATGCGCACGCAGCCGTGCGACGCCATGGTGCCGATGGACGACGGGTTGGGCGTTCCGTGCATGCCGATCGCCGGGGCCGACGTGCCGATCCACCGGGTCCCCAGGGGATTGTTCGCGCCGGGCGGCACGGGGCCCAGGCCCGCGGCCCACGGGGAGTCGGGCGGGAACCACGTGGGGTTCATCTGCTTCTGGATGACCGCGTAGTTGCCCGTGGGCGTGGGGTACGCGGGCTGGCCGATGGCGACGGGATACGTGCGGATGCGCTTCATCACCGTGCCGTTGCGCTTCGTGGTGCCGCGGTAGAGCCGCAGCTTGAAGTCGCTCTTGTCGATGACGATGACGGGGCCCACCGAGGTGCTGGTGGGCCGCACGCGCCTGACGGCCAGGGCCACGGGCGCGGCGGGCCGAGCCACCCTGAGGGCGGACTCCACGCGGCCCATCGACCGGCGAACGTCGATCTCCGAACCGAGGACGGCCCGGCGGATGATGGGCCTCCGACCGCGCAGTACCACCAGGGCGTCCCGCCCCTCGACCTCGTACTGGGTGGCGCGCCAGGTGAGCACGGTGCGCAGCTTGGCCCTGCGGATCGACTGCGCCACCGGGATGTCCTCGGTGGTGCCCGGCACCGGGAACACCTGGAACGCCCGGAAGATGGCCGCGTCGACGTCGGCCCGGTACCCCACTGCGTCGGGCGCGATGGTGAACTCCCTGCCGCGGAAGGACACCGGCAGCGGGGCGCGGCGGGGCGCGACGAACTGCTCGAACACGCGCTGGCGCGCATCGAGGGCCGCCAGGTTGGACACGTCCACCCCGCCGATGCTCACCCCCGAGGCGATGACCCCCGCCGGGAACTGCGGCGCGGACGGCGTGGTGCCGGTTCCCTGCCCCAGCGCGAGGGCGGGCGCGGCGCCCACGGCGGCGATGGCGAGGTACGTGTGAAGGCGGGGCCGTGGCACGGGAACTCCGGGTCGGGAAGGCGGACGGCGGCATGCTAGCGGCGCCGCCCGCGCGCGCCACGCGCGGCGGGTACGGCGCCGCTGCGTAACCCACCGACCGAAGGCAGGATGTCGTCGCGGGTTCGGCGTATTGTCTGATGCCTCCCGTGATTTCCGAAACCCGGCATATCGAGGCCACGATCGGCGACGACCCCGGCGAGATCGCCTCGGTGCGCGACGCCGTGCACGACCTGGCCGAGAGGGCGGGGTATGCCGAGCGGGCCGACGACCTGGCCCTTGCCATCAACGAGCTCATCGCCAACGCCCAGGAGCACGGCGCCGCCCCCATCCACGTGGTGGCGGAGGCCGACGAGGGCAGCGGCGTGCACGTGCAGGTGACCGACGCCGGGAGCGGCTTCGACTGGACCGAGGCGGTGCGCGAGCACCCGCCCCGCCCCGACTCGCGCCGCGGACGCGGCCTGTGGATCGTGCGCCAACTGGTGGACCGGGTCACCGTGGAGCGCGACGGCGACGACGCCACGCGCATCCGGGTGGACCTGGAGCAGGCCGCCTAGGCGGCGTCGGCGCCCGCGTCGGCCGGCAGGCCGCCCACGCGGATGACATCGCGCATCGAGAGGATGCCCACGAGTTCGGGGCCCTCGAACACCAGCACGTGGCGGATGCCGTGACGCACCATCTGGTCGGCTGCCGTCTGCAGGGGCCACTCCGGGGCGGCCGTGATGAGCGAGCCGGTCATGTGATCGCCCACTACCTCGGCGTCCACGTCCATGCCGGCGGCGATGGCCTTGAGCAGGTCGCGCTCGGTGATGACGCAGGGCCCCGGGAGCCCGTGATCCATCACCACCGCGGCGCCCGTGCGGTGCTGCACCATCTTCTCGGATGCCTGGCGGAGCGAGTGCTCCGGGCCAACCATCGCGTTGAGCGCGCTCATGGCGTCTTTCACCTGCTTCATGTGCGGATAGTGTCAATCCCCGATCGCCGCGTCAACCCGCGCTTCCGGGGCAAGCCGCTACACTGCGCCGTCGTTCCTCGTTCCACCATGGAGGGTTGATGCTCTACGGACGCCGGCTGGACGACGCTCTCGAGCACGTCGATGGCAGCCGCTACGCGCTGGTGCACGCCGTGTCGAAGCGCGCGCGGCAGATCACGCTGTGGCTGACCGCCGACCCCGCCGAGCTGCGCTCCGAGGACGCCCCGCCGCCTGCGCCCGGCGAGCTGTCGTCGCGCGACCCGGTGGCCCTGAGCGAGGCGGAGATCCTCGCCGGCGAGGTGGACGTGCATTGGAACCCCGACGGCAGCCCGGAGGAGCGCGAGCTTCCGGAGGCCACGGTATTCGAGGCCGACCCGCTCCTCCTGGAACTGGAGGACGAGGATGCCCTCGAGGCCGAGGCGGAGGGCAGCGGCGCCGTGGCGGCCACGCTGGTGGAGGCCCTGGAAGCCGTGGCATCGGGCGAGGCCGAGACCATCGAGGGCGCGACGGACGCGAGCATCGTGGAGGGCGGGGATGTCAACGCCGGCGTGGATGACCTCCTCGACGGCGACGCCGACCTGCCCGACGAGGACTAGCCGGACCGGCCCGGGAACGGGCCGGTGACGCGCCTCGGCATCGCGGACCTCTCCCGCGATCCGGCCGAGGTGGCCGGGTCGCTGCCCGCATGGGCGCGGGGCGATCATGACGATGCCGTGCGCGAGGCGCTGGCGCTGTCGAAGAAGCACCTGCACGACCGCGCGTGCGTGGCGTGGATCTGGGCCGGCGCGACGCCCGACGACTGCCCGGCCTGGATCCTCCCGGTGTCGGCCCAGCAGGTGCGCGACATGGCGCCGCGCCACGCCGCCGGCGTGATGATGCGCGCCGTGGGCGCCGCGGTGGAGGCCGGCGCCACGCCGGATGCCGTGACGGTGCTCGACTGGCACGGGCTGGCCGTGCTGACGCTGCCGGGCGTGGACGATGAGATCGCCCCGCTCGCCGTGGCCGAGGCCTTCCCCCCTCCGTCGCGCGGCATGCTGGCCCTGCTGCCCCGCGACGTGCGGCCCGACGGACCCGAGGTGGCGCTGCCCGGCCCGCCCGCGCGGCCCGATCCGGACGACCCCCTGAGCGCGCTCGCCACGGCCACCTGGAGCCACCCGCTGCGGGTGGCCCTGGTGCTGGCGGCCCATGGCCAGGCCATGGATGCCCGCTCATACCCTCCCGAGATCACCGACCAACTGCGCCGGTGGGGCCTGGACGGCGTGCCGCCGCCGCCGGATGCCCCGAGCCTCGAGGTGGAGGACGACCCGTGCCCGCGTCGCCGGCATGCGCGCACGGTGCTGCGACGCCTGCTGCGCATGGGGAAGGTGGGCGCGCAGTACCACACGGAGTTCGACCACCTGTACCGCGGCGCGGCGCCCGAGGACCGCCGCGATGCGCTGGAGGTGGGCGAGGCGCTGGTGCGGGCCGGCCTGCTGGGCGAGAAGCCCAGCGTGGGGCAACGCCATGTGTACCTGCGCCGCGACGCCCTGCCGGCCATCCACGCCCTCATCGACCGCGGCGAGACCTCCGACCCGGTGCTGGCGGCCGAATGGACTGCGGCGGCGCCTAGGGCTTCGTGACGGTGACCGTGACCACCGGCAGCGGCGTGGTGACCTGGAGCTGATCCGGCTGGTCGGGGCCGCCGCGCGCCACGTAACCGATGATGCCGCCGATCACCAGCGCCCCCGCCGCGAGGAGGATGGCCACCGTGCGCGTGACCGTGCCCGGGGGTCGGCCGCCCGGCTTCTCGCCGCGCGCGCGGGCCGTGCTCATCGGGCCACCGCATCGGTGGCGTTACGGGCCCACCGCGCGAAGGCGGCATCCAGCGTTGCCGAGGGATCCCATGCGGCCGGCGTCGCCGGCGCCACGCGCTCCGCGAGCTCCAGGAACCACGACGACGACTCCTCGTAGGCCCGCAGGAGGTCGCCGAGCGAGTAGCTGGCGCCCACGCGGCGCCGCAGTTCGTCGTCCACGGCGGCCACCACGCGCAGGCGGGCATCGCGCGCGGGACCCGATTGGTCGAGCCGCCGCTCGCCGGCGTCCCACTCGATCAGGGCGTTGGCCACGGCGGGCGGGGCGCCCCTCATGCGGTGCGCTCCACGCAGCAGGTGGCGGGCCACCCGGCGCCGCTGCGCGCGATGATCCAGTCGCCCACGGGGTTGCCCCCCTCCGACAACGCAAAGGCCAGCTGCGCGTGCAGGCACTTGACGTGGTCGGGGTCGCCCGCGCCCGCCACGCGGTGCCCCTCGTGCACCGCCTGATGGCGCGCATGCGCGCCGGCCAGCGCCTGCGCAAGGTCGGGGTCCTGCTCGAGCATTCGCACTCCCCCGTCCGCCTCGAGGCGGCTGACGGCGGTGGCGAGGGCACGGCAGGTGAGCCACTCCCGGGTGGGGAACGGGTGCCCCTCTGCATCACGAGGCGCGTTCTCGATGACGGCCGGCGCCCCGAACGGGCACCGCACGCTCACCCGGAATCCCGCGTGCGGCTCGCGGCCGATGAGGGCGCGCACCGCCTCGGCGTCAGCCGAGGAATCCGGTGATGAACCCCCAGACACCGGTGGGCTCATCGACAGGCGCCTTGGGTGGCGGCACGGCCTTGGTGATGCCCCGCACCGCGTAGGGCGTCTCGCCAGGGCGCACCATGCCCAGCTCGCGCGCGCGGGCCTCCAGCACGTCGGCCCGGCCGAGCGCCTTGATCTGCCGGGCCAGGTCGTCGCGCACCGTGCGCGCCTCGATCAGCTCCACCTGCTCGGTGCGCAACTGCTCCTTCTGGCGCATGTAGTCGCGCACCGGCCCCACGTAGGCGAACGCCAGGCCGCCGATGAGTCCGATGATGAGCAGTCGCTTGAGCAGCGCGCGGTTCCCGCCACGAGCGGGGCCCCCGCTGGGCCCCTTCGGTACCGGGGTACGCCCTCCGCTGGCGACTTCCTGCCATCAGTGATGCGAGAACGCCTGGGTGCCGGGATACGACGCCGCCGGGCCCAGCTGCTCATCGATGCGCAGCAGCTGGTTGTACTTGGCGGTGCGCTCGCCGCGCGCGGGTGCGCCGGTCTTGATCTGCCCGGCACCGGTGGCCACCGCGAGGTCGGCGATGAAGGTGTCCTCGGTCTCGCCGGAGCGGTGCGAGATGATGGACCGGTACCCGTGACGCGCCGCCAGCTCGATGGCCGCGAGGGTCTCCGACAGCGTGCCGATCTGGTTGACCTTGATGAGGATGGCGTTGGCGACGCCGCGGTCGATGCCCATCTGCAGGCGCGCGGTGTTGGTGACGAACAGGTCGTCGCCCACCAGCTGGACGTCCTGGCCCACGGCGTCGGTGAGCAGCTTCCAGCCGTCCCAGTCGTCCTCGGCCATGCCGTCCTCGATCGACACGATCGGGAACGCATCGCAGAGCTCGGCCCAGTGGGCGGCCATCTCGGCCGACGACAGCACGCGGCCCTCGCCGTCGAGGTGGTAGGCGCCGTCGCGGTAGAGCTCGGTGGTGGCGGGGTCGAGCGCGATGGCCACGTCGTCGCCGGGCCGGTAGCCCGCGGCGGCGATGGCCTCCATCACCACGTCGAGCGCGGCGCGGTTGCTGGGGAGGTCGGGGGCGAACCCGCCCTCATCGCCCACGCCGGTGGCGAGCCCGCGGTCCTGAAGCACCTTCTTGAGCGACTGGTACACCTCGGACCCCATGCGCAGGGCCTCGGCGAAGGTGCGCGCGCCCACCGGGGCCACCATGAACTCCTGGAAGTCGACCGAGTTGTCGGCGTGCGCGCCGCCGTTGAGGATGTTCATGAGCGGAACCGGCATGCGGTGCGCGCGCGCGCCGCCGATGTAGCGGTACAGCGGCAGGCCGGCGTCGTTGGCCGCGGCCTGGGCGATGGCCAGCGAGCAGCCCAGGATGGCGTTGGCGCCGAGGCGTCCCTTGTTGGGGGTGCCGTCGAGCTGCGTCATGGTGCGGTCCACGGTGGCCTGGTCGTCGGCGTCCAGGCCGACGAGGGCGCCGAAAAGCTCATCCTCCACGTTGGCCACGGCCTTCAGCACGCCCTTGCCGGCATACGCCGACGGCTCGCCATCGCGCAGCTCCACGGCCTCGTGCATGCCCGTGCTGGCGCCGGATGGCACCGCCGCGCGGCCCCAGGCGCCGCTGGTGAGCTCCACCTCCACCTCGACGGTGGGCTGGCCACGGGAGTCGAGGATCTGCCGGGCGTGGACGCGCGTGATCTGGGCCATGGGACCTTTCCGGATGGAGTGCGGGTGACGGCGCGATACTACGGACGCGCGCGGAACCTCGCGTACCACTCGAGCTGGGCCGCCGGGTCGAGCTGCTCGAAGTCCTCGCCGGCGTCCGCCGCCATGCGCGCGGCGCCCTCCACGCGCTCGCGGAACCGCGCGGCGGCGGCCCGCACGGCGATCTCGGGGTCCACCCCGGCGGCACGCGCCACGGCCACCGCCGCGAAGATGACGTCGCCCACCTCGTGCTGGCCGGGGTCGGCGCGGACCTCGCCGACCTCCTCGTCGAGCTTGTCGAGGGCGGCCCGGACGTCGGGGAACGCGAAGCCGGCGCTGGCCGCGCGCTTCTGCGCCTTGGCGGCGTAGGCCAGGGCCGGCAGGCCGGGCGGCAGTTCGTGGAAGATCCCCTCGTCGGGCCGCTCAGCCCGCTTGCGCTGCTCCCAGATGTCCACCACGGCGCCGGCGTCGGCCGCCGCCTGGTCGCCGTACACGTGGGGGTGGCGGCTGATGAGCTTGTCGGCCTGGCCGCGCGCCACCGTGGCGAGGTCGGCATGGCCATCCTCCTCGAGCAGCGCCGCCAGGAACACCGACTGGAACAGCAGGTCGCCGATCTCGTCGGCCTGATGCGCGGGGTCGCCCGCCGCCACGGCCTCGGCCACCTCGAAGGCCTCCTCCACCGTGTGCGGCACGATGGTCTGCGCGGTCTGCACGCGGTCCCACGGGCACTCGGCGCGAAGCCGCGACGCCACCACCGCGAGCTCGGCCACCCGGGCGCCGATGGCGCGGGCGCGCAGGGCGGGGCGGTCCGGCAGCGTGACCGCGTGCGGAAGGTCCGCCGCGATGGCATGCGCCTGGGGATCCGGGGCCACCACCACCGCGCCGTCGGGCAGCGGAGCGGGCAGCGGGCCCGGCGCCACGCCCAGCACCTGCAGCAGGGCGGGGTCGAGCGGCGGGGCCACCACCGCGCCGGGCGGGGCGTCGTCGATGGCGGCGAGCGCCGTGGCGGGGACCGCATCGGGGGCGCCGGGCCCCAGGCCGATCACCCGGATCACCTGCGGCCTAGGTCCCCGAGGTGGAGGTGGGCGCCAGGGACGAGTCGGCGTAGAGGGTCGTGCCCTCCCACTTCTTCGTGACCTTCTCGCGCCACTTCTGGATGGCCTCGTTCTTCTTGATCGAGGTCTGCGTCTGGATGATCTGCTTCTCGGCCTCATCGCACGGGATGTCGCGGGCCGGGCTCACGCGCACGGTGATGACGTGCCAGCCGAACTGGGTCTTGACCGGCTGCGAGATCTCGCCGTCCTTCAGCGCCAGGGCCACCTTCTCGAACTCCGGAACCAGGGCGCCCTTCTGCACCGTGCCCAGGTCGCCGCCCTGCGCCTTGCTGCCCTCATCGGTGGAGTACTGCCGCGCGAGGTCGGCGAAGTTGGCCGTGGTGGCCTGCGCGCGGATGCGGTCGGCCTCGGCCTTGGTCTTGACGAGGATGTGCGAGGCCTCGCGGCTGGCGGGCTGGCGGAACTCCTGCGGGTTGGCCCTGCAGTACTTGAGCGCCTGCGCGGGGGTGAAGCTGATGCCCTTGGTGACGCGGTTGGTGACGCGCGGCTCCTCGATGCCCGCGCGCAGGATGCGGTCGACGTCGGCGGCGCTGAGGCCCTGCTCCTTCAGGAACTCCTGGAACTTGGCGTTGCTGCCGTCGAAGTTGGACTTCACCACCTTGTTGCGCTCGGCGCGGATCTGGGCGGGCGTGGCCACGCAGGGCTTGCCGCACTCCTTGGCCTCGAGCGCAACGATGCGCTGGAACACAAGGCCCTCGAGCGCCTGGCGCTGCAGCGTGGTGAACTCCTCGCTGCCGGCCTCGGGAAAGTCCTGCCCCTGCTGCTCGGCGGCGTCCCTCTGCTGGGTGATCAGCTGGTCGAGCTCGGACTGCGCGATGTCCTGGCCCGACACCTGGGCCACCACGCCCTCGGGCAGGCCGCTGCCGCCGCACCCGGTGAGCACGGCCACCGACAGCGCGGACGTGACGAGTATGGCGGCGACGGCACGGCGAGGGATCACGGCGCGGGACTCTAGCGTCGTCCGCGATGCAGGCGGAATTTCCGGTCCTCGATCAACGTGCGGTAGTCGATGCGCAGCGCCAGCACCAGCACGCCGGCCACGATGGCCACCGCCAGGACGACCGACCAGGGGCCCACGACGCTGCGGAGGCGGTCGGCCAGGGGCTCGGCCGCCAGGCTGGTGCCCCCCACGCTGATCCAGTAGCCGACGGTCCGGCCGAGGAACACCGAGACGGCCACCAGCCACAGCTGCACCCGCATGAGGCCCGCGAGGATGAACAGCACGCCGGCGGGCGGGGGCGATGCCCCCAGCAGCACGGCGATGCCCAGGTCGCCGGCGGCGTTCTCGAGCCTGGCGTGCAGGTAGTCGAGGTTCTGCTGCGACCAGCGGCCGAGCATGCGATGGCCCGCCACGCGCGACACCGCAACCAGCACCACGCGCCCCAGGGTGGTGCCGAGCGCCCCGAAGAGGATCGCCAGCCACAGCCGCAGGTCGAACTCCACCACCATGTATGCCACCACCACCCACGAGGGGAACAGCGGCAGGGGCACCATGGCGAACCCCGCCGCCACGAGGAAGAGGATGAGGTAGCTCATGCCACCGCGGCGGCGGGCACGACCACCGCCTCGAGGGCGGCGATGGCGGCCTGGATGCGCTCGGCGGGATCGGAGGGCGCGGGCACGCTGATCAGGCTGTCGGCCGTGGAGTAGAGCGCGCCATCCACGCCGTCGCGGAGCGCGCGCATGCCCGCGGAGTCGAGGGGCACCGGGCCGATGACGATGCGACCGCTGCGGGCGGCGGCCTGGCGCGCGCCGGCCCGGCGCATGAGGATGCGCAGGCGCTGCACCGACAGCAGGGCGCCGACCGGCGGGGGCATCTCGCCGAACCTGTCCTCCACCTCCTGCGACACGCGCTCCAGCGCGTCGCCGTCGGGCGCCAGGGCGATGCGCCGGTGCAGGTCGATCTTGGCGGCCTCGAACGGCACGTAGTCGGCGGGGATGTACGCCGATACCGGGATGTCCACGCGCACCTCCTCCTCGGACGGCGGCTCCCCCCGGCCCGCGGCGATGGCCTCCTGGAGCATCTCGACGTACATCTCGAAGCCCACGGCGGCCACGTGCCCGCTCTGCTCATCGCCCAGCAGGTTGCCCGCCCCCCGGATCTCCAGGTCGCGCATGGCGATGCGCAGGCCGCTGCCGAGGTCGGTGTAGTCGGCCACCGCGCGAAGGCGCGCGGCGGCGTCGCGCGTCATGTCCTTCATGTCGGGGTGGAACAGGTAGGCGTGAGCGGTGACGTCGGAGCGGCCCACGCGCCCGCGGATCTGGTGCAGCTGGCTCAGCCCCAGCGCGTCGGCGCGATCCACGATGAGCGTGTTGGCCCGCGGGATATCGATCCCCGACTCGATGATGCTGGTGGCCACCAGCACGTCGGCCTCGCCGCGCACGAACGCCAGCATCACGTCCTCGAGCCCCGACTCGTTCATCTGGCCGTGGGCCACCATCACCTCGAGCCCGGGAACCATCTGGCGCACGCGGTCCGCGGCCTCGTCGATGGTCTCGACGCGGTTGTGCAGGTAGAACGACTGCCCGCCGCGCTCCTTCTCGCGGGTGAGCGCCTGGATCACGATGTCCTCGTCGAACTCGCCCACGTGGGTGGCGATGGGGCGCCGGCCCGGCGGGGGGGTCTCGATCACCGAGATGTCGCGCAGGCCCGATAGCGACATCTGGAGCGTGCGCGGGATGGGCGTGGCGCTCATGGCCAGCACGTCCACCTTCAGCCGCAACTGGCGCAGGGCCTCCTTCTGCGATACGCCGAAGCGCTGCTCCTCGTCGAGGATGACCAGCCCGAGGTCCTTGGGCTGGACGTCCATCGAGAGCAGGCGGTGGGTGCCGATGAGGATGTCGAGCTCGCCCTCGCGGAAGCGGCCGAGCACCTCCTTCACCTCGCCGGCGGAGCGGAACCGGTTGACCATGTCGATGCTCACCGGCAGGTCGCCGAAGCGCTCGCGGAAGGTGGCGGCGTGCTGCTGGGCCAGCAGGGTGGTGGGCACCAGCACCAGCACCTGCTTTCCGCCGGCGGCGGCCTTGAACGCCGCGCGCATGGCCACCTCGGTCTTGCCGAAGCCCACGTCGCCGCACACCAGGCGGTCCATGGGCACGGGGCGCTCCATGTCGTCGGTGACCTCATCGATGGCGCGCTGCTGGTCGGGGGTCTCGCGGTACGGGAAGCGCCGCTCCAGCTCGCGGGCCAGGTCGTCATCGGGCGGGAACGCGAACCCCTCGGCGCGGCCGCGGGCCTCGTAGAGGGTGATGAGTTCGCCGGCGAGCTCGCGCACCGACTCCCGCGCACGGGCCTTCATGGTGGCCCACGCCTTGCCGCCCAGCTTCGACAGCGCGGGCTCGCCCCCGTCGGCGCCCACGTAGCGCGACACCTTGTCCAGGTGGTCGTGGGGCACGTACAGGCGGTCGTCGCCCGCGAACACCAGCGCCAGGTAGTCACGGGTCACGTTGGCCACCGTGCGCGTCTCGAAGCCCTCCAGTCGTCCGATGCCGTGGTCCTCGTGCACCACGTAGTCGCCCACGCGCAGGTCGAGGAAGCTCTGGATGCGGCGCCCGGCGGTGAGGGGCGCGCGCGCGGCCGGGCGGCGGCGGCGGATCAGCGACGCATCGGGCACCACGGCCAGTCCGAGTTGGCGCGACACGAAGCCCGTGCGCAGGTCGGTGTGCGCGAAGGCCACGGTGCCGGGCCCGGGCACGCGCCCCGCGGGGTCGAGGATGACGGGCTTCACCGTGGTCACCTGGCCCTGGGTGCGCTCCATGTCGCCCCTGCGGGCGAAGCACACCACCAGGCGCGACTGCCCGGACGAGAGCCGCGCCATCTCGGCCTCGGCCTCGGCCATGCCGCGCGTGGGGAACCGCGGCTCGAGGGCGTCGAACGCGGCGTCGTCCGCGCCCGCGGGCGGGAGCAGGTCGAGTGCGGTGTCCTGCTCGAGCCGCCCGACGAGGGCATCGGGGTCGGCCAGCGCGCCGGCGGCGGCCTCCTCCTCGAACCTCTCCATGGCGTCGCGCATGGCACGGCCGTACTCGGCCGGGGCGAGGCGCACCACGCGGGCCCCGCGCGGACCCGGATCGTCGAGGGGGTCCACCAGGTCCACCTCGGTGGCCTCGGTGGCCGCCCATGCCTCCATGCGCTGCAGCGGGCGGATGGTCTTCTGCGTGAACGGCGAGAAGGCACGGATCGACTCCACCTCATCGCCGAACCAGTCGATGCGGATGGGACCGTCGGCGGTGGACGGGTACACGTCGACGAGGCCGCCCCGCACCGCCATCTCGCCCCGCTCCTCCACCTGGGGAACCCGCTCATACCCCATGGCCGACAGGCGGTCCACCAGGTCGTCCTGCTCCAGTCGCTGGCCCACCTCCACCGCCAGCGCGCCCGCCCGCGCGTCGGCGGCCGGGATCCGCTCGGCCAGCGCCGCGGCGGACGCCACCACGACGTGCCCTGCCGTGCCGAGGACGCCCGCTGCGCGGGCACGCTGCCCGGTGAGGTGCGGCGATATCCCCACTCCCCCGCCCGCCACGGCGCCGCGCGAGGGCCACAGGGCCACGCGGTCCGCGCCGAGCAGCGCCGTGAGGTCGGTGGCCAGGTCGCGGGCCTCCTCGTCGCGCGCGGGCACGATGAGCAGCGGATGCCCCGCCCGTCGCGCCACGGCGGCCAGCACCACCGGCCAGGCCGCAGGCCCCACCCGCACCACGCCGCCCAGCTGCCCCGCAAGGAGCCGGTCGGCGGCCTCCCCCACCTGCGGGGCATCGAGCACAAGCCGGTCAATGGGATGAAGTGTCACGCCTCCCCCCCGGGCGGGACAGTCCCAGCGCTGGGACTGTCCCCGGCCTGGGACTGTCCCCCTTCTCGGCGTTCGGCGCGCTTTCGTGCCTTCTCGCCGGGGGGGCGGGCGTGGAAGCGTGCGATTGCGGCGGTCATTCCGTCGGCGAGGACGGCCTCGGTCATCTGCAGGCCGCGGGTGAGCAGGGCG
>Ga0180432_10001049_pt1 | contig 44057 bp, 42 predicted proteins | sample SS_ome_10_FD_132414 | JGI IMG/M metagenome (GOLD analysis project Ga0180432, IMG submission 132414) | Hypersaline lake sediment archaeal communities from the Salton Sea, California, USA - SS_1_MS_2 metaG | ecosystem: Environmental > Aquatic > Non-marine Saline and Alkaline > Hypersaline >... | reverse complement strand
TCTACAATAAGGCTCTGCTGCGGCCCAAAGCCGCAAACCATGCATGTTTGCGCCAGCTTCAACCGTCATTACGTCACCACCTGCAAAGTTATTGTCGGGCCTGTCGTAGAGCCATCAGCAGCAACTGCTCGTACCCGAATTGTACTACCGCTTTGATTTTCAGTAGCTCTGTAAAGCAAACCACCACCAGCACCACCTGCCGTAAAATCAATAATGGGGACACCCATTGGGTCACCCGCTTCTTCGGGTTGAGGACGCTTCATCAAAATGGTTGGTTTTTCAAAAACCGTTACCAGATCAAATCCATTCGCACCGCCAGAATTTTGAATCAAACCACCAACACGGTAGCGTCTCTCAATATACCCGACTGTACAGCATAGAGCACGAATAACCTCTTTGCTTTCATCAAAATTGTCTTCATCAATCCAATAGAGTTTGCCCTCTTCATCAGTGTACTCAGTAACGTCCTCCTCAAAATTGGTCCAGAACCACATTACTACAACATTCGAGTCTCTCTGATAGGTCACCCTTGGACTAATAATTTCACGCAGCACTTTGGCATCAGTTGCACTAACTCCTGTTTTATAGATGCAACAATGCAAACCATTTGCCAATACTCCATTCGACAACGTTCTGCCAGTTAGCAAAACACGATTATCAGCATCTGGCAAGTTGCTTGAACTTACTTCATAAAGTAAAACTCCGCTTGCTTTATCATAGATTTGAAAGCTGCCTGTTATATCATCTTTCAAACGATCAGGAATGTATGCAATAACATCCCTATCGTGAAAAATTATTGATTCGGGCTGTCTTGAAACATGAGGAAAAGCCATTTGAATCACTCATACCAAATTGCTACGTAAATGGGCAATCCTGCCACACCACCATTATACACAGTAAACAAAGCGGGATTGTAGTTTATTGCAACTTCCCCCAACGAAAAAATCGGACCTTGTCCTTCCCAGCACATCTCATTCACACTGACATTAAGAATCTTAGTCACACTTTTTGGGAGATCAATTTTGCGCCCTTCCTTCCCACCAGAAGTAGTTTGCGCAGCTAAAAATTTCCGCTGCAAAACATCATTAAGCTCACCACTACCATTTTCGTTCAACAGTAATCTTTCACCAAATTGCAATTGGTTGCGTATAGTGAGTTGATCTTGCACTTGGTGTGTTCCATGCGGATTGGTTGTATCATTTGCATGAACCGCTATATCGTTTGCGTAAACTTTCCCATCAGGAAAAGAATCTACTACCGGCTTTCCTCCAGTAGCATCGAACTTAGCTAAGTACAAATACGTTGGGATTTCATACGAGTAAGGAGTAGCTTCCTTCGCAATAATACCAAATGCTGTTTCATCTTCATAAAGCTTTTTCGTGTACGAAACATACAGATGATAGATTCTTCCTCCTCTCAAATTTTCCCAAAGCACTGGATTTTTAGAAAAGCAATAACCTCCATTTAGAATCCCTTCAAGTGCTACATGCTGTCCTGTCCCAACCAACATAACAGTGAAAGTGCCATCAACATTATCCACAATACGATAATGTCCATCTTCAAAAACACAGCATTTCACACCCTTCGTTCCTGCAAGCAACTGATTCTCTATGATGTTGTACTTTCTCCACTCCTCTTGTTCTGACACAGTTTGGTCAGCGCAAATAACAGGAATCTTGAAGAAAGGCGTATACTTCCTGTATTTCATTATTCTACTCCTTACGGTCCTGCAACGTGATTGCTTCCAACCTTAGAGCTCCCAGCACGAAAATATGGTATCCCATCTTTGTTGCAACGATTTGTTGTTCTGATGCGAACGCTCTGTCCACAACGTGCAAGCATATCCGCGACAGCCACCTGAGCACGCGCTTGTGAATATGCTTTTCGTACCATTTTTGTATGTGGTTTTGAGCGTGCTCTAAATTGCATTACGATGTTCTCCCTGATGCAAACTCTAAATCAGTTGTCCACGTCTTTCCTTCCAAGTCAACATTTTGAGTCACAGAAACAATCACATAATCGCCCCAACGATCATAGGGTTTAACTTGTGCATTTCCTGGAATAGTAGTACGCCCAGTCAATTCATAAATCTTAGTCAACACCTCAATTTGATCCATCACTCGCTGCAATATGCTTTCAGTCACATACCCCGGAATTCCATAAACCATTGGTTTTGACCATGGGATAGGAGGCGTAATACCATAATTCGTGTACTGCAAAATCAAAGGAATAGTCGGGTACTCTTGAACAGTCGCTCTTTGTCTTTCCGGTTCACCTACTTGCTGTAAACCAATAACGAGTGCTTCATTTCTCAAATCCTCAAAATCAGGAGTCTTGTCAATACTGATAACCTTCGTGTCAGGATAATCAGGCTCCCAATCAGTCCCTAAAGTCACTGGCAAGCCATCGGTTGCAAGCTTGTAAAAATACACCTGTCCATCTGGTTGGAAAACAAAATTATGTGCACTAAATTCCATCAACTGATTCATTGCATCAGCAACTGTTGTCCCTGTTTTGAAATCAATCAATGGAGCCGTAATATCATCAGAAGCTGGCAATATATCCCCTGTGCTGGCAAAACCAAAATTCGGAATAAGACCACAATAGTTTGCCAAAAATTGTGCCACGTAACCAAAACGTTCCCCATCAAAAAATGGCACATTGATTAACACAATATCTTCCATCTTTTGATGCAAACCAACGAGTGGAATCGTAAATTCTCCTCCCTCTGAACTCTGTGTATCCGAAATTCCCATCGCAATACCAGAAAAAATTGTTCCTGTAACAGAGCTGGCAGGAGCCCTTGAAACTGTCAAAACCAAGGCACCAATATCCTGAACTGGAACAGCCGATTGTCCAGCAAATCCATACTTATCCACTACGACCTGGCCACTAATTCCATCAAGCCCAGTCGTTACACTCACACTCTTGATATAATCTTGCCAAGGGGCAGCTGGAGTTCCATCAGTTACATTTAGTTCAAAACTTCCATTGTCTGTATGAGTGGTCGTTTCACGACTTTCACTGGTTCTCAAAATGTAGCCAAACAATTCTCCTGCTCGACGATTTGGCTTGTCCGCCTCAAATGTAAAACGAATATACCTCCACTCAGTATCCTCATCAATTTCCTTGAGGGTATTCATGCTATAATCACTGGTATAACTTGTGTCATTGTCAGTCCATATAGGGTACGCAGTGTACTCATATGTAACTGGAAGCTCACCTTCTTCTGGGTCACCCGGATGGCTTCTTTGCCCTATGAAAAACGAATCCAACACAGCAGCATTAGAAAAGAACAAAGGAACATATGCAAGCTCAAATCGACAGTTTTCTGTTACCGCAACAATTGACGAACCAAAATTGACCTTTACGTCGGATGTGGTCTTGATAAACACCGGAGCAGGATTATTAGGATCAAAACGACCTGTCGCGCCACCTGGTCCTTGTTGTTGATAAGCTTCATCGCTGATACTAACTTCCCTATCTTTGATACAGAATTGACTGGCAGATGCAACTACCGCCTTGGTATCCTGAATACCACTTTGTACTATCACTCCATTCCAAACAGGATAAATCACGATAACCAAGGGATTAGTAAGTTGTTTTGCTTGTGGCAATGTTTCCTTAGCCTGTGAATCTGACAACTGTGCACGCGTAGTTTCAGTACCTATATTTGTTGTCAACGATCCACTCTCATCAAGTTTGATTACAACTTCGCCAAAAGTGAAAGTCACACTCCATTTTTTCTCGGCATCATCCGGAGTACTTTTACCTGTAGTCCAAGTTACGGGATTCAACATTAAACAAAAAGCTCCCTCAACAACAAGCGTAGTTGGCTCCCACTCTCCTTCTGGCTTTGGTGCTGTTGGTTCAAGCAATTGAAGTGTATTAGCAACAGCAGTTCCAGCAGTACTATCATTTTTGTACTTAACCGAAATATAGCTTGAATTCTGTTTTGGACTTTTTACCAAATCAATCTTTTTCTGCTCAGCTGTTGGAGTAGCACCTCCCAAAAGTGACACCCGCCAGTCAAAAACATGTGTTCCATCAAAATCTCCTCCAACATTCTTAGCTTCCTTATCCGTACCACAGTCATAAAATCCGTTAGCACATACCACTTGACTTGGTACTATAAGCTTTGGCATCACAGAATTGACTGCCGTAACAAATCCTGAAGGAGACGTTTTGAGTGTTTTATCCCAAACAGCCAAATCAACAAAATCTGGAGGTACAGGAAACCCAGTTCTTTGATATGCGTAAAGCATATTCCAAAAGAAATGTGATGTAGGACTTGTTGGTTCAAAACTCACAGGCAAAGCGTTTGGATCGATATCCTCTGCATAAACCGCCACATACTCATTAGCAAATGTAATTTGTGTGAAAGTTTCTCGTACAATCACAGGCTGAGGAGGTGCAGGAATTTCATTTGCTATTGTGATTCTTGGATTATCAGACATTGTTATTCCTAAACATTATAGCTGGTATTGACAAATCCCTGGTTAACCAATGCTCCTGTTGTTTGGTTTGTTCTCAACAGCTCAGGCATATTTTCCTTTGTGATTTTCTTCACTGCTGCGGTAAGGTTGCCATCCTTCGTGACTCCGACCTCAACCTCTACCCTAATTCCACCACCAACCCCTCCTACTGTTGCTGCGCCAACTCCTCCAGCAGCTCCTACTCCCGCACCTCCCGCAGGTGCAATCGGAGCCACAGGACCAAGCTCTGCTCTTGGAGCTACTCCTTCAACTGGTTCAACCGGCATAGGCCGAGCAAGAAATTCTCTGAATAATGCTTCGAGATGAGTGTCGTGAGTATAGATACTTCCAGGCGCTTTTACATCTTGTTCAAGGTCCACACTCGCTTCTAAAAGCTTCTGCTGTTTGTCTTGCTGAGCTTTTGAGCTTTCTTCTTGCTCTTTAAGATAATTCCTGTAAAAATCAACTTGTTCTTTCGAAAATGCGTCCGTCAAATAAGCAATTGAACGAGTTGATTCAAAAACCCCATCTATGCCTTCTGCCATCTTTTGGAATGATTTGCCACGTTCTTCATATTCTCTAAAACGTGTCTCCTCTGCTATGTCTTTCTTTGGAGCAACAAGCTCTGTTATCTTAAAACCTTCTTGACGCATTCTTTCTATTTCATCACGATTTTCCCTCATTCCAAGAACTATTTCACGACCAGCTTTATTGGACATCTTCACAAACGTGTCTTCCTCAAGAGGACGTTTTGTGGGTGGTCCTCGTCGTGCTGAAGGGGCAGCAATTGGTTGTGCTGCTGGAGCTGGGGCTGCTGGAGGTAACGGTGCTCCACCTACCATCCGACGACCTGGTGCTCCCCCCGGTGGAATCATTGCCACTGGATGCCTGGTTGGTGTTAAAGGAACTCTGGTTCGAAGATTCATTTGCAAACTTCGAAGCAACCCACCTCCGCCCAGCATTATTGATCCAAACTCTTTTACCGCACCACTAAATTGTGCGGTAGCACTCGTCATTTGGTCAGCATTTTCTTTTTCCTGTTTTTGTTCAGGTGTCAAAGCTGGTCTTGGAGCTGCAATACCACGTGGACCACCCAAACCAGTAGTAGCAAAAGCAGCTTGTCGAGCAGCAATTGTTTTTGCACCACCACCAGTAACCAACCCTGTAGCAGCTCCACGTACATAGCCTGGACCAAAAACTTGCGCTGTTGTAAGCAGTTGACGACGCGCACCCCTGGCTCCACGAATTGCACCAAAAGCTCGCTCCATCAACTTATCAAAAGCATCACGTTGCAAACCAAGCGCTTTCTTCTGAACCTCTGCTGCTGACCTAACATATCTTAAACGTAACCTTTCTTGCGTCGCTTGGTCGACTCCACTTGCTACTGCGTCCTCCCATGCTTTTCTCAGCACCTCTGACTCTTCCCTTGCCACTGACAATTGTTGCATTTGGATATTAAGCATCGTACCCAAATTTGCACCAAGTGTTTGTGCAAGGTCTTCTACAATATCCAGCTCTTCCTTTCTGATCTCCAAAGGAGCCAAAGCTACTTCAGTAGCTCTTTCAATCGAATCAGCAATTTCTCGGAAAGCGTTTCGTTCTACTTCTGCTTTCTTTGCAGCAATTTTCGCAATATCTTCTTCATACTGCTGTCGGGCTAAAGTAATGCGCTCTTCTTCTGCCCCTATTCTTTTCAGTTCGTCAATCTCTTTCGCCAAATCTTTTGCGCGAGCAGCCTCCTGTGTCTCCAAACGTGAAAGCAACCGATTTCTTTCTTTCATGGCCTCTTGCTGTGTTCTTTCTTGAGCACGAAACGCTGCATTTGTGTCAAAAGTTACTTCAGCTAAATCTATTTCTGCCTCCGCTTGAGATTTCAATGCTCTTGCTGTTCGAATTATTTGATCGTCTTCAAGGCTCTGCAAGAAATTTTCCCAAGTTTGTGCAAGCTTAGCCAAATTGGTTTCAGCTGTAGCTCCAGTAAGTGTAAGCTTACGTGTAGCAGATGCCATCCCACCTGCCATCCCTTTAACCGATGCACTCACCAAATCCAACGGACCAGTGATATTGGATGTATCAATTTCAATCCCTCTTTTAGCCAAGCCCTGCAATATTTGGTCAAATTTTTTCCTCTCTTTTGAAAATCCTGTACCCAAATTGCGCAATTCCTCTTCAGTAGCTTCGCCACTTTCAAAAGCTTTACGCAATTCATCATACGCTGTACGCATTCTACCAGCTTGATCTGCAAGAGTCGCCCTTACTTCATCCGCTGCTTTCTTTCCCGCGACCCCTCCACCAAACGCTTTTATTGCTTCATCTGCCTCAAAAACCTTCCCGATATTTGTAAGAGCGGCATTAAACGACGTACGTATCTTCGTAAGAGCTTTTGCTTGTGCTTCTCCACCCGCACTTAAGTTTTTAAGCACTTTCAAACCATCTTGTGACAGTTTGAGTTGTCTCAAATAAACGCCACGTTGTTTATCAAGTTGCTCAGCAAATGTATCGAGATTTTTACCCAGAAGCGCATTTAGCTCGTTTCTTTGTTCAAGAATGTCAATTTCTTTCTGCATTCTTTGAACTGTTGGATCACGTTCAATCATAGCAACCAAAGTATCAAGACTACCCAACAATCCCGAAATCTGTTCAAGGTAAGCCTCGGTAATTTTCCTTTGTCTTTGAATTGAATCAAGTCGCAATCTCTCAATATCCGCAATTTTTTCTCCACTTCTCTTCAATTCTTCTAAGGCAGCTCTTCTTCTTTCCAATACATTCCTATTTTGACTTACCGTTTTTAATTGCTTTTCGCCAAGTTCAAGCAATTGAAAACGATGCATCGTCGCGGCTTTTTCAGGGCCAATAATTCTCTTTGTAATTGCAATAACCTTTTCTTCGATAGCTATTTTTTCATCAGCAAGCTTGGAAACTTTTTCATTGGCTGCGTTTGTTTTTTGAGTTATGCTAACTAATTTAGCTGTCTCTTTCTTAACTTCAGTTGTCTTTTCACGCCACGTACCTGCATAGCTTTTTAGCTCCGCAATCAATTCTCCTTGAGCTTGTAATTCTTTATCAACAGCAGCTTGCTCTTTATAAGCAGCAATATACTCTGATCGAATTTTACTTAATTCTGCAACCAATTCAGTACCTTCGATTCCGCTCAACTGCTTGTTGATTTGTTCAATTCTCTCCTGTGCTTTTTCAGCAATCTCCTTTGGGATTCCACTTTCCTTAATTTCAATATCGCCTTCTAAATCAATGCTGGCCTTCAATTTTTCTGCCAAATCAACATCTTCCGGAACCAAACCCTCACCCGCTGCGCTTAAATCCTTTTTAATCCCCTCAAGGGTTTTAGCTAAATCTGGTCCCTCAACGCGAAGTTTTTGAGAAAGCTTGTCAGCAGCTTCTTGCGATAGCTCAAAATCTTTACCAACTTGTTCCGCCGAAGCTGACAAAGCTTTCACTCTATCATTGATATCAGCCACAATATTTTCAAAGGTATCAGTAACAATATCCTCACCGATTTCAAAATCCAAATCAATCATTGCTTTACGAATTCCTGATTGTAATTCTGCTCTTGCAACTTCAGGAATCTCAGAAAAACGACCAACCATTTCTGACATAGCTTTGATAAACTTAGCTGTTGCTTCCAATTCTGCTTTATGCAATTTGAGCAAAGCAGCACGTCGATGCTCAGCGTTCAAACTTGCATTGCCAATAATCATATTGCGAGCTTTACCAAAAGCTCGATTCATTTGATCAAACTCTCTGGTAATTCCTACTGCACCCTGTTCCAATGCTTCGCGAAATTCCAAAGCAGTACCACCAAGCTCTCTCAATTCCTCCAATCTCAACTCTGATACCTCTGTACCTAATTGTGCCAAAGCTGTAATTGGTGACTCTGTAGCAGCTGCAATAAATCCAAGTGCTTTTTCAAGCTCTAACGCTGATACTTGCATTTTCCGTAATTCTTCACGCAATTGTATTTCTTGTTTAGCACGTTCAAGAGCAGCATCAGCAGCTTCTTCTTGAGCTTTCCGTTGTTTCTCACTAACAAACAACCAATCATAAATTGCTGATCCAGCATCACTCCACCACTTGCCTACAAGTTCTGCTTGCTCACCAGCAAACTTCATAGCATCAGCAGCCGTGAGACCTTCCACTCCAAGCACATTCAAAGCGGTAAGTGCAGGACCACCAAGTACCTGAGTCAAAATCTTATTGAAATTGGTATCTTCAATATCCTCCGCAGTTTCTTTTAGCTTTTCTCCTACTACTTCACCGTATTTTCCTGCCAAAACAAAAGGTCCTACTGCGGCTGCAACAACCCCAAGTGCTCCTGCCACAGCTGTGGCAGCAGCACCCAAAGGACCAACAGCAGCTGTAATTCCTCCAATTTCCGTTGACAAACCAGTAATTACAGTTCCAAGACCTGCTGTAGCTTTACCTACTACTGTTGTGGCCAATCCTGCACCCGGACCTGCCATTGCGCCACCACGAGCCATTAACCCACCACCTAATGCTCTACCACCAGCAGCCAACCCAGTCCTTGCTGCTCCTATTCTACCACCTAAACGACCCAAGCGACCTTTTGCCAATTCTCTTTTGAACATATCCATAAATCTAACATCAGCACCAGCACCTTTTCCAATTCCTCCAACTTTTCTTGCTGTTTCTCCAGTATTGTCAGCAACTCTCATAAGCAATTTTTTCATCACAGCAGCAGACGTTACCAGAGTCCACCCTATCGCACCAGCTTGTGCGCCAAAAGCAAGAGACTTGGTTACCCAAGGAACCCACGAACCGCCAATCCACCCCGTTATGGCTTTCTCAATATTTTCTTGGACAACCTCTGTTTCACGGATCGCTTTGAGAGTCGCAATTTCCGCCTCAGTTCCTTCCGGTGGAATCAATTCTTCGGCACCCAAAAGTCCTGCTGTTTGAAGTTCAATAACCTGACGAACTCTACCGCGCTCGGCAATAGCAAACCACGCAGCTGCTTGGTCGTCCAATGACGCAGTAATGGTAAGATCGGTTTCAAGAGTAGGAATCTCCTTCAGCAAATCAACATAATTCTCAAGCCGTCTGGTTGGGTCATCACCGAAAGCTTCAGCAAGTTTTTCTGCCGCCTCAACCAATTGTTCTACGCTTGCAACACCCGTAGAAGCTCCTCGTTTCAATGTTTCTTGAAATTCCAAAGCTTCGCTGGAAGTCATTCTCAATCTTACACGAAGTTCATCCAAACCTGCAATGCCACCTGAAAAGTCTGGCATTGTTCTGACTGTAATAGCTGTTTGAGCATTGTATTCAGCCCATTTTCTATTCGTATCTTCTATCGATTCGCCAAACTCTTTGATTTTGCCTGCAACATAGATAAGCGCAATTCCAGCAGCAAGAGCACCTGTCGCTGTTTCTCCTAAGCCTCCCGCAAGCCTATCAACCTCATCTTGTGCTTCAGCCGATACTTTGCCCAATATGGTAGTTCTATCAACCTGCTTTTCAAAGCTTTCAACAGCATCTGATGATGCCATTACCAGTTGAACAAAACCTTCACGTTCATCCGAAACTTGTTGAATCGCCTTAGCAAGTTCACCCATTTGCTTTTCTTCATCGTTGCTTAGTTTAATCCCGACCTTCTGTTTTGTTTGCAATTGCAATAATTGCTGCGTGTTTTTCTTCAGTTCTTCAGTTTGAGCACTGTATTTTTGTTGCACGTTAGCTACTTCATCAGCAGACAAACCTGTTATCTTTTGAAATTGTCTCCATTCCTTAATTGATAAAGTCGTGCCCAAAGTACGCATTATGCTTAATGCATCAGACGTTTCACTCGTCAAATCACGAGCAGATTGAACAACTGATTCAATAACTCCTTTTTTGTCAGCAAGTTTCCCATATTCTTCAACTGCTTCTGCTAAACGTTTTTCTTCCCCTGCTTCCAAACCTATAGTAATCCTTTTAGCGATCAAGTCACGTTGTTCAGTAGCAAGAGCATTAAGTTGCTTAGTCAAATCCTCATAATCCAACGTGAGTTTGTTAATATCTGCGCTTGTTCCTGCAACAGAACGACGATAAGTCTCCCATTCTTTCGCTGAAATCTCTTGTGTAACTTTGGAAAGCTGTGAAACAACCTGTTCAGTTTCAATAGACAAATCACGATACTCATCAACCACATCGCTAATGACTGAAACAACTTCTCCCAACTTTTCATTTTCTACACGTGCACGAGCAATTTCTTTAGCATCATCTGCTCGAAGCTTCTTTCCTTCTAACAAAGCCGCTTGTTGTTCTCTAAGGAATTTATTGTTGGCACTAATCGCTTTGGATGCTTGTTCGTATGAAGCCTTGATTCTATCCAACGATTGTTTGCTCAATCCTATTGCTTTTGCATAAGCATCCCAATCTTTTGGTTTCACTCGTTTACGAAGGAGATCAATCGTTCCTCCGAGTCTCGTTGATGAATTAGCAGCAAGCTGAAATGCCTCAGCGAATTGCTCTATAAAAGATGGCAAATCCGACGCCTCAATTTTCAAAGCTTCCATCTGCTTTCGAAGCTGGATAAGCCTTTTGAGGTCGTCAGGATCAACCAAAGCACCAGCAGCACGTCTTTTTTCCAACGCAGCAAGTTCAGGACCCAGTTTTTTGATAGTAGTGCCAATAACATCCAGACGTTTTGTTAATCCATCGACAACACCGCCAATATCGCTTGCTGCCGCATCAGCAATTTCTCTCAAAGCTTTTTCAAGAGCATCAGCGTCAATTGCTTCTGATGGATCAATATGTGGCAATCCGCCTGGCATTAAGTTACGTGGCATTTTTCATTACCCCAACATGGTTTCTCTTTCAAACTCAGTCAAAAACAGGTCCATTAAAGATGGAGTTACCTTGCCAATTCTATTCATGCAATCCTGCGACAACTCAGCACCATCTCTGGCAAATTCAAGCTCAACTGGTTTACCATTATTTTGCAAGCTCCACGCCTTCAAATGATAGCGAATATAGTGCAACCGCATTTTCACTGGGTCAGAAAGAAACTGCCTTGACTGATTATCCCATGTCATCGATGCTTCACGATATGCTACAACATCGTCATAGGACGGATGTGAAAATTCTGCCCACTCATGTGTGCGATTCAAAAACTTCAATTGCGTACTTGTCTCTTCCTTGCTACCAAGCATCAAAAGTGGACGACCAGTCGCGGGGTCAAACAGGATATCAACTCCAACCTTGACTCTTTCGTCGTCACTCACAAACAATTGAGGGTACTTGAATTTTTCCTCTTTTGTCTCCTTTACTTCTTTCACAGCTGCCATGTTTCCAGCTTGTTCCTTGATTCCAGTTGCTCTTTTCTTTGAATCAACTGCTTCATTGCTCTCAGACTTTTCTTTCTTGCTCTGCTGCGCCGTCTTAGCCATTTCCAACCTCCTTCAGTTCATGTAATAATCACCGCATCAGACCCATCACCAGGTTGACCGGAAGACTCAAACGTATGCGAAAACATCCCAAAATCCGTTGTTCCATTGAAATTGTATGTTTTTGTTCTTACATTTCCAGTCAATCGAAAAGCTGCTGAATAGATGAAAACAGAATCCTGATCAAAAAACTGTTCGTACGTCGTAAGATCAAGAGTATAATCAATCATGCCAATCTTGATATATCGTGGCCACCAATCGCCTGTCCCATCATCATTCAAATAAACAGGGTCTGCGGCCTGAGTAAAATTGAACGACCAATCTCGTACATTGACATTACCCGACACCCAATAACCCAAAGGTTCATCTGTTCTGTTAAATTGCCCAGCACCTGACAAATCTGTTATGTCTTGTCCTGAAATAAACGAAACAGACGCTGAAACCAACCCTCCAACACCACCATTCAACGAAACTGTTGTCACATAGCAATTGTGAATCTTCCTACCTTTTTCACCGTCAAAAATCGATACTGGAAAATTGTATCCTCTCTTTAACAATCGCTCCTTCGACATCAAAGAGAGTGACGCAGCAGTCAGATCAAAACTCATACTACCATTGACAATATAGGTCCCATCTGCATAACGAACTTTGGTCCGAGACACTCCTCCAGTAATTCCTGTAGGTTTCGGGAGCGATAATGGAGTAATGTATGGGATATTCCTTTCTACAGTAGCACTACCAGATGTCATAAACACCTGGACATTGTCAACCAACCCAGCTCCCGCAAAACCCAGTTTTTTGACTTCAACTACCATTGCTATTCTTCCACCACAACACCACGACTGGGCCTTGTTTTCCCATCCCGACCAGCAATACGTGTACGACTCTGTCTTCTGGAAGCAGCCATTTGCGCTTTTTGCTTTTCAATCTCACGATTCAAAACCATTCTAAGCATCACGTATTCCCGATACGACAAATCCTTTAGTTGAAATCGATTGATTCCAAATTTCTCCCACATATTTCCAAGCACACAAAACAAAGCAATTGCTTCACACGGATTTTCAACACCACGGCTATTCTTAGCAAACAAGGTAGCACACTGGCGATCAATAACCTTTTCTTCCTGCTTCTTTATCATGTACGAGTCAATATAATGATCAACAAATGCACCAACCAAAGGAGCTGGAAGCCTCAAAACAGCTCTCCAACATGCTTCAGTCAGTTTTTCTTCCTCGTCGTGTTCTAAGGGAATTCCAACATTCCAGTCGACCAACTGGTAACGCACAATTTGGCGTCGCACCTCTTCAGAATCATAATCAGATTCAACAACTCTATCATGCTCAACTTCACGAAGTGTGAGTTTTTCAATTACCCAAAAACGATCCACGGTCATGACCTGAAACTTAGCCCAAAGCTCAATGTCCCCTTCATCATCAGGCAAATAGAACTTCCCATATCGTTTTGCATTCATACGTATTGTGACTTGATCTCTACCAACGATAAGCTCATACTCTTTTCTTATATCATCCATTGTACTCAAGTACATTGTTCATCCTCTCGATAAGAAACCGAAGGATATTCGGATGCAGTCTCATTACGTTTTTGAAGCTTTCGTCTACCATTACCCCGTTAACATGCAACAATTTCAATCTTGGGTTATCTTTTTCAAACGACCACGATTTCATAAGACGTTGAATTTTCAATCGGTTCAGCATGTCGTGGTCAATGAGGTGTATACGCTTAATCGGATCATAATTAGTAGCTTGTTTTCTAAGCTCAATTTCCTCTTCATAACTCCACATCCTAAAAACAACTTCATGAGTCTCTTGAGCATTTTTAGCATCAACTATCACCCATCGGGATGACTCGTCTTCACGCCACACAGGAATCTTAATTGTGAAATCTTCGTTTTCAGTTATCTCGTATTTTCCCGATTTGTAGATTTTCTCATCAACACGTTCTTCTTGTCCTGTATCAGACTTTTTTGGCAGCTCATCTTCGATTTTTGGAATCACTTTTTTTGCCATCTATATTCTCCCATATCAAGGGCAACAAAAAAGGCACGAGACCAATATCCCAAAAGGACGCAATGAGATACTTGTCTTGTGCCTTTATCTTTCATATCATATTGCCCGACTAAAAGTCGGAATCAAGCTACATTCAAACCGTATGCGTTGTATGTCATAGCGAGATTCGTAAAATCAGTTTGACCTCTTAGTGCTTGTGAGTGAGTTTGCAATTCGAGGTCACTCAACCCAATCGTTTCACCACCAATATCCAAACTCAAACTGGACACATCGTCTCGCAACGTATACGTCGTATTGTTGATAAACAACTCAATTTGAAACTCAACCGTTACAGCACCTACACCCAAAAAACGAGGAGCTTGAGGTATCCCAAATGCTTCACAAGTAAAAAATCGTTGCAGATTTTGACTAATCGTAACCGTCCAAGAAACTACACTTGTTGAAGCTGGAATCAACTCTGAACTGATTGGCACTCCCTTCCAAAATGGAATCGGTTGAACATTTCCACCACCCAATGCTCCAATTGTAGCACTTTTCAAATCATTCGTTGTATGTCCAGGTAATGTTCCATTTTGCAACATACCCAAACGGTCTAAAATATATGCGTCACCAATCGTTTCTGATGATCTTGAAATTGTAAGAAAATCAAGACTTCCAGAAATTGCACTCCCTTCAGCAGCAGAAAGACTTATTGATGACCAAAAACACTCTGCAAAAGTCTGTGCTGCGCTTGAGTTCGGATACAAAGCAATTGGTTTCGACGATCCTCGATCTCCGATCCAACTCTTCAAAAAAGTCACTAAGGGTGGGTTGACATCAAACGAAGCATTTCCATTGTTTTCTGGGTAATCATAGGTATGAGGAGATTCTATCGCATTCCCATAATTACTTCCGACTGCAATTGGTATCCCACCACCAAAAGCGCCGCCAGAATCCAACCTCTGTTCCTGCTCTGGCACCTCCATTGAGGTGCACAGAAACAGGTTACCGTCAATCAGTGCTGCGCCTTCATATCCTAATGCCATTGTTTAGTTGCGCTGAGCCTCTTCCAAAGCAGAAAGAGCACTCTCTAATTCGTCAAGGCCCTTTTTGAGGTACTGATAATTTCTATCATTGGGATCAATAACGCCATCCTTGATCCATGCTTTCAAAGAGTGCTCAATTTCGCCTTTTCCTTTTCGCAAATCTACCGAAACCGCAGTTACCATATCAGAAAGTCTGTTTGCAACAGACCAAGTATCTCGTACAACACCAGCAGCTACTCTTTTTCTTGATGCCTGCTTTGGCTTTTCTTCACACAGCATTTTAGCAAGCTTTACAAGCTCTCTTGCAAGTTGTTCGTTATCCATTTCAACTTTCCCTTACGTAGCTTGTGACATCAAACAGGGAGGATACAGAGTTCCACCACCATCACAACGACCACCCAAACCACGAATACTGAATCCACGGTTTGTTACGTCGTTCTGACCCTTCAAACCGTAGTCATCCGACTCAACCATAACAGCAGGCAGCTCGATGAAAACAGGGTTCACAGAAGCTGGAGAACGCTGAATTTCGATTCTGAAAATCGTTCTCTGAGCATACAAGTACGGGTTAGACTCAGTACCCTCTGTACCTGTCGGACCCAGAATTGGGTCGAACACGCCTTCTTCAGAGAAGAGAGTAACTGATCCAGTCACATCCATCGTACCCATGAGCACTGCTGTCGCTTCACGGTCTCCATCGCACGTATACAGAATGACTTGGTTGTTCGTGACATCAACTGACCAGTCCACTGTCTCCAAATCAGCCTGGAATACAGAACCACCAGAAAACGGCGTATAAGAAGGATAAACTGGGTACGAAGTAACGCCAAGATCAAGCAAGTTTGCATTGGTTCGCCAAAATGGAATAGGCGAAATGTTGGACGAAGATGGGTTCAACGGGAACGTCGTAGCAAGTTCTGAACAAGTTGTAATTCCCGTTCGGTTCAAGATGTATTTCTTACCGGTCAAGGTCATAACACGGTGCAACCCAACAGCACCGATTGACGCTGTAACGAACGAACCTTCACTGGTTGTCATTCCCAACGACGTACAATACATCCCGTTGTTGGTAAACGAGTTCTCATTGTGGTTGCCGATTACGTAATCGCCACTTGCATGGAAAGCATAAACACGACGACCATCAGGACTAATTTCACCAGACATTGGGAATGCACGATACTCAATAGCCCAGTCACGAACAAAGTTCCAGAGCTCATTCGTACCTTGCAACTCAACGTCGATAGTCCCTTCGTAACGCAACGCACCATCAGCATAATGCGATGTTGACGCCGCATTATACCAACCAGCACCCCAAACCGCTGTTGAGTTGATCGGTTCGAGCGTAAGGTTAACGCTTGCACCGGTAGCCAGCAGCAAGATTGGTGAACTGGGCGTTCCACCAGAACTTTGCTGATAGAATTTTGCAAATCCCATGTAACCCATAGCCATAGTCAAATCCTCCTATCGCCGACTTTCGTTTTTGAACGTTTCCTTTTACGGTGCAACCGCTCGTTCCACTACATTTTGAATCGTACAATTTCCGCCACTCAATGACCCACCTGTGATAGAAATTCCTGTGGTATCGAGGAATCGATCCGCAGTTGTACCTACGGTTACCGTGGTCCCCGCACCTCCAGTTAGTGGCGTACTGTTCGAGGCAGAATGTGGTTGATTTTCCTTGTCTTTTCCATTAACCTGAACCACAAGGGATGTTGCTGTTGCTCCAGCACCTACTACAAGTTTTAACTGAGTAGCTGCAAAATGACTTCCGTCAGCTCTATTCAGCCATGAGCCATCCCCATAGTCTATCCCATCAACGTAGACAGCTGCGCCATTAAATGTCCCAAAAACATCATCAGTTTCTGAAAAGACGTTATTAGCCAGCATATACTGGCCTTTGGCAGCATAATAGACTTGGTTGAAATAGTCACTCACACGATCATCAACAGCATTGAGATAGCCATCCCATCCATTTGCATGACCAACTCGTGAGAAGTGTGCATCCATTGCCGTTACGACAGTTAACAGTTTTGGCACACCACCTTGAACCAATTGTGTAAGGTTAAAACCTTGTGTGTCAAGGAGATAATATGTATTTAGCAGTGGAATTTCAACGTCAGGATCATCCGTAGCTGTTACACGCTGCCAGTAATAACCTCCACCGGTTACGTTAATGCTATCCCAATTTTGCACGAGTAAACCATACTGATACGCACAACGATCAGCAATTCCGAGCAATACGCTGGATTGAATAAGTCCCATTCTATATCCTCCTTAGAAACCCTTTGACATCTCTCTTCAAATCAGCCAAAGCTTTTAACGCTTTTTGTGAATCCGAGTCAGCACGTTCAAGAATCGTTGTTAGTTGATCTTCTGTCAAATTTCTTCCGCTGAACCTTTGCAAATCAATTGCTGCTCTTTTCAAAACAGCAAGACTTTTTTGAACGTCCTTCAAACGATAAATAACCCTCAAATTAACATAGTTTCGTGCTGTCGGAGTCATTTAGCTACCCATCGCAAATGCAATATCAAAAAGTTTCTCTCGATATTGCATGATTTCTTGTATCAGCTTATCAACTTCTTTCGGCATAATTTCAACAGCAGAAACAGCGCCTGCGTCGTCTTCATCCAGCATAAAATCAACCAATGCAGCCCTATTTGTATCCCAAACCCTTGTAAAGGGCTTAATTACCCTGTCCATCTGCGCAAGCAACTTTGCTTGCTGAATGCTGGTAAGAGTTTTTTCGGCATCCATACTTTGTCTTTCTATAGAATGACAAAATATAAAAAAATTATGCTACGCAGGAGGAATAATTTTCTCTCTGGGCCTAACTGTTACTGGTTCAGGCGCATTTGCAAAGAAAATCCAAAAATGACTGTCAGGAAATGGTTCATGTATCATTGCGAACCAATCAAATGTACAAGTCCTTACTGTACCATCTTTTAGAGCATTGTAGGTTGCATTTTCCACCAAGCTATCTGTAATGTACGTATCGCACAATCCAATGTTCGGGTCCCACCTAACTTCGTTCATAACACGAAGTTGCAAATTCTGTGGATCAGACATAATCTCTATAACAGCTGAAGCTACAGTAGAAATGTATTCAACTCCGTATTGCTCATTGCTATTCAAGACCGTTAAAGTGCATTCAAAGCTATAACGTGGCATTTGAGCGCGAGTTGCATACCAATTGTTCGATCCAGTTGTTGGTTCAATTTCAAGACTTGGGAAAGAATCTGCTGGAAGGGTCTTTCTCATTCCTTCCAAAATAGTTAGCTGCTTAGAAGGCTCATAAACTCGAATCACACAATCGACATTTTCTTTATTCGTCTGCAACATACGAATAAGGGTTTTGATAATGTTGCTCGGATTCGTATACATTTATCTACCAACTACTTAGAACTTTCCTTGCAAGGCGAGTTCTCTTGCCCGCTCATGAAAAATTTCTGCAACGTCATGAAAATTCTGGTCTTCAGCAGCTTCATAACGCCGCCATGCTTTAGCTGCACCCTTTATGCTTTTTGCCATAGCTCTGGCTAACTGAAGCATCTTGTTTACGTCTCCACGTGCTCTCTCAAAAATGCTTCTGTAAATACGGTCCTTATCTTTCCTTTCAGGACGGAGCTTGTGCTCGGGAACATTTTCTTTCAAAAGAGTCCAAACATCTGCTGCTAACACCAAATAGGCAATTCTAACCAATTCCTTGGCAACTTTTTCGTTTTCCATTCCCTCTCCCTCCCAGACGCTAATTTGAGAGTCTAATGCTCCCTCACTTTGATTTTGTAACTTCTCCTCCATTTCACCCTCTGAAATTCCCTCTCCACCTTCACACCTGGGAGTCCAACCGTGATACTTTTGCCATTCTGGGTTATGCATCACATCAGAAACGACATTCTCCAACTCACAACTCAACATATCGCCTAAAATGTTTGCCCACGTTTCAAACGAAAAAGGTCCATCCGAAAGGTCACTACCACGGTCCCAATCTTCCGAAGCGCGTGCTCTCCTATTGGACTGTGTTGCTCCAAGGTAATCTCCCTTTACCGTTGCTGTGATATGAAACTCATTCAGCAGCGTGTAAAAGTCCATTTCTACTCTATCGTCTACATTGTCATCAGAAGGCGGAAACTTGACCTCCGTATGTGTTTGGAAGTCGGCAAATTTGATTCCCGACATCTTCCAAAAATTCCACAGAAGCCTTAAAGTTTTTGCCTGTGCTAAGTTGTTTGGCGCTCCCCATTGCACCGCTGTGCGTTTCTTACCATTCAACTCCACTATTTTTCCTTTCTTGATGTACTGCTCTTCAAGATTGGGCAGTAGATACGAATTTCGAAGCATTCCTGGCGTATGTCCCACTCTTTCTGCTACATCCTTAAGAGTCTCCAAAAATCGCTTTTTTCTGTCTTTTTCATCTGGCTCAATTGCACGACGTTTCAAAGAACGAATCATGTAGCGGTTAGCTGCATATCCTCGAATATCCTTTGCTCGAATGTTAAATGGCTGCAAAAACCTATTTATCCGATCAGCTTTGATTTTGAACCCATCGTTCGTTTTGAATACAAAATCCGAGTTTCCGTTCGTTCTATCCAACAAACTTTTGAGCATAGTAGCTAAACGCTTGTCTGTAAATTCCTTCTGGTGTTTGACTCCTGACTTTCCTGTATAGACAAGCTTGACTCTATCTCCATCAATCGAGAAATTCTTCTTCCTGAACGTTGTTACTCCAAGGTGATCATTGTTTTTTGCTGAGCTCTCATTCCCCACACGTTCAGCCGTCTTATCCATAAGAGCAACAACCATCGCAGTTAATTGCTCTTTCTCGTCGTTTGATTTCAGGTCCTTGTTTATCTTGTCCCTCAAACGTCCCAAATTTTCAGCAAGCTTCCTAACACCATCTGACCTTTTGCGTACTCGTTGAGCTTGTTGAGCTGGAGTCAGCTTTTCTTGTGCAACCTTTCGAAATGGGCCTGGAACAACATATCTCCAAGCTCCAAGAGCTTCTTGCATTTGCTTCTTCTTTTTAGAGTCTTTCTCAGTTTTGACCCTTCGAGCAAGCTCCGTTGGAGGAGTATTGAGATACGGATTTACCGTACGTAACAGTTTAGCGATGCTAAGCAGCTCTGCAACTATCTCTTTCATTCTTCTTTGACAGTCACCAAAAATTCAAAAGGAGCTTTTCTGCTACGACCCATGACTACCGCTCCAACCTTGATAGCTATTCTGCCTTTGTAGTTAGCAACCAATTTGTTCAAATATCTATTAGCCTCAGAAGCGTCGTCACGTGACGGATACCCAATAAATAAAGCCTTGCCATCGCGCACCCTGCTTCCCGTCACAACCGGAAGTGAAACCTGTGTAAATGCCTTTATCTCCTTACGGATACTTCTGATAACGGTATCAACATTATCACCCTTAATTTGCCCGGAAATCAACTGCTTCGCAAGTTTTAACAGGGTTCGAGCAATCTTGATTCTATCCATTTCGTTCCTTTTCCTTTACCAATCAGGTTCCGGGTTGAACCCTGGTGCCATTGTCGGTGGCATTGTTCTCAAATTGTGCTTCCATCGCTGTCCTGGAATGCGTTTTTGAAACCGTATGAAATCATAAAGTTTTTGCTTGCTTTCCGTTATGTAGTTTTGTGCCGATTCATTTGCATTTGGCTCAAGACCTTGAAACTCGCTTGTCAATAATATTCCAGCCGTCCAATACCTTGCCAACGAACGAATTGCACCTGGAAATACTGGAACAGTAGAGCTTGTTCCTCGTTGATAGACGTTATATGCATGCAACGGGATATAGTAATACCGCTCTAACTCACCATCAATTTCGCGGTCAACCTGCTCTTGATAAAATTCTACCAGCTCTTGATTGATTTGGGCAATCCGTCCCTCACCAATGTTCAATACTTTGCAAAGCTTGCGAATATCTTCCCAGCTTCCTGAATAGAAAGCTTCACCAGTTGTTGGAGACTTACCATCAGGCATAATTCAATCCTTAGAACTCTGCAAGAATTTCTTCGAATTTTGCTTCCGCTTCATCATACGTGCCAAAGTAGTACTCTTCAATCGAATTCCAGACACCATCTTCAAGCTTGTAAACTTCAACCTCAAACTCACCATTCTCAGCCTCAATTACGACCTTGAGGTTGTCATCTCCGTATGCAACTCTAAGGTATTCTTCATCTCCCTCTTCAGGTTCTGGAGGACCAACTATGTTTCTGGTCGTAAATTGTCGCGCAACTTCATCAACCATCCTGGCCAAGTTCAATTTTGGTGCTGGTAAAACTTTGTTTAATGGTTTCATATCATCACCTGTATCCCATTGTTCAACACTGATTGGAACATCTACTTGATCAGAAATATCGCTTATCCACTTAGCGATTGACTCTTCAACATTTGAGTCGCCAACTTTCCCAAATACACGAGTATCAGAATATTTTTCTCCGTCAGTTTCCCATTTGCAATTTCCACTTACGTAATCGCCCTTCTTGTACAACGAAAAGCTTAAAACAAGTTCACTGTCTGCTATCACCTTTGTGCCTAAAACGGTCTTCTTTTTTTCAAGCTGCGACATTAAACGGATTCCCGAAATCAACTATTCCCTTTTCTGCATCCAGCAAAACATCTGCACCAAGAGGAATTGTTGCTACCGTATGTCCATGACTAAAATTCATCCCCATAACACATGGTACTCGTTTTTTGAAAAAGCGAACAACGACATCCTCTATTGGTAAGTCTCCATCTCCTCTATCAGGCACTTTGCAAAACTCACCAAAGACAACTCCAGCAACAGAGTCAAATACGCCTGCCAATTCAAGCTGATTCAAACAAAGCGAAACTTCAAAACCACCTGTATGAATGTCCTCAAAAAACAATATAGCCCCGTCTACATTCGGCATAAATGGAGTTCCCGTCAATGCCGTAAACAATGTCAAATTTCCCCCAATAGCTTTTCCTTTCGCAATTCCCTCGCAAACACAACGTGCGGGTGCCTGCATATTATCCCAAGGCTTCTCATGCCATGCTACGGAAGTTTTGAGCAGCCTTAATGCTGTTGCCAAACTGTTTTGATCCAAAGGTTCTTTATCGCGTATACGAATGTTTGGTCCTAAAAAATTCACTAACCCTGAAAATCGCAGAAAAGCATTATTGATAGATGTAACATCCGACATCCCAACAAAGGGTTTTTGAGATTCGCGAACCAGTTCAAAAGGGAGATAAGGCAATAGCTCTATGGCTGAATATCCCCCTTCCGCTACCATTACTCCAGCTATAGAGCTATCTTCAAAAGCCCATATAATTTCATCAACTCGTTCTTTGATAGATGCAGCACTCCAACAATCTGAACGAACATGAGTTAGATTCTGCCCTAAGACTGGAACAAGATTATTAGCCTCAAATACGGAAAAAGCATTTTGAATGCTTCGCATGGACGATACAGGCGAAGATGGAGCAATAATTGCAACCCGATCACCGTCATGAAGACTGTTCGGCTTTAGGTACTCCATGCTTTCTACCTCGTCGCGCATAGCGAATTCCAAGCACACTTTTGACCATGCTATTCAATTCTGTAATTTCAATATCATCTACTGCTTTCTTCAATCGTCTGGTAATCAAACCATTTCCTTGTTTTCCTGAATCGTGCATAATAATGACATCATAATTCGGATTGTCAGAAACTTCCCCTCCAAGAACCATAGCACGTTGCCCACACATTGCACGACGCACCTCTTTTCGAACAACGTCAATTAGACGTGCCGAACTCAGTATGCGTCTAATTTCAGCTATCTCTCGTGCAATCTCGTTCATTAAACAACCTTCAATGCCTGCTGTAGCTTGTTGATCAGCTTCATTGTAGAGCCAGCTGGAATCTTGCCTGCCTTCTGACCAGCCATAATCACCGCTGTCAACATCTTTCTAAGATCACCATCTGTGAAATCAATAAGCTTGGTTACAAGCGCGTTCATTCCCTGTTCGCGGCGACGAATCCTGTCTTGCGCATTCAGTTCTTTGGCCAATCTTACAAGACTTCTTGCAACTCTGACTTTTTGCTTCCTATCCATGTTTTTCTCCTCAGATATAACGACGCGGTTTCCAACCTCGCAACTTCCCGTAAGTATGAGCTCCTGTACGACCTATTCCCCGTACTGCTGCATAATATATTGAAGTCGGGGGTGAAAGCAAATTCCCGATTTTGAATTTCTCATTTTCCAGTGCGGTATTAGCACGTGTTTCTGCATTGGTCTTAATTGTCTCGATTTGACCTACTACATCTCCACCACCCTCATTTAGTTCATTTGCCCCAATTGAGAAGATGAGACGTCCATACCAAAGGTCATAATCAAGCAATAGCTTTTCCATGCACATAGCTACAACAAGATCAGCTATAACACTATTCCAGTTGCTGGGAGCATCAGCAATTGTGTACGTAGTTGCAGAACTTGTACCAGAATTGTTAATCACATCAATTGCTTGGTAAATCATTCCAGCAAGAACTCCCACCGGGAACCAATCAATGTTATAGGTAACTTGGACCGTATCCGCTTCAGTTGTAGCCGCAGCAAGAGTAACTGAACCCAAAACATAGTCAATCGAAGCTGGGATAACAATTTGGTCCCCATTCAAATGGACCACCACAGAAAAAGCCGCATTCCAATTTGAGTATGTCAAATTAAAGACAGTTGCACTTACTCGTTGCGCTGTTTCGTCATATACGGATACTTGACGAAAATTCAATAAACGTGGAGTCAGCAAATTGTCAACAATTTCATTGACTCTCGCATTTGAATGCGCATCTATCGGAACATAAGAACCAGGAAAAGTTGCCATCTTTTCCCCTTATCAGACGAAGCACATCGATTTCAAATTTCGAATTGCTTGTACGTACCTTTGAACCTTAACCGTAGCTGAGCCCCCGAAAAAGCCCGCCTTAAGTCTTTCTAAGTCTTTACGAGGCACTTTGAAAACGAAAATTACCTTCTTTCCACCATTCTCATTTTTTTCGCTTTCTGTCGTCTCCATCGTCAAATCAATTGCGCAAAGATACGCGGCAAAATAGATGTCGCTGGTACGATACAGCGTAGACTTGTTGTCGTCCTTATCCTTCATCATTTCAGAGCTCCATTCTAACTCTGATCGATCAGCTTAGGTTGAGTACCACCCCACGTCTTTCGCATCTTCTTTCCTGCTTCCTCGTTGCGCTTTGTCATCTCGCGATTGAACTTTTTGCCTTTGCTGGGCCAACTTCCAGCTGATCCTTTAAGAATGAAATTCATCTCACCATAAAAGCGCTCACACTTTTCACCACAATCGGGGCAAGAAATTTCTCGTGGAGCTTTCCCAATCCGATGGGTGCTTTCATGGACCTTTTGGCAACGATTGCATACATATTGGAAGATCATATTATCGACTCCTTAAAGCTTTTCGAGATCAAGAGCCGGAAGAGGGTTCTTGGTTGAAACAGTCTTTTTTTCAGTTTCCTTAGCAGGCTCTTTAGACTTTTCAGCCTTCTTAGCAGGCTTTTTCATTGCTTTCTTTGCAGTTTTCTTCTTTGCTTCGCTTTTCTGCTGTTTTACAACACGTTCATCCGTAAATCCTTTTTTAGCTTTTTTCTGACCTTCTTTCCGCAATTGTTCATGTTGTTCTGGAGACAAAGTTTTGACAGTCCCCGCATTCAACGATGTTTGACCATCGTCCATCCCAAGACTATCATCTTGGACAACAGGCATCGGAACTGCTCTTTTTTCTTCTTGCAAACGTGCCAAACGCTCTTCTGGTGATTCATCACCACGAATCACCGGCATTTCTTCACCAGCCTTCTTTGGAGTTGGCTCGGGCTTCTTCTTCTTTGTGTAGCTAATGTCGATAGTTGGATGTTCATCAACATCCGACTTAACTACAGGAATCGGTTTTTGCTTGGGTTTTTTGCCTACAATGTCCTCCTCACGCTTAGCAGCGTCTAACTCTGCTGCTTTTGCCAAAGATTGGGCTCTTTGAGGACTAAAAGGGTCTACCCATCCTTGCTTTTTGAGGATATCCAAGTCCTTCACGTTATCGAACATATTGCCATCGATATACAGTTTACCTTCGGCAATATCGTGTTCAATAACTGCCCCGGCCTTAACTGTGTGCTTGATAAACCCGAGATGCATCTCCCTTTGATTCACAACCCATTTTTCTCTCTTCTTAGCCATGACTTTTCTCCTTTCATATCTATCATCTTTTCAAGGCATACACAGCCTTGAGTTGCCAACAACTACTCTTCATATAATTGTCGAATATAAAAGAATTTTTTCCACACACAATCATCTCTCAGCCTTAAGTCCATTATCAAGAGCTTCTTGTGTCTTTTGCAAATGAGTTTTGATTAGCTCCAGTCTATTCATGAAGAAAACTGTCACTCTGTTATCTCCATTAGCTGCATTTCTCAAGATATTCCGCATAACTGTTGTTTCGTCGTCGTCTTTCAACGTTTCCACGTCTAACTTTTTCACCCATGACTCCTGTGGAATTTCCCCACTAAAACTGGTTATAAGAACTCTTTCTCCAATTCCAATGAGGTCCTTCTCGCGACCCCATTTACGCAAAAAATCCAAAGCGGAACCATCTGGAAGAACATTTTTTATGACAAGCAACTCAAATGGTCGTTTATCAGCAAGAACAGTTTCAGCCTCTGCTCCAGTACCAACCTCTAAAACTTTCTCTTGACCAAAATAGTCTTTTGTTGCTTGATCAAAACTGCCAATAAGCAATATTTTTTGGCACATAGGGACTCCATATCATTATTTGAGTCCAAACTTTAATGCCAACCACGCTATAAGTAGCGTAACAGCAATAGTTACGACTTTATCAAGTATTTTCTTTGCAAAATCCTTAAGGGTCTTTTTTCCCTCCCGCAAATTTTCGACCTTCGTTTTTAAGTCCCCCACATCTCTTTCTGTATCATCAACCCACCTTGAACGACCTTCGCTGTTGACATTAAACAACCTGATGATGTCCCTCGACAAATTGGCAAAATTTGCCAATTCAACTCTCATTTCTTCAAGTGACTTTGCATGGTCAGAACACCGAATATTTCCAGTTTTTTGCTGCAATGCGTTAAGTTGAGCTTCAGACCGATCTGCTTGTTCTTTTACAGAGCGTAAATCTGACTTGATTTTTGCATCATTATCCGATCTAACTTCCTTTTCCTCATCAAGTTTTGCAAAAATAGTATTGATTTGTCCGGGAATAGGAGTTAACAACCCAACTATTTCGCCAATTTTACGCTCCAACGACGAAAATTCTTCCGGGTTCAAAGCCATGGTGATGAGTCCTCACGTAAGTATTGTTTTTCTATTTACTGTCAAATATCAAATTATTATCGCTGTTCCCTCCCTTTTTCCATGGCTTTATTGCACCCGGCTACAATTCCTTCTACAAATTCAAGCAACCCGTCATTTGTGTTCAATGTACTCTGGTAATCCTCAATCAAAGCCACAAGCAATTTTGGAAGCGTAGGAGGCAATCCTTTCTTGAATTCTGTCAAATTATTGGAAACCTCAGCTACAAAAACCAACTTCCTCTGCAATGCCAAAATTTGCTTAGCTTGCAATTGTCCATCCTCTTTTGCTGTAACTGTTTCCAATGTGTATTTTTTAATCGCATTGATACGTTTCAAAGATTCCCTAACATCAGGAGTATCTGCCACACCAAAACCTAAAAAAGAAGTGTCTCGATCTTTAATGCTTGGGACGGCAGTAGTAATTGGTTTTTCCACCACTCTCTCAACAACCTTGACTTTCTCATCTCCCTTAACTGGTCTTTCAACGGTCCTCTCAACAACCTTGACTCTTTCATCTCCCTTAACTGGTCTTTCTTTGACAACTTCGATTATCTGAGTTGGTGCAACAATGCTGAGAGTTTTTGTTTCCTTCTCAACCTGAGCCTCATACACAAGATAAAGCTTTCCATCTTGTGTCATAAATTTCTCGTCTTGAATAATCCTCTTTTTGAATTCCTCAATTCTCCTATTACTTCCAAAATACGTCCAAACCACAGCAAAAACAAAAGCTAAAACACCTACCAATTCAACTACAGCACGATACGATACTTTCTCAGGCAACCATTTCATCTTCTCAACCTCCTTTGGCTGTGGGTGCAACTACACCCAGTTTCATAATTTCGAGACTACACTTGATAAATCGTCTCGATAAGATACTGATTCTCCGGTGAATCTGGAGGTGCAATACCAACATCTACAAAAATTTCCTCGTCGTCTCCACGCTCTGAATTCTTATAACCCGCGACACGTACATAGTGTGAAGCTGTTGGAGTATAGCTCAATAAATACCGTGCTACATTCACATCATAGTAGACTGTAGCTGCTGGAGGACCTGAAATTGGGACTGGCGAAGTTGCGCTAAACCAAACCCCAAAACCGGTAAAATCTGGTTCCGTAAATTCCTCATTCCAAACTGCCTCCCAAGTGAGATTAACAACTGCACGCACAACGTTGTACTGCAAATCATCAACATCCGGAATAGCTGTCTTTGGAAGAAGCTCGCCACCAGTTACTGTAAAGTAGTACCGTTTTGTTGTTCTGCATCGAGGCCAAAACCACTTTGACATCCTCAATTCGAGAATATGATCACCGTCAGCAAGTGGAATACCTGGAAGCGTTGTTTCTCCTCTGGCAAAATCAATAAAACCTTTCCAAACCCCATCAATATAGACATCAGCTCCATCTACGGTAAAATAATGCCTGCTTCCTAAACCTCCTTCAGGTCCAGCACCTACCGTTACAAATACTCTGATCTCTCTTTCTGAAAAAATATACGAAGGCTTGAAAACACGATAGGCTCGAATGAAAATATTGTTGGATGGCCTAAAAACACGATATTCTCTTTCAGCATGAAGCTGCGACTGAGTTAACACATACCATCCACGATTAAAAATCTGAGGCGATTCCTGTGTGTTTCTAATGTATCTCTCAAAAATGTTATGCGATTCAGTAGTCTTGTAAATCCCTCGTTCTGCGTAAATTGGAGTCGTGTATATGTCGCGTAACCACCCACGATCAGCATTGATTTGATTTTGAGTAATCCTGTAAAAATTCCTCCACCCTTCAAAAGTTGTTCCTATGAGTGTTGAAATTCCACGCTTGGCAAATATGTATGAAGGCTTGAAAGCTCGCATTTGACGATCAAAGACATTATGCGATTCAGTAACCTTATAGATTCCTCGTTCAGCATCTACTTGACTTTCACGCATATCACGCAACCATCCACGTTCTGCAATAACTTCTGATGGTTTGAATACTCTCATTTCTCTTTCGCCATTTATTTGAGATTCTTGCTCTCCTCTAAAGCGTTCAATAAATTCTCCATCTCCATCATTATAGAGTGCAGCAACTTCAGTAGCCGTAAAAGCTTTATGCCAAATGTAAATCTCGTCCACTCTTTGTGTCTTATAATACCACCCACCTCCAAAAAATCCACTTCCTACAAGCGTAATGTTCGTGTCTACAGTGATCGGACTCCCTGAAAGCGTCCCCGTATCATCAATCCAAAGCGTATTATCAATCCAAAGCTTCACCGTTTGGTTCACAGTATCAACAACCAAAACCAAATGGTGCCAACTTGCCGTATCCGTAAAAGTACTTGCTGACTGAAAATTCCTTTGTGCGCTATCATAAACTCTAACCCTGAGATAATTCGTGTTTGTTATTCCTACACAACATTTCTCTTGATTCGAATTACCCGCATCACCAATTATAAGACCGTTATAGCCTAATTCATCCTGCTTAAACCAACATGAGATAGTTACTTCCTCCTGACCATCAGAATAAGACGTACCAATTTGTAACCGCACACTACTTCCGGTACGATCCGTTTGCAAAGCATAGTCATCCTTTCCAGTCGCATACCCTGGTTCACCTGCTGCACGAATCAAATACTGGTAACCAATTGGATCATTTCGCCAGCCATTTTGTATGTCTAATTTCCATGCACGAACAAAATATTGCTCATGCTGTTGCAAAACGCTGTTAGCAAAACGATATGGTCTTTCAAAAAATCTACCATTGTCATCATTGTAAAGAGCAGAGCAAGCGCTATCAGAAATTGCTGCTCTCCAAAGGTAAAACTCATCAATCGCACCCGTCAATGTATGCGTTGTACTATAACCACCAACAGTAAAATCGGCAGAACCAGCATTAATAGTTGCCGGGATACTCGTTGTATTTGTAGTCTTTACACCATCTACAAACACTGTGATTTCAGCGCTGTGTTCAAAACGCAAAACGACGTGTGACCATTCATTATCTTTAATTGAGTTCGTAGAAACAACGCTGACATTACTTGAATCAGTCGAATAATAGACATAGAAACCAATAGTACCATCAGCAAGCAACCGGTACAAATACTCTCTATCCGTTGAAGTAGCCTCGTATTTTCCGCCAATCCACATATCAGAAGCAGGATGTTCAGCTTTTATCCAAAACGAAATTGTGAATGGGTCTGTAGCAAATTGGAACTTAGACTCGCTGGCTCGATAAAGATAATTTGAACCAACTCCATTGAACGAGGCAGCAAATCCTTTCATGCCTGTTGTGTATCCAACACTTCCTGATTTTACCCCCAACCACAAATATCCACATTGTTCCCAACGACGTGAACCACCTTCCTCCATTCTCCAAACAGCCTGAAGGTCACCACTATAAGCCTCGATAGTGTTGTCCAAAAAAAATCCTCTGAACAACCACATCTGTCGGGGGTCAGGAGGAATAGTTGTTTTAGTGTTTACATACAACCTGCTTACCAAATCATCTGATAGAGCCGTATTCCAAACATATAGCTCATCAACATGACCATCATAATAAGCAGTAGGCACACCACCACTTTTGGCAGCGCCAACAATGAAATCCGCACTGCCATCAAAAATTGAAGCAGGAATGCTTGTTGTATTTATGTACTCAGTGCCATCTACAAAAATCGAAATTTCCGTGCTTGGGACATAGCGACAGACGATATGATACCACACACCTGTTGAAACTGCTGCTGACTCAGCCCAAACAGTATTAACGCCATCACCCGATACATAGAACCTAAAAGTGTAATTGCCTCCACTGTATCTTTTATAGAGCAAATAGCAACGAGCGTTGTTTCCTCCATCAAACTTTCCGACGATATATGAACTGGTCGTTTGGGGGTCCAATTGAACCCAGCAACTCATTGTCATTGGACCAGTAATATCCAAACCATCTTGATTTGCATCTGAAATACTCACATAATCAGTGCTAAAATCTAAACTGTAACCCCAAAAATTAGTCGGTTTATCTGAGGAAGACGCAACACTTCCAGTATCGCTCAATGGATTTCTACGCATGTAATCGTAGCGTGTAACTCCTGCCGTAGGACAATTGAATCCCCATGCAGACACAAGCGAGGTACGCGTAGCTTCCAAGCTTGGGTCGCGAAAAACCGCCATCTCATAGTAAGGGTCAATTGCCATAGTCCATCACTCAAAAAACAAGACAACCCTTCTGGTTGCCTTGTTGAAATGTCATAACTCTTTGTCTTACCACCATTTGAACTTCAGCTGAGTTAAAATGGAATCAATTGGGTAAACGGTATCCAAAACCGTTTCTCTCATAATAATGGCTCCAAGTGAACTTGCTGCGAACGTTCCATAATCCAACCCGTCATCATACGTTAACGGTGTCGTATAGGTTAGAGCACTCAAATCAGCAGGCAATGCATTGCCTACGAGAGTAGGCTTATTCAAATCAACATCAGCCCAAACACTAACTACGTTCGTAGCTACCCAAGTTTGTCCTGTTTTTCCACGTAGACCTGCACCACAAGCAGAACAGTAAAGATCATTGCCAGAGCGATACCGCACATAACGACAATCGTTGAGAGTAGAATTCAAAATCCAAAATGAACGTGCTGGCATTCCACTGGCATCAGCAACAGTCAGCCACCCAGCACTTGTTCCTATTCCACTTGTCACTGTAGTGCTTGCACTAACACGTGGTTCAACCCACGCTTTCATTTCGTGCATATCATCAACAGAACTCTCGTTTTTGAAGAAGATTGCAATATAGCGGGTGATTCCTACTTCTGATTGAACTGCTTCCGTATTAGGAATTACACGTCCTATAGGCTGCGTAAGCGTAATCGTATCTGATTGGTCAGTTCCAGGCAAACTTGCAAACGTTACATCGACTCGAATATACTTCGAATCGTCAGCTGAATAGAGAGTTTGTTCCCCATCACCGGTTACAGCCACACCAGCACCAAGCACATCACTTGGAGCTTTCCATTGCAAAATATCGCCAGAATTTGTGTACTCTAAAGTTCCATCGCCTTCACCATTGGTAAACGACGCATATATGATATCAACCCCTGTTACATTGCTTGGATCAGTATAAGCTAAGCCAGGAACAGGATGACTGGAACGATACATCCCATTTTTACCCATATGAATCAAATAGAATGTCGCTGGCATAACAGGAGTACCGGGCAATTCGTTTGCAAGCGTAATTGCACCACTTGCATTGGCAAAATCCCTGACATGATTCCACTGATCAACAACATTGGTTCCTGTCAAGCCTTCAAAAATGGCATCATTCCAGTAATCATCAGCCTCTAACGAATTGCTATTGACAATTCGTGCTGTACTCCCTGCTTGAACGTTGAACGCAGTTAGAGCTTGCCCATCGGCAGTACCAAGTGCATTTGGGTAATAATATTTCAAATCGCCAGATCGAATTGTCATGGGTATATTCTCCTGCGTTACGGGGTTAACACAACATTAAAGACGCCTCCCCCACCTGTTACTTGTACGGCTGATGGGAGTGCTGGCATCCCGTATACAAAAAAGTGCCACAATTCTCTTGTAGAACGATGTTCCCACTCATCAACTGCTTCAACACGAAAATGGTGCCAAACTCCACCAGTTCTCTCTAATTCGGGTGTTGTCCAAACGTATTTCTCTACTCCATCTTGCTGATAAATCGTTTCAATTTCTCTTTCAGTTCCATTTGCGATTTTGTGGTAGACCTCATAGTAAACTGCATCGTCTACCCGATCCCAATGAAGGTCATGCAACCGATAAGGAACTGTAAACGACTCGACTGGTTCAGCTTCATATGCTGGGGTAGCTGGATCATCATCTTGTGCTTCGTGAATTTCTATAACTGACAGACTATCCAGCTCAATACTGAATTCGGTTAATCTAACCAAAGTTGTTGTATCATAATACTTTCCGATAAAAACCCCGTTGCGATAAACCCAGCATGTTTTAGACAGGTCAGTCGCAGTCCACTCCAAACGAAGGTAAGTGTTTGTGATCTTCGTAAGTGTGTAGGTATCTATCAACATGACACAATATCAAACCAAAAAAAATTCCGCTCTTCATTATAGAGCGAAATATAAAAAAATTATGGGTTTAGCCTGAATCCGTCATCTTAATTATCTATCAAAAAAATACTTATGCTAATGAACTCGCTTTCTTCTCTCTAAAAAATCGATCTTCTGACCTCTTGGCAATTTTTTGACTTGTTTTTCGAGTTTCAAAGCTTCACTCTTTGTCAACCCATTACAGCAAGCTACCAATTTTACTGGGGTACGACTTTTGGTGTATTTTGCTCCTCTTTTTTCATTATGAGTTTTCAGGCGTGCTATGAGGTTATTTGTACACCCACAGTACAATGTCTTATCCGAGCATCTTACAAGGTACACAACCCAGTTATTTTTCAAAAACTTCCCCCAATTTTTCTGTCAAAGCTTCGTTAGCCTTTTCTTTTGCCATAGCAACCAATTCATCAATCGTGTTAACCTGTGGAACAAGATAACGATCACAAACGATATCGACGTTTCCTTTTCGCCAAAATCCTTCCGGACAACAAACAATTACATGCTTTCTCTTGCCATCTTTTGTGAATTTAAGCTGAGAAAGCAACCCCAACTCCAAAAGTGTAATTGGCGACTTGGTTGGCGGATCAAAGTACATCAAAATGATATTTGAATCCTCTTGCGCTTGTAATTCCCACGTCACTTGTTCATTGAATTGTGGATTGTTGATACTTTGTACCCATGAGCTATCCCAATCATCACGTCGAGGGTTCAAAATAACTATTCCGTCAACATCTTTCAAAGCCTTTGTAACACGAGTTTGCCAATCTTCGGCCTTTCCCATTTCAATACTGCCTGCGAGAAAGATTCCAACTTTGCCCGTCAAATCATAACTGCCGGGTGCTTTGACCACTTCCATTTTTCCCCTCCTACAAAATTGACCAAAAAAATAGGCCCTACCAACAGGCAGGGCCTATATAGTTACCACTCAGCTCTGATTTGCTCAAGACTTGGCAGTGCTTCACCCACATCAACACCCTCTGTTACCAGAAGCATATTGATGATTTTCTCACTAAAAGCACCAACAAGATTTACCTTATCACTTTTTTCGTCAACCACGCTATCTCCATAACCGTTGACGTTCACACAGTGCAACCAGCAATTCTCGTTGGTCTTCTTGTACTTGAACCACTCGTCAGCAAGGCTGTCATAATTACGACCCCAACCACCGCCACGAGTGTCCCAGCACTGCATATCACTCAAAAGAATAACTCTGTCTGCCTTGATTTTTTCACTCATCAACCACTGAGCACATCTGTAACCATTTGTCGAACAACCTTTTGTATCTGCTTCCGAAATCTTCTGCACGAATTCCATCACACGAGTACGCTTAGTCCAACGCACTTCTGCAACGTCTGTACCAAAAGCACAAATACGTGCATCAGATGAACGCTTAGCAACGATACCTGCAAGAACATTCGAAGCCATCGCACAACTGACCTTACTCTTCTCAGAAACCTTCTGGTCCATCGAACCACTGTTGTCAGCAAACACAACAGTCAAACCTGGCAACTGAGGCACATTTACAACAGCTTCATCAGCCGCATTTTCAAGAGCTTCAACCAGTTTGTTGCGATGAGCTGTGCTTCCAGCAACTGGTGAGTGTCTATCGTCGTCATACCAGCTATTACGAGCGATAGGATCAAGCACTTCACGAGCCATTGCAAATCTGAATGGCAGTTGACGACAACGAGCAATCTCTTGTGGGTCACTCAACTTGTCATAAACCTTCTGGATGGCTTTGTCACCAACACCCGCTTCAAGCAGGTTGCGAAGGTTACGCATCAAAGCCATATAACCTACAAGGTTCTGATCAATCAAGTACTCCCAAACCCTTTTCTTGTTGCCATCAGCCTGACCAAACTGAGACAACACAACTTCCCAGTTAGCAAACGACTCGGTAACCAGCTTTTTGGCCTCGGCATTGAACTCCTTGCACTTAGCAAGCAACTTACGCTTGTAAGCAACCGGAGTATTCTGTTCATCCGCTTTGCCAAACATGAAGTACTCAGCAACAGGCTTTGTCAGAGGGTAATCCTTTGAACGATGCACCATGAAGAGTACATCCTTCCAGCTTGGAAAGTCCTTACCCTCGTACTTGATCAAACCACGCTCGCCAAACTTATGTAAAGCATCTGCCAAACCACGATACAAACAGTTCTTCAATGACTTCATACCAAAGAAGAACCTGTGCATCAAGATACAGGTCTTGACCTCGTCTGGACGCACCACAATTTTTGGTGTGTACTCACGCACAAATGGCTGACCATTTGGATGCTGTGACGCAAGCACCAATAGCACTTGTGGCGTAAGCCTAATGTTCATAGCATTACGCAACCAATTGGCAATCTTGAGCAAGTCGCTTGGAAACTCGCTATTCAACACGTCCCAAGCTGCCGCCAAAACCTCCATGGACACATCATTCAACTCTGAACAGTTCTCAACCTTCAAAACCTTCGAACCGCTCAAAGCCTTGTTTTTGGCAATCTGGATACGCTGTTCCAGCTTACCGAACTTGCCTTTTGGATCACGCTTTGGCACACAGGAATCCGCATTGTAATATCGCGGCTCCATGAAAAAGCTTCCACCACACATCGTAATCAACTTCACAGCTGGGTTGGTGATATCAAATGCAACTCCACCAGCTCTGTTTAATGTTGCATTTGACTGACTTGATGGAAGCGAAAGGTGTGCCTTTGTCGCTCTCTTTTTCGCAATTGAACGCATCCTACCCATGGTACTCTCCTTTCCTACTGAAGCGAACTGTCTATCCCTAAGACAGAACCAAATAGCATAGCAAAGGTAAAATTCAACTCCAAAAAGCGCAAAGGGCATTTTCTTTTCCTGGTAGAAGTATCCCTTTACTGAAGCGAGTTGAATTTGTTTCAAAGAGCGTTCTGTAACTATTATAACATATACTGCTCAGCAGTTTTGGAAAAAAATCTAAATTTTTCTCACACAAATTCCAGCATTTTTCTTAACCTGTGAATATATAAGTGTTTATACATTATCTCGCCATACATTCTTCTTGCTAATTCTTCACGCTTCTCTTCACTATCCAAGAAAAGCTGGATTCTATCAATCCATTCTGAAACAACAACATGAATATTCGCTGCAATATTCAAAGTCGTCTTTTCAATGATTTCCTTGCTGTCATGAACATCATGCAAACCAGTTCGATAAGCTTGCAATTGAAATGCTCCTGCGGCTGGAACATCAAAAGAACGACAAGGACAACCATAAACAGGCCCTTTATTGTACTGGTCACCATCCTGCATTGGTGCTATTACTACCCGTGTTTGATTGTAGAGAAGGTTTATTCCACAATCACTCATACTCATGTCGAAACTGAATTTGCAATTTGGAAAGAAACGACTTATTTCTTGTGCAAATTGAATTCTCCATGGATGTGCTGCCCCAATCATTGCTACATCATATCGTTTCTTACAATCTTGAATTGGGAAGTAAATCGTATGGTCGGCAGCAAGCGGGAGGAACTTAACGTGGCTATCATAAGGATGAGACCTCGTATAGGAAAAATGATTGTCAACCAGTTTTGTAATTGCACCTATTCGCTGCTGCCACAAAGGAATCTCATCATTGTGTGTCCAAACAAAGAATTTGCAACGCTTTTTGAATTGCTCAACAAGTGGAGGTGTCAAACCAAATCCCGCTGAACAAATTACAACATCCAAACCTGAAGGAACTTCTTGTGCCTGATTACCACCCATTGAACCAATATAAGTAAGCTCATGCCCTTCTACCAACACAGCATTACCAAGAAATTCGGCAACGTAATCGGCACCGTTGTTCTCCGTAACGCCCGAATACATCACGCCAATTTTCATAGCAACTCCGAAAGAATCTTGTCTTCCACAAACACATGTTCCATTATCTCGTTCGGCTTGTTCATCACACAGCGGGGGCAATCTTCTATGTCTATCTCCGCAATTGCTCTCTTGTGTTCCTCACTTCCCCAAATATCCTCCAACGTAAGATGATACAAATCTCCAAAACGAATAAACACATCTTGACAGACAATCAATTCACCCGTAGCCGTCACTACGCCGTGTAATGGAGAAGCCAAACATCTCTTGTACTGCCTCTCGCTCCAGTAGCCTTCAAACTTTTCTGAGATAGAGAACAGCCTTGTCTTTGTCAGTTTCCTCGCTGCTTCGCATAGATGATAAGCAGGCTCAATAATGGCTCTCACTTTCTCATCCTGCTCCTTGTCTCGAAAATAAGCAGGTCGGATATGTACAAAATCCACACGAAGCTCATCGGCTAATTTACAAAATGGAAACACATCCTGCCAATTATCATAGCTCAAAACAAAGCCAAGTCCAAGGACAACTTTTTTACAACACCATAACTTTACTTCCTGTATGTTTTTCACAATTTGTTCAAAACCGTGTGTCCTTGTAATCAGTCTGTGAGTTTGAGCAGTACCCGCATTCAAACTCACACGCACTCTATTGAACATTGAAGCCAATCCTGGAGTCAAAGCAATCCCGTTTGTTGAGAGCACTTTGAAGCCTTCAAATTTCTGAACATGATGCAGATGCGGATACAGAGTCGGCTCTCCTCCTCCACTGACATGGATTGACTTAATGCCCATTGAATTTGCGGAATCTATCAATCTTTGAAATATATCTTCGCTAAGAGAAACTTGATTCATCTGTTCCTGCTTCATAATACAGAAATTACAGTTCGAATTGCACAGATTCGTAGGATAGACATGGAGCACAACTGGTGACTCAAATTTGCCTCTTAAAATCGCTTTGCACTTATCAGCATATAATAACGTCTTCCATGAATTGAACTCATCAAACGCATTGCTCATTGTGTCATTCCCTCAAGAAACTCTTTTTGTCCCGAAGTCTCAGCATTATAAATCACGGTAGGTTGCTTTGTTGCTACCCAAGGAATTCCCGCAACAACCCAACGATTGAAAAATTCCCAATCATGAGCATAACCAGCTTCGTGTCTGTCTTTCCACCAACCATATCTTCTTACCAAGTCTTTTCGATGAAGCACACAAGAAGTATCTATGCTTCCAAATTTCGGCTCCTCAAATACTATTGACTTACCGCTCACAGACATAGACGAAAAAGCGAATTCAACATCGGCAGTCTGAATTGCTTCCATCAGACTCGATAAATGATTTGGCTCCCACTCATTATCGTCATCCAGATAAGCAATCCATTGACCCGCTGCCAACATAATCCCATAGTTTCTTGGAACTGCACCGCCAGCACCATGATTTGCAGGTAGATTATATCGACGTTCAGTAAAGGAATATTGAAAGACAGGACAATTGTCCCCAACCACTACCACATCAATCGCCAAATAATCTTGCTTTTTGATAGACTCCAACGCCTTTGCAAGCAATTCTTTTCTATTGTACGTCGGAACCACAACTGAAATAAGTGGTCCTAAGTACACCTTTTTGATTCTATCATCATCTCTGTGCTCATAATTCAGAACAGGAAAATCTCCTGCATCCTCATGATTCAGCGAAGCATCCAAAGCTCCATACTTCTGCGCATTTTCCTGACGTCTTTCTTTGGAATGCAATTCGAGCATATGGGTATTCATCGCATTTACTACCAATGCTTGAGAATGAGACCCAATCAATTTCTCGTGAACTGGAAACACCCACCTAATCACTCCCTGCCTGTTCCTGAACAAAAACGGTTTCGCCACCCAGTCTGTATAAGACCCATCATAGTTTTTAGAGCGCAAAGGAGAATAGAAAATATCGTAATCAGATTGAAGTAGCTCATCAAAATTTCTCAGAGTATTTTCATCCAATCTCTCATCAGGGTCTATCATTATGACCCATTCAAGCGATTCCAAACATCCAAAATGATTCAAAGCCTTATTCCGTTGTTCACTGTATGACTCAATTTTACCACATTGCATAAACCATCTGATTTCTATATCCTTTCTGCTATCGTTCTGTTCCTTCAGCCATTGTACCGTCCCATCCGTCGAACCATTATCATAAAAGCAAAACTCATTCGTAATTCCTTTGAACTGCTCAATAAACCCCGGAAGTGCTTCTCGTTCATTATATGTCAAAGCAATCACTCGCACATGAGGACGCTTTTTCCAATACTTCTGCTTATTTACTTTCATCGTTTCAAAAACATCAATATCGTTCTTTACAAAAGAGCAGTGTCCTTGATGATACAACCAAGCATTACCAACAACGCGACATTTCAAACCAAATTGACTTCTTACTTTGAAGCAGAAATCGTCATCTTCAAAAGTTGTCAGTCGTGAATCAAATCCACCAACTGCTTCAAACAGCTCTCGTCTCATTAGCATACAAAAGCCCGAAAGCGTATTCAAATCTTGTGTCAAACTTGGAACATTGTTAGGTTGATAATTACCTTGTGGGTATTTCGCTTCATTTGAATAAGGACCAACAACTCCCACATCTGGATTGTTCACTAATTCTTGTTCAAGCTTTTCCAGCAGACCTTCTTCAACCAATGTGTCATTGTTCAAGAGCAATAGTAAATCATTCGTTGCTTCCATAACTCCACAATTCACACCTGCTGAAAAACCAATATTCATCTCAAGCTGAATCACCTTATCTGCTCGGGGGCAATCAAAATGCCCACCATTTTGAACCAGTATAATTTCTATGTTAGGACAACAAGACCTCAAAGACTCAATACATGGAATCGTTTTTTCTTGTGTATTCCAATCCAAAATAACAACAGAAATGCCTTGTGGTTTTCGTAACTTTTGCTCTTGCTTCAATCGTCTGTTATTGAACTCGACAAATGCACGACAATAATTGTTTCGCCCCAATGCTAAATGATCCTGAATCGCCTTATTGCGCGTGAAAGTCGTATTTGACCAGCTATCAAGAAAACGATAGAGATAAAGCATTTTGTCAATATGCAAACACTTGGAATACAAAAACGCTCTCGCATACAAATCCCAGTCGTCAGCAACAGGTAAATTTCGATTATAGCCACCAAGTTCTTTCAATGCACTTGCTCGATATGCTCGTAAATGATTTGGTCCAACAGTCAAAAACCAACCGAATTGCTGTTGAAAGTTTGGGCCAAACCTATCGTAAATATCAGGATTCACACATTCCAAATACGTCTTGCCACGGTAAACTGTTTCTCTATATCTCGATTTCCAAAAGCTATCTGTGAATTGATGTGGTGAACCATCCTGAAAGAAAGAAGCACAATTGGAATATACAAACCCAACATCAGGGTTCTCCTCAAATGCTTTCTTGACCTCTTGCACACAATCATCCGTCAGCATATCATCGTGATCAAGTTCAATCAGATAGACTCCATTTGCAAGGCGAGTGGCAACATCTTTCACCGCTCCAATTTTACCACTGTGCCTAATTCTTATTGGGTGAACACGATGGTCTTCGCCAGCTATTTCGAGCAAGTGTTCCCAAGTTCCATCTGTGCTTTCATCATCAACAATAGACCATTCCCAATTTTTGTAGGATTGTTCACGAAGTGACTGATAGGTATCTCGAAGAAAATCACCCGTATTGAAAGTGCCAGTATAAATTGTGACAAGCGGATTTTGTTTTTGGAATCTATGCTCTGCCCAAAGGTTTGAAGCATAGCAAGATTCAATTGCTGCTTCTACTGCCTTGCCATCAGAATTTGGATGGATATGTATCCAGCGTTTGCGTATCTCGAAATCAGCAACATTCAAAACACCGGGAATAAATTCCGAGGATACAATGACATCTGGCATGAACTGAGCAATATCTGACATCAGATTTGCAATGTGCTTAGTCACCCTGATGTCATAAGGCAATTTCCAACACTTGCTTATGAAAAGGACTTTGATTCCTGCGGTGGGCATTCATATTCTCCAAAGGCTGTTTTATTATACAACCTTGGAAGCAAAAATTAACGCAAAAATTCAACGCATCATATTTTGCATAGACCCTTTTTCCGCAACCAGCTTACCATCCTTTGCTCTCCATATATAGCCGTTATTAGGCGTAGGCACAATTGCTCCTGAAGGAAGCTTGATCGAAACTGCAATTACATTGCCTTCAAAGTTGTTGATCATATTGATGTCGGCTTGTTCAGTCGGCACAAATTCATTCATCATTCACCTTCGTTTCCAGATTCAATCTGTCCTCTGATTGGCCCCAAAGAAAATGACCGCAGACCACTCCCACTAATAAAAGGACAGCGGGATGCTTCGCCAGCCAAACCTTGCAAATACTTTCGCTTATCTCGCAAACCGTCACAATATCCCACACGAGCAAGCACGCAGTAACAACAAGGAGGATTGGTATTGTCAGCCATCGAGATGGTTTCTTCTCCAATGTCCAGAAGATATGTCCCATCAAAGTACCAGCAGCAAATGGGACAACACAAAAACGTCCTGCCCAAGACAACACTATCTCACTAATCGTATCGCCAGGGGCATTATTCACAGCAACTACAATGTCCCAAGCAATGAGAGCAAAAACAAATGCCAAAAAGATACACGCTGTGAGTTTACGCTTTCCTTCGATCATTAGTAGTAATACTCCATAACTACGCCAATCTTCTTTTCTTGAGCATTGTTGTTCTTATATTTCACCTGCAAAATTGTATTTGCAGGCCAGTGAAAACCTTTGATTGCATTTTCACCCAATTCAATAATGCTATTATTCACAACTTCTATCTGATGCACAAAGCACACAGTCATTTGAACATAAGTTGGACTACCTGCCGAGAATGAATGAGTTGTCGCTGTTTGAATTGTAATTTTGTTCGCGTCTGTATCTACATCCAAAACCATACCACAATTATCTTGATTTACACCGTCATAGAGCTTAACTTCAGCACCTTCAAAAATGTTATTGATAACAGTTTCCGAAACGCTTATTTCTGTTGCCTCAGCCGCTACATCTGCTGTGATGATTCCAATAATAGTATCAGGCGACATATGACAAGACATTTCATCACCTATACAAGCATCTTGAACATAAACTGTTCCCTTCTTGACTGTCACATCTTTTGCCATGCTAAAATTGAATGTTTGCCAATCTGAGCCTGTTGTCGGAACAACAAGAAATTGTTTTGCTTGATACCGTTCACCCGTCGGACTGTTTTCTTCAATCACATTTGCATTGATTATCTCATCGTCCACATAATCAACGATAGTAATTGAATCAAGGTCAATCGAATGCTCTGTATTATGATAACAAGCGGTAGGAGCAATCGTACCCCAACCAAGAACATTCGTTTCCTCGGTGTAGCAATAAAGCCTATAATTGTTTACTCGTGTCATTTTTACTTCCTTTACGAAAACCCTATCAACACATCAGTAAGGTAGGCAGTTTGACCTTCCTGTAGAACAGCCATTTGAACTTCAAGAATCGCTTCTGTGGCAGGCCAGTTGCTTGTTGTTCCATCCGTATAAATACCCTGAGAAGTAATGTTTGTCTTCGAGGCTATCGTATTGTTGTTCGTCACATCCCGAAGACGAATAGCCATTGTGCCACCTTGACTTGGGCTACAATGAAACTTCACTCCAATCGGTGTTCCTACTCTATTCGTACCACAAAAAATTATTGAACGAATCGTCGTGTAGGTAGTGGCATCAACAACTTTGGAATATTCTTTCTCTAATGACCCGCAGGGAATATGAAGCGCCTGCTGAACTTGCAACACCCATTTGGCAGCACCAGAAGCATTGTCTATGCAAATAAACTCTTTGTCATTACTCGTATTCAGCCATCTTGAACCGATACCATAACCATCATTGATGTCATCATTTACAGTCGGGTCAGATGTTGCTTCAAGATTATCAAGGCATAATTCTTCAAGTACGGTTTTACTATTTGCATCAACCTCATGTGCTGGATTAACAGGACACTCAGTCGGGGGATTATCAAGAATGGTGTAGCCTTCCCTCTGACCAACTTCAGTCTCGCAATAGATTCGATATTTCTTTTTCGTTGCCATGATTAGAAGAACCTAAAAGAGTGTAATCTAACTTTAGAAGAACCACCAGCATCTTTTATTACTTGAATTTCAAAAATCGCTGCTGCTGCTGGCAAGTTCGTTAAAGTATCATCTTCATAGATTGTCATTGTATCTGTTGTAATCGTAATGGAAGCAATTTCATTGTTATTCGTCACATCGTAAACTCGAACAGTTCCCGTTCCTGTTGTTCCATTTCTGGAAGCAATTATATTCATTGTTTGCGCAACAACTTCATCTGTTCCATTGTACCAAAATTCAGCAGCTGCTTGCCACGTTGTAGAATTATATTCAACATACGGTGTTGATGAAGTATAGAAAGACGTACAAAACAAAGCACGTGAATAGGATAAATCCTCACCTTGCCATCCTTGAAAACCTTGCCATCCTTGATTGCCTTGCGGCCCTAACCCACCTTGCCAACCCTGATTGCCTTGAAAACCCCTAAAACCCTGCCATCCCTGATTGCCTTGAGTACCAACTTCGCCAACTTCACCTTGAAAGCCCTGCCAACCTTGATTGCCTTGTGCGCCTACATCTCCAACATCACCTTGTGGCCCTTGCCAACCCTGATTACCCTGTACGCCATCAGAGCCTATGTCACCTTGTGGCCCTTGTACGCCATCGGCTCCCACGTCACCCTGCCAACCCTGATTTCCTTGAACCCCCGTATTACCTATGTCACCCTGTGCGCCTTGATAACCAATATCTCCTTGATTACCTTGAACACCATCAGAGCCGACATCACCTTGTGGCCCCTGTACTCCTGTTTCTCCTTGCAAACCTTGCCAACCTTGATTGCCTTGTACGCCCTGAACGCCATCAACACCAATGTCTCCCTGTGGCCCCTGAACACCATCAACACCGATGTCACCCTGTGCGCCTTGATAACCAATATCTCCTTGATTACCTTGATTGCCTTGTACGCCGTCAGCACCAACATCTCCTTGGAATCCTTGGTCGCCTTGATAACCTATATCACCCTGCCAACCCTGATTGCCTTGAACCCCCGTATTACCAGTGTCACCCTGAAGTCCTTGCCAACCTTGTGGCCCCTGAACACCATCAACACCGATGTCACCTTGCCAACCCTGAACACCTTGTACGCCTGTTTCACCTACATCGCCCTGATTTCCTTGGCGTCCCTGATTCCCTTGCGTTCCATCAATTCCTTGGTCGCCCTGCCAACCCTGATTACCCTGAAAACCAACATCTCCCTGATTTCCTTGGACACCAGTTTCGCCTATGTCACCTTGCGGCCCTTGTACGCCATCGGCTCCCACGTCACCCTGTGGCCCTTGAACGCCAGTATCACCTATGTCACCTTGTGGCCCTTGTGCGCCCGTGTCACCAGTGTCACCTTGAAGCCCTTGCCAACCCTGTGCGCCTTGTAAACCAATATCGCCAACATTACCCTGATTGCCTTGCGCACCCTGAACACCTGTATCGCCAGTGTTTCCTACATTTCCTTGTGGGCCTTGAACACCCGTATCACCAGTATTTCCTACTTCACCTTGTGGGCCTTGTACGCCCTGAACGCCATCAACGCCTATGTCACCTTGCCAACCTTGATTGCCTTGATTACCCTGTACGCCATCAGACCCCATGTCTCCTTGTGGGCCTTGAACTCCGTCAACACCGATGTCTCCCTGCCAACCTTGATTTCCTTGTACGCCGTCAGCACCAACATCTCCTTGGAATCCTTGGTCGCCTTGATAACCTATATCACCCTGCCAACCCTGATT